>Ga0208544_10000034_pt1 | contig 96300 bp, 91 predicted proteins | sample DEB08_DNA_9_FD_184526 | JGI IMG/M metagenome (GOLD analysis project Ga0208544, IMG submission 184526) | Aqueous microbial communities from the Delaware River and Bay under freshwater to marine salinity gradient to study organic matter... | ecosystem: Environmental > Aquatic > Marine > Coastal ...
CCCCACGCTTTCGCACCTCAGCGTCAGTATCGAGCCAGTGAGCCGCCTTCGCCACTGGTGTTCCTCCGAATATCTACGAATTTCACCTCTACACTCGGAATTCCACTCACCTCTCTCGAACTCAAGATTGCCAGTATCAAAGGCAGTTCCAGGGTTGAGCCCTGGGATTTCACCTCTAACTTAACAATCCGCCTACGTGCGCTTTACGCCCAGTTATTCCGAACAACGCTAGCCCCCTTCGTATTACCGCGGCTGCTGGCACGAAGTTAGCCGGGGCTTCTTCTACGGTTACCGTCATTATCTTCACCGTTGAAAGTGCTTTACAACCCTAAGGCCGTCATCACACACGCGGCATGGCTGGATCAGGCTTGCGCCCATTGTCCAATATTCCCCACTGCTGCCTCCCGTAGGAGTCTGGGCCGTGTCTCAGTCCCAGTGTGGCTGATCATCCTCTCAGACCAGCTATTGATCGTCGCCTTGGTGAGCCATTACCTCACCAACTAGCTAATCAAACGCGGGCTCATCCAATACCGATAAATCTTTCCCCCGAAGGGCGTATACGGTATTAGCACAAATTTCTCTGTGTTATCCCGTAGTACTGGGTAGATTCCCACGTGTTACTCACCCGTCTGCCACTAGATCCGAAGATCCCGTTCGACTTGCATGTGTTAGGCCTGCCGCCAGCGTTCGTTCTGAGCCAGGATCAAACTCTCAGGTTTTATGAGATTTTGATCGGCTATATTTTAGACACAAGTAATATGTGTCAGGTCACGCATATTTGCATCGATCTTGCGACCGACGCGAAATTGACGAGAACATTTTATAACACCTTACCAACTATCTGAATAAATTCATATAGTTAGCAATGTTTGTAACATTCTCGAAACGTGTTAGCCAAGTCTCTTTCGAATAACACAACCCAAGGAATAAGGATTGTGCATTCAGCAGGAACTCCGCCACCCACGTTTCTCTTTCTTCATATTTAATTGTCAAAGAACCAATATTCCAAACGAAATATTGTCGGCTGTTGGATCAGGGCGCTTCTTAGCGAACCGGGCTTCCAGCCTTCGAGCACACCTTGCGGTGAAGATCTCTTAGATGATTTAACAAGAGCGAACTAAAGTGCGCCAGCGGCGCGCCGCCCTCGTTGATGAGCGGTTTATAAGCTGGGGAACCTCAAAGTGTCAACACGGAAATTCAGAAAAATTGCTTTTTTTCGAAAAAAGATTTTCCCATCCTGTCGGCCCATGTTGATAGACACGAGATTCAAGGCGAAAACATGCTGATATCGCCTCAAAACAGCCAAATTTGCCTGTTTTTACAATCTTAAAAAAGTTTGTCGTAATTCTTCTTTTGTGTGAAGATAGGGCAATATTTAGAACAGTCAGCTGGATCCTATGTCAACAAAAGTACCATTAACAAAGAAAAACATCGAGTCTGACTTCTTAGGTGACCTTCAACCTATACAAATGCGCCGCTCTAAAGGTGAAATGGACCGCCGTGGAATCAGCTTTCGCTGGTTTGGCGGTTCGGTTTTAACCGGAGCGGCTTCCGTATTCCTTATGGGAGGCGCTTTATATGCCGCCCTTGATGGACGTCAAAACCTTGCGATACCAGCGCAAGCCTATCAAAGAGACGTTTCTACAGAATCAGCGATTGGCATCGTTGCGAAAGGTTCACGCCCAAGTTTGGCTGCGCTTTCAGCCCCGGAAGAAAGCACAACCGGATTAATGATGGTCTCCACTATGACCCGCGAGGGTGATCAGGACATTGTTAAGCTGAAACCATTCATGCATATCAGCGCACCACTTGCTGGAATTCCAAAACGGGAAGCAAAATATCCAAAATTTGATCCGCTGACCATTTTTTCCGAATCTGGCAAAGCCGAACCGATCATTGCCTCCACGGACCAAATATACGGAGCAGATGTTGAAGGGGAAATTTCTTTAAAGATTGAAGACTTTCCGTTTGGCGATCCAAATATCTCTTTGGCCCGTCGCCAATCTTCGCGTGATATTGAGACAATCGTCAGAAATGCTGCTCCTGGGTTGAACATTGGCGCAACAGCATTGACCTCTGTGGCTTATTTTGATCCCACTCGATTCTCGACTGAAGACAGTAATTTTGTTTCTACCCCCGGACTAACCATTACCGCCGAAAACGTTTCAACCATGTCACGATCTTATAAAGAGGATTATTCAGGCGTTCGCTACGATGAGCGTTTCGCCCGAGTTCGATCTGAATTGCCTATTGCGGTTGTCTTGCAGGGTGAAGGTTTGGCAGAAGCTGAATCAATTGAATTTGCCAATGCGATTGCTTCGGATTTGACGTCTGACAATTTCCTTGGCGATGACCGTCTCCGCTTGGCATTCGAAATAGATAGCACTCAACCTGACATTCCAGAAAAACTTATACGCGTAAGCGTCTATCGCGGCGGCGCGCATCTGGTCAGCGTTATGAGAAAAGACAATGATAGGCTCTTCTACGCAAATGAGCCGGACCCTGTTCCTCAACAAGCATCAACAAAAACGGCAGAGCCTCTGCTCTCATCCTCAAATCTGCCAAATATATATGACGCCATATATAGGACGGCAATTAGCGAAGGCTTGGATGTTGAAACCGCAGGCAAACTGGTCCGCATTTTTGCCTTCGATGTAGATTTCCGCTCTCCTATTGCCCGTCAAGACTCTCTTGAAATGCTGTTATCTCTCCAAGATGGCGATTTGGCTCCAACAGAAGATGCCGAAATTTTATATGTTGGGATCAATCTTGGTAAGGTGCAACGACGCTATTACCGCTTCCGCGATCCAGAAAGAGGATTGGTTGATTATTATGATGAAACAGGAAAAAGCGCGAAACAGTTCTTGTTGCGCCAGCCTGTGCCAAACGGAAAATTCCGCTCGGCTTATGGAATGCGCCGTCACCCGATTACCAGAGTGCAAAAAATGCATTGGGGGGTAGATTATTCAGCGCCGCGCGGCACGCCTATTCTTGCCGCAGGTAATGGAACTGTAGAAAAGGCCGGATGGGCTGGCGGCAGTGGAAAACGAACCATTCTTCGCCACGCCAATGGTTATGAAACATATTATCTGCACCAGTCTTCCTATGCCAAGGGTATACGACCGGGCGCCAGAGTAAGGCTTGGGCAAGTAATCGGCTATGTTGGATCAACTGGCCTATCAACTGGCCCACACCTTCACTACGAGGTTGCCGTAAACGGCAATAAAGTTAATCCATTGAAGATCAAACTGCCTAGTGGAAAGACCTTTACTGGGAAAGACCTAGCAGCATTTGAGGAAGAGCGGGACCGTATCGATACCTTACTGCGCGAGCGCAACGAAGAAAATCAGCGTTTGGCCAGAAACTAGCCCGATCAGACCGCTCTATCGAATGCTAACCTGAACGCCTGTGGATACCAGCTTCGCCAACTCCAATGCGTCCCAATTTGTTAGGCGGATACATCCATTGCTAGATGATTTGCCAATTTGCGAGGGCTCCGGCGTTCCATGAATACCATAAGTTTTTTTAGATAAACCAATCCATGCGATCCCAACTGGATTGTTCGGCCCAGGAGCCACCAAAACTTGTTGATTTCCATCCATCACTTCAAACCCGTTATCGGGCGCAAGTGTGTAAGCAGGAAATCCGGCTTTGTTACGAACAGTAAAATCGCCTCTTGGCGAGGGATTCTTTAAAGAGCCTATGCTCGCTGGATAAACCGCAACGATCCGACCTTTGCCATCAAATGCGGTAACTTGCTTCAAATCTTGTTCAGCAACTATTCTGCTAACTCTGATATCCAAATACCTGCCAATATTGGCGACTTTAATGACAGTCCCTGCTTTTGCAAAATCTGCCCCTGGATTTAGCCGTTCTAAGAACACCTCATCCATATGAAAGCGTTCACCCAATAATTCTTGAACGCGCATAAAATTCAGTTTCTTCAACGAGCCCTGATCTTGAATACGTTTTGGAATTTCTGACACAAATGGTCCGCGAATATCATCTTGGGTCAATGTATATTCTTCGAACGCTGCCCCTCCTGCCTTTCCAAGCAATTCAGAAACCAAGGGAGATCCAATTTTAAGCTCGTTAAATTTAAATTGTGAGCGGTATATCTCAAGAACCCTTTCCAAATGTACAGACCCCTGTCCGTCAATCGCGCCCGGTGAAAAACCCGATCTATCTAACAGGATCTGCAATTCGGCAATCGCCAGTTCTTCGTCACTAACCAGCTTGTGGGGTGCCGCAACATCTTCCGTGAACACAGTTTTCTGCCCACTTACGCTCGATTGCTTGATCAGGTTCGGATCAATCGCGTCCAAATCATCACTTGATAGATATTGACCTGGCGTCTGCACAGCAAATGCAGCGGAGCAAATTCCTATAGAGGCAATTCCAATCAAAGCTAAAATCGGAGCATTTAAAATGAATCTAGAAATATATTTTAATATAGCTGCTACCCCAATATTTCTGCGCTCAATCGAAATACGTCTCGCCCACTTCTAATTTGGTGGAGTAGATAACTTCTATCCCTTGAAAAGCAAGGAAAGAAATATTGGCGGGCTGCAAGGCACCCAATAGCAATCTATTTGGGCGGCATATCATCAAGACCCAGTTCCGTCCGTAGCTTCTTGGTCAGCTTCAATGAGATCAAACGATGGCTTTCGGTGAGATAGGCCATCAAGTCTTCAATGGGCAATGCTTCGGGCTCAAACATTTGGATCCACTTACCTCCGCGCGGGGCTAGGTAAGGCGCAGGGCGCAAGCCTTTTTGTTCCCGCAAAATATCAAATGCGAGATCACTGGTTTTAAATACGATATGCGGCTCCTCGCTATCCGACCAACCGCCGATGGCAAACACTTTGCCCCCAACTTTCCACACATGCGCCCCGCCCCACTGAACCACATGAGTGGTTGCCGGAAGCGAGGCGCAAAATGTGTTATAGTCATCAAGCTTCAAACGTGATCCAACTATTATTACGCGGCGGTCTTTTGTGGCTCGCTCTCACGTGCCTTACCAGACAAATGCAGGCGGTCCGCACTAACTGACACTTTGACAATCATCCCATCATGGATTTCACCCATCAATATCTTTTCAGCCAATTGATCTTGAAGGGTTGATTGTATGACACGTTTTAGAGGCCGCGCGCCATAAGCCGGATCGTAACCACGATTGGCCAACCATTCAACAGCTTCATCTGACAGCTCAATGTCTATCCGTCTATCAGCCAACAAGGCCTCAAGGCGTTTCAACTGAATGCGAACAATCGATGCCATATCTGAACGCTGCAAACGATGGAACAAGATTATGTCATCAACTCGGTTCAAAAACTCTGGTCTAAAGCTGGCTTTGACCACATTCATCACATCATCACGAACCTCGCCAACATCTTGCCCATCTTTAAGAGCGGTTAGGTATTCCGAGCCAAGATTGGATGTCATGACGATCAGCGTATTGCGAAAATCGACAACACGACCCTGCCCATCCGTCAAACGGCCATCATCAAGCACCTGAAGCAAGACATTGAATACATCAGGATGGGCTTTTTCAATCTCGTCAAACAAGACAATTTGATAAGGCCTGCGCCGTACGGCTTCGGTCAACATGCCGCCTTCGTCATAACCAACATAGCCAGGAGGCGCTCCGATCAAACGCGCAACGGAATGTTTCTCCATGAACTCAGACATATCAACACGCACCATCGCGCTGTCATCATCAAAAAGAAATCCAGCGAGCGCTTTCGTCAACTCGGTCTTACCAACGCCTGTTGGACCCAAGAACATGAACGAACCAATCGGTCTCTGCGGATCTTGCAATCCTGCCCGTGAACGACGAACCGCTTTAGAAACAGATTGTACAGCCTCGCCTTGACCCACCACGCGTTTGGCAATCTCGTCTTCCATACGAAGAAGTTTGTCTTTTTCGCCTTCCAGCATTTTATCAACCGGAATGCCTGTCCAACGCGATACCACATGAGCGATGTGAGCAGGCGTAACGGCCTCTTCCACCATAGCTTCAAGACCATTGGAATTGGCAGTTTCTTGCTCCGTCAGCTTTTTCTCAAGATCAGGAATCACGCCATAGGCAATCTCTCCAGCTTTTCCGAGATCCCCTTTGCGTTGAGCCTGTTCCAGCTCCATGCGAGCGTGATCCAGCTTTTCCTTGATGTTTCTGGCACCAGACAGTTTGTCCTTTTCTGCTTCCCAGCGCGCGGTCAATCCATCGGCTTTTTCCTGCAAGTTAGCCAAATCAGACTCAAGCACTTTCAGCCGCTCTTTCGAGCCTTTGTCTTTTTCTTTTAACAAGGCTTCGCGCTCGATACGCAATTGAATGATGCGCCGATCCAATTCATCCAATTCTTCAGGCTTGGAATCCACCTGCATCCGCAAACGAGAACCAGCCTCATCCATCAGATCGATTGCCTTGTCTGGCAAAAACCGGTCTGTGATATAGCGATTGGAAAGCATCGCCGCAGAAACCAAAGCCGAATCTGTGATCCTAACACCATGATGCAATTCATACTTCTCTTTGATGCCGCGCAAAATCGAAATGGTGTCCTCAACCGTCGGTTCACTGACAAACACCGGTTGGAAGCGACGCGCCAAAGCAGCATCCTTCTCCACATATTTGCGATATTCATCTAGCGTCGTTGCGCCCACACAATGCAATTCCCCGCGCGCCAAAGCTGGCTTCAACAAATTGGAAGCATCCATTGCTCCATCCGCCTTACCAGCACCAACCAGCGTGTGCATTTCATCGATAAACAAAACAATCTGACCCGCAGCTGCCTGAACTTCAGACAATACAGCTTTCAGGCGCTCTTCAAATTCACCACGATATTTAGCACCAGCAATCAATGAACCCATATCTAATGCGAGTAATTTTTTGTCTTTCAACGATTCGGGGACATCACCGTTGATAATCCGTAAGGCCAAGCCTTCGGCAATCGCAGTTTTACCAACACCAGGTTCACCAATAAGAACTGGATTGTTTTTCGTGCGGCGAGCCAAAACCTGAATGGCCCGGCGAATTTCATCATCACGGCCAATCACTGGATCCAGTTTGCCATCACGCGCATCTTGGGTGAGATCGCGCGCATATTTCTTCAACGCATCATATCCGGCTTCAGAATTCGACGAATCAGCAGTCCGTCCTTTGCGAATATCATTGATCGCCGTATTTAGCGCATTTGCGGTCAAACCAGCCTTTGCCAAAATATCCGAAGTTGGTGCAGATTTTTCAATGCATAGGGCAAGCAACAGACGCTCTGCCGTTACATAGGAATCGCCTGCTTTGTCTGCAGCTTTCTCAGCTGTGTCCAAAACCTTGGCCAAAGTTTGTGAGAGATATAGCTGGCCATTGCCGCCCTGCACTTTAGGAAATTTCGCTAATGCAGCTTCCACAGCCATTAAGGCGTCCTTTGGGCGTCCGCCGGCTTTTTGCATCAAGGATGCTGCCAAACCTTCCGGATCATCCAACAATACTTTTAGCAAATGCTCTGGTGAAAACTGCTGATGACCATCTGCAAGGGCTTTTGTCTGCGCCGACTGGATAAAGCCCTTAACCCGATCAGAATACTTATCAATGTTCATGTCTAAATCTCCTTTTGCCGCCACCCTATTTAGGCATGACGAACCTTGTGAAGACTGGGCTCCCTTAGTGGCAAGCACCTGTCCTGATAGATATAGGAATTGGAAAATCAAATTTGAAGGGCTCAACAAAAAAGGCTGGTGCATTTGCAGCCAGCCTTTGTCTTTTTAATTCACACAGATTGTATATTTGCCGGTCTCAGGAACCCATTATCCGCCAATAAGGCCTTGTGGCAATGCAGCAGCATCAGCTGTAACACCTTCGCCTGGTGCTTCTTTCTTCCGTGAAGTGCGGCGGGCGCGTGGTGCGCGAACTTCTTCACTAGGAGCAGGCACATCACTTGCATCAGCTTTTTTTACATCCGCGGTGTTCTCAGGCTTTGGCGACTCAGAATCACCATCAGCCTCTGAACTGGCATTTTGAGTATTGCGATTATTGTTGCGGTTTGCGTTTCTAGGCTCACGACGGCGCGGCTGGCGTCTATTGTTTTCGCCTTGATCATTGCTGTCGTTGCTGTCATCGCCTGATGCGTCCAAGTTCACGTCTGGCTGATCGCCACTATCATCATCACTATTGTCGTTACTGTCATTGTTACGATTGTTCGCAGCTTGTGACACATTAAACTCTTCACGCTGTGCATTAGCAGCAGCGACAATACGGTTATAATGTTCGGCATGTTGTAAATAGTTCTCAGCAACAACACGGTCACCTGAGGAAAGCGCATCTCTTGCAAGGGTCGTATATTTTTCAGCAATATGCGCCGCATTGCCCCGAATTTTTACATCCGGTCCATTGCTCTCATAATTCCTGTTCAGCGAATTAGATGGCTTATTGCTATTAGGATTGCGGCCACGACCACGCATTCTATTTTTATTGTTGTTGTTATTATTGTTATTCTGCTGCCTCATGCTAATTCCAGCTATCCATTTTTTGCCCTGAAGGATCTTGATTACCTTGCCAAGGGTCGTTTTAAAAACCATCCCAATCCCGACAAGTCGGGTGGTTGGGTCGAGAAGCGTTGCTATTCAATGCCTAAATATTGGTTCCCCATAAATCCCACAAAAATAAAGTCCGAATCAATCGGTTTGTTTTCATCATCACCGGCGCTTTAAAGCACGAACAAGAATGAATTTTGGGATTTGTTTAGCGCTCAATTTAACCCTTGGCTAAATGCGCTCAAAAACGTCTACCTTTTTATTACGGCAATTCCAAGTCTTTTCTTTTGTCAGCATTAACGCCAGCTAAAGCGCGTCTTTCACACATAAGTCACTGATTCTTTATGCTTCCAGCACTACAATGCGCTCAAGGCCGGAAAGATCAAGATGTGTAGACACTATTCCCCAACCCATTTCCGATGCCATCGAGACTATTTGTTGATGCTGTCCGTGTCCGGTTTCAAGATAAAGGCGCCCGCCAGCATTTAAAATGCCATGCGTTTGCTGGAGTATCTTTCTGTAAATATCAAATCCATCTGGTCCCCCATCCAACGCTGCAGCTGGATCAAAAAGCCTTACTTCTTTTTCCAATGTCTCAATATCTGAGGTAATGATGTAAGGCGGGTTTGAAACAATGAAGTCGAAGCGTTCAACAATCCCCTTAAAACAATCCGTTTGGTGTAGCTCCAAACGAGAACTAACACCCAAAATCTCGCCATTGATCCGTGTTGCCTCAATTGCTCCAGCTGCAATATCTGTTCCCAACGCTTTAGCTTCCGGCAGTTCAGCTAACAATGTGCACGCAATGACCCCGCTGCCCACACCGATCTCTCCGAATAAAACGGGCGTTCCAGGCTTATAATCCTCCAGCACCCGCTCGACCAATAATTCTGTTTCAGGACGAGGCTCCAAGCAGTCTTTTCCAAATTGGAAGGAACGTCCGTAAAATTCTCGACGACCCAAAATTCTATATACTGGCTTACCCGTTTGGCGCTCTTCAATCATCTCAAGATAGGTTTGGTAGAGCTCTTCACCGATCAACTTTGATGATGCTGACAAAAGCCCCGCCATTTCTACTTTCAGACATCCAGCAAGCAATACCCGTGCATCAAGTGCCGCATTTTCTATTTCGGCATTTTTCAGCCGAACCGCCCCTTCTCTTTGCGCTTCTCCAATTGTTTTGGAAAAGGTTGAAGCACCTGATTCACCCATCATGCCTCGTCGGCTGCCAGCAACGTTGCCTGATGATCGGTGATCAAAGCATCAATAATCTCATCTAGTCCCTCGCCATTAATGATCCGGTCCAGCTTATATAAAGTGAGATTGATCCTATGATCGCTTATGCGTCCTTGGGGAAAGTTATAGGTTCGAATGCGCTCAGAGCGATCGCCGGAACCAACTTGTCCTTTACGCGAATCGGCTCTTTCTTTATCGGCCCGCTGACGTTCCATGTCATATAACTTGGCGCGAAGCGCTTTCATCGCATTAGCACGGTTTTGGTGTTGTGATTTTTCCGATGACGTTACGACAATATTTGTAGGCAAATGCGTGATACGCACCGCGCTATCGGTCGTATTAACATGCTGTCCGCCTGCGCCAGAGGCCCGCATCGTATCAATACGTAGGTCTTCATTGCGAATTTCAATATCAATGTCTTCGGCCTCAGGCAAAACCGCAACGGTTGCCGCCGATGTGTGAACCCTGCCACCACCTTCGGTTTCCGGCACCCGCTGAACTCGGTGCACGCCCGATTCGAATTTCAGTTTGGCAAACACGCTCTTGCCGTTAATTGCGGCGATGATCTCTTTATAACCGCCCACATCCCCATCACTGGCGGAGAGTATCTCGACTTTCCAACCTTTTTCAACAGCATATCGCTCATACATACGGAACAAATCCCCGGCGAACAGTGCTGCTTCACTACCACCAGTACCCGCTCTAATTTCCAAGACCGCACTCTTATCATCGGCTTTGTCTTTCGGCAGCAAAAGCAATTTAATTTGTGAAGACATTTTCTCGATTTGCTCTTCGATATCCGGATATTCCATTTCCGCCATCTCGCGCATTTCGCGGTCAGTGGTTTTATCTGCGAGCAATTCATCAAGTCCCTTCAAGGCTTTCTCTGCCTCACGAAGTTCTTCGATTTTCTCAACCACGTCTTGAAGACCTGAACATTCAGAAGCCAAAGCAACATAGGTTTCAGGATCCGGATTTGCTGCCATTTGGTTTTGCAGCGAATTGAAACGCGAAGTCAGTTGATTTAGTTTTGCGCTATCAAGCATGCGTATATTCCAATTATTTCAAATAAGTCTGAGCAAGAACAAAAAAATTGCTAATAGGGAATGCCTTGACTGGCAGCATGATCGGTCAAGAATTCCCGTATGGTTTGACCGCCATAAGGTTTTTCAATCTCTTCCAAAAGCGATGTCTGCAATTTCGCAATATCGGTTTCCAGCAACATTGCTTTAACCGGGCCAATCGCAGCAGCAGCCATGGATATAGATCGATATCCCAACCCTAACAGAGCAAGAGCGGAAAGGGGTTTACCAGCAATTTCACCACATAATGTCAGTGGTTTTTGATGCGCATCGGCCGCAACAACTATCTTGCGCAGAACCCTTAAAAATCCGCGATTGAGAGGATCAAACCTTTTTGCAATCCGCGCATTGCCCCGATCCGATGCCATAACAAATTGAAACAAATCATTTGAGCCGACAGAAACAAAATCCACTGCCCGCAACAAATCATCCATTTGAAACAGCAAGGAGGGAACTTCAATCATAGCCCCAATCAAAAGCTTGTCTGGAACTTGGTGTTTAAATTTCTTCAACAACGCCACTTCGCGCTCAATGATTTCCTTCACGCGGAAGATTTCACGTGTTTCGGTTACCATCGGGATCATCACTTTTAGTTCGCGCCCACCGGCCGCACGCAGCAAAGCGCGCAATTGAGTTCGCAATAATCCTGGCCGGTCCAATGCGAGCCTGATAGCCCGCCAGCCAAGCGCAGGGTTTTCCTCTTGTTCAGCTCTGAGATACGGCAACACTTTATCGCCGCCAATATCCAACGTCCTGAAGGTGACGGGCAATCCATCACTGGCATCCAAAACACTTCGATACAGCTCCTCCTGCTCACCTATTCTTGGGAACCTTGAAGACACCATGAATTGAAGCTCGGTTCTAAACAATCCAATCCCTGCCGCTCCTGATGGAATGATATTTGGTAAATCCATCAACAGGCCGGCATTCATCAACAATGAAACATCAACGCCATCTTTAGATGTAGCCGGCAGATCTTTTAATTGCTTATAGACTTCACGACGTTTGGCGCGAAATTGAACTTTCTCGCCGTATGCCGATTCAACCTCTTCAGATGGCCGTAAGAAAACCAGACCTTCTTCACCGTCAACAATAACGGCATTATCGCTATCAGCCAAAGAAACAACATTCGATAACTGACCAACGACCGGGATACCGAGAGCACGCGCCACAATGACAACATGGCTGGTTGGAGCACCCTCTTCGAGAGCAAGACCCCGCAGGTTCGGTCCGCTATAGTCAAGAAGTTCAGCAGCTCCCATATTTCGCGCAACGACAATATAGTCACTATCCATTTGATCGGTCAGCGGGCCATGTGGCCGACCTACAAGTTCCCGAAGTAGGCGATAGGCAAGATCATCAAAATCATTCAACCGTTCCCGTAAGAACGGATCTGATTGGCGCATCATCCGGGCACGGTTATCGCTTTGGACTTTTTCAACGGCAGCCTCTGCAGTCAGACCATTTTGGATTTGCTCTTCCATCCGCCGGACCCATCCGCGGTCATTGGCAAACATCCGATAGGCTTCCAACACTTCACGATGTTCACCAACTCTGGGAACATTGCCATTGTTCATCATGCCATCAATAGAAATTCGAAGCTGCCCTAGCGCTTCAGCTAATCGTTTGGTTTCATATTCAGCATTTTCATTGAAGAGATTGGTTACCACGACCCGCGGTTCATGCAAAATGACATGCCCAAGACCAATACCATCCGCCAAGGCAGCGCCTGTAAGATTTAGGGCGCGGGACGAATCAAGGCCGCGACCTTGCTTGTCTAGCCCCTCTAATTCGCCAGCTGCAATCAGCTCGGCCAACACCATGGCTGTTGTTTCCAACGCTTCAACTTCATCATCTCGATAAATTCGTTTTGCCTGGTTTTGGACAACCAACACACCCAGCGCCCGACCTGACCGTAAAATGGGCACACCGAGAAACGAGTTGTATATCTCTTCACCCGTTTCAGGCAGGTATCTAAACGCAGGATGGTTTTGCGCGTCATCTAAGTTAAGCGTTTTTGCATTAGCCGCGATAGAGCCAACAAGACCTTGGCCAACCATGAGAGAAGCTTCATGCACAGATTGTGGATTTAGCCCTTCTGTAGCAAATAGCTCCAAGACATCATCAGAACGTAGCACATAGACCGAGCAAACTTCAGCAATCATGTTAGCCGCGATATGCCGAACGATTTTATCAAGACGATCTTGAGCGCCCAGCGTTTCCGCCATCACCTCTCGCAACCGTTTCATCAGCCCTCTTGGGCCGGGACTTGAGTCAATCATTTACAGTTTCTCCAAAAATCCGCGCGCGCATGCTTTTATCAAACGCTTTAATCAGGCCGCTTGCCTACGAACCGTTTGAACCTAGTTTTTGCCAAACTCTATTTTCATAAACAGAACAGGAAGTGGATTTTATGGCAACCGTTAGGCTGAAACTTTATCCAAGCCGTATACTGAATGAAGCGTGCGCACGGCAAGTTCAGTATATTCAGAATTAATCAAAACGGAAAACTTAATTTCAGAAGTTGTTATCGCCCGAATATTAATGCCCTTTGAAGCCAAGGCCGCGAAAGCAGTTGAGGCAACACCTGCATGACTGCGCATGCCAATACCAATCACCGATACCTTTACCAAGCCTTTGTCATGCTGGATCAATTCAAAACCGATGGCTTCACGTTCAGCATCTAAAACTTCAAGCGCTCTAGCCAAGTCACCATCTGGCAATGTGAAAGTCATATCCGTGCGGGAGCCATCTTCCGAAACACTCTGCACGATCATATCAACATTGACATTGGCTTCAGCCAAAGGACCAAAAATCGCAGCTGATATACCTGGCTTGTCTGGTACACGACGCAATGAGATTTGTGATTCATCGCGGGCATATGCAATGCCTGTCACAACTTCTTTTTCCACTATATCTTCCTCATTACAAATCAGGGTTCCAACTGGCGTAGCGCCGGGGCTAGAATCAATTGACTTTGGATCATCAAAACTTGAGCGCACAAATGTTTTTACGCCATGGACCATGGCCATTTCAACTGAGCGCACTTGCAACACTTTCGCACCCAACGACGCCATTTCCAACATTTCTTCAAAAGAAATCTTTTCAAGACGTTGCGCTTTTGGCTGAATACGAGGGTCCGTAGTATATACACCATCGACATCCGTATAAATGTCGCACCGATCAGCCTTTACAGCTGCAGCGATGGCAACAGCCGTTGTATCCGAGCCTCCGCGTCCAAGTGTCGTAATCCGGTTGTCTTCAGCAATACCCTGAAAGCCCGCAATAACGGCAACCTGACCTTTGGCGAAACGTTTGATAAGTTCAGTACCATCAATATCCTTGATACGTGCCGAGCCGTGGGCATTATCGGTTTTGATTGGTATCTGCCACCCGAGCCAGGATCTGGCCTCAACACCAATTGCTTGCAAACATATAGCCAAAAGTCCTGCTGTAACCTGTTCTCCAGAAGCTACAATCGAGTCATATTCGCGGGCATCGTGCATGGGCGAAGCATCACGAGCCCAAGCAACCAATTCATTGGTTTTACCGGACATGGCTGAAACAACCACCGCAACTTCATGGCCAGCATCCACTTCGCGCTTGACATGCTGCGCCACATTGCGAATTCGATCCAAATCCGCAACGGATGTTCCACCAAATTTGAGCACAAGACGCGCCATAGTCTCAGGTTTCCCTAATCTTCAAATCATCAACAATATTTAGTGCGAGACAACGCAATTGGCTAAATACCAAGAAGGGTGAAAAAAGACATTTCTCGCCTCATTCCACATGAACGCCGCTTCCATACTGAATAAGTTGCCTGCATGCAAGCGGCGGCACCCTGCCGCAGTATGTGGTGCAAAACTTGACTATGCCTGCAATAAACCCAACTGATAAACAAACACAGCTTAACGAGAGTTTTATGAGTACAAATTCAACACGCACGACAATAGATCAGAACGAAGTAGACCGTTTTTCCGCCATGGCAGCGGAATGGTGGAGTCCAACGGGCAAGTTTCGACCCCTGCACAAATTTAACCCAGTTCGCCTGACTTACATCAAGCAACAGGTTTGCGCCCGTTTTGATCGAGATATGAATGACCCAAAAGCTTTCAAAGGATTGAGATTTCTGGATATTGGCTGTGGCGGTGGTTTGCTCTGCGAACCCATGGCCCGAATGGGAGCCGAAATCATTGGAGCGGACGCATCTGAAGTAAACATTGAAGTCGCCAAAATTCACGCCGCACAATCGGAGGTCTCTGTCGATTATCGTGCAGTAACCGCTGAAACGCTTGAAGAGGCTGGAGAGAAATTCGATGTTGTTCTCAACATGGAAGTGGTTGAACATGTCTCTGACGTCGATCTTTTCATGGAAAAATGCGCCAATATGGTCAAGCCAAATGGCTTAATGTTCGTCGCTACTATAAACCGCACGATGAAAGCAAAAGCGCTCGCGATCTTTATGGCAGAAAACGTTTTACGCTGGCTTCCAAAGGGTACACACCAATATGAAAAACTGGTTCGACCTGAAGAATTGGAAAAACCGATTACCGCAAGCGGCATGAGAATCATCGATAAGACCGGCGTTTTTTACAATCCATTGAGTGATCAGTGGAACATGTCTAAGGATATGGATGTGAATTATATGGTCTTGGCAGAACGGCCAGCTGATTAACAGCAATTAGCCCAACAGATTAATTCTTGTCCTCTGGCAGATCTGGCATTGGCAGAATGGATATACCTTCATCCAGCAACTCCACGGCCTCTTCCGGCGAAGTACTTCCGTAAATGCCCCGCTCCTCGGCCTCGCCATAGTGGATTTTGCGGACCTCTTCCCCGAATTTTGCACCAACATTTTCAGAATTTGCGAGAACATGCTTTTTCAACTCTCGCAATTGGCTGATAAACTGTTCTTTGATTTCCGCAGGTATCTGGGGCATTGCAGGGGCAGTAACCGCGGGAATTGCTGCAGGCATTGATGATGGAACGCTTGGCGTCGAAACCATATTTTCCTTGCCTTTGGTCGATTTAACCGAAGGTGCCATCAGTAATTTTTGAACTTTTTTACTTCCGCAAACAGGGCAGTCTAGAAGTCCCGCTTCGTTCAAACGCGTAAACTCATCACTCGAAGCAAACCAGCCTTCGAATTCATGGTTTTTCTGGCATCCAAGAGCGTATTTAATCATCCATATACCCAAACACGATTAATCAATAACAACAGCAAACCCAATATTGCGGTCTTTCATATCATAGATATGGAAAATTTTCTCTCATTCGCAAGGTTTGGTATTCGCTTGCGGGCGTTTGCTGATTGCTCAAGATCCAAATCGCAAACCAAAATACCAGGTTCATCATGGGCCAGTTCACCTAACAACTGCCCCCACGGATCAATGATCATTGAATGGCCATGGGTAGTGCGACCATCTTCGTGTTGTCCACCTTGGGCCGCAGCAATCATAAATGCACCATTTTCTATAGCTCTGGCCCGCAACAAGACTTCCCAATGGGCTTTACCTGTCGGCTTCGTAAAGGAAGATGGGCAAGTCAAAATATTGGCGCCTGCCTTGGCCTGAGCCTGATACAGTTGAGGAAATCGCAAATCATAGCAAATAGAGACGCCAGCTTTGACACCATTCATATCAAAGACATAGGCATTCTCACCTGGTTGAAATCGGTTCGACTCTTTCCATTGATTGGCCTCGTCAACGACAACATCAAACATGTGGATTTTGTCATAAGTGAAAACCAATTCTCCCTTGGGAGAAAACAACGCACCGCGATTTGCAGCTTTTTTGGTAATTTCACTGTCAGCCATTTTAATCGGTGTTGAACCAAGATGCAGCCAAATACCCAACTCCATGGCCAATTCAGCGCTGGCCGCAAAGACAGGATCCTGATCTTGCAGCTTGATTATATCCATCAATAGTTTCGGATTTTTTTGCAGCAATCCGCTCATTTCTGGCGTCTGAATATATATTGCGCCTTGCGCCGCCGCATCGCGAACAAAATCGCTCATCTGAGCGATATTTTTTTCAACAGAAACACCGGATCGCATTTGGACACAAGCTGTACGCAATACCCCCATCGGCCTATGCGCCTTTTTTCAGCATGCCATCCAATTTGCCTTGCCGATCAAGATCATGCAATTCATCGCATCCGCCCACATGAACCCCATCAATGAAAATTTGCGGAAACGTCGTGCGTCCGGATTTTTGCATCATTTCCTGACGGATCTTGGTATCAAACGTGCCATCAAACTCTTTGAAGCTCGCCTTTTTTCCTGACAACAGGCTTTTCGCTGCTGTGCAAAACCCACACATTTTTCTAGTATAAACAATAATTTCAGCCATAAAGAATTTTCCATGAAACGGGGATTGCGATCCCCGTTTATTACTCGAGGTTCTCTACTCTGGCAAATGTCAAAACATCAATTTGCCTTGATCCCGCGCGTTTTAGGGCTCTTGCAGCGGCCTTTACCGTTGCGCCTGAAGTGTAAACATCATCGATCAACAAAATATTGCGCCCTGAAACTTCTGGTTTCTTGCTATCAGGAACGCGAAAAGCCCCTTGAACATTGCGCTCGCGTTCTTTTTCCGTAAGTCCAACCTGCTGTTTTGTTTTTCGAAATCGGCCCAAAGTATCAGGGCAAAAAGGAACTCCTGATTTCGCAGCAATAAACCTGGCAAGTTCTGATGACTGATTGTAGCGTCTTTGAATTAAGCGCGTCAGATATAGGGGTATTGGGATAATCATATCGGCGTCTTTTAGAAGAGGGCTTCCTGTCGCTAACATCCAATTGGCAAGCCATGGCGCCAGATCCAAACGGTCGGAATATTTAAGGCCGGTCACCAGCGCACGAACATTGTCATCATAGATTACTGCTGATCGGCATCTGTTATAGGGAGGAGGATTGGCTATCACATCTGCGCTCACAATCCCCTCACCATGATCATGAGAAAAAGGCGCCCCGCTCACGGCGCAAAAAGGAGGCGATATAAAACGTATCTTTGACCAACAATGAGCACAGGCACCACCGGGTTGATCTATCATCGCCTCGCAAATCAGATACAAAGGCGGTACAGCAACGTCCCGTATTGCGCCAAGACCATGCCTGAATAGGTTCACGATTCCCAAATCGACTTTTCCTCTTTATCGTCCCTAGCCTAACGAATTTTTTCGACCCTATCGACTCATTTGTCTTTGCAATACGCTTACACTTCCGCTTTGAAGAGTTAAAAATTAGTGTGGTACAACAAAAATGAACAATCCAACATTTGATATTCGCCGCCATCATGCAAAAATAGCAAGAGCCGAGCGCCGTTCCGAAAAAGGCGCTGGATTTCTTCACGCTGAGGCTGCGCAGATCATAGGAGAACGGCTGGCAGTCACAAATCGACAGTTTGAGGCAATGGCCCTGCTATTTGATGGCCAATTTTCAGAATTGATCGAAAACCGTTTGATGGCAGAAAATCCGCCAATCAAAGGACCGATTGTAAAAATTCAAAAACCAACGGACGAAAATGCAATACTGGCTCTAGAACCAAAGAGTCTTGATCTGATTATTAGCGTTTTCGACCTTCACAGACTCAATAATCTACCAGAGCTCTTGCTTCAGATCCATCACGCTTTAAAAGCGGACGGTTTATTTATGGCTATTTTCCCGTGTGAAGGAACTTTAAAAGAATTGCGAACTGTACTGCTGAATGCAGAAGCAGAAACTGCTTCGGGCGTTTCCCCAAGAGTGGATTTATTCCCCCATATTCGTCAATTGGGCGACCTTGTTCGAAAAATCGACTTCAAATTGCCTGTTGTGGATTTGGAAGAAAGAGTTGTCAGATACTCGAATCTTGACAATTTCATCAAAGATGTTCGCGATATTGGTTCAGGGAACAGCAATAATGGCGACATTCACCCCTTGATCCGGTCCACATGGGACACGGCGAAAAAGATTTATAACAATGACTATTCAGACCCTGATGGTAAACTTCGGGTAACGATAGCCATGGGATGCGTTAGTGGATGGAAAGAAGATAGAAGTCAGCAAAAGCCGCTAAAGCCTGGAAGTGCAAAGGCCAAACTGTCAGATTTTCTCTAACTAGAAGCTTTCAGACATGCTTTGGAAGGAATTGCCTAGCGTTGTTCCGGCAGTTGTTGCTCCACCGATAACTGCAACAGATATCATGATTGCAATCAATGCATATTCAATCGCTGTTGCGCCTGACTCATTTTCGATAAACGATTTAATTTTCAAAATCACAACAACACGCCCACTTCATAAAACTCTAGATTGAGTTTGGCTAATCTATCGCTATTTTATAAAATAGAGATTAACAGGCATGGTTAATATCCTAATAAGCTGTGCGAATTCAGTCTGTTATTTATCAAGGACACTTTTACGGATGGTATATTGCTTTGTTGGCTTGATGCTTCCGGTGATGACACGATCAATACCAAGCGCTTTATTTTCCGCGTAAATATCAACAGCATTTCGAACCTGCGGAGCGACCAAAACGGAAAGAGCCATTGCAACAGCGCCAAACATCAACGCGATCTGCACAGTAGAACCACCGTGTTGATTTTTTTGAAAATCCGAAACTTTCTCTACTAGTGATGCAAAATGCGTTCTCATTTTAAATTTCCGATCTTTTTGCGTTTCTTAGAGTGGCAAAACCATCAAAACAAAGAAACATCCGTGAAAACCAATATTCAGCGCCAATGACGGTCTTAGATTGGACAATCAGGCGTATTGAGGCGCTGACCTGAAATCAGGCACCCCACAATTACTTAAAAGTCTCACAATTTCATAAAAGATCAATTAACGCTGGTATTAAGGGTTCGTCAGCTGGCGGCATTGGATAATCACGAAGCTGCTTGGCTTTTACCCATTTCAAATTTTGATTTTCTTGGGAACGCGCTATGCCATCCCACTTTCGGCAGATGTAAAGCGGCATCAGAAGATGAAAATCATCATATCGATGACTGGCGAATGACAAAGGCGCCAGACAGGTTGCCCAAGTAACGATACCCAATTCTTCTTGCAATTCTCGAATCAAAGCGTCTTCGGGTGTCTCTTCAGCTTCAACTTTGCCTCCAGGAAATTCCCAAAGTCCCGCCATAGACTTTCCAGCTGGACGTTGCGCAAGCAAAATTCTGTTGTCTGCGTCCACCAAAGCACAAGCGCTAACCAAGACTATCTTCATATTAGGCCTATGTTGTTTCCGACGTATCGGGTTCGCCAGCTGGCTTCCAATAACAATAGCGATAAACTTCACGAAACCCAATCGAGTTGTATAAGGCATTGGCTGCCTTGTTTTCAGCAACAACTTGAAGCCAAACCTTTGAGGCGCTATGGCGTTTTGCCCACAATAAAGCTGTTAGCAAAATACTGCGTGCATGACCCTTCTGGCGAAGATCTTTTGAGCTGACCAAATCAAATACGCCGGCCATTGTCCGATCGCTTACGCATCGCACCATACTGGCTGTTTTATTCGATTGAGGATCCATATGGATAAACAAACCAGTTTCAGGCTGGGTTGCGCCAATGACTTCAACCAAACCTGGTTTCAAATCTTTTCGGTCTTCTGAAAGAGCAATGAAATCATCCACCCATCTGCCCACATCTTTCAGGGGCACCTGATCGCGCGCATGGCTGAGATCAATCTGGGTTAAATCAAGCATCATAACAATGCTCTCCTCGTGGCAAATCCATCCACGGTCCCCGAACATATCGGCAAGACGCGGAGGCGCTAAAGGCGTCAGCCGAAACGTCAATGGCCGTCCAAAACTGGAAAAACGACGCTCCGCCTTACTGATCCTGTTTTCCAGATCAAGACTGTCTTGAGGATCCAAAGGATTGACAGAGTTCAAGCGCTTTGCCGGGTGACCAGCCGTAAGACGAATAGCCCAGGTTCCATCATAATGGGTATTGGTCGCAGGAAACGAACGGAAGCTGACCGCTTCCAATCGGCGGATCTGTGCGAATTCAAGCATCTCAGACTGCTTTCGATCCAGCATTAGGGGTAATATCTCCCATCACGATCAGCTTCTATAGTCCGCATTAATAGCGATATATTCAGCGGTTAGATCACAAGTCCAGACAGTTGCCGAGCCTTTGCCAATGCCAACATCCACATGGATTGGAATAAAGGCTTTCTTCATAATTACCGCTGCAGCTTCTTCAGAATAATTCTTTTCCCGCTGACCATTTTTAGCAACGGTAACATCCCCAAAACCAATCGTGAGTTTATCTCTATCGGCCGGCTCGCCTGCCTTTCCAACGGCCATAACAATACGGCCCCAATTTGCATCTTCTCCGGCAATAGCTGTTTTAACCAAAGGCGAGTTTGCAATCGACAAGGCGATAACTTTTGCGGACTTTGCAGATTTTGCACCATTGACCGTGATTTCAATTTGTTTCGAAGCGCCTTCGCCATCACAAACCACAAACATGGCTAGTTCATGTAAAACTTCGCTCAATGCTTTTTGGAGTGCACCAACACCTTTGTCTTTGGCAGAGGATACAGCTTTGTTTCCATTCAATGCGGAAAACAACATTACCGTATCACTGGTCGACGTATCACTGTCCACGGAAATGGAGTTGAATGTTGGCCCGATAGCTTTGGACAAAAGTTTTTGCAACAGGTCACTGGCAACGGGATAATCTGTAACAAGAAACGACAACATGGTTGCCATATCAGGAGCGATCATTCCCGCGCCTTTGGCAATTCCATTTAAGTGATATGTAGTCCCATCAACATCAAAAGAACGGGTAGACATCTTGGGATAAGTGTCAGTGGTCATGATGGCGCGTGCCATATTTTCCCACTCATTTTCACGGGCAATTTTCTCAAGCTTCGTCAAATGCGTTTCAAAGCCAGAGGCATCTAACGGCTCACCAATAACGCCGGTTGAAGCCAGGAAAACTTCGTGAGTTTTGCAACCAAACGCCTTCTTGGCTGCATCCGCACTTACTTTGACCGTCTCCAAGCCAATCTTTCCCGTAAACGCATTAGAATTACCAGAGTTCACCACAACTGCACGAGCGCCGCCTTTGGCAAGTTGCTTCCGGCACCAATCCACTGGCGCTGAAGAACATTTGGATTTTGTAAAAACACCGGCAACGGTTGCTGGTGCATCAAAAATGATAGCGCCCAGATCCAGTCTGCCCTTGTATTTTATGGCCGCTTCTACCGCGCCCAGCCGAACACCTTTGAGCGCAGGCATTTGCGGATAGCTTGTTGGCGCCAACGGGGAAATATTTGCAACTTTACCCATAGTAAATTCTATTTCCTATTCTTTATTCATTGCTTCCACGTCGGCCTTCAGCGCTTCATCGAAAATCTCGGTTGGAACTTCTGTACGGACTGATTTGATGAGTTCAAAATATTTTTCACGCAACACAACCTGGCGGATTTGATCTTCAACATCTGAAAGAACCGGAAGTGGTTTGTCGCGCTCCTCTTCTTTCAAAATTACATGAAAACCAAATTGTGTTTTAATCGGGACTGACGTGTATTTCCCGTTTTCAAGAGCAAAGGCTGCGTCTTGAAACTCAGGAACCATTTGTCCTTTGCCAAAATAGCCAAGATCACCGCCTTGAGGACCCGATGGGCCCGTCGATTTTTCTTTAGCCAGTTCGACAAAATCCTTACCTGCATCCAATTCAGCAATTACAGCCAAAGCTTCTTCTTCTGTTTTCACCAAAATATGACGTGCTTTGATTTCTTTTTCTGCTGGGATAGCTTCCAGTTCTTTTTCAAAGCGTGCTTTGACTTCCTCGTCTGTTACGCCTTCAACAATGTTCTTTTGAAAATACAGATTGTGCAATGCGCGCGAGCTGACAAAGGCCATTTGCGACTTGTACAAATCATCTTCGGCCATATCAGCTGCCTGTGCTTTATTGGCGAGCAATTTGATGTCGATGAGTGCAGAAAGGATAGCTGAACGCCGTTTTTCTTCTGGGACTTGGGCGAACTGCTCTTTCAAGTCTGCTTCGGCAATGGTTAGTTCTTGCGCGGTAATTTCCAGATCACCAACTTTGGCAACAACAGTGGATTGAGCGAATGACGAGCCGGTGTGGAGCAAAGAAAAAGCTACAATTACAACAGCGCCTGAGGTTTTTAATTTATCAATCATGGAGGCTTCCTTTCAGCGCTCTAAATTTGGGGATTGGCTTGAATAAATGCTAAAAATGAAAGGCTAAACCTTCTATTTTGTTCCGTACAAGTCCATTCAATTTTTCTTGACAAGAAGGTGCAGGTTACGCATCGACGTTGACATCACAATACACCCCTCTTATCTGTCCGTTTGGCGGTCGTCCACAGTTTCAGAACGAAATTGCATCTAAAATAGCGGAAAAGACCAAAACCATTTTAAATCAAAGGCTTGGAATTGCCGCCAAACCCTTGGTAAAAGACAAAATTATCGCGCGGCCATGATGATCATCCAAGCGCAACAATCAAAGGACCCCTCCATGGGCATTTTTTCAGGCATCGCCAAAAAGATTCTTGGCTCTTCCAATGACCGTGTCATTAAAAAGCTGATGCCAAAAGTTGAGGCGATCAACGCTTTAGAAGATGAAATGATTGCGCTGTCTGATGACGCGCTGAAAGCCAAAACCGCCGAATTCAAACAACAAATCGCCGATGGCGCAAAAGTCGACGATTTGTTGGTTCCAGCATTCGCTGTTGTGCGCGAAGCCTCTAAACGAGCTCTTGGCATGCGTCCGTTCGATGTCCAGTTATTGGGCGGGATGATCCTCAACGATGGCAACATCTCCGAAATGCGTACAGGTGAAGGTAAAACACTTGTTGCAACACTGGCAGTTTATTTGAACGCATTGTCCGGCAAGGGCGTTCATGTCGTTACAGTCAACGACTACCTAGCAAGACGCGACTCTGAATGGATGGGTAAGCTTTATGGTTGGTTAGGACTAACCACCGGCGTCATTGTTCATGGTGTGAATGATGATGAACGCCGCGCTGCCTATGCATGCGATATCACCTACGGCACAAACAATGAATATGGTTTCGACTATCTGCGCGATAACATGAAAATGGAAATCGGACAGATGGTCCAGCGCGGACATCACTATGCGATTGTCGACGAAGTTGATTCGATCTTGATCGATGAAGCGCGCACACCTTTGATCATTTCTGGGCCTTTGGATGACCGATCAGACCTTTATGTCACCATCGATGCATTTATTCCATTGCTTGATGACAGTGACTATGAACTCGACGAGAAGCAAAAATCCACAAATTTCACTGAATCTGGCACTGAGAAACTTGAAAAACTCCTTGGAGACGCCGGTCATCTAAAAGGCGAATCCCTTTACGATATCGAGAATGTGTCAATTGTTCACCACGTCAACAATGCCCTTAAAGCTCATAAGCTTTTCCTTAAAGATCGCGATTATATCGTAAAGAATGACGAAGTGGTCATCATTGATGAGTTCACTGGCCGAATGATGCCAGGCCGCCGTTACTCGGAAGGACAGCATCAGGCCCTTGAAGCAAAAGAAAAGGTAAAAATCCAGCCGGAAAACCAGACGCTGGCTTCCATCACCTTCCAGAATTATTTCCGACTTTATGACAAACTTGCAGGCATGACCGGTACAGCCATGACCGAAGCTGCGGAATTCATGGACATCTATGGCCTTGAGGTTATCGACGTTCCAACAAATGTTGCCGTTGCCCGTATTGATGCCGATGATGAGGTCTATCGTACCGGCGAAGAAAAATATCGCGCTATCAGAGTGCTCATTGAAGAATGCCAGAAACGCAACCAGCCGATTTTGGTTGGCACGACCTCGATTGATAAATCAGAATTGCTAGCCGAAACACTGCGCAAAGCAGGCGTTGAAAACTTCCGCGTCCTAAATGCACGCTACCATGAGCAGGAAGCTTATATTGTTTCCCAAGCTGGCGTGCCCGGAGCCATTACCATCGCCACGAACATGGCTGGCCGAGGCACCGATATTCAGCTAGGCGGCAATTTGGATATGCGCCTGGAGCACGAATTAAAAGATATGCCAGAAGGCAAAGAACGCGACGCGAAAGAGGCTGAGATCAAAGCTGAAATTGCCGAATTGAAAAAACAGGCATTGGCAGCGGGCGGTCTTTACGTGGTCGGCACCGAACGCCATGAAAGCCGCCGTATTGATAACCAGTTGCGCGGCCGCTCTGGCCGCCAAGGCGATCCGGGCGCTTCCAAATTCTTCTTGTCCTTGCAGGATGATTTGATGCGCATTTTCGGTTCAGACCGCATGGACGGCATGTTGACCAAACTTGGCCTTCAAGAAGATGAGGCAATCATCCATCCATGGATCAACAAGGCGTTGGAAAAAGCCCAGCAAAAAGTTGAAGCGCGTAACTTCGATATCCGGAAGAACCTTCTGAAATTCGATGACGTGATGAACGATCAGCGTAAGGTGATTTTCGAGCAACGCATCGATTTGATGAAAGCCGAAGATATATCCGAAACCGTAACCGATATGCGCAACGATGTGATTGACGATCTGGTTACAAAACATATTCCAGAAAAAGCCTATCCTGAACAGTGGGAAACCGCTGAATTGAAGGAAGGTGTTCTAACTTATTTGAATCTTGATTTACCAATAGACCAATGGGCAGATGAAGAAGGTATTGCGGAAGAAGATATTATTAATCGCATAACCGAAACGGCGGACAAAGCGGTTGCAGACAAAACCGAGCACTTTGGTCCAAAAGTGATGCGTTATGTAGAAAAGTCAGTCGTTCTTCAAACCATCGATCATCTTTGGCGTGAGCATTTGGTCAACTTGGATCATCTGCGTTCTGTGGTTGGTTTCCGGGGCTACGGTCAGCGTGATCCACTGCAGGAATATAAAGGTGAAAGCTTTGAGCTATTCCAGACCATGTTGGGCAATCTGCGTCAGGCAGTTTCCGCTCAATTGGCACGGGTGGAATTGGTGCAAGACGGCCAGTCAGGAATTGAAGAAGATGCTTTGCTCGACGGTCCGGAAGACGAATTGGAAGAAATGCCTGAAGAATGGTCAAAAACCAGCCGCAATGCGCCATGCCCATGCGGATCAGGAAAGAAATTCAAACACTGTCACGGTAAGTTTGTTTAAAGCACTTCATCTTATGATGGAAACATCGCATCATTAAGATGTGAAGGTCTCTGTCGATCATTACAAAACTGGCTTTGGCGTCTCGTTTGATTTCGCCATAGCCACAAGATTGGCCAATGCATCCAGCCCCATCTTATTGAGTTTAACACCCGTTTCTACGTGAATTTGTAGCAGAAGAGATTCTGCGTCACGTTCAGCCAATTCAGCGAAAGTTCGAATACCGGCACTTTCAAGATAGGTAACCATTTTGGGGCCTATGGAAAACGCCTTGAGCATTTTTTGGCGCTCAGCAGGTGAAATCACTTTTGACTCACCGGCTTCTTTGCCGCCCACCATGGCTTTTTCTTTGCAGGTTCAGCAACTGCAACTTCCTGGCGCTCAGCTGGTTGTGGAACGGGAACAGCTGAAGGGGCAGTATTCTCAATTGTCGCCTCTGCCGGTGTCGGTTCGACTTCACTTGCTTGAACAACCGACGTTTCTGCTGGTGCAGTTGATGTTACGCTTTGCTCACCAGAAGTTTTGCCACTTAACAGCGCCTCATTTTGCGCTCCAGATACAACACCATCGATTGGGCTGGCAGCAGCAGCTTTGATTTCAGCCGCACTTGCTTCTGTATTTGCAGGTGGAGCTTCAGAAACCAATGCTGGTTCAACAACTGGTGGCGCTTCTGGCGTTGGCGGAGGAAGAACTTCGGAACCTGCGGCAATGATAGAGAACTGACTAAGATCCAAAGAAGCCAACGCCTCGCCTTTGAACTTGGCACGCGCTTGCTCACGTTTCAGCGCTTTAGAAAATTCCGCTTTTTCTTCGCTGCGTTTTTGGCTGTAGAGTTCTATCAACCGCTTGGGCATGGTTACCGGCGGACATGCTTCTGTGGACCTAAATTCTTTTTCATCAACCGCCTCGCGGTTAAACACATAACGCCTCTCACACACGTCCACTTTCGGCGGATAATTCGTCAGTTCAAAATGATCATAGCCTTCTTTGAGCATTTTCCAGAACTCAAAATGTGGATTGGTAACCTGCTTGGCCATATTCGCGGCAGTCATGCGAAATGGGTAAGCCTGAACCTGGAAGTAGTCCTGGCCACCAGAAATAGCATCTCTTGCCATCGCATAAATATCGGCAACCTGCTCGTCGGTCATCGAGTAGCAACCCGCAGATGAACAGGCCCCGTGAACCATCAAATGCGTTCCAGTTCTCCCATGAGAGCGGTCATAGCGATTTGGGTAGCCAATATTGAAAGAAAGATAATATTCAGAGTTCGGATTAAGCTGCGCCTTGCCAACATTATAGAAGCCTTCGGGAGCCTGCCTGTCGCCTTCTTTGAATTTAGGTCCAAGAACACCAGACCATTTGCAAATTTCGAAGCTCTCCAAAAGCGCATAGCGTCCAGTGTCTTTTTGCTTCCAGACCTCCAGCACATCTTCTTCTTTGTAAATTCGTATCAAAATTGGGGAGGTCTTTGCCATCCCTTTTGATTTCATTTTTTTTATAATTTGCTCAGATACGGGTCTTTCCGCTTTTGGAAATACGCTATCGATGCCGCCATTGCAGGAAGAAAGCAGTATAGCCGCGGCCACCAAAACTCCCACTTTGGCATAGTGCTTTTTTGACAGAGCTTTTTGCGTAAATCTCATGCTTCACCAGACAATAATTGGAAATTAGGGCGGTGCCCAGATCCACTAGATATGACCATGCAAACCCAATGCGGTTCGCTATTTGCCAGCATAATGCACCCAATTGTGTTGACAACACGTTATCAGCGTTACCTCACGCGATTGTCATTGAAAAATTCAAGAAAGATTGCGACCAATCGCTAGGAATTTCTCACGACGTTGCTCACGAACTTGCTTGCCGTCCATACCGCTAAATTCGCCAAGAGCTTTTTCTATCACTTTGCCGGTATCAGTTAAAACCTCGCTGGAATGCCTATGGGCCCCGCCTGCAGGTTCTGAAATAATACCATCAATGATGCCAAGCGTTTTCAAGTCCTGTGCAGTAAGCTTCATTGACGTGGCAACATCCTGCGCTTTAGTCGCATCACGCCACAAAATCGAAGCCCCCGCTTCAGGGGAGATCACGCTATAAATAGAATGCTCAAGCATATAAACACGATTAGACGAAGCAATTGCGATTGCACCACCAGAACCACCTTCGCCTATGACGACCGTAACAATTGGTACAGTCACCTTGAGACAGGCTTCGATAGAACGTGCAATGGCTTCAGCCTGCCCGCGCTCTTCTGCGCCAATACCAGGATAAGCTCCGGCTGTATCCACCAGCGTTACAATCGGAATATCAAACTTGTCAGCCAGTTCCATAATACGCACGGCTTTACGATAGCCTTCCGGCCGAGCCATACCAAAGTTGTGCTTAATCCGACTTTCTGTGTTCGATCCTTTTTCCTGACCAATCACAGCCACTGGTTGGCCATTCAACCGGGCAAAGCCAGCTTGAATGGCAAAATCTTCAGCAAAGTATCTGTCGCCAGCAAGATCAACAAAATCAGTAAACAACGCTTTTTTATAATCTACAAAATGCGGCCTGTCAGGATGACGGGCAATTTGAGTTTTGTGCCAAGGCGTGAGCTTTGTATAAAGCCCCTCCAATGTTGATTGAGCTTTTTGTTCCAGCTTTTGTATTTCAGAAGTAAGGTCAACCTGTTCATCAGGCTCACTAACGCTCTTCAACTCCAATATTTTCCCGTAAATATCGGCTACTGGTTTTTCGAAATCGAGATACAAACGCATATTTTACAACCTGTTTATTTTTTACAAACCATAGCAGTTTCATCGCAGAAGACCACTGTGGTTTGGGCTTATTAGACGGTTTTGCCAAGCTTTGCCAGAGGATGATGTTGTTCCACCAATTCGCGCATCCGTTCATCCAAAACATGGGTATAAATCTGGGTCGTTGAAATATCTGAATGACCCAATAATGCCTGTACAGCTCGCAAATCAGCACCATTTTGCAGCAAATGGCTGGCAAAAGCATGACGCAGCACATGCGGTGAAACGCGCGACGGGGATAATCCAGCACGAACAGCAAGATCTTTCAAATCTCTCCCAAAGGCCTGTCGGGTAAAATGTTCTTCGCTGGATTGGGCCGGGAACAAATAATTTTGCTTGGCAAAATTTGGTTCTTTTCCCATCTCGCCAAGATAATTCACCATTGCAAGTTTGGCGCGATCAGACAGCGGAACAAGACGCTCTTTCTCGCCTTTTCCTGTTATCATCAGAAAACGCCCATCTGTTTTACCCGCACCAATCGGCAAGCCAACCAATTCACTAACCCGCATACCCGTAGCGTAAAGCGTTTCCAGCAGTGCGTTTAAACGAAGCGCTTTGATATGTTTAAAGCTGCCTTTCTTGGCAACAGTAACTTCATCTTCTGCTTGACGGATAAGCTGATCAACTTCGCTAACACTCAAAATCTTGGGCAAAGGGCGCTGGGATTTTGGCGCGTCAATTGAAGCCGTAGGGTCCTCATTTCTGATTCCCTCGCTGTATAAGAACTTATGGAACTGGCGCAGGCACGAAAGAATTCTGGCTTGACTAGCCGAGGCCAGACCTTCATCGGCAATCGCATATAGGAAAGACCGTATTTGGTCCGGCTCAACTTGTATTACGCCCAATCCCGCTTCTGAAAGATTTGCACAATAGCGGTCCAAATCCCGACGATAAGCATCCATCGTATTAGGACTAACACCGCGTTCCGCGCTCATCATTTCAAGAAAAGATTCTACCAGATAGCCATTTTCACCAGATTTAGTCATCCACTAACCCTTTGATGGCGTATTTCAGCCCTACAAACAGCAATGACCTTATTTATTCCAGATTGAGTTTATTGGCTGGGATTTTGATCAAGACTTCTTTTGGTTGCGGCTCTACATAAGTAACCAATGCAAACATTGCGCCATATGCAATGCCAGCCAAAATGGCACAAAAAACAATAAATCTGATTAAACTGGGCATACTTTTTTAAACCATTCGGTTACATCAAGTGCATATATGACAGGCAAACTCAAAAATTTCAATTCTTAGACTAGGTGAAAAGTTGCTGGCACATTGCCATCAACAAAAACTTGAGACTTGACGCAACTTGATTATTGGTGTGCTACGGTCTCAGTTTTCGGTCTGGATAAGAGCAGGTTTATGACAGAGGCACATTCGCAGCGAATTGATAAATCGCAAATGCTTGAAGCATTAGGCGACCGCTCACTGGTTTTTGTGGGGCTAATGGGTTCTGGAAAGACAGCTATTGGCAAGCTTGTTGCCGCTTGGCTTGGCCTTCCTTTCTTTGATTCTGACCATGAGATCGTGGCTGCAGCAAACCTAGACATACCTGAAATTTTTGAACGCCATGGTGAAGCCTATTTTCGTGCAGGCGAGGAAAAAGTGATCCATCGCTTGCTAACTGAAAACACTTGTATCTTGTCTTTAGGTGGCGGCGCTTTTATTTCTGAAACAACACGCCAAGAAGTCGCAAATACCGCAATTTCCATTTGGCTGCAGGCAGACCTAGATTTATTGATGAACCGTGTTATGCGCCGGCCAGGAACCCGTCCGTTGCTTCAAACTGCCGATCCAAGAGCCACATTGGCCGCATTGAAAGAAAAGCGGGAGCCGATTTACGCTCTTGCCGATATTCATGTCCCCTCGTCTAAGATTTCCAAGAATCACACACGCGATGCCGTCATCGACCAATTGGCAATTTATTTGCTGGGAAAATCCGAATGAAAAAATCCAGTATGCTGCAAGTTGAACTCGGAAATCGTTCTTACCCCATTCATATCGGAGAAGACCTTCTTAACCAAGCTGGTCACATGATCGCGGAACTTCGTCCCGGAGCCAAATGCGCGATTATTTCCGATAGCAATGTAATGGCAGCCCATGGCGAGAGGCTGCTAGAAAGCCTTTCAGCATCCAGAATTGAATCGACCCAAATCATCATTGAGCCCGGCGAAAAATCAAAATCCATTGCGGTTCTCGATTCGGTTGTATCACAACTTCTGGCAGCCCGAATGGAACGCGATGATTTAGTCATAGCGTTTGGCGGCGGCGTTGTCGGTGACCTTGCTGGATTTGCCGCTTCCATCACGCGGCGAGGCATGGATTTTGTCCAAATACCCACATCTTTATTGGCGCAAGTAGATTCGTCCGTTGGCGGAAAAACTGGCGTCAATTCTTCGCACGGCAAAAATCTAATTGGCGCATTTCATCAGCCGATCATGGTGCTAATTGATACCAACACCTTAAAAACCCTTGCCCCAAGAGAGTTTGCCGCTGGATATGCCGAGGTCGTGAAATATGGTTTGATTAACAAACCAGACTTTTTCAAATGGCTGGAAAACGCCAGAACAGATATTTTCTCTTTCGGCGCTTCGCTAACCCAAGCCATCGCAACCAGTTGTCAGGCAAAAGCCGATATCGTTGCCGAAGATGAAACCGAACGCGGCAATCGTGCTTTGCTAAATCTGGGCCACACATTTGGTCACGCCTTAGAAGCAATGGCAGAATATGATAGTGCGCGGATTGTTCACGGTGAAGGTGTATCAATTGGCATGGTTTTGGCCCATCAATTCTCCAATCGGTTGAACCATTGCAGCATAGAAGATGCCGAGCGCGTTGAAGCCCATTTGAAGTCAGCCGGACTGCCTACCAAGATCTCACAAATTCCTGGCGAGATACCAAGTGCTGAAGAATTGCTGGATTTCATTGCACAGGACAAAAAGGTCTCGCGCGGCAAACTCACCTTTATACTTACAAAAGACATTGGAAAATCCTATATTGCCAATGACATCGCTCCGGCAGAAGTGCTGGCATTTCTTCAAGATGCTTTAGAAAAGTAGAAAAAAGGTTATTTAAAATGACACCCGCTGATTGGATGCTATTGGCCGCCATCTTAATCCTGATATTATTTTCCGCGTTTTTCTCCAGTTCTGAAACTGCCCTGACCGCCGCCTCTCGGGCGCGCCTGCATTCCATGGAGCGCAATGGCAATACAAGAGCCATTACCGTGCAAAACCTTATCCGCAAAAAAGATCGGCTGATCGGCACTATTTTGATCGGCAACAATCTGGTCAATATTCTTGCCTCCGCTCTTGCTACCAGCTTTTTCTTGAAGGCATTTGGCGAGGCGGGCATTTTTATTGCTACAATTGCGATGACCGTAATCGTCGTTATTTTTGCTGAAATCATGCCGAAATCCTGGGCGATCGCCAATGCGGATCAGGTGGCCCTTAAAGTAGCGCCATATGTTCGGTTTTTTGTCATCATCCTTGCCCCTTTTGCAAAAAGCGCAAATTGGCTCGTGAAAATGATCTTGCGTGTGTTCGGCGTTAGGCTGGGCGAATCAGAAGATATGCTGAGCGCCCATGATGAACTGCGCGGCACCTTTGAAGTTTTCCACAGCGATGGCGCTGTGATTAAAGATGATAAAGATCGACTGGGCGGGATCTTGGACCTGCACCAGCTTGAGGTCTCAGACATTATGGTCCATCGGACCAATATGTTGTCGATCAACGCAGACCAGCCAGCTGAAATGATTGTTAAGGAAATTCTTGAAAGTCCCTACACCCGAATTCCACTGTGGAAAGATACCAGCGAGAATATCATCGGTGTTATCCACGCTAAAGACGTTTTGCGTGCGATCGGCTTGGGTGAAAAACCCAAAAATATTGATGTTCTGAAAATCGCAGCCAAGCCTTGGTTTGTGCCAGAAACAACATCTCTGCGAGATCAGCTAAATTCATTTCTGCGCAACAAAGCTCACATTGCGCTGATCGTTGATGAGTACGGCGAGGTGATGGGACTTTTGACCCTTGAAGACATTTTGGAAGAAATCGTTGGCGAGATTGAAGATGAACACGATTTGGAAGTGATCGGTGTTACGACGGAACCAGATGGCGCAGTTGTTGTAGACGGCAATGTACCGATCCGCGATCTGAACCGCGCATTGGATTGGAAACTGCCTGATGAAGAAGCCACAACCATCGCAGGTCTTGTAATTCATGCGGCTCAGATGATCCCCGATGAAAAACAAACTTTTTCATTTTTTGGCAAACGCTTTGTTGTTCTAAAACGGGAAAAGAATAGGATCACAAAAATACGCATCAGGAATATTTGACACATGAACAGTAAAGGCAGTTAACAATGGCAAGGAAGATTTACTTAAGCTTGCTCTATTGCATGTTGTTAATTCCCAGCACGGCTTGGGCATTGTATCCTCCTCTCGGAGTGTTAACACCGTCCTTTTCTGGATTGATCTGTGTTTCTGAAAAACTTTGTGTCGACGATATTGCAAGGTTAGACCAAGCGCAAAAATTGTATGACGAAGCCTTAGAGTTCGTTTCTACAAATTTGGGAGAGTTAGAAAACGCCCCAAGAGCATATTTTTGTGCCCACGAAAGCTGCTCTACCTATTTTGGAATGCATCACTCAGTCGCATATAATGTAGGAACTTCAGGGTTTGCGATAAAGCCAAACGGATGGACAGCACACTTCGTTCGCCACGAGCTAATCCATCACTTGCAAAATGAAAGGCTTGGAAGTTTTCACAACTTTTTCTTTAAGCCAGATTGGCTTCTTGAGGGTATGGCATATTCTATGAGCGAGGACCCTAGGCGACCAATCCCTGGTGACGGATCACTTGAGGCTTATCGATCGCAGTTTGAAAAATGGTACTCAGAATTGAACGAAGACGACATTTGGGAAGCTGCAGCAAAAATCAGTAACTAGCATCACTTAACCTCGCTTGGCGCTTTTGCTTCAATTGCGATGGCATGGAGTCCAGCAGCAATTTCTTCATCTATCAAAGCATTAATTGAACGATGGCGATCGACCCGGCTCATGCCTTCAAATGCCTCGGTAACAATTTTGATTCGCAAATGCGTCTCGCCGCTCCCATCGAAGCTTTCCTGATGCCCTGCATGCAAATGACTTTCGTTGATGATTTCAAACGATACCGGGTTAAGTTTGTTTTCTATCTTTTTTTCAATGCTTTGCGAAAATCCCATTTTCATCTTTCTTGTGCACTTTGTTCCTGTTACAGGGTTCAACTTAAATAAATTCAAATTAGACCAAACAATCATTTCTCCATGGGGACAAGAATTTTGCTTGTCAATTCTTGTTCATTTATTCCTCACACCCTATACCTATTGCTATGAAACCAACATCATCTCTCTTCGATTCGATTAAAGTCGGAAATCGATCCTCAAAGAAAAAGAAAGACGAACCTATTAAACAGGTTTGCCAATGGGAAGGCTGTGAAAAAGCCGGAACCCATAAAGCGCCTATGGGGAGAAACCGAGAGGGTCAATATTTGTGGATGTGCATAGACCATGTGCGTGCCTACAATAAAAATTTCAATTATTTCTCTGGCCTTGATGATGATGCCATTGCAAAATTTCAAAAAGACGCGATCACCGGATCACGTCCCACTTGGCAAATGGGCACCAACAAAACCAGCAAGCATCCGCCTTTAAATGAGCGTAACCCTAATGCCGAAGGCGCACAGCGGTTATACAACAGAACCAATTACGCGGCAGCAGCACGGGCAGGACGCTCTGGTGCAAGTCCAGCGCGTAAAATTAAAGTTTTGGAAAAGAAGTCATTTGACGATCTTAATTTGCCCTACACAGCTTCTTCGGACGAATTAAAAGCGCGCTATAAATTGCTTGTTAAGCAGAACCATCCTGATGCCAATGGCGGCGACAGAAGTTCTGAAGAGCGGTTGAGGGAAATTATTCTGGCCTATAAGATCCTGCAAAAAGCAGGTTTCTGCTGAGGTCCAACGCGTTTGATCTTCAAGAATCTCTATCAGGTTCACCAAAAACCCTCGACTGCAATCGGCCAATTTGGCCTCATCGCGGCAACTTGCTCCGCATCCAACATTGTTTCGGGTTGCAAAAAGCGCTAATCGGGATAGATATAAAAAGGAATACTGGCACGGGTCAGGGTTCAGGCTTTTTGGTCTGAGCGAGCGCCCATAAATATATTTCCGAGAGTTTTGCAGGATTGACCCGGTAGGTCAGGGATTTCCCCCTTTCTGGTACTGTTCATTTTGTTTGCTGTCTTTCAGAAAAACGCTGGTGATATTAACCGCCCCAAGTGGAGATAAAGCGGATGAGTGATGGCATGCCGGATACAGAAGTATCTGTAAGAGATTTATTTGGGATCGATTCAGACTGGAAAGTGCCCGCTTACAAAAAGCGCACAGAGCATGTTCCTGAGGAAGATCCTGATTATCTGTTCGACAAGGCGACTACGTTGGCGATTCTTGCCGGCTTTGCCTACAATCGCCGCGTTATCGTTTCCGGCTATCATGGAACTGGTAAATCAACCCACATCGAACAGGTCGGTTCTCGCTTGAACTGGCCTTGTGTGCGTATCAACCTGGATAGCCATGTTTCCCGTTTAGATCTCATCGGTAAAGATGCCATTGTTGTGCGTGATGGTATGCAGGTTACTGAATTCAGAGACGGTATTTTACCTTGGGCTTATCAAAACAACATCGCGCTTGTATTTGACGAATATGACGCCGGCCGTCCCGATGTGATGTTCGTTATTCAACGTGTTCTTGAATCTTCCGGCCGTTTGACCCTTTTGGACCAAAGCCGCGTGATCCAACCTCACCCTGCTTTCCGCTTGTTTGCCACGGCAAACACCGTTGGCCTTGGTGATACGACTGGCCTTTATCATGGTACACAGCAAATCAACCAGGCCCAGATGGACCGTTGGTCAATCGTTACAACCCTGAACTATCTGCCCCATGAAGCAGAAGCTGCTATTGTTCTGGCTAAAGCTAAAAGCTTTGATACTGCTGAAGGCCGTGACACCATCGGCAAAATGGTTCGTATTGCTGATATGACACGCGGCGCGTTTATCAATGGCGATTTGTCGACTGTTATGAGCCCACGTACCGTTATCACATGGGCAGAAAACGCGACGATCTTTAATGATGTTGGCATGGCGTTCCGCCTTACCTTCCTCAACAAATGCGACGAATTGGAACGGGCAACTGTTGCCGAGTTTTATCAGCGCGTCTTTGGTGTGGAATTGCCTGAGTCCACTGCGAACCTTGTGATTTCCTGATCTGAGAGCTGAAACCATGGCCAGCCAAAAATGACACAACAAGGCGACAACCATAAAAAGGGCTCAAAGCCTGCAGATTTCGAACCGCTAAAACAAGCGTTGTCGAGTTGCGTGAAGGCTATGGCCAAACGCCATGATATGGAAGTCGTCTTCTCTAATGATCGCCCTTCTATGGTTGGCGATCAGATCAAACTTTCTGATCCCGGCCGTAAAATGACCATGGCACAGTTGGCCGCTACAAGGGGTTATGGCGATTCGATGGCTCTGCGCATGGCAGGCCATGACAAGACCATTCACAACAAGCATGCCCCCGTGGGCCAGCTTGCACGCGCTATCTATGATCGCGTCGAGCAAACAAGAATTGAGTCACTCGGCGCACGTCAGATGGCTGGTGTATCTTCCAATTTGACCGCGATGATCGAAGAGAAATACGCCAAGGTTAATTATCAAAATGCCGTTGATCGCAGCGATTCGCCGCTTGAAGAAGCATTAGCGCTTATTGTTCGCGAAAAGCTGACTGGCATTGCGCCACCGGAAAACGCAAAACGTTTTGTGAATCTATGGCGCGAATTTATTGAAGAAAAAGCCACTGATGCAATCACCGCCTTGGAAAGCGACTTGGGCGATCAAAAGGCTTATGCCAAAGCGATCCGCAATTTGATTGCTTCGCTAGATATGGCCGATGAGCTTGGCGAAGATCAACCAGACGATGATCTGGACGAAGCTGACAATCCGGATCCAGAAGATCAGGAATCCGACGCTGAAGGCGAAAGCGACGAGGCAACTGGCGAAGACGACGGTGAGCCGCAAGAGTCTCAGGAAACATCTGACGAAACCGAAGACGGTGACATGGAAGCCACCGAAATGGGTGAAGATGATTCCAATGACGACGACATGGAAGATGCTGAAACGCCCGGCGAGGCCCAGCGTCCCCAATTACCATTTTCAGACTTACCACCGGATTCAGATTACAAAGTTTTCTCCTACGAATTTGACGAAATCATCACCGCCGAAGAATTGTGCGATGAAGCCGAGTTGGATCGTCTGCGCGCATTCCTCGACAAACAGCTGGCCCATTTGCAGGGCGTTGTCGGACGATTGGCCAATAGATTGCAGCGCCGCTTGATGGCACAGCAAAACCGTGGCTGGGACTTTGACCTTGAAGAAGGCTATCTCGATACAGCCCGCCTGCCCCGTATCATCATGGACCCCATGACGCCTCTGTCGTTCAAGATGGAGCGCGAAACTATTTTCCGTGACACCGTTGTCACCCTTCTAATCGATAATTCTGGCTCCATGCGCGGTCGCCCGATCACGGTTGCCGCTACTTGCGCTGATATTCTTGCGCGAACCCTTGAACGTTGCGGCGTGAAAGTCGAGATCCTCGGATTTACCACCAAAGCCTGGAAAGGGGGCCAGTCCCGCGAAAAATGGCTCAAGGCAGACAAGCCCCACCAGCCGGGCCGTCTGAATGATTTGCGCCACATCGTTTACAAAAGCGCCGATGCACCATGGCGTCGTTCGCGCCGTAATCTTGGCCTAATGATGCGCGAAGGTTTGCTCAAAGAAAACATTGATGGGGAAGCGCTTCTTTGGGCCCATAACCGTATGATGGCCCGCTCTGAAAAGCGCCGTATCCTGATGATGATTTCCGACGGCGCGCCGGTGGATGATTCGACCCTTTCTGTAAATCCCGGCAATTATCTAGAGCGCCATTTGCGCCATGTAATCGCCGATATCGAAACCCATTCGCCAATCGAATTATTGGCCATCGGCATCGGCCATGATGTGACCCGCTACTATAAACGCGCAGTAACCATCGTTGACGCGGAAGAACTGGCTGGCGCAATGACCGAGCAATTGGCATCGCTGTTTGCCGAAGATCCTGCCGATACCAAGCGCGGACGTAAATCTGTTTGCAAAAGCGCCTAAGGTCACTGGACCTCCATCTTTTTGCCTTTTTACAATGGTTTGAACGCCTTACTTTGATATCCGCGATTAAACCACTGCTTGCTGCAACAGCCTCCTTACTCTTCGTCCTGCCTTTTGTCAGCGCGGGTGCAGAACCGATCAAACTGAAATCCTATCCGATAGAATATTTCAACATAGGCTCATCTGACCAGTCCGCTGGAAAACTGACCTTTCTCAGTGGCCTAGAAATCGAATCGGACAATGAGAATTTCGGCGGACTCTCAGGCTTGCGAATAACAGATGGTGGCACTCGTTTTTACTCCGTGTCAGATCAGGGGCATTGGGTCACTGGCGAGATATTACGCGACGAAAAAAACAATATCACAAAACTGACCAGAGGGGATTTGTCCTGTCTGTGCCGCGCCAACGGCCAACCTTATGGCGGCAAACATTGGGGCGATGCCGAAGGTGTTGAAGTCAAAGGCGACAAAGCCTTTGTGGTGTTCGAGCGCCTTAACCGCATCAATCATTACGATTTAAAAAGCGATCATCTCTTGGGTCCACCAGCTCAGGCAACGACCTCCTTCAAACCTTTTAACATCCACTATTCCAAAGGCTTGGAGGCGATGGCCCAAGCACCCTCATCATCGCCTTTGGCCGGAAAGTTCATCGCGATTGCCGAAGAAAGTCTGGATGCAAAAAGCAACAATCGCGGTTTTATTGCCGATGAAAAAACCATCGAAGAATTTTCAGTAAAGCGCACCGACGACTATTCCATAACCGATGCGACCTTTCTTTCTAACGGCGACCTGCTCATTCTTGAACGACGCTTTGGCCTGTCGATTGGTATCGGCACCCGCATAAGGCTGATCGACAGAAACGATATTAAGCCGGGCGCCCTGATCAAGGGTAAGACGATAATGGAAGCCGGGCTAACCAGCCGCATTGATAACATGGAAGGCATCACCACCTGGCAAACTGCAACCGGGGAAACCCGGATCGTGATCCTGTCCGATGACAACTATTCCCGCCTTCAAAGAACTTTGCTGCTGGAGTTCCGCCTGAACGACTAATTTGCGATCAGCATGCGCGACAATATCAACAATACCAACGACCTCACGAACATGTAACCATTGGGTCCTTAGATAGGGGATGTCGATGAAACACCTGTTGAGTTTTCTTTTGATTCTGTTTGGAGTGGTTGTGGCCTGCATAGCGGCCTCCATGATCCTTACTGGCCCAGATGCCACAGGCAATTTATTCGCTCGGATAGTCTCCAGTATTTTCAATACAGATCCCGTTCTTACAGGCTTAGGCAATGCGAATGCAGACTCGGAGTTACGCTTTTACTCCGCTTTCTTTTTTGTTTATGGCCTGTTCGTCGTGAAGGTCGGCAGTAACCTTAATGAATACACAAACTGGGTCCCGCCTATTATCGGTGTGTTTTTTCTCGGCGGATTAGCAAGACTGCTCTCCTATTATCTAATCGGTGAACCTCACATTTTCTTTCAGGTTTTGTTGGCACTGGAACTACTCCTACCACCTTTGTTTTTCGGCATTTGGAAACTGGCGAAGAAAAAGTGATGTTTTAACCCTTTGGCTATTTGTCCAGTGAAGTGGCTTTGCTAACTAAGGCAGTCATCCTCGGGCCAGAACAAGACAAGCGAAGTGACTTCGAAAATTCAGTCAGTTTAGTCATCCTCGGACTCCGACCCGAGGATCAATCGTCATGACCCATTTTTCGTCTGGCAGAAACAGGTCCAGTTTATGGGAGCGTTTTTAGGGGATAAGTTTTCGATGAATAGATTGATGTGATGTTTTACAGGCTTGGTTATACTGAGCAAGGGCCGCTTCGAGCTCAATCGAGACTTTCATCTCGTGTCGCGATTTGGATTGGTGGATGGAATTTTCGTCAGGGGATATGATCCAAAAGGGTCATCAGTTTGGATTGGTTTAAGTCGAATTATCGAACTATGCGGACGCCAATAACGTATTCAACTTGAAGTCAAACACTGAACCAAGGCGCTTGGTTATAGAACTGCCTTGTCGATCAGTTTTCAGGAATTCCCGCCTGTACGAGCGCATTCAAGTATTTTCGACAAACGCCTGATTTTTGTATGTCGACCGTGCCATACGGGCGAACGCTCCGGTTACGCCGGGATAGATTTTCTGCAAGTCGAGTGCACGGGCCCTAGCTTCATTCATATCCCCATCGAACACCGCCGCCGCCACCAATATCCCAGCTGCATACGGTTTGGCCCGCACATCCTGAATATCGGATGCTAAGACCTCTTGGGCCAGCTTTCTTGCCTCAGTGTTGCGTCCAAGCTCCAGCCTGGCGAAGTTGATCGGGGCCGGTAACCACTCGGGATAATCCGGCTCCAGCCGCATTCCACGCTCCATATGTTCGAGTCCCTCCAGCGTCTGTCCAGACATCGCCTTGACCATCCCGCCGAGAGCATTCGAGTCAGCGCTGCCAGGTGAAAGCAGAATTGCCCTGTCAGCCAATTTTATGGCTTCTTCAAATTTCCGCGCGCCCTGCGCCAGTACCGCTCCAAGTGTGTAACCTTCTCCAAATTCCTCGATTTCTAGCGCTCGATTTGAAAACTCTGTGGCTTTGGCCCAGTCTCCCGGAATATCGGCACTGATCCCAATAGTCACCTTCTGCCAATGTAGGAAGCCCATCAGGAAGTTGGCAAACGCCCGATCCGGCTCCATTCGATAGAGCTTGCCCCATAACCGTTCAGCATTGGCATGGCCTTCGGGGCTGAATTTCTGGAACTCCGCACGTCCGTTGATCACATGGACGTAGTTATTGAAGCCACCGACCATTTCAATCCAACTGCGTGTGCCCTCACCAACCGTAAGTGACACCGAGAGTTCCTCAAAGACTTTGTGTGAAATCTCGTCCTGCAGCGCGATTAGATCGTCCGGCGAACTGTCCTGTTGGATCGACCAAATCTGCTTACCTTTGACTGCGTCAGCCAGTTCAGAAGTCACGCGCAGCTTGTCGCCAGCCTTCAGCACACTCCCGCTGAGGATGTACCTGACGCCGAGCTTCCGCGCGACCTCCGCTGCGCTGACGTCGTGATCCTTGAAACTCGACATAGTTGAGTAGGCGATCGACACCATGTCTGGCGACAGCGATAGGGTGGAAATGATGCTTTCGGTGATCCCGTCGGCCAGCCAATCCTGCGATCCAGCATTGCCGCGCATTTCGAATGGCAGCACTGCAATCGACGGTTTTTGAGGTAATTCGAGCGCCATTTGAGTCGGATCGACAGGCGAGAAATCAGGTTGGGTTATCCACCACCAACTGCCAGCGCCCAAGATCAGTAAAATTAATACCAAAGCAACTGATCGTACTGGTGGTGCTGACCGTGATTTTGTCTTTCCCAAAACGTTACCTGCCTGATCAGGGTCGGTGAGGACACGATAAGCACGGACTGCTGCTCCGATTTCTTGACCTGAACATCACCAAGGGCTTCGTAACCAACGTCTACGGTCGATTTCAAATGATCATAAGCCGTGCCGGAAATACATACTCCACCGGGTTCTGCAAGCTGTTCCAGCCTCGCTGCAATATTGACGCCATCGCCAAAAATATCATCGTTCTCGATAACTATGTCACCAAGATTGATGCCTATGCGATATTGAATACGTTGGTCAGGAAGGTGACTTGCCCCTCTATCCACCATAGCACGTTGGATTACAACCGCACATTGTACAGCTTGAACAACACTAGGGAACTCAACCAGAACTCCGTCGCCCATTTCTTTGACAATGCGTCCACGAAATTCTGTAAATGCGGGATCAATAAGTTCACTGCGAAGGACTTTTTGACGTTTAAGAACACCAATCTCATCGGCTTCCATCAACCTACTATGCCCAACCATGTCTGCCGCTAAAATGGCACTTAGGCGACGTTCCATCAATTCCCCCTATAGATGATATTATAACAACAATCATATAATTCAAAAGAGAGAAATAAATTCAATTTTACCCAGGTTCAGGCGCTTTGGCTGATGACGCGAATTAGACAAGCGCAATATTATTGAACGGTGCTTTGTCCACCTAGCTAACATTTAGATAACCCGCCCAATCAACACTTTTCCTTGTTGACAATTCACACCATAACGCACCCCCCCTCACCGTCTTTAAATCTCACCCTTCAATATCTATATTAAACCCCATGCGACGGAGGTCGCTGGATCGAATGACTATTGGAGTTTTGCTTTTGCCTGATTTTAGCCGACGTGGATTTATGAAAGTTCTGGGTGCTGTGGGATTAACACCGCTCTTGCCAGCCATCCCAGCCATTCCAGCGAGAGCCGCTATGGCAAGTGGGGGCGTTTCTGCGTCCAAAGCCCTTTGGGCCAGCCTATATGCTAATGCAGGATCGGCGGGCGAATTTGTAAATGTTGCCAGAAATATGGGGCTTTCCAACGCCGCCATTCAAGGGGTAAGCGCCCGCACCATCGGCGTTAGAATGGCTGTTGCCGCTTCAAGCGAAACATTGGCCAGTGCAAGCGCAAGGACAGCGCACGCACCTCTATCTTCTAAAGGCGGCGAGCTGCCCGTGAGAGAAAAAGTAAAGCACACGCTGGAAAATTACTTCTCAACAGAGACTGACGATAAACCAGCAGTGGCTAAACAGAAAATCGAAAATCTAGCTGAAGAAACTGAAAAAGATTCACAAGCCGACCCTTAAGTATGTAACGGCAAAAAAGTCTCTGCCGCTACTCTCACCCTAAGCCTTGTTTCCGAGCGGAACGCCACTGACCTTTAGCAATCCCGCGTAAGGTACCAGCGCCACGATCCCGATGAAGATCTTCACCAGGAAATCGCCAATCGCCAGCGACATATAAAGCGGCATAGCGATGCCAAAGATACTGGCTGGGAAACCCAGCGATCCATCTTCCAGACCAACACTTGTATCCAAGCCTGCAAAATAGGGTGCAAAGGCAATTCCGAAGAATAATACCGTATCAACGGCCGAGCCGATAAAGGTCGAGATCAACGGGGCTTTCCACCAGCTGGAAGCGCGCAAGCGGTCAAACACACCAATATCAATCAGCTGGGCCATCAAAAACGCGGTGCCCGAGGCAATCGCGATACGCGGCGATGCGAGCCAAACGGACAGAATCAACGCGGTGATAAAACCTGCAGCCACAACGCGGCGCGCAGCCGATTTACCGAATCGGCGATTTGTCAGGTCATTGACCAGAAACGCGAAGGGATAGGTAAACGCACCCCAGGTGAGCAATTCACCCAGACCAAAATGCGCAAAGGGATATTGAACGATAATATTGGAAATAACGACGACAAAGGTCATCGACACCACAAAGGGGAGCAAGGCAAGCATAGACATAATCCATTTTTTTGGGCTGGGAGATGGCACCAGCAAAAAGGCTCCCTGTTACAAACAGAAGGGCCCAAGGAAAACAGTCACCAATATTAGGCGGCTGCTTCTGAAACTTTCTTGGCAATCTGACGCTTGATCAAACGCGCTTTCATGGAAAGCTCATTCGTACCGGCTTTCGTCAAAAACGCATCCAAACCACCGCGATGCTCAACTGTGCGCAAGGCAGCAGCAGAAATACGCATACGCACCCGCTGGTTCAGCACTTCGCTCATCAATGTTACATTAACAAGGTTGGGCAAAAAACGGCGGCGTGAGCGGTTGTTCGCATGGCTGACATTGTTACCATACATGACGGATTTACCGGTCAATTCACAAGTTCTAGACATAGGTTACACCCTTTAAGTAAATTTCGGTTTCCCGCCCAGACACTTGTCTGATGCCAGCATACCCATCCGTAATTTCGCCCAGCTGATATTTGCCGAACGCCGGAAATGACGCAAGTCTCGGGAAAAGTTGCGCTGTCTATAGTCTTGAACGGCAAAATCGTCAAGACTGGAATCTCCTGCAAATGCCAATCCATACAGGTTTAGCCAAAGATTCGTGCTTTCTGCCATGATTTAGGCACACAGAACTGGTTCAACCGAAGCGGTTCATAGTGTGTTCAGCTTCGATTTGATAGGTTCATTCTATCGAGCTGCACCTATTGCAGTACTTTAAGATGACTAGATCGGGGCATAAAATGATATTTTTTCAATCACTCAAATCGAAATTTGGTCTCTTAGCTGCAGGTGTCTTGTCTGTCGGCGCAATTATTGCCACCCAGCCTGCTCTGGCAACTTCTAAAACCCATACCACCGTTTTTAATGTCAAATTTGGTGCCCTCACTGTTGGCAACCTTAAGTTTGGCGTTTCTGTGGATGGAAAAGACTATGAGTTGACTGGCAAAGGAAAAACCCAGGGCCTTGCAGATTGGTTTGCATCGGGCAAAGCTGACATTAAAAGCGATGGCCTTTTGGACGGCGATCACCTGATTGCCGCAAAGCACTATCTATCCGTCACTGAAAACAAGAAAAAAGCCACGCTGAACATGTCTTTTGCAAATGGGGCCGTTCAAAATGTGTCTCTTGTTCCCGACAAACGGAAAACGAAAAAAGCAAAGAAATATGTGTTGATCACACCTGACGATCTGAAAAACGTCGTGGACCCCGCCAGCACATTGGTAGTGCCCGTTGAACTGGGCAGGGCAACAGACCCAACGGCTGTTTGCGGCCGCACTTACCGCGTTTATGATGGCGAAACCCGCTACGACATGAAACTCAGTTATAAAAGCAATCAGAAGATAAAAACCAAGGGCTATGACGGCTTCGCTTATGTTTGCAAATTACAATATATCCCTGTCGCTGGTCATAAGCGCAAACACGAAAACACCAAACGCATGGCGGAAAATAACGACATGGAAATCTGGTTGGCGCCAATTAGCGCTGGAACAGAAATCCAAAGTATTTTTACAGCTATCAAAATTGTAGTGCCAACTTGGCTTGGAACCTTTTCCGCTGAACCTGAATATTTTGGCCCTGCCAAGTCTTAGTATGCAACAAGCCGCGGTTTTCGTGAATTTTCACGTCTTTTTGGTTCAACCAGACGATGACATGGGCTAAGGAACAATGACGGCATAAGCCGCGTTTCATATTGTTGTTTCTTATCCCAGTTATAAATCGGCTTTTCCATGTCCGCACTTTCCCCGATAAACCCAACGGCCAGCGGGCGTGGTGTAACCGCCGTTTTGGGACCCACCAATACAGGCAAGACCCATCTTGCCATTGAGCGCATGGCTGCCCACTCCTCCGGCCTTATCGGATTACCACTGCGGTTGCTGGCCCGTGAGGTTTATCAGCGTCTTTGCTCCAAAGTCGGCGTTGCCAATGTTGCGCTGATAACCGGCGAAGAAAAAATAAATCCAAAAAACGCGCGTTATCAGGTTTGTACCGTCGAGGCGATGCCATCTGAAACAAATGCAGCATTCGTTGCCATCGACGAAGTGCAACTGGCGGCCGATCTTGAACGCGGGCATATATTCACCGACAGGTTGATGAACTTGCGAGGCCGCGAAGAAACCATGCTGCTTGGCGCGGCCACCATCGAACAAACCCTTAAAACTCTTCTGCCTGGCCTTCACGTCATTACGCGTCCGCGCATGTCACAGCTGGAATATAGTGGATCAAAAAAAATCACCCGCCTGGCGCCTCGCAGCGCCATCGTGGCTTTTTCGGTCAATGAAGTTTACGCCATTGCTGAACTCATCAGACGCCAACGCGGCGGTGCAGCAGTTGTATTGGGCTCCTTGAGCCCGCGCACCCGAAACGCACAAGTAGCCCTTTATCAATCAGGCGAAGTTGATTTTCTGGTTGCCAGTGATGCCATCGGAATGGGCCTTAATCTCGATCTCAATCATGTGGCCTTTGCCCAAGATAAAAAATTCGATGGTTTTCAGCATAGGCGCTTAACAGCTGCAGAAATGGGCCAGATTGCAGGACGCGCTGGCAGGCATACGAAAAACGGGACTTTTGGCGTTACCGGACAGGTCATGCCGTTAGAGGATGAGCTGGTTGAACAATTGGAGACCCATGTCTTTGCACCGTCAAAGGTTTTAACATGGCGCAATCGAAATCTCGAATTCAACTCCATTGAACATCTGCGCGACTGCCTTGAAACGCCTTCCGCAAACCGATTGCTGATGAAGGCGCTTCCAGCCACCGATCTGGTTGCTCTTGATACATTGGCTAAAGATACTTGGATCAGAGATACCTGCAGCAAGCCGGACAATGTAAAATTGCTATGGGATATTTGCTGCATTCCAGATTATCGAAAAATATCGCCCGCCAATCATTCCGATATGCTCCAAAAAATATTCTCTCAGATTGTTGAAAACGGTGTCATAAAAGAGGATTGGTTTGCAAGGCAAATTGAGTTGTCAGATCAAACAGATGGCGATATTGATGCGCTTTCTGCCCGTATTTCACAAATCAGGACTTGGACCTATTTGTCTCATCGGACCGAATGGTTGCAAAATGCATCTTATTGGCAGGAAAAAGCGCGTGAGACGGAAGATAGATTATCCGACGCCTTGCATGAAAGCTTGACGAAACGTTTTATTGATCGCAGGACAAGCCTGCTAATGAAGAGACTGCGGGAAAACACGCATATGGAAGCTGTAATTAAGGCAAATGGTGATGTGGAAGTTGAGGGCCACCATGTTGGGCAACTCAACGGATTCAGGTTTAAACCAGATTCGACCGGTGAAACACCTGAGGTGAAAGCACAAAATACTGCTGCCCAAAAAGCACTCGCTAGCGAAATCGAAAGACGTGCGGGACGATTGGCTGCCTCATCCAATACAGATTTTATTTTATCCAAAGATGGCCTGCTTCGTTGGCAAGGCGAACCGGTTGCAAAAATTGCCGCTGGTGACGATACCCTTAAGCCGCGGGTTATTTTGCTGGCTGATGAACAATTGACAGGCGCTTCTCGTGATAGCGTTGCCCATCGTCTTGAGCGTTGGATAGCAAACCATATCTCTATTGTTCTAAAGCCTTTGGTTGAGATGACTGGCGACCAGACCCTTGAAGGCATGGCGCGCGGTGTCGGGTTTCGTTTGGTGGAAGCATTGGGAAATATCGACCGCCGCGAAATCGCTACGGACATCCAAGGCCTATCACAGGATATGCGCGCGGGACTAAGACGTCATGGCGTTCGCTTCGGCGCTTATACCATTTTTGTGCCAGCGCTTTTAAAGCCTGCTCCTGCAGAATTGTTAAGCCTGCTTTGGGGTCTGAAAAACGACAAAATGGAAGCCACTGGTTTAGACGAGGTCCCCACAATCCTCGCCTCTGGCCGCACCTCAACAGTTTTTAATCCGGAATTCGAGCCAGAGGCCTACCGCCTTTGTGGATATAAAGTCCTTGGACAAAAAGCCGTCCGCATCGATATTCTTGAGCGCCTTGCAGATTTGATCCGCCCTGCCATGTATTGGAAGCCAACAGATGATGGCACAAAGCCAGAAGGCGCAATTGATGGACGGAACTTTTTTGTAACGCCAGCCATGATGTCTATTCTTGGTGCTACCCATGAAGACATGGAGCTGATCTTGAAAGGCCTTGGTTATCGTGCCGAGTCTCGTCTTGAGGTCGACGTAAAACCAGCAGAAGCTACAGCTGACAAAGTTGAAACTCCCGCCACATCCTCACAAGAGCCTGCAGCTGCAGTAAATGATGAGACAACAGCGCTAGAACCTGCTGCAAAACAAGCGCCAGCACCAGAACAAAGTGTTGAGACGACAGATACAAAGACAGAAGAAGCAAAGTCAGTTGAAGACGAAGGTCCGAAAATGATTTTGGTTTGGCGCCAGGGCGCACCTGCAAACAATAATCGCGACAACCAGCAGGCAAAAAACCGTGCAAGCCGCGATAATGATGGCGGAGAACCAAACAAATTTGCAAAGAACAAAGGGCGCAAGCCATTTAAAGGCAAGCCACAAGATCGCAATGGCGCAAAAGTCAACAATCAGCCAAAACCAGCGCCAAAGCCTGTTAAAATCGATCCTGACTCCCCATTTGCCAAACTCGCAGCATTGAAAGAACAGCTGAAAAAGAGTGACTGAAACAACTGAGAAAAAATCTTCACAAATCAGGATTGATAAATGGCTTTGGTATGCCCGCCAGACCAAAACCCGGTCTCTCGCTCAAAAATTGGTAACAGGGGGCAATGTCAGACTAAATGGCGAGAAAATTTTATCTGCCAGCAAAATGGTTGGTCCGGATGATGTGTTGACCTTGAAAATTGGCCTGCAAGTAAAAATTCTTAAACTGCTCGAATGCGGGACACATCGCGGGTCATTTTCTATAGCTCAACTTCTCTATGAAGATCTTTCACCTGTCATTCCAAAAGCAGAAATTCTGACCAAAGGCCAACAGGGCCTGCCTGATCCTCATGGCAAACCAGACAGCCGGGAAAGATTGCAGGCAAGAAGACTGAGCGGAAAAGAATAAATTCGCCAACATTGCAGTAAAACCGCAAAAATAGTTCCTTTTCTTGCCTTGGTATTTCTTTTCGCCTAACCCATATTGCGATCTGACCGCGAATGAAAACCAATCGCTTTGCAGCTTGAAGCATAAAGCAAATAGCTGTAGGGAAACGCAAAATGAAGCCTGCCTTGTTTCAATGAAACAGTTCACACAAAACACGCTCAAAACACTATTGGGGTATGAATGACCTATATCGTTAATGATAGCTGCATCAAATGCAAATATATGGATTGTGTGGAGGTCTGCCCGGTCGACTGCTTCTATGAAGGCGACAACATGCTGGTAATTCATCCAGATGAGTGCATCGACTGTGGTGTTTGCGAGCCAGAATGCCCCGCTGAAGCTATTAAACCAGATACCGAACCAGGATTGGACAAATGGCTTAAATTAAACGCTGAGTATGCTGAAAAATGGCCTAACATTACCATCAAGCGCGAAGGCCCAGCTGACGGTAAGGACTTCGACGGCATAGAAGGCAAATTCGAGAAATTCTTTTCACCCGAACCCGGTCAGGGCGACTAAGCGCTGAACGCATAACCTGAGTGGAAAACATTGTCCCCATCACGGACTGCTGGAAAGATATCTATTCGCCCCAGCGTTAATCATGTTTTACCGCAGTTTTGCTGATACTGCGTAGAATCCATCGAATACGTTGATTTTTGGCGTTTTTTGTGATAGCTTCCGTTAACAGTCGAAATACGGCCTGTTTCTCTTGCATTTTGCTTAGATAGCGAAGCTGATGTAAGTGCAAATTGGGCATCTACAACAAGGCAAATCCACTTCATTCCCTATGTAAATCATGGACCAGCACAAAATTTGGTCCTGCATTCTTATGCGACTAGTAGGCGAGACGGTGAATTTCTTATTTCATAACGACTGATATGGTTTGGGCCAGTAACGTCTATTGGCCCAGTAGGTTGGATGCGTAATTTCCAGCCTGTTTCTATCTGGATGTTGGAAAACATCAGACTTATGAGGGAGTTAACAAACAAATGGTTACAGCTAAAAAAACAACGCAACGTCAGGGTTTTAAAACTGGTGAATTTGTCGTGTATCCGGCCCATGGCGTCGGTCAGGTTTCCTCCATCGAAGAGCAGGAAGTGGCAGGGCAAACCCTCGAGCTTTTTGTTATCAGCTTCCTTCAGGACAAATTGATCCTTCGCGTGCCGGTAGGCAAAGTCGTTTCTGCAGGTATGCGCAAATTGGCAGAGCCTGTTCTCGTTGAAAAATCTCTGAAAACCGTCCAAGGCAGAGCACGTGTTAAGCGCACGATGTGGAGCCGTCGCGCTCAGGAATATGAAGCAAAAATCAATTCTGGCGATCTTATCCAGATTGCTGAAGTGGTTCGAGACCTGTTTCGTTCAGAAAACCAGCCGGAGCAATCTTACAGCGAGCGTCAGCTTTATGAAGCCGCATTGGAGCGCATGGCCCGTGAAATTTCAGTTGTAAACAAAATCTCTAGCACAGAGGCCGTTGTTTTAATTGAGAAAAACTTGGCAAAAGGCCCTCGCCGTGGCCCAGCTCCACCTGAAGAAGCCGAAGCTGAGACAGAAGCTACGGGCGCTGAAAAAGCCGCCTGATTTCGTTTCGTCAAAAAAAAATTCAAAAAAAGCGAAAAAGCCCGGAACTTTTCCGGGCTTTTTTTCGTTTACACTTATGGAGAATAATTATTGCGCGCATCATGAGTTGGGATAACCCACCAAAAGCCATGCGCGATATGGAGGGTAAGCAGCATGAGTTATCAGGAATTTCCCAATCCCATGATCATCAAGGCAGCAACGAAAGCTCCTTATCTTGAACGCCAGGAAGAACTGGACTTGGCAATCCGCTGGGCAGAAAATCGCGACCAGGAAGCGCTTCACAAACTTACCCAAGCGCATATGCGTCTGGTGATTTCCCTAGCCTTCAAATTCAAACGCTACGGATTGCCAACCGCAGAATTGATTCAGGAGGGCCATATTGGTCTTTTGGAGGCTGCAGCACGGTTTGAACCGGAACGCGAAGTACGTTTCTCAACTTATGCAACTTGGTGGATCAGGGCATCCATGCAGGACTTTATTCTTCGCAATTGGTCAATCGTGCGCGGCGGAACAAGTTCCAACCAAAAGTCTCTTTTCTTCAATTTAAGAAAGCTCCGCGCCGAGATCGCCCGTAATGGGACGATAATGAACTCGCAAGAGATCTTTACCCAGCTGGCGCAAACCCTGAAGGTTTCTGTTAAAGACGTTGCCAATATGGATGCACGCTTTTCAGGGCCTGATTATTCTTTGAATGCCCCAATCAGCGACGATGATGACGGTTCCAGTCAGCGGCAGGATTTACTTGTCAGTGAAGAAGCAACACCGGATCAAAATGTCACCATGATGGTTGACGGTGAACGCGAAAACCAGTGGCTTTATCAGGCCGTCGGCGTTCTTAATGATCGTGAAAGACGCATCATGGAAGCGCGCAGATTGTCCGAAGACGTTGCCACGCTCGAAACACTGGGCGAAGAACTGGGTATATCCAAGGAACGCGTTCGCCAAATCGAAGCAAAAGCGATGGAAAAACTAAAAACTGCGCTTTTGGAGATGAACCCAGAATTCGAGCACTATGCGAAACAATAACCCGAATAGGTGAAACACCCGACCCTATCGATCGCTAACAATTTTCACCTTGGCGCCTGTCTGTGGTATCTGACCTGCTGACAGGCCATTTAGCACCTGAAACCGTCGCAAGGGATTGTCTGTTCCCTTCATTTTCGCTGAAAGCGTTGCAAGGCTATCGGTTGCCTGAACCGTAACAATTCTAATTTTCAGCGGCTGTAGAGATTGCTTTTCCGTCTCGCTCAAACGCCGGAACGTATTGGTCGTGGCATTGGAGGCCTGTTCAATGTCAGTCCTGTTGAGCGGACCTGCTGTAATGAAACGATATACCTGCCTGTCAAGCTGAATGACCCGAATAACAAAACTCCAGTTTCCGCCCATGGCCCTTGCACTGGCAGATGGCAGGCCATTTAGATCGTCCGTCGTAATAGTGCTTTCATCAAGCCCTTTTACCCATCCACTCTTGAGATAGGTCACCAAGTCCTGACCCTTGGGCAACACAGCTGCATCAAAACGAGTAGCCAAATCATTCGGGCTTGTGACAACAACTGCAGTTGCCTGATTCTCGATTTTTGAACCGGGCGTAGCGTTGAAAGTAATCCCCAGACCCAAATGGGAAAAGCTGTTATCGCGCACAAAACCTTCTTCCGCGCTATCCCCATATAGCATCCCATCAATGCCTTTAAAATAGCGCTCGCGGTCAGCTTCCAATGTTCCCGGCGCTCCAAAGAAACGCGCATGGCGTTTGGCAAGCTCTATGCGCTCGGGCGTAGCGGGATGACTGGACAAAAACGCAGTATCGCTGAATTTGGCATTTTGCGAGGCATTGAGACTTTTATAGGCCTGCATGGTTTCCAGAAACCGTGCAGCCCCATGGGCGTCAAAACCCGCATTACCAAGCGTTCTGATACCAACTGCATCCGCCTGTAATTCCTGATCTTTCGAAAAGTCAGACAGCTTCATCTGATTGGCGGCCAAAGCGATGCGCCCGGCAATATTATCACTCAGAACTTCACTGACCACCTGTTCGCCAACATCCGTTGATGCCTGTTTTTGATTTCTCAAAATTGCATGGTTGGAGGCCACATGGGCCATTTCATGGGCAATAACCGCAGCCAATTCTGACTTATCATTTGCCAGCGCAAGCAAGCCGCGCGTCACATATAGATAGCCGCCCGGCAAGGCAAAAGCGTTTACCTTTGGTGTGTTCAAAATGGTAATTTTATAAACTTGCTGCTTGTCTTCTGAGACCGCCACGAGCCTCCCGACAATAATCGCAACCAACGTTTCTGCAGCCTTATTGCGATATTCACCACCATATTTGGCAAGCACAACGGGATGCTCTTTTTCGCCAATCTTGCTTTGGCTATCATCGGCTTTGATAAAACTGGACGAATAGGATTTTGGTGCAACATCATCAATCGAATTGGATAAGCTGCAACCTTGTACCAAGCCAAGCACAAGCAGGCCGGACAAACCCCTGCCTGACCGCGACAACGCGGCCTTGCTGAAATAGCGAAACAATGGATTATCCAACAGTTTCAATTGCACCCCAATTTAAAGCGCTGGGTTCAACTTCGAACCCAGCATAACTTCAATTTAACATAATAAACATTATGGCACAAAAAAGTGCTTCTTGTCGGCGCTGAAAAAACTATGGCCGCCCGATTGAAGAATACTTCAACTTGCTACCCGCCAATTCATCCTTGGGATAAATATTTCGAAGATCGACAAAGACCTGATCTGAAAGCAATTTCTCGGTCCGCTTGATATCCAAAGCGCGAAACTCGTCCCACTCGGTAACCACAACAGCTGCATTAGCGCCCGTCATGCAATCATAAGCATCTGTGCAATAGGTAACTTTTTTCAAGAATCGGCGCGCCTCCTCCATGCCCTCTGGATCATAAGCCCTTATGCTCGCCCCCAGTTTTTGCAACTCAGGAATAATGACCAGACTTGGCGATTCGCGCATGTCATCGGTGTTCGGTTTGAACGTTAAGCCCAAAATCGCGATGGTCTTGCCTTTGACCGAGCCACCGCAAGCGGCCACAATTCTTTGCGCCATGGATTTCTTGCGCTTATTGTTCGAGCGCACCACCGTATCAACAATGGTAACCGGAGTGCCATAATCCTTTGCTGTCTTGGACAAGGCTAAAGTATCTTTTGGAAAACACGACCCACCATAACCAGGTCCTGCATGAAGAAACTTCGCGCCAATTCTCTTATCAAGGCCTATGCCTTTTGCCACCTGTTGAACATCAGCCCCAACAGCATCGCACAAATCAGAGATTTCGTTGATGAAACCGATCTTCACCGCAAGAAAAGCATTGGCAGCATATTTGATCAACTCGGCTGTGCGCCGCTCAGTCACAATGATTGGCGTCTCGTTGAGATATAACGGGCGATATAACATTTTGAGAGTGTTTGCCGCCCGCTCGCTTTCTGCGCCCACAACAATACGATCAGGACGTTTAAAGTCGCTGATAGCAGCGCCCTCGCGAAGAAATTCAGGATTGGAAGCCACATCAAAATCAGCCTTGGGCGCGATTTTGCGAATGATCGTTTCAACTTCATCACCCGTCCCAACAGGTACCGTCGACTTGGTCACAATGACCGTATAATTCTTAAGCAAAGGCGCAAGCTCTTCTGCAACGGCATAAACATATTGCAAATCCGCATGACCGCTTCCGCGCCGCGTGGGCGTGCCAACCGCGATGAACACAACATCCGCATTGCTGACGGCTTCTTTGGTTTCCGTTGAAAACACCAGACGCCCTGCCTCGGCATTTTTCTCAACCAATTCATCAAGGCCAGGCTCGAATATCGGGATGATGCCGTGGTTTAGCGCATCAATTTTTTCTGCGTTATTGTCTATGCAAATCACATCGTGACCAAAGTCAGCAAAACAGGCTCCAGAGACCAGGCCCACATAACCTGTACCAATCATCACAACACGCATTATAGACTCCAAAAAATTGATTTGCCCGCCCCAAAGGCATCCGCCGAAAAACCGACGATTAAGATCAATTGCCTAAAGAAATCAGATCCATTTCGCAAGCCGCAATAAATTGGGGCTGCGGACACTCCAAAATTACAGGAGCAGCTTTTGAAACATAGCGTGTAGTAGCAAAGGTCATTAAGACGAAGCGCCATGGTCCCAAAAGGCCAGTAATTTTCGAAAATGTTCATTTAGTCGTCTAACGCTATGGTTCGGCGTTCGCGAACAGGCTTTGCATTCGTTTTTGACTATCACTCGAATGTGTAGTGCGATTGATAGATCAGCATTCTATAAATTTCGCAGATCAATTTACTATAGGCCATTCTCCATGTTTCTACGCCGTTTCATCCTTGGTATTGCATCAAGCCTACTTCTTACAAATTCTGCCCTTGCTCTGGATCCAATAAATTCAACTGGACCTAATCATTTGGCAATTAGGGGAGCTGATACAACCGCATATTTTCGTTCGGGTAGCCCTATTGAGGGAACCAATGACCACGTCGTCAGATGGAAAGGTGCAGAATGGCGTTTTATTTCCGCATCAGAAGCCGCACTCTTCAAAGCAAATCCAACCGCCTATGCCCCGCAATTTGGTGCCTACTGCACAGGAGGACTTTCTCAGCAGCATGTTGTAGAAGGAAAGCCGCAATACTGGCGGATACATAGTGGCAAGTTATACCTGTTTCACACAAGTGCGGGCGCACAACGCTTTAGCAAGGACCCAATTGGCACTATTCGCAAGGCGCAAGCCTATTGGGACACTCTTGGAGTGAAGGAATAACCACCTTTTAGATGGTCCAATTGAAAAGCGCTGAGCGTGACTGATGCGTCTGCGTTATGAAAATACCCACCAAAACAATTATGATCGCTTCTGCATTTGAAAATCTTCAAAGCTCTGTTAAACGAACCTCACAAAACAAGGTCCCGTAGCTCATCAGGATAGAGCGCAAGATTCCTAATCTTGAGGTAGTTGGTTCGAGTCCAACCGGGATCACCAAGTATTTGCCTACTACTTTATAGCAAAAACCGCTTCAACTTCTACACAGGCATTGATCGGCAATGCGGCAACACCAACGGCGGCCCGTGCATGAGCGCCTTTGTCTCCAAGGGCTTCGCCCATAAAATCTGATGCGCCATTGATGACTTTTGGATGATCGGTAAAATCTGGCGTGGAAGCAACAAAACCCCCAAGGCGAACGCAGCGAACGATACGATCAAGATCACCATCACAGGCGACTTTAACTTGAGATAAAATATTGATGGCACATTGGCGCGCTGCCAAAGCCGCGTCTTCGATGAAGACATCGCGACCCAAAAGACCCGAATGGGTTAGCTGCCCCGCTTTTAACGGCAATTGGCCTGAAACAAACACCAGATCACCGTGGCGCATAAAACCAACATAGCTGGCCAGCGGTTTAGGCGGCTCTGACAGTTCAACGCCCATTTCAGCCAGTTTTTTCTCGATTTGTCCGCTCAAAACTTGTCTCCTTGGTTAGATTTTTTGGGAAATTTGCCAAAAACATACATGTCAGTCTCTATAGATGACTCTATAGCTGAAAAATTTCTGTTTCCAAATTCAAATCCGTAGAGCCAAAAGTTTCCATTTTCATCGAATTGGCCCTAACAACCTTTACGGTGTGGCGCTGCCCCGATAGCCTAGTTCCAGAGTATTAAAGTGCTATCATCAAATGTGTCGTGCTTGCGCTTTTCGACAAAGGCAGAAAAAGCACTTTTTGGGAGTTGAAAATGGCTGTGCCAGCAATTGAGGCCGAGAAATCCCCTCATGTCTCAGACGAAATCCGCAAGACTACCTGCTATATGTGCGCATGCCGTTGCGGTATCAATGTACATTTACGCAAAGGCGAAAACGGCCAACCAAAAATCCGGTATATTGAAGGCAATCGCGACCACCCGATCAACAAAGGCGTTTTATGCGCCAAGGGTTCAGCTGGAATCATGCAGCATTACTCCCCTGCCCGTTTGAGCAAGCCGCTCAAAAGAGTGGGCGAGCGCGGGGAAGGCAAATTCGAGGAAATCGAATGGGATGAAGCCTTGGCAATTGCCGGAAAATGGCTTGGCGATGTTCGTGCGAGCGATCCTAAAAAATTGGCCTTCTTTACAGGGCGTGATCAAAGCCAGTCTTTTACCGGATGGTGGGCGCAGCAATTTGGAACGCCAAATTTTGCAGCCCATGGCGGTTTTTGCTCCGTCAACATGGCTGCAGGCGGCATTTATACATTTGGCGGAGCCTTTTGGGAATTTGGCGCGCCTGACTGGGAAAAATCGGAATTCTTCATGATTTTTGGCGTTGCGGAAGACCATGATTCCAATCCCATTAAAATGGGCCTTTCACGTATGAAAGCCCGCGGCAAGAAAATTGTCGGCGTCAATCCTGTGCGCACTGGCTACAACGCGATTGCCGATGAATGGGTAGCTATTACCCCTGGAACCGATGGTTTGTTTGTTCTCGCCATTGTCCATGAATTGCTGAAGGCTGGTAAGATCGATCTCGATTATCTGATCCGTTATACCAATGCTCCCTGGCTTGTGATCGACGACCCTGATGCGGATGATCATGGCCTGTTTGCCCGCGATAAAGATGGCAATGCTTTGGTGCTGGACCGCAAAACAGGCAAGGCAGTTGCATACAACAAAAAAGGTGTGAAATCGCATCTGAAAGGCGAAGTAAAACTTGGCCGTCTTGGTCGCGGTAAGCGCAGGGCAGTGCCGTCCTTCGAACTTCTTGCCCGCAAATATCTTTCTGAAGAATATGCGCCGGAAAATGTTTCCGAGACTACTGGCATTCCCGTAAACCAGATCAAGCGCCTAGCCGCCGAGATCGCCGAGGCAGCCTTCGAAAAAGAAGTTGTTGTCCATCAGCCTTGGACCGATATGAAGGGTGAAAAGCACGACAAGATGATCGGCCGTCCCGTTGCTTTTCATGCCATGCGCGGTATCTCGGCCCATTCGAATGGCTTCCAAACGTGCCGTTCCATTCACCTGTTGCAAATCCTGCTTGGGTCAATCGATAGCCCAGGCGGCTTCCGCTTCAAACCGCCATACCCGCGTCCCATCGCAGGTCAGCCGAAACCCCATGGCGGCAATAAACCGAACGAGCCGCTCTCAGGACCCCATCTTGGCTTTCTGCGCTCGCCGCAGGAAATGCTGATCAACGAAGACGGCTCACCGCAGCGTATTGACAAGGCGTTTTCATGGGAAGCCCCAATGTCTTCTCATGGCCTGATGCATATGGTGATTTCAAACGCCCATGCACGCGATCCTTACGGCATCGATGTGCTGTTCATGTATATGGCGAATATGTCCTGGAACTCGTCGATGAATTCTGTCGGCGTGATGAAAATGCTGACAGACAAAGACGAGGATGGTGAGTATATCATTCCAAAGATCATCTATTCAGATGCCTACTCTTCCGAAATGGTGGCCTTTGCCGATCTGATTTTGCCGGACACCACCTATCTGGAACGCCATGACGCAATCTCAATGTTGGATCGCCCGATCAGTGAACCAGAAGCCATGTGCGATGCCATTCGCTGGCCTGTCATTGAACCGGACCGGGATGTGCGCGGATTCCAGACAACCCTCATTAATCTCGGTAGCCTGCTAAAATTGCCCGGCATGACCAATGAGGATGGAACTGCAAAATACAAAGATTACGCCGATTACATTACCAATCACCAACGCAAGCCGGGCATTGGCCCGCTGGCAGGATGGCGCGGCAAGGACGGTTCGAAGACCGGACGCGGCGAACCCAATCCAGATCAAATTCAACGTTATATCGAAAACGGTGGTTTCTCAGAAACCCATGTTCCAAAAGAAGCGCTCTATTTCAAACATGCCAATATGGCTTGGCAAAATTGGGCCGTTGAAATGGGTCTTCAGGACGCGCCTGTAGAAAATGTCTTCCAGTTATATCTCGAGCCTTTGCGCCAGTTTCAACTTTGCGCTGAAGGCAAGGCAAAGCCCGAGCCGCCCGAGAGCCACAAGCAGCGCATTCTGCAATGCTTTGATCCTTTGCCATCTTGGTATGAACCTTTTGAAGGTACAGCGATTGATACCAAAGAGTTCCCCTATCATGCCCTAACCCAGCGCCCTGCGGCCATGTACCATTCATGGGGATCACAAAATGCATGGCTCCGCCAAATTCATGGTTCTAATCCTATGTATATTCCATCTGAGATTTGCGATGAGGCAGGTCTTGAAGATGGCGACTGGGCCTGGATCATTTCCCACCATGGCAGGATCAAAGTGCCCGTGGCACGCATGGGCGCGGTTAACAACAAAACCATGTGGACCTGGAATGCCATCGGCAAACGCAAGGGCGCTTGGTCTTTGTCACCTGGCGCGCCAGAATCAACCAAGGGCTTTTTGCTAAACCACATCATCAACGAACTGCTGCCGCCAAAAGGCGATGGGTTGCGATGGTCAAACTCTGATCCAATCACAGGTCAAGCCGCATGGTTTGATCTTCGGGTTCGCGTTGAAAAAGCTGAAGCTGACGAAGAGCTAAGCCTGCCGCAATATGACGAACAGAAAAATCCGGTGGACCGGAAAACCGAGACCCTTTCCTACGGAAAGGAGTGGACAAAATGACCCTATTACCTGAGACCACCCAAAAGAAACTCGGCCTAGTTATCGACCTTGATGTTTGTGTCGGTTGTCATGCCTGCGTCGTAAACTGCAAGGAGTGGAACACGGGAGGTTATGGTGCGCCTTTGAGCGATGTGGAGCCCTATGGCGATAATCCTTCCGGCGCTTGGTTAAACCGTATTCACACATTTGAGATTACACCTGCCGATGCGCCCGCTCAGATCGTGCACTTCCCAAAGTCGTGTTTGCATTGCGAAGACGCTCCCTGCGTTACCGTTTGCCCAACTGGTGCAAGCTATAAACGCAGCGAAGACGGCATTGTCCTGGTGGAAGAAGATAAATGCATTGGTTGTGGCTTATGTGCTTGGGCTTGCCCCTACGGCGCGCGGGAAATGGACCCTGTTGAAAATGTCATGAAAAAATGCACCCTTTGTGTCGACCGCATTTACAATGACAACCTCCTTGAAATCGATCGCACGCCTGCATGTGTAAAAACATGCCCCGCAAATGCTCGCCATTTTGGTGACTTTGCTGATCCAAATTCTGCAGTATCAATCATGACCCTTGAACGGGGCGGCTATGACTTGATGCCCGAAATGGACACCAAACCCGTCAATAAATATTTGCCGCCTCGTCCAAAGGCAAACCCTGCCACTGCTGCTAGCGAAAGCAAACAACTTGCCCCTGCTTTCGCACCCAAAGCTGGCGAAGGTTTGTTGGGTTGGATTGACCGCGCCCTTGAGAAATTAGGATAAGACCATGCATCCAGCTGTTTCCGTTATTTTCTTTACTGTAACTTCCGGTGTCGGACTTGGTCTTATGTTTCTACTTGGCCTTGGCTGGCCAATGCATGAGGGCATGATCCCAGTTTTGCTATCCTGCATTCTCGCTGGCGGATTAACCGTTGCCGGATTGATTTCCTCGACATTTCATCTAGGCCACCCCGAACGCGCTTGGCGTGCTTTTTCCCAATGGCGCTCTTCATGGCTTTCTCGTGAGGGTGTACTCGCCGTCGTAACGCTCACACTCTTCGGGATTTATTCGCTGGCTTGGGCATTCTTCGATATGCGTATCGAGTTGCTTGGCTATGTCATCTCGATACTAGCCGCTCTGACTGTTTACGCTACTGCAATGATCTACGCCCAGTTGAAGACCGTTCCAAACTGGAATAGCCAATTGACACCCTTGTGCTATTTGGCCTTTTCTTTGGCTGGCGGAGTAATCCTTGCTTCAGCAATCGGCTCAGCTGAGATGATGTTATCGCTTCCAACGCCAATTCTAAGCGCTATTGCATTGGTTATTGCCTGGCTTGCTAAACTGATTTGGTGGTCGCGCGCAGGTAAGATCGGATTTTCAGCGACAGGCTCAGATACGGGAACGGCCACGGGCCTTGGCAAAATCGGCAAGGTAAAGCTTTTTGAAAAACCCCATTCTGGCGAGAATTACCTGACCAAAGAAATGGTCCACCAGATTGGCCGCAAGCATGCCAACAAATTGCGGTTGATCGCTTTGGTGCTTGGTCTTGCTATGCCGCTGGTGCTTTGTTTCCTCGCCCTTTCCACTGGCGCTATAGTTCCGCTACTTATCCTAGGATTTATCTCTATGATGGCTGGATTATTTGCTGAGCGTTGGTTATTTTTTGCAGAAGCAAAACACGCCGTTTCGCTTTTCTATTAAAGCCAACGCGCTCAATTAAAGGATCATCATCCCATGCAGTTTCATAAAATCACTGACTGGGACGATGCTTATGCGAACGCTGATCATATTCCCGATGCTGCAGGGTTTATCAAACGCTGGCAAAAACAGGCCGGTGCCTTTCGAAAGAAACTGGCTAGCGAAAACCGTGCAGCCCTTGATCTTGCCTATGGCGAAGGCGAACGCAATGTGGTCGATATTTTCTATCCTGAAAATGAACCCAAGGGCTTGATGATCTTTGTCCATGGGGGCTACTGGTATCGCTTTGACAAAAGCTATTGGTCACACCTTGCGGCGAGCGCAGTAGAAAATGGCTGGATAGTTGCCATGCCTTCTTACACGCTTTGCCCTGACATCAAAATTTCCGGCATTACGAAAGAAGTGGCAAGAGCCATCGAATTTGTGGCAGGAACCATCTCAGGCCCTATCCGGTTGGCCGGGCATTCTGCTGGTGGTCATCTGGTCACCCGAATGATTTGCAACAAGTCTCCTCTTTCAAAACGCATTCAGGCGCGCATCGAACACACGATGGCAATCTCGCCTGTGTCGGACCTGAGACCACTATGTTGCCTAAAATTAAACGAGACCTTTGGCCTATCGGACAAAGAAGCCGAGAATGAAAGTCCTGCGCTTTTAACGCCACTTCCAAATGCCCGTGTTACCTGTTGGGTCGGCGCTGCGGAGCGCTCGGAATTCGTTCGACAAAATGCACTGCTTGCCAATATCTGGCATGGCCTCGGCGCACGCATATCGCACATAGAAGAAAGCGATCGTCATCATTTCGATGTGATCGATGGACTGGCTGATCCTAATAGCCTTATGACCAAAGCCTTGTTAGGCTGAACGCAACACAAAGGATGTCTCAGATGATTGAACGCATTGATACTGCCACCCGCATGAGCCAGATCGTCAAACATAACGGGACGGCCTATTTGGCTGGTCAGGTTGGCAATGCAGGTGAATCTGTTGCTGATCAGACCCGCACCTGCATCGAAAAAATCGAGAAGCTTCTGGAAAAGGCAGGGTCTTCGCCTGACAAAATCCTTCAAGCAATCATCTGGTTGGCCGATATGAAAGATTTTGCCGAGATGAACGCTGTTTGGGATGCCTGGGTACCAGAGGGCCATGCGCCAGCAAGAGCATGCGGCGAGGCTAAACTTGCCCGTCCAGACTTCACTGTGGAAATCATCATTACCGCCGCTTATTAATCGGGTTTTCGTTTCGCCCGTGCGACGACAGCCTCGCGATGGACCGTGTAAATCCCTGTTGCCATGATGATGGCTGCGCCAAGCCAGGTCCACTGATCCGGCAATTGGTGAAACACGAAATAGCCATACATGGTTCCCCAGATCAGCAAAGAATAATGTACTGGTGCTAGCGCGACGGATTCAGCAACCTCCAATGCTTTAATGACACAGGTTTCCGCCACCGCTGCGCAGATCGACATACTCGCCAATAATGTCCATTCAAGTTTCGTTGACGGTGTGACCCAAACAAAGACCAAGGGGAGCGTTAGCATGGCAGTGCTGACGATAGCCGTATAGGCAACGGTTGTCCTGATGCGATCAGAGCCTGACAAGAAGCGCGATAAAATTTGCCTCACAGCAAAGAAGGCTGCCGCCAACAATACCAATCCGGCAGCTGGGTGCACCACGCCAAGTCCGGGACGCACCACAATCAACATACCCACAAAGCCGATGCTTACAGCCGTCCATCGCCGGATGCCAACTTTTTCTTTCAGAACCAGCGCGCCGAGAATTGTAACAAGAAACGGAGCAACAAAACTAACCGCAACTGCATCTGCAATCGGCACATATTGAATGGCTATGATAAAGATCGCAGCAGAGCTGCCAGCAAGCACACCTCTTGAAATCTGTAATTTCAAATTATTGGTTTTGAGAACGACCATGCCCTGCATCGCCAATAGGATAAATACTCCGGCCAAAAGCCCCAATTGGCGAAACCAGACAATTTGCATGGCTGGCAAAGATTGCGTTAGAAATTTAGCCTGCGTGTCCACTGCAGAAAACAGGAACATACCAAACAACATATAGCCGATGCCCAATGCATTGTTGGTCTCACGCGGTTTGGGAGAAGCATTAATGGGAGCGGATGGGCTGATGGCGATGGTCTTAAGCTTTTTTTGTTAGCAAGATGAAAACCAAACCAATTAAAGCGAATAATGTTTGCACAAACAGAATGGAAACCGAAATGGTTGCCGCGCCATACAAACCGGCAATCGCCACGCACAAAAGAAAAAACACGGCAACTTTTCTGGCCCATTCTGGATTGCCTATGAACTGGGACCAGATCAATCCCGCAGCCAAAAATCCATTATACAAACCCTGATTGGCAGCCATGACTTTAGTGGGTGTGAACAATTCCTCGGACAAAAAGCTAAATACGTCTGGTCCTTTGGATTCCCATGCGAACATTTCCAACCACAAAATCAAAATGTGAATGAGCGCAACAATTCCAACTACAATTCTGGAAACTAAAGTCATCTTTGAACTCCCTTTATTGCCCTCGGTTAATCTTAATCCTTACGGCAGACGAATAGCGCCATCGAGACGAATGGTTTCGCCATTCATATAAGGGCTTTCAACAATAATGCGCGCCAAAGAGCCATATTCAGATGGCTTGCCCAATCGCTTCGGGAAAGTAACTTGGGCGGAAAGCGAATCGACCACTTCCTGACCAAGACCTTCAAACAATGGCGTTAGAAACAGGCCCGGCGCAATCGCGCAAATGCGGATGCCGTAAAAAGCAAGATCACGGGAAACAGGCAAGGTCATGCCAACAATAGCGCCCTTGGTCGCTGAGTAAGCGACTTGGCCTTTTTGGCCGTCATAAGCTGCCACAGAAGCCGTATTGACGATAACACCGCGCTCGCCGTCTTCATTTGGTTCATTCTTGGCCATTTGTTCGGCAGCAAGACGGAACACGTTAAACGTGCCCGTTAGATTGATATCAATGGTTTTCTTGAAAAGACCAAGATCATGCGGCCCTTCTTTACCCAAAGTTTTTGATGCAACACCAATGCCCGCGCAGTTTACATTTGCAGTGATCTTGCCAAATTTCGCCATCGTAGCCGCAATCCCTGCAACAACGCTGGCTTCGTCGGTTACATCCACTTTTTGAAACAGCACATGATCGCCCAATTCCTCAGCGACATTTTCGCCCCGCTCGGCGTTCATGTCAAAAATCGCAACTTTTGCACCGCCAGCAACAAAATTACGGACCGTTGCTTCGCCAAGGCCGGATGCGCCGCCAGTGATGACAGCTACTGTTTCATTGAGTTTCATGGACGTTCTCCAGATGTTGAAATTGGTTAGCCCAAGAATAGACCAGCAACGCACTGAAATGCCAGCGTCAAATTTGCAATACAGGTGTCGATCTTGGCAACAGCATGAATCTTAAATCTAACTCCCGTAGTGGGAAAGCGGTACAAATCAACCGCGTTTCGTTATCTTCGGGCTGTGACCCGACGGTCGAAACCATTATCCATCCTCATTTACGAAACAATGAAGTTTCACGGAATGGATCCTCGGGGCAAGCCCAAGGATGACGAAAAAGAAACAACTGTCAGAACAAAAACGGGCCCAAGATTTCTCTGGGACCCGTCTCCAAAATTTCAATTGTTTTACACTTAAAGCGCAGCTTGCAAGGTTGTTAGCTGGTCAAGATAATCTGCAGCAGCAGCCTTGGCATGATCATCCTTGGCATCGGCCACATCTTCTTTTGCGTCCTGAATGCGCTTGGCAAGATCTTCTTTGTTTAGATCAGCCGCATTGACCGCATGCTCAGCAAGAATGGAAAGACCATTTGGCGACACGTCAGCAAAGCCGCCAAACACCACATAACGCGATGCTTCGCCGCCGGCCATCTTCACTTCAATCACGCCCGGCTTAATGGTGGACATGAAGGGTGCATGGTTGGCAAGAACCTGAAAATAACCTTCAGCACCAGGAATAAGCACTTCTGCTGCTTCGCCTGAAACCAGAAGTTTCTCCGGTGAGACCAGTTCAAAAGGAAAGGCTTGAGCCATGTATTTATTCCCTTTAGCGCAAAGCGCAGCCTAAAATTAGGCTGCTTCTGCTGCCATTTTCTGTGCTTTTTCGACGGCTTCTTCAATAGAACCCACGAGATAGAAAGCTGCTTCTGGAAGATGGTCATATTTACCATCCACTAGATCGCGGAAGCCTTTGATTGTGTCTTCAAGCGGAACCAGTTTACCCGGAGCACCTGTAAACACCTCAGCAACGAAGAACGGCTGAGACAAGAAACGCTCAACTTTACGTGCGCGGGCAACAGCCAGTTTATCTTCTTCAGACAATTCGTCCATACCAAGGATCGCGATGATATCCTGAAGCGCTTTGTAACGCTGCAATACTTCCTGCACATCACGGGCACAACGATAATGCTCTTCACCGATAACCAATGGATCAAGAATACGCGAAGTAGAATCGAGCGGATCAACCGCAGGATAAATACCTTTTTCAGCAATCGAACGGTTAAGAACGGTTGTCGCATCCAAGTGAGCAAAGGTTGAAGCAGGCGCCGGGTCGGTCAAGTCATCGGCAGGAACATAAACGGCCTGCACAGAAGTGATCGAACCTTTGTTCGTTGTGGTGATGCGTTCCTGCATCGCGCCCATATCTGTACCCAAAGTTGGCTGATAACCAACCGCAGAAGGAATACGACCAAGAAGCGCAGACACCTCAGAACCAGCCTGAGTAAAGCGGAAAATATTATCAACGAAGAACAACACGTCCTGGCCTTCATCACGGAAATGTTCCGCAATCGCCAAACCTGTCAAAGCAACACGGGCGCGCGCTCCTGGAGGCTCGTTCATCTGACCAAACACCAGCGCACATTTTGAACCAGCTGTTGAGCCATTGTTCTCATGGGGGTCCTTGTTCACACCAGACTCGATCATCTCGTGATACAAATCATTACCTTCACGGGTACGTTCACCAACACCGGCAAACACAGAGTAACCACCGTGGGCTTTAGCGATGTTGTTGATCAATTCCTGAATAAGAACCGTTTTACCAACACCAGCGCCACCAAAGAGGCCGATTTTACCACCTTTTGAGTAAGGCGCGAGAAGGTCAACAACCTTGATACCTGTTACCAAAATTTCAGCTTCTGTCGACTGATCAACAAAGTCAGGAGCTGGCTGGTGAATACCACGGCGTGCTTTTGTTACAACCGGACCAGCTTCATCAACCGGCTCACCAATCACGTTCAAGATACGGCCAAGGCACTCATCCCCAACGGGCACAGAAATCGGGCCGCCCAAGTCGGCAACTGCCTGACCGCGAACAAGACCTTCTGTCGAATCCATCGCAATGGTACGTACAGTATTTTCACCAAGATGCTGAGCAACCTCGAGAACCAGACGCTGTCCATTATTGTCTGTTTCAAGGGCGTTCAAAATATCTGGCAGGTTGCCGGAGAACTGAACGTCAACAACCGCGCCAATAACCTGGGTAACTTTACCAGTAGCACCGCTGATCGCAGCAGATTTCTTTGCAGAAGCTGCCTTTGCAGGAACAGCTTTCTTTGCCGCTGCTTTTGCAGCAGGCTTTTTTGCAGCAGCTTTAGCCGGTGCTTTTGGTGTTGCAGCTTTTGCCATTTTACATCTCTCCAGACATTAAATTTCACATCTCTTTTGGGTTTGCTTTCGCTACCAAACCGAGACTTTAGAGCGCTTCCGCGCCTGAGATAATTTCAATCAATTCTTTAGTAATCTGCGCCTGACGCTGACGGTTATAGCTCAGGGTCAATTTGTCGATCATTTCACCAGCATTACGGGTCGCATTGTCCATAGCGGACATTTTCGCACCCATTTCACCAGCAGCATTTTCAAGCAATGCACGGAAGACCTGCACAGAAACATTTCGCGGCAAAAGATCGCCAAGAATGGCTTCTTCGCTCGGCTCATATTCATAGCTTACGTCACCGCTTGCAGCATTTGCGCCTTCTTCAACTTCAGGAATAGAAGCTGGAATGAGGCTAAGAGCTGTTGGAACTTGGCTAATGACAGATTTGAACTCTGAATAAAACAAAGTGCAAACGTCAAACGCTTCATCCGCAAACATTTCCAAAATGCGCTTGCTGACAGTCGTCGCTTCATCAAACCCGATATATTTTACTGAACGAAATTCAATACGCTCAACAATCTTTGGTCCGAATTCCATCTTCAGCGCATCATAGCCTTTTTTGCCAACGGTATAGATTTTTACTTCTTTACCTTCAGCGAGCAGTTTGCGTGCATGAATACGGGCCATACGGGCAATCGATGAATTAAAACCACCGCAAAGTCCACGCTCGGCTGTTGCAACAACAAGCAAGTGCACTTGATCTTTGCCATTGCCCGTAAGCAGCAAAGGCGCATCTTCACGCCCTTCCATGCTTTTTGCCAAACCACCCAAAACTTTAGCCATTTTGGTTGAGTATGGTCGAGCCTGCTCAGCAGCCATTTGCGCACGACGAAGCTTCGCAGCCGCAACCATTTTCATGGCTTTGGTGATTTTTTGCGTCGCTTTTACCGATGCAATCCGGTTTTTAAGGTCCTTTAAGGAAGCCATTTAGCTTTTTTCCCTAGTCTCTCTATCCGTTGCTTATGCAAAGCCTTTTGCAAAGCCGTCGATCGCTGCAACCAGTTTCGCTTTAATTGCGTCGCTGATAGCCTGTTCTTTACGAATGCTTTCCAAAACATCTTTGTGGCTAGAATTCATTGAAGCCAAAAGACCTTTTTCAAAGGCACCAACCTGGTTCACTGGCAACTTGTCCAGATAACCATTCACACCAGCAAACAGAACAACAACTTGCTCTTCAGTTTTAAGCGGTGAGAACTGCGGCTGTTTCAACAATTCTGTCAAACGTGCACCACGGTTCAGCAAACGCTGTGTCGCGGCATCAAGATCAGAACCGAACTGGGCAAAGGCAGCCATCTCACGATACTGAGCCAATTCACCTTTGATTGAACCGGCAACCTGTTTCATCGCTTTGATCTGCGCAGCAGAACCAACGCGGGAAACCGATAGACCAACGTTAACCGCAGGACGAACACCTTGGTAGAACAAGTCTGTTTCGAGGAAGATCTGGCCGTCAGTGATCGAAATCACGTTGGTAGGAATAAACGCAGACACATCGTTACCCTGTGTTTCAATAACTGGCAAAGCAGTCAAAGAGCCAGCGCCATTATCTTCATTCATCTTCGCTGAACGCTCAAGAAGACGGGAGTGAAGATAGAAGACGTCACCAGGATACGCTTCACGGCCCGGAGGACGACGTAGCAAGAGAGACATCTGACGATAGGCAACAGCCTGCTTGGACAAATCATCATAACCGATCAGCGCATGCTGGCCATTGTCACGGAAATATTCGCCCATGGTGCAGCCCGTAAACGGAGCAAGATACTGCATTGGAGCAGGGTCAGACGCTGTCGCGGCAACGATGATTGAATATTCAAGCGCGCCGCGCTCTTCCAACACTTTAACGAACTGAGCAACCGTTGAACGCTTCTGACCAACAGCCACATAAACGCAATACAATTTGTCTTTGTCAGGGCCATTATCATGGATAGGCTTCTGGTTAAGGAAGGTATCTAGAATGATCGCTGTTTTACCAGTCTGACGGTCGCCAATAACCAATTCGCGCTGGCCACGGCCAACAGGAATAAGCGCATCAATGGATTTCAATCCGGTTGACATTGGCTCATGCACAGATTTACGCGGGATAATGCCCGGCGCTTTCACGTCAACGCGAGAGCGAAGCTTTGATTTGATCGGGCCTTTGCCATCGATCGGATTACCTAGAGCATCCACAACACGGCCGAGCAATTCAGGTCCGATCGGAACGTCCACGATAGAGCCGGTACGTTTAACCGTATCGCCTTCTTTAATTCCACGGTCATCGCCGAACAACACAACACCGACATTGTCAGTTTCAAGGTTCAGGGCCATACCTTTAATGCCGCCCGGGAACTCAACGAGCTCACCAGCCTGAACATTATCAAGTCCGTAAACGCGGGCGATACCATCACCTACTGATAGAACCTGACCAACTTCAGAAACTTGCGCTTCCTTACCGAAGTTTTTAATTTGGTCTTTTAGAATTGCGGAAATTTCCGCTGCACGAATATCCATTATCCGACCTCTTTGAGCGCTAGCTTGAGCGAAGATAGTTTTGTACGAAGTGACGTGTCGATCTGGCGTGAGCCGACCTTAACAATCATTCCACCGAGTAACGACGGATCGACTGTAGCGTCAATGGCGACGTCTTTGCCGACAACACTCTTCAGTGCTGCCTTCAATTCTTTAGTCTGCGCGGCACTCAGGGCTTTCGCCACTGTTACCTCAGCAGTTGCCTCTCCTTTATGGTCAGCAAGCAGCCGACGAAAAGCAGATAGCATTTCCGGCATAGCAAAAAGCCTACGGTTCTTTGCTATAACGCGAATGAAATTACCGACAAGACCGGAAATTTTAGCTTTGGTCAAAATACCATTAATAGCTGAAAATTGGTCGCCGGCGGAAAATACGGGTGAACGAACCAAGCGCAAAAGGTCGTCAGAGCCATTCAGCACAGCATCAAAGCGCGCCAAATCTTTCTCGACTGGACCCAGCTGCTTTTCGCTCAACGCAAGATCGAACAAGGCGCTGGCATAGCGCTCTGTGATGCTTGAAACGGGAGAGGCAGAATTGGCCAAAGTTACAACAGTCCCCAAGATGTGTTCATGCGACTCGCAAAAACAGATTTTTAACAACGCCCGATTACGGGAAAATCTGAACAAGTCATTGAACTTGAATATCTTTTAGTAATTTTTACAGCAGTGGTCGAACCGAAATTCCCCACAGCCGCGCTTCAACTAGCACACTGAATGAGGAGTCGCAACCAACCAAAGCACCGCTTTTTGCAGATAGTTATGAGTCTATTGTCGCATAGGGAGAGATTTTTTCCACTTTTAAAGAAAGCTTTGCGGATCCACGTCAATTTGTACGCGAATACTGCCCTTCTCCTTGGGGCTGGCTGCAAGCCATTTGCGTAACCATGCCTGCAAATTGACCCCAAGATCGCCATGAACCAATAATCTGAACCGATGGCGCTCGCGAAGAATTGCAATCGGCGCTTCTGCCGGACCCAGAATGGATATTCCCGCCTCCTTTGGAGCAAGTCTACGCATGGCTTTTGCCTGCCCTTCTGCCTCGTTCCGCGTTGAAGCAGACACAATAATCGAAGCCAAACGTCCAAATGGAGGCAGACCAGAAGATTGCCGCCCTAAGATTTCGCGTTCATAAAAGGCTTCGCGATCTCCCGCAGCAATCGCCTGTATCACTGGATGCTCCGGCTGGTAGGTTTGCAGAAAGCCAAAACTTTTGCCGCCTGCACGTCCTGCACGCCCTGTCACCTGAGATAGCAGTTGAAATGTGCGTTCTGCAGCCCGCGGATCACCGTTTGAAAGACCCAAATCTGCATCAATTACCCCAACGCAACTCATCAATGGAAAGTTATGGCCTTTGGCAACCAGTTGCGTACCAATGACAATATCGCATTCACCTTTGGCAATCGCATCAAGTTCCAGCCGCAAACGCTTCACGCCGCCCATAAGATCAGACGACAAAATCAAAGTTCGTGCATCAGGGAATATATCCACCACCTCTTCAGCCAATCGTTCAACGCCGGGACCGCACGCAACCAGATGATCAAAAGTGCCGCAAGACGGACATACTTCCGGCACTTTGTCATTATGACCACAATGATGGCATTGCAATTGCTTGCGGAAACGATGCTCAACCAGCCAGGTCGTACAATTGGGGCATTGGAACCGATGGCCGCAGACCCGGCACAAGGTCAGCGGCGCATAGCCTCTTCGATTGAGAAACAACAATGCCTGTTCCCCGCGTTCAACCGCCTCGCCTATCGCTTGGCGCAAGATAGGCGAAATAAACCCGCCGCGGGGCGGAGGATTTTTCCGCATATCAATCGTCGCAAGATCAGGCAGCACGGCCTCGCCGTAGCGCGCCTCCATCCGTAAATAATGATAGCGCCCACGATCCGCGTTCACCCGGCTTTCAAGCGAGGGCGTGGCTGAAGATAAAATCACCGGAGCATCCGCCAGCCTTCCGCGCACCACAGCCATATCGCGGGCGTTGTAAAAGACACGGTCTTCTTGCTTGTAGGCAGCATCGTGCTCTTCATCGACGACGATCAATCCAAGATCATGAAAGGGCAAGAAAAGCGCCGAACGGGCACCGGCAACAACTCGCACTTCGCCCGTTGCCACTTGCCGCCACAACTGTTCGCGTTTCTTTGGCGCAATATCTGAATGCCATTCACCGGGCTTTACACCAAAGCGATCCTGAAACCGTTCAAGGAAATTTGCAGTCAACGCGATTTCAGGCAATAGAATGAGAGCTTGCTTGCCCAGCTCCAGAACCTTGGCAACAGCCTCGAAATAAACTTCAGTTTTTCCTGAACCCGTAACACCATCCAGCAATGAAACTGAAAACTTATTGGCCTCGGTTGTTTCCACCAATGCCTTGGCGCTATCAATCTGCTCTTCTAGCAATTCAGGCTGATGATAAGAATTATCTGGCAAAGGAACCAAAGGCCCTGCTGGAATTTCCACTTCTTCCAAAACACCTTGGGTGATCAATCCATTCACCACAGACGCACTGGTTCCAGCCGCATGGGCCAATCCAGATTTTGACCATGCCATGCCATCACGCGCCAACGTCAAAATGCGTTTGCGCGCCTCGGTCAACTTTTCAGGCTCCTTGCCTGCAAATTTATAGGCAATGGTATTTGGCAACGGTTCAAGGGCTGCCGGCGATCTCAAAATCATCCGCAGCACCATTCCCGGCGGAGAAAGCGTGTAGGCCGCAATCCATTCCACAAATTGCATCAATTCTTTTGACAAAGGCGGGCAATCGAACTTTTGTTCCACAGCTTTAAGCTTTTTGGGGTTTACCTCATCAACCTTCCCATCCCACACGACGGCCGCAACCTTGCGTGGCCCAAGTGGAACCTGCACATGATCGCCCGGCGCAAGCACCATGCCTTCCGGCACGCCGTAGGTATAAGGGCGCTCGGTTGGGATGGGCAGAAGGATAGCTACGGTCTTGGACAATGCTGACTTTCAATGTTTATTGGTTCGACACAAATCATTGCCGATTCTCTTCAAACTTCCGGTAAACGTAATGACCTCGTGGCAAATATGCTATAAAGGAAACGAAAACCATCCATCCCGATATAGGAAACCAAAATGAAATTTTTTATCGATACCGCAGATGTTGCTGAAATCCGTGAACTTAATGACACAGGCCTTGTAGATGGCGTGACTACGAACCCTTCCCTGATCATGAAATCTGGCCGTGACATCATCGACGTTACGAAAGAGATTTGCGGCATCGTAAAAGGTCCGGTTTCTGCTGAAGTTACAGCCACTGACTACGAAGGCATGATGAAAGAAGCAAAGGTTCTTGCAAAGATCGCAAAGAATATCTGCATCAAATTGCCATTGACCATGGATGGATTGAAAGCCTGTAAAGCACTGACAGACAAAGGCCACCAGACCAATGTCACCTTGTGCTTCTCCGCCAATCAGGCGCTTTTAGCGGCAAAAGCTGGCGCAACTTATGTGTCGCCTTTTATTGGTCGTTTGGACGATCAGGGATTGGACGGCATGGAACTGATCGAAGAAATCCGCACAATCTTCGATAATTACGACTTCAAAACACAAATCTTGGCTGCTTCCATCCGCACCGTGAACCACGTCAAGGAAGCTGCCTTAATCGGCGCTGATGTGATCACCGCACCACCGGCCACCTTGAAAGCCCTGGTCAAACATCCGTTGACCGACAAAGGCCTCAGCGACTTCCTGGCCGATTGGGCCAAGACAGGTCAGAAGATCAGCAAATAGTCATTTATGTGGCCCCAAGTTTCAAAGACACTATCAGCTTTTTACCTTGCTGATAATTGGTTTTAGTGGTCACAAACTTGCTTTGTAAAATTTACACATTCTTGGCGCCAACTGGAAAATCCGGTTGGCGCTTCTTGTAAATATCCCTCTTCATCCTTCGCTAACCACCTTCTGGCACTCTGATTCCAATAAAAGGAATGGAGCGTCAGATGAACGACCAATCAGCATTTTTAATCTATGGCGCACCAGACTTAATTGCCGAACGCAAAAACTGGTTGGCAAGCCTTGCCTCCGAGCGCCGTTTATCGCCAGAAACGCTAGAGGCATATGAAAGAGATTTGCGCCAGTTCCTGCAATTCATGACAGGCTATCTTGGCGCACCTGTTAGATTAAAAGATGTATCAGCATTAAAGCCGATGGACCTGCGTGGATTTCTTGCCGAACGTCGCCGTGCTGGCGCTGGCGCAAGGACCCTCGGCCGCGGCCTTGCGGGCATCCGCTCCTTCGTCCGGTTTCTGGAGAAAAAAGGCTTGGCATCTTCAGCTGGTTTGTCAGCCACGAAAGCCCCCAAACAGCCAAAAACTTTACCCAAACCCATCAGCGCCTCCAAAGCCATTCAATTGACTGATCCAACGGAACATATGCGCGATGAACCCTGGATTGCGGCCCGCGATGTGGCGGTGATAACCCTGCTCTATGGGTGCGGCCTTCGCATCAGCGAAGCATTGGCCTTAACACCGTCCATCATTTCAGCCAGCACAACTTCCATTCCCATTTTAGGCAAGGGTGGCAAAACCAGACTTGCACCCCTACTCCCAGTGATACGCGAAGCAATCGCTCAATATCAAAAAATCTGTCCATTTTACTTAAAGCCAGATGCGCCTTTGTTTCGCGGCGCTAAGGGCGGAGACCTTCGTCCAGAAATCATTCAACGCCAGATCAAAAAACTGCGTTCAGCCCTAAACCTTCCAGACACAACAACGCCACATGCCCTGCGCCATTCTTTTGCTACGCATTTACTGGGCAATGGTGGAGACCTTCGAACCATCCAGGAACTATTGGGCCACGCGTCTTTGTCGACCACCCAAATCTATACGGGCGTCGATACCCAAAGGCTTCTCGATATCTACGAAAATACCCATCCGCGAGCGTAATTTAGAAACAATTGTTACGAATATTGACCTCTAGTTAACCCTGTCATTTAACGCGATTTCCACTTCCAGATCGTAAAACATGCACATGATAAAAACAGCATCACTGACTTCTGCGCTTGATACCCATGCCAACCGTATTTTGATGGTGGCTTCTGGCATCTTGGTCGCATTCTTTATCAGCTTCCTTTTTGTGCTGGCTCAAGTGGTCTCTGCCCAAGCTGAAACCAACGCCCAAATCACGTGTCAGGGCAAAGATCTAATCGCAGAGTATGCCGCGAACGATCCAGAAAAGCTGGCAGCTCTTCGCGTCGAATCAGATAAAATCATCAATGGTAAATCCATCTTTTGGAAAATCGAAAAAGACGGCGTGCCAACTTCCTATTTGCTAGGCACCATGCATATGGCCGATAGCAGGATCGTCGATATGGCTGGCCCAAAACAGGCCGCTTTGGACAAGGCGGAAACCGTGATCGTTGAAAACATAGAGGCGCTGGACCCTGCCCAAGCAGGTGCAGCACTCATGCAGCATAAAGATCTGACGCTATATACAGATGGCACAACACTCTCAGAGCGTCTCGACGCTGAAACCTTAGAAAAGTTGAAAGCCGCTGCAGATGAAAGAGGGATTCCTTTTGCTGTTGCCCAGATCATGCGCCCTTGGCTTATTGCCACAAGCGTGGCTGTGCCAGCCTGTGAAATGGCATCAAAGAAAGCAGGTGAGCCTGTCCTTGATGGCATCATCGCCGCTGCTGCAAAGGCACAGGGCAAAACCCTGATTGGTTTGGAGACCGTGGGCGAGCAATTTTCTGCGATGGCAAGCCTGCCGGAAGAATTCCATCTTGAAGCGCTCAAAGAAACCCTCAACATGGGAAGCTTGGCAGAAGATGTCATGGAGACCATGAAGCTGCTTTATATTCAGGGCGAGATCGGCATGATCCAGCCGCTGACCAAGGTCGTCTCTCCCTCAACCTCATCATCAAAAAACTTCGACGAGTTTAATCAAAGCCTGATCATCAACAGAAATGCGGTCATGGCCGAACGCGCCGTGCCCTTTATTGAAAAAGGCAATGTCTTCATGGCTGTGGGTGCCCTACATCTTCCTGGAGAAGATGGGCTGGTAAACAAATTTCAACAAGCTGGTTATTCGGTTACCAGCGTTGAATAGGCTTTATCCCAACCGATATTGAAATTTTCGAAAATTGTGCTACTTTTTTTGACAGAATGCCTATGGTGGCGTTCGCAAAAAGGAGTGACTGTATGAAAACGCTTCTCCTTGGTTTGGCAATCACCAGCTTTGCTGCAAGTTCAGCATTTGCAGAAGGTTGCTCTTACGGCATGGCAAAAATGAGCCATGGCACGAAGAGTGAAACCGTTGCCCAAAGCCAACCTGTAAAAATGCCTCAAAATACTAGTGAGAAACTTGATTTTGCCGAGTTGAAAGACGCCTGGGTAATCAATCTTCTAAATAAGGCATAGTCCTGAACTGCAAACAGTTCTTGTAAAAAACTACCTTCCAAAAATGAAAAGCCCGGATCGTCTCCGGGCTTTTTTATTTCATATTTTCTCTTTGAGACTTTACCCGGGCCAAAGCGCTTCGAATAATCCATCGGTGAAACGGTAATATTGTTGCCAAATATGCCCACCCAATCCAATTGTGCCTTTTGATGATGGTTGCCAGTTTAATACTTTGCAGATTTGCATGATCGCCAAGATCAACGACGATACGAAAATCAAGATGCATGTCATCAAATCCGGCGGTGACGCTTTTTTCGCTTTCACGCATGACCGGGAAAAAACCGATACTATCGGTATTTATACTTTCAATATGCTTTGGACCCTTGAGCCCAAATGGTGCCATGATAATCCCGCGTAATACCAAGAGGTAATTGGTCACTTTTGGAAAAGCCTGAAAAATCGCCTCGCCTGCCTCACGTGCAGAACCAAAGCCAAATTCTTGCTCCACGCTTACCTGATAGGCATCAGCCCAATCAGCGTTTTCCAGTGAAGAATGAGGCAATTCAACTTCTATATCTATGACATGCCCCATTTTAATGCTCCAATCATATATGTATCGGTTTGCCGCTAGTCGCCATGGCCGCTTCACGAACGGCTTCACTCATAGTCGGGTGAGCATGGCATGTGCGGGCCAGATCTTCAGAAGATCCACCAAATTCCATTAATACCGCACATTCATGGATCATCTCGCCAGCACCAAAACCAATGATATGTGCGCCAAGCACCCGGTCGGTGGCTTTATCAGCTAGAAATTTCACAAACCCGTCGGTCTGGTTCATGGCACGCCCACGACCATTGGCAGAGAACGGAAACTTGCCAGCCACATATTCAATGCCAGCTTTTTTCAATTCTTCTTCCGTCGCGCCAACGCTGGCCACCTCCGGCTGCGTATAAACCACACCCGGAATAACATTATAGTTCACATGACCTGCCTGCCCTGCCAGCACTTCAGCAACGGCCGAGCCTTCGTCTTCTGCTTTATGAGCTAGCATAGGCCCGTCGATCACATCGCCTATGGCGTAAATACCCTTGATGTTGGTTTGCCAATGGGCATCAGTCTTGACCTTGCCGCGATCCATCTCAACGCCAAGCGCATCCAGACCAAGATTATCGGTGTATGGTCTACGACCAGTGGCAACCAAAACAATGTCAGCTTCAATCTTTTCAGGATCTCCGCCTTTTACCGGCTCAAAGGTGACCGTTGCACCTTTTTTAGATTTCTCGACACCGGTAACCTTTGAGCCGAGTTTGAAACCCATGCCTTGTTTTCCCAAAATGCGCTGGAACTGTTTCGACACGTCATTATCCATCGAACCCAAAATAGTATCGAGATATTCAACGACCGTCACCTTGGCACCAAGGCGCATCCAGACAGACCCCATTTCAAGACCGATGACACCGCCGCCAACAACAACCAGGTGCTTTGGGACTGTATCCAACAACAATGCTCCTGTGGAAGAAACAATCGTTTTCTCATCAATCTTGACGTCAACACCTGGAATACCTGCAACGTCAGATCCAGTGGCTATGACAATATTCTTTCCTTCAATAATCTGTTCTTTGCCATCGTCGCTTTTCACAGCAACTTTGCCAGCAGCAGGAATTGAGCCCGTACCGTGAAAGGTCGTCACTTTGTTTTTCTTCAAAAGAAACTGAACACCATCCACATTGGCTTTCACCGTTGCATCTTTGTGGCCCATCATGGTTTTAAGATCGAGCTTGGGCTTGCCAACTTTGATCCCTAGTTTCTCAAGGCCATGTTCTGCTTCATGAAACATTTCTGAGGCATGCAAAAGTGCCTTTGAAGGAATGCAGCCAATGTTGAGGCATGTGCCGCCAAAGGTCTTCATTTTTTCAACAATGGCTATTTTCAAACCAAGTTGGGCGGCTTTGATCGCACAAACATATCCACCTGGGCCTGAGCCTATGATCACAACATCGAATTGTTCAGACATAACCACTCCAAATAATTTTAGGTAACTTACCGGCCACCCGTTACATTCATGCAATCACCCGTCACATAGGACGCATCATCGCTTGTCAGCCATAATATGCCTTTGGCAACTTCTTCAGCGCTTCCGCCGCGTTTCATCGGCACCATATGTTCAAGGCGCTTGACACGGTCGATCTCGCCGCCACTCTCGTGGATATCCGTATCAATCAGACCAGGACGCACAGCATTTACTCTGATACCTTCATCAGCAACTTCCAATGAAAGTCCTTTGGTAAAGGTATCAATAGCCGCCTTTGATGCAGCATAGTCGACATATTGATTGGGCGAGCCAAGATAGGCCGCAGCCGATGACAGATTTACGATTGTTCCGCCTTTGCCACCATGCTTGGTCGACATGCGCTTGATGGCTTCCCGGGCACACAAAATACTACCAACCACATTGACCGAATACATCCGGTTCAACCGTTCAACAGTGTAGTCTTCTACACGTTGGCTTTGATCAACAATACCAGCATTGTTAATCAGGCTTTTGAGCACTCCCATTTTATCGGCTTCGGCAAATAAGTGGAGAATATCAGCTTCATTACCCACATCAGCTTGGACGGCTTTCGCCGTTCCGCCCATTGCGGATGCTTCAGCCGAGACTTTGTCCGCGGCCTCTTTGTTTGAAACATATGAAAAGCAAATATCAAATCCAGCTTGAACCGCAAGTTTGACACAGGCAGCGCCGATACCTCGACTACCACCCGTGATCACCATCACATTGCTCATGCGCCAACCGCCAGGCGAGTTAGTTCCCAAGCCATCAGGCAAATACCAACAAGGGAAGCCATCCAAATCACGGTCCTGACAACTGGTATTCCAGCGACATAAGCAGGTACGTAAAATACCCTACCCCAGAAATAGAGCTGAGCGCCCAAAGCCGTCAGAGATGTCCAGCTTTCAGTCACATGAACCATCAAAGCCATCGCTGCAAAAATCGGAAAGGTTTCGAGCATATTGTAAAAGGCTCGCTCGACACGACCTGCAATGCCCGAGTCATTTGACAGATCATCACGAGGGCTAAGTGCATATCCCAAACCATTTTGATAAATGCCTGCCAGCACTTGCAGAACCAATTGAACGATCAATACGATGCCTGCGTATAGAAGCATTTTCAATTCGATGGACATTGGCAGTCTCCTGGTAAATCAGATTGAAATAATACGATTAAAGATCAAGCACCAAACGCTCTGGATCTTCAAGGCTCTCTTTTACACGAACAAGGAAGGTAACAGCTTCTTTGCCGTCCACAATCCGGTGATCATAAGAAAGCGCCAGATACATCATCGGACGAATAACCACCTGACCATCAATCGCAACAGGGCGATCCTGAATCTTATGCATACCCAAAATGCCCGACTGCGGTGCATTGAGAATAGGTGTCGACATCAGTGAGCCATAGACACCGCCATTGGAAATCGTAAACGTTCCGCCCTGCATATCTGCCATGGACAATTGACCATCGCGCGCAGCTAAGCCCAAACGACCAATTTCTTTTTCCACATCAGCAATACCCATTTGATCCGCATCGCGAACAACAGGAACCACAAGGCCTTTAGGTGTGCCAACGGCAACCCCAATATGGGCAAAGTTTTTGTAGATAATATCAGTGCCATCTATCTCCGCGTTCACTGCGGGGATTTCTTTCAAGGCATGACAAACCGCTTTGGTGAAAAAGCCCATAAAGCCGAGCTTCACACCATGCTTTTTCTCAAACAGCTCTTTATATTTTTTGCGCATTTCCATGACAGCCGTCATGTCTACCTCGTTGAACGTGGTCAACATAGCTGCGGTTTCTTGTGCATCTTTCAAACGGCGAGCAATTGTCTGGCGAAGACGGGTCATTTTCACCCGTTCTTCCCGAACACTATCATCAACGGGTGCAGGCGCTCTTGCGGCAACAGGTGCTGCTTTTGGCGCTGATCCAGCTTTCATCACATCTTCTTTAAGAATTTGACCGCGCTTGCCAGAGCCATCAACACTTCCAGCATCGATGCCTTTTTCAGTCATCATTTTTTGAGCAGAAGGTGCGGGTGGCATTTCTGACGAAGAACTATCACTTTTGGCTTCTGCCGGAGCCGATTTAGCTGGCTCTTCTTTTTTCGCAGATGGCGCAGCAGCTGCACCTTCATTGATGGTTCCAAGCAGCGCGCCAACTTCAACCGTATCGCCTTCTTTCGCATCAATTGCAGCAAGGACACCTGCAACAGGCGAAGGCACTTCTACGGATACTTTATCTGTTTCAAGTTCTACCAAGGGCTCATCAACAGCGACAGCGTCACTTGCAGATTTTAACCACCTTCCAATAGTTGCCTCAGCCACACTTTCACCAAGGGTCGGTACACGAATTTCAGTTGCCATTTTTATTACTTTCTTTGGATTCGGTCAGGCCAATTGTTATTTTTTGGACGTATCGCCCAAGGCATCTTCAAGGAAGGCTGCAAGTTGCGCCAAATGCTTGGACATCATGCCAGTCGCAGGCGAAGCTGCAGCAGGACGTCCGATATAGCGGGGCCGCTGATGTTTGGCTTTGATGTGATCAAGCACCCAAACCAGATAAGGTTCGATGAAGCCCCAATAGCCCATATTCTTTGGCTCTTCCTGACACCAGACAATCTCTGCATCTTTAAAGCGCGACAATTCATGGATCAGAGCTTTTGCCGGAAACGGATATAGCTGCTCGACACGCAACAGATAGATATCATCGATCCCGCGTTTTTCCCGCTCTTCATAAAGGTCGTAATAGACTTTACCGGAGCAAAGAACCACACGATTGATTTTATTGTCTTTGACGAGTTTTATTGCCTCGCCTTTTTTGTATTCCGCGTCATCCCATAACAGGCGATGGAAACTTGAGCCTTTGCTCATTTCCGATAGTTCTGAAACTGCACGCTTATGGCGCAACAAGGATTTCGGTGTGAAAAGGATCAAAGGTTTGCGGAATTCGCGGCGCAATTGGCGGCGCAGAATATGAAAATAATTCGCTGGCGTCGTAACATTAGCAACCTGCATATTGTCTTCTGCGCATTGTTGCAAGAACCGCTCTGGGCGGGCTGATGAATGTTCAGGCCCCTGTCCTTCATAGCCATGGGGCAATAGCATCACCAAACCGCACATACGCAGCCATTTGCTTTCACCGGAGGATATGAACTGATCGATCACAACCTGTGCACCGTTCACAAAGTCGCCAAATTGCGCTTCCCAAACGGTCAAGGCACCCGGCGCTGCCAGCGTATAACCATATTCAAAGCCCAGAACGGCTTCTTCTGAAAGCATCGAGTTGATGACGTCATAATTCGCATCTTTTGTCGCAAGGGTTTCCAATGGAATATAACGACTATTGTCCACCTGATCATACAAAACAGAATGACGCTGAGAAAAGGTCCCGCGCTCAACATCTTGCCCGGAAAGACGAATGATATTTCCTTCTTTCATCAAGGAACCGAAAGCCAATGCTTCGCCAGTCGCCCAGTCAATACCTTTGCCGGATTTAATCGCGGCAGCGCGGTTGTCCATAAACCGCTGAATGGTTTTATGAATGTTGAAGTCCTTGGGAACAGCGCTGATCTTCTCGCCAATTTCCTTCAGCGTTTTCAAAGGAACCGATGTTTCGCCCCGTCTTGGATCATCCAGACCAGAGGCAGTTTTCAATCCACTCCAAGCGCCATCTAGCCAATCAGCTTTGTTCGGGCGGTAATTCTTGCCAAGCTCAAACTCCCCTTCCAGATATTCGCGGAAATCTGATTTCACTTTGTCAGCCGAACTCTCATCGAGAACTTTTTCATCCAAAAGCTTCTTGCTGTAAAGCGTCACAGTGGTCAGATGCGATCTGATTTTTTGATACATCAGTGGCTGTGTAAATGCTGGTTCATCGCCCTCGTTGTGTCCAAAACGACGATAGCAGAACATGTCAATTACCACAGGCTTGTGGAATTTTTGGCGGTATTCAATGGCGACCTTAGCCGCAAAAACCACGGCTTCAGGATCATCCCCATTCACATGGAAAATTGGTGCCTCAACCATTTTCGCCACATCGGAAGGATAAGGCGAGGAACGCGAGAAACTTGGATTGGTGGTAAAGCCAATCTGGTTATTGATGATGAAGTGAATAGAACCGCCAGTACGGTGACCCTTAAGACCTGAAAGTCCCAAGCATTCAGCAACAACACCTTGTCCGGCAAAAGCAGCATCACCGTGGATTAATAGCGGCAAAACCGTATCGCGCGTACGTGACCCTCGATCATTGACCTCTTCCAACTTGTCTTGCTTAGCGCGCACTTTACCAAGCACTACAGGATTGACGATTTCCAAATGAGATGGATTGGCAGTCAAAGACAAGTGGACTTTATTGTCATCGAATTCACGATCTGAAGATGCGCCCAAATGATATTTCACATCGCCTGAACCCTCGACCTCTTCAGGGGCAAATGATCCGCCTTTGAATTCATGAAATACTGCACGAAACGGCTTGGCCATCACATTGGTCAGAACGTTCAAGCGCCCACGGTGAGCCATGCCCAACACGATTTCTTTTAGGCCTAGCTGGCCGCCGCGTTTGATAATCTGCTCAAGCGCAGGAATGAGCGATTCGCCGCCATCAAGGCCAAAGCGCTTTGTACCTTTATATTTTACATCTAGAAACTGCTCAAAACCTTCAGCTTCAACCAGTTTTTGAAAAATAGCCTTCTTACCCATTTCCGTAAAGGCGATGCCTTTATCAGGCCCTTCAATGCGCGCTTGAATCCAGCCCTTTTCCTCGGGGTTTGAAATATGCATGAATTCAACGCCCATGGTCGAGCAGTAAGTGCGCTCTAGAATTTCAACCATTTCTGGAATGGTCGCAAATTCAAGACCAAGCATGTAATCAATGAAAATCTTGCGGTCGTAATCAGCTTCGGTAAAACCGTAAGAGGTCGGTTTTAATTCATCATAGGTTTCACGATTTCCGGCAATGCCCAAGGGATCCAGCTTTGCATGCAAGTGACCCCGCATACGATAGGCACGGATCATCATAATCGCACTAACCGAATCTTTTGCCGCGCGCTGCAAATCCTTTTCAGACAACCCGCCTGATTTTCCAGATCCTTTGGCAGCAATCTTATCCGCGAGGACTTTTTCTATTGCAGACCAATCACCATCAAGAGCCGATACCAATTCGCCATTAGCATGGATAGGCCAGTTGGATCGTTTCCACGATGCACCATCAGCATTCTTGATCACATCACCGCGATCATCCTTGAGAGAACCGAAATAATCCTGCCAATCCTGGCTCAATGAGCCCGGATTATCTTGATATTGCGCATAAAGCTCTTCAATATATCCGGCATTGCCGCCATATAAAAATGAGGAATTAGCAAATTCTTGATTAGCCTCTTGGCGGCTGGAAGGATCATTGGCCATTGAACGTTGCGGAAATTCCGCCTCCTGATAACAATCTGGTATTCAAATAAAATCGGCCCCGAACAAATCAGGGCCGATCAAAACATTATTTCAAGTTTGGAGCAATCTCTGCGCAGGCGGCGCAAAGTTCCGCAACCGCATCCACTGATTTTTGGAACATCTTTTCTTCTGTCCGGTTCAATTCGATCTCAATGACTTTCTCAACACCATTGGCACCGATCACCACTGGAACACCGACATAAGAGTCCTTGATACCGTATTCACCTTTTAAAGAAGCAGCACATGGCATCACGCGCTTTTTGTCTTTCAAATAGCTCTCGGCCATCGCAATCGCTGAGGAAGCTGGCGCGTAATAAGCAGAGCCTGTTTTAAGCAGGGCAACAATTTCACCACCGCCTTTGCGTGTGCGATCAACGATCTCATCAATACGAGCTTTCGTTGTCCAGCCCATTTTGATCAAGTCTGGCAAAGGAATACCAGCAACTGTCGAGTAGCGGATAAGCGGCACCATCGAATCGCCATGACCACCAAGAACAAACGCCGTCACATCTTCTACAGATACATCGAACTCTTCAGCGAGGAACAAGCGGAAGCGGGCGGAATCCAAAACACCGGCCATGCCGACAACTTTGTTTTTCGGAAGACCTGAGAATTTTTGCAAAGCCCAGACCATTGCGTCGAGCGGGTTGGTGATGCAGATGACGAATGCGTTTGGCGCATATTTTTTGATGCCTGCACCAACCTGCTCCATCACTTTCAGGTTAATACCCAACAAGTCATCACGGCTCATACCAGGCTTGCGTGCTATACCTGCGGTCACGATGCAAACATCAGCGCCTTTAATTGCTGCATAGCTTTGAGTGCCTGACAATTTCGCATCAAAGCCTTCAACAGTTGACGATTGCGCCAAATCCAGTGCCTTGCCCTCAGGGATTCCTTCAGCAATATCGAACATTACGATATCGCCTAGTTCTTTTATCCCAGCTAGATGCGCCAGCGTACCGCCGATCATTCCTGAGCCAATCAATGCGATCTTGTTTCTCGCCATATTTAGTATTCCCTGTAATCAGGCCTCTATTGAGATGACCTATGCTGGTTAACATCTACGCCCAGCATTTTCGGCTGTGACGGGGGACAAAGCTAATTTGGCAAGATCAATTTTGATCTGCCTTAAAATCCCCAATTCACGCCTTTTACTCAAAATTGGCACTTTTGGCAACAGCGATTGAAAAAGATGACTGTTTTCAATGGTTTAAATTTTCCGTTATTTACGTAAAAGTAAGAATTTAAAGTAAAACCTTTAGATTCCAGAGGCTTGTTTATGCGTTCTGTTTCGAGCGTTTGAATTTTCAATCGGTTTAGCGTTCTGCAAGATATTTTTCTGACTGCATTTCAATCAAACGTGATGCAGTACGTTCGAATTCAAAGGATTCGGTGCCTCGTTTGCCCGAATAAAGCGCATGCGGGTTTGCTTCTGCAGAGATCACCAGTTTAATCCCTTGATCATACAAGGTATCTATTAAATTGATGAACCGCTTCGCCTGATTGCGATGCTCTATTGCCATGATCGGCACATCATCAATAAAAATCGTATGAAATTTACGTGCCAGCGCCAGATAGTCTTGGGAACCAAGCGGCTTGCCACACAGGTCGTCAAAACCAAACCGGGCTAAACCTTCGTGAGCAAGTGGCACAACAACTTTGCGCCCCTTTACTGTCAAACTGGTTGCCGCCCCTTTTGCGCCGCCTGTCATTCGTTCCCATGCCGCAGCCATTCCTTTGGCTGACTTGTCCCCTAAGGGCGCCATGTAAACAGGTGCCTTTGACAGCTTTTCCAACCGGTAGTCTGTGCGAGCATCCAGCATATATTCGGCACAATGAGATTTGAGCAACTCGATAAATGGTATAAATCGCTGCCTGTTCAATCCGTCCTTGTACAAATTGTCCGGGGCCACATTTGATGTGGCGACAATAACGGCTCCCGCCTTAAACAACCCTTGAAACAAACGGCCAAGGATCATTGCGTCCGCGATATCCGTGACAGAAAATTCATCAAAACAAAGAAGCATTGCCTCAGAAGCTAGCGCGCTCGCAACGGGCGGAATTGGATCCTCTTCTTTTGTCTTGCCCTCTTTAAAATCTTGCCGATGTTGATGGATGCGCTGCTGAGCATCCTCCATGAAGTCATGAAAGTGAACACGGCGTTTGGGCGCAAATTGAACCGAATTAAAAAACATATCCATTAGCATGGATTTGCCACGCCCTACCGAGCCCCAAATATAAAGGCCAGTTATAGGCTGCTGTTTATTTCTTCGGCTTAACAGCCAGCCAAGCGCCGAGGATTTTGATGCAACGGGACGCGCTTCCAGCAAAATGCGAAGTTCATCGAATTTTTCACTGAGCGCAAGTTGAACAGGATCAAGCTGGAAAGTGCCTGCTGCAACTTTATCGCGATAGGCTTGCGCCACGGAATTTTCTGATCGAACTAACTTAGAGCCTGGCACGCCTGATCCCGACATTTTGTTTAATCTGCGTTTCCACGCCCACAAGTTTGTGCGCTTTTATAGCGTAATACCAAGCGTCACAAGCTTTTCGGAATTCTAAACAGCTTTGCCCATATCAGTCTACCAGCAATGATTTGGCTCTGAACTCAAATATGTTAAGTTAAAAAATTATCGGGTAAAGCTGATCGGCGCACCGCTATTTGTCGTGCCATCATAACGCCCTGAAGCTGATTGATACAAACGGGCAACCGTATTGCCGCCAGCATCCATCAAAACAACCTGCTGACCTTTTACATCCCAAGCACTGACATTAGCCAACTCCTGAGAGTTACACCGCCGTGTTGCTGCGCGGTATCCTCCAGACCATTTTGTAAAAGCCAAAATCATACGGCAATCAGGATTGTCGCTGTTTACATTCCATGAGCCAGAAACCGCTTCGCGCGTAACAGGTTCGCCAGTACCTTCAGGAATTACGGACGCATCGCTCGGTGTCGCGGCTGCAATTTGCGTGGAAGGAGCTTGTGGTGCAGTCGCATCAACCATTGTCGACTGACTTGCATCAACTGGCGGCGGTAATTGATCTGATTGAACGGATTCAACAGGTGCAGACGGCAACCGTTGGGGTTGTGATCCGGCAGGCGCCACAGAATTGATAGATCGATTGCATCCAGTGATCGCTAAACCAAGCGCAACCATCGTAACGACAGTTTTCAGTCCCATTGTAAGCCCCTTACATTTTTTATCAGCCGGACAAAGCCCGCCAACCTTTTGCCTACAACAGCAAAAAGCTGGAAATATGGCCTTGCCAAATGGCACGGCCTTACTCGCATTTTGGCTTAATATGGTAAACCAATTCTGAATGGAAGCTGAATATACCCAATATGAGCATATTCACGCCAAAATACAGCTTTTAGACTGGGAAATGTATGGATTTTTAGCTCGAATGACCTTCTACGCCTTTATAGGCTTCCTCACCCCATAACCCTTCAACCGTCTTGTTACGGCCACACGCTTTTCGATAATAGTTATATCGAACCGGGCTTTTTTTGTAATAGTCCTGATGGTAATCTTCAGCATTATAGAAGGGTTTGATGGAATGGATCGGCGTAACGATTGTTTTGCCCAAGACGTTTTCTGCTTCGGCTTTTGATGTTTCAGCCAATTTCGCCTGCATATCGTCTACGGCAAAAATCGCTGTTGTGTAGGAGTAACCGCGGTCGCAAAACTGACCACCATCGTCTGTCGGGTTAACAGTACGCCAAAACGTGTCGACCAAAGATTTATAGGAGACGACTGCCGGATCATAAGTGATCTTCACCGCTTCAACAAAACCCTTGTGATTTTTATAGCTCGGATTGGTTGTTTCTCCGCCAATATAACCTGAAACAACGTCCACAACGCCATTCACATGCTCATAATCTTTTTCAATGCACCAGAAACAACCGCCAGCAAAAATAGCAGTTTCATTTTCGGCATAAGCCGCTGAAGTGCCAATAGTAAGAAGCGCAGCTGAAACCAGCGCAGCCTTGATCATTGAAGTTGAATTTCGCATTAAAGCACCGTTTTTTTGAGTTCATTTCCAATGAATATGGCGCGTATTTCTGGAAAAGCAAAATAACGAGATTACACAAGTGTGTGAGCAAGCAAACGCGTACCTCCAAAGGGATTTCAGCAACACTTCAGAAATTAAACCCGGCGCTCGATCATCATCTTTTTAATCTCGGCAATCGCCTTGGCTGGATTCAAACCCTTCGGGCATGACTGCGCACAGTTCATGATCGTGTGGCAGCGATACAGACGGAATGGATCTTCCAGATCATCAAGACGCTCACCGGTGGATTCATCACGACTATCAATCAGCCAGCGATAGGCTTGCAACAATGCTGCTGGTCCAAGATAACGATCGCCATTCCACCAGTATGACGGGCAGGACGTAGAGCAACATGCGCATAAAATACATTCATAAAGCCCGTCCAACTTCTCGCGATCTTCGTGAGACTGTTTCCACTCTTTGGCAGGCGTTGGCGTTGTCGTTTTCAGCCAAGGCTCAATAGAGCGATGTTGCGCATAAAAATGCGTCATGTCAGGCACAAGGTCTTTCACCACAGACATGTGCGGCAAAGGATAAATCTTGACCGTTCCAGAAATCTCGTCAGAGCCCTTTGTGCAAGCCAGAGTATTCGTACCATCAATATTCATCGCACAAGAGCCGCAAATACCTTCGCGGCATGACCGGCGGAAAGTCAGAGTCGGGTCAATATTGTTCTTGATCCAAATAAGTCCGTCGAGAACCATAGGCCCGCAATTGTCCATATCCACATAATATGTATCAACACTCGGATTACCATCGTCATCTGGTGACCAGCGGTAAATCCGGTATTCGCGCAAATTAGTGGCGCCCTGAGGCTTCGGCCATTTCTTGCCTTCTTTGATCTGCGAATTTCTAGGGAGTGTTAATTCAACCATGATACGTCCTTGGACATCTTTTACCGCTGTTTTATGTTATCTATCAGATAGGGGCTTTTGATCGCTTGTAAACCAACTCCCGTCAAGTATTTATATCAATTCAAATTCGTTTGATAAATTAGACAAGTGGCTTAGTTTCAGCCAAATTGCGAATCATGATAGAAGGCGCCGAGCAGTTGAATAATACAGAGCATAAATTAGCTGTTGTTACACGCTCAACAACTTCTCCTTCCCAGACTTTTGTCCGCAGACATATTGAATTTTTAAATCACGGAAACACGGTAGTGGTTTCTGGCCGATACAAAGGCGAAACGGTGATGGGAAGGCCGACCTTCCATTACCAGAACTCACGCTTGGTTGAATTAGTCAATTCCCTTGGTTTTTTTCCAGCAGCTTTCGAACAATTTGGCGCTTCTGCCCATAATGCGAAGGTAAAAGCCTTTTTTGATGAACAAAAAGTCACTCATGCGATTATGGAATTTGGTTATGTGGCAACCGAAATAGGCCACCATATTATCAATACCGGCCGCCCGACCTATTGCATGTTTCGGGGAAACGATGCTTCAGGAATGCTGCGAAATTCAAGCTATCGGCGAATCTTGAAACAAATCTTGCCGCGCTTATCTGGCATTATTTCTGTTTCACAAAGCCTGTTGGACAATTTGGCCCGTCATGGAATAAGCAACCCTAAAGCCATAGTGGTCCCCAGTGGGGTCAATACAGATTTATTCAAGCCTGGAAAACCGGAACCAGGCCTGTGTCTGTCAGTGGGGCGAATGGTAAAGAAGAAATCACCTGAAACCATGTTGCGCGCTTTTGCCATGGTCGCAGACAAATTTGATTTGAAACTTGAAATAGTCGGTGGCGGCGACGGCCTTCCAAAGGCACAAAGAATTGCAAAAGAGTTGGGTATCGATGACCGAGTCATTTTTTCTGATAGAATGCGCCATGAAGAAGTCGTCAAGCGCATGGCCAAACCGATGCTATATCTTCAACATTTTCAAACCAGTGCAAATGGTGACACCGAGGGAATGCCCGGCGTCATTCAAGAAGCGATGGCTTGCGGCCTGCCAATTGTAACCACAAGGCATGCAGGTATTCCAGATCATATTAGCGATGGTGAAAACGGTCTGCTTGTGGAACCTGGCGACATAAACGCATTTGCAAATGCAATTTCCCGATTATGCGAGTCCCAACAATTACGCCAAAAACTGGGGCAAACTGCAAGGCGCTATGCAGTAGAACAAGTTGATTATCGAATTTCACACAGCAAGATCGAAAAGTTTATGGGCATGGGCCATGACTAACCTAATATTGCATATTGGTGCGCACCGAACTGGCACAACAACTTTGCAAGCATCGCTGGACGCGGCGCAAGATGTACTATCAGCCAGAGGTATCGCTGTTTTAACTCCGCCCCGCCCGGACAAGCGCAACCAAAAAACCATCCGAAAACTGGTCAACCTTGCTGGCTCTGTGCGAAGACCAATGGGAAAGCTGCTAATTTGGTTTAAACGAAAACAAGCACAAACTATCATGCTTGATTTGCTCAACACGGCAACGTTGCGGGACATTGTTTTTGAAGATATCATTCTTTCTGATGAAAAAATACTTGGCAGTATTTTCGGGCGAAATGGCAAATCTATTTATCCCGCAACGAAAAGCCATCTTCAAGCTTTGAAAAAACTATTGCCTCTAGACGTTTCAAAAATCCATTTAACGCTGCGCTCCTATGACACTTTCATCATATCATCTTATGTCATGCGCGCTGTATACGGCAGCAAGATCAAACCCTTCGAAACCATGACAGATGAATTGCTGACAATTTCCAAAGGCTGGAATGATGTAATTGATGATATCCGCTTCATATTCCCCAATGCAGAACTTACCGTATCACTGTTTGAAGTAAATAGTTTTGAAGAACGGTTACGTTCGCTGGTCAATGACCCAAAAAATCAGATGAATATCGGCCAATACATCGTTCGCCCCATGAACCGCGCACCGACCCGCGAAGCCATTGAGCATGTTCTTGGCCTAAGTGAAAAACCTGACAATCCGGACGAGATCGTCGATCAATTTGCTGAAGGCACACCTTTTGATCCTTTGACCAAAGAGCAAAAAACTGCTCTGCAAGAGCGCTACAAAAAAGATATCGCCACGATACAAAATCGCAGCGATATTCGTTTTCTGAAAACTACTGAGTAACGGATCAATAAACCCGTGCTTTTGGTGCGATGCGTTTCAAGTCAATCCCACCTTCTTTTTCAGTTGTCAAAGGCGTGGTTACAACACGGCGATAATCCAGCTTCACGCCGCCTTTGGCATCCACCCATGACAATGTATGCTTGCGCCAATTCTTGTCATCGCGATCTTTATAATCTTCATGGGCATGGGCGCCGCGGCTTTCCTTGCGGGCTTCAGCGCCAACAACCGTCGCCGATGCGCTAATCATCAGGTTTTCTAATTCAAGCGTTTCTACCAGATCAGAATTCCAGATCATCGAACGATCTGACACTTTAACATCCGGCATTTCTTTCCAAAGATCCAACATGCGATCGCAGCCAGATTTCAATGTTTCTGAAGTACGGAACACTGCTGCATCTTCCTGCATAATCTTCTGCATTTTCAGGCGAAGATCTGCCGTTGGCGCAGAGCCATCCGCATGACGCATGGTATCAAAACGGCTCATGATTTTGTCGCTGACTCCAGCATCAGGCTGCGGAATAGACGAATTGCGGTCGATGGTTTTACCAGCACGGATAGCTGCAGCACGACCAAACACAACCAGATCGATTAGAGAGTTTGAGCCAAGACGGTTCGCGCCATGAACAGATGCACAGCCAGCTTCACCCACTGCCATCAAGCCCGGAACAACACGATCTGTCTCTTTCTTGGTCGGATTAAGCACTTCCCCAAAATAATTGGTCGGAATACCACCCATATTATAGTGAACCGTTGGCAGAACAGGGATCGGTTCGCGTGTCAGATCAACGCCTGCAAAAATCTTTGCAGATTCAGAAATACCCGGCAGACGTTCTGCCAGAGTATCTGGGTCGATATGGTTTAGGTTCAAATGTATATGATCTTTGTTCGGGCCAACGCCGCGACCTTCACGAATTTCAATGGTCATGCAGCGGGACACAACATCGCGTGATGCCAAATCCTTATAGGTTGGCGCATAACGCTCCATAAAGCGCTCGCCTTCAGAATTGGTCAGATAACCGCCCTCGCCGCGCGCGCCTTCGGTAATAAGACAGCCAGCACCGTAAATACCAGTTGGGTGAAATTGTACAAATTCCATATCTTGTAAGGGCAAGCCAGCACGGGCAACCATGCCATTGCCATCGCCAGTGCATGTATGAGCTGACGTTGCAGAGAAATACGAACGACCATAACCCCCCGTTGCCAACACCACCATTTTTGCGTTGAAACGGTGAATGGTTCCATCATCAAGGTTCCAGGCGATGATCCCAGTGCAGGTGCCATCCTTATCCATCATCAAATCAAGCGCGAAATACTCGATGTAAAATTCCGCATTGTTACGCAGTGACTGGCCATAAAGTGTGTGGAGGATCGCATGGCCTGTGCGGTCAGCGGCAGCGCATGTACGTTGCACTGGAGGACCTTCACCAAATTCGGTTGTATGGCCGCCAAATGGGCGCTGATAAATCTTGCCCTCTTCAGTTCTGGAAAATGGAACGCCATAATGCTCCAGCTCATAAACCGCTGCTGGCGCTTCACGGGCCAGATATTCCATCGCATCCGTATCGCCCAGCCAATCAGAACCTTTGACGGTGTCATACATATGCCACTGCCAATGATCAGGTCCCATGTTGGAAAGCGATGCCGCAATACCACCTTGTGCTGCAACCGTATGAGAACGTGTTGGGAATACTTTAGTAACACAGGCAGTTTTGAGCCCTTGCTCTGCCATGCCTAGCGTTGCGCGCAAGCCAGACCCACCTGCTCCAACAACGACCACATCATGATAGTGATCGACGAATTCATACGTTTTGGTCATCTTCGTCCCGTTCGTAATGCTGTCTTTTACCATTTGAAATTCATATACCTGATTTGAGGGTTAGCCACCAAAGGAAAGCTTGAAAATTGCATATAAAATCAGTGCACCTGTGAACATCACAAAAAACGTGTTGAACATCACCAAAAGCACTTTGGTAAATTCACCATGAACATAGTCTTCAATCACCACCTGCATGCCAAGGCGCATGTGAGAGAGCACTGAGAAAGAAAACAGAAAAAGGAAGATTGCCGCCAAGGGCGAAGACAGCGTCTGATACACTTCACTGTAAGGGGCGCCTGTTAACGACACAACAAGATAAAGGCCGATTAATACTAGCGGAACATTAGCAACGGCTGTGAGCCTTTGATGCCAAAAATGTTCAGTGCCGTCTTTTGCAGAACCTAGTCCGCGTACTTTACCTAAAGGGGTGCGCATATTCATATCAAATCTCTCAAACTTATCTTGCCGCGTAGGCCGCAAACCACAAAAGGATCGTAAGCACTATGGATGCAACAAAGTGCCACTTAGCCATGGTTGTCGTGAAATTCTTTTCTATGGCTCGGCCTGTATCTTGTACGAGATGTTTAATGCCACCGAGCATGTGATGGATGAGCGCCCAGCTAAATGCCAATAGAAAAATACGACCTAACAAGGAGCCAAACAGACTGTTCACCCATTCAAAATATGCCTGATTGGTTGCGGCAGCAAATAGCCACCACGCAAATAGGAACATCCCAAAATAAAGCCCAACGCCGGTCAGCCGATGGACAATGGACGCCACCATCGTTGGAATCGGTTTATAAATTGAAAGATGGGGCGATAAAGGTCTGGCTTTTGCCGCAACCTTGGTTGGATTTGCCTCACTCATGAAAAATGCTCGCTATCATTTCTATAAAATATTTTCAGCTACCGCTGGAATTTCATATGTTCTAGTGCGCTAAAGGCCATTCGTCAAAGCGACAAAAGGCTAATATGATAATATAAGTATCATTTACCCAAAATGCCGCTTTCCTAGTTTTTCCGCCTCAGTATTCTAATGCTCAAAACGCATGATATAGGAGTGCCAGTCGGCAGGATCAGCCATTTTTTCAAAGACCTTCTTACCCATTTCAGGCTTTGATGGCGCATTCAACACCAATTTGGACCATCCCCGTTCCTCTGCTTGATCAGCCAAGACATCCACCAGAGCCTTAGCAATTCCTTTGCCACGATGCTCATGATGAACATAAATATGATCGCACTGCCCGGCCCGTTTTCCAGACACTGGTTCCGGCAAATCATAATATAAGATAAAGCCCACTAGCTTGCCATCAAGGGTCGCACCTAAAAATTCTGCTGTGCGATCTTGTAGCATCTGCTCAGCATAAAACTGATCTGGCCTGCGCGGGGCGCCGCGCTTCAATGCCTGTCCGTATTCTGCAATCAAAGGCGCAAGATGCAATGCGTCTTTCAAGTGTAACCGGGCAATGTCTATTTTCGTATCCTGGCTCATTAGATCACCGATATATGTTTGAAAACTCAATAAGTCTGGGTACTCGCCCCAAACAGATACGTCAATTGAGCAATTTTCATTGAAGCTTTCATTTTTCCTATTAGTCGGGAAATACTGCACAGCCGTATTGTTCACTTAGCCCGATAAGACTAAACAACTTGAGAGCAGATTGGCTCTTTCTTCTGCATTTCAATCGGACGCGTCCTTGTTAAATATTTTCCTCACCATTTTACCCGTGTTTATTCTAATGAGCGTTGGCTGGCTGGCGGTCAAAACAGGCTACCTGAAAGATAGCCTGTCTGATCATTTAAACGCATTCACCGTGAAAATCGCCGTGCCCGTTTTGCTGTTCAGAGCAATGGTCAATCTCGACTTTTCCCAAGCCTTCAATTTTCCAACGCTTGCAGGCTTTTATATTGGCGGCTTCTTAAGCTTTCTAGCGGGAATTTTTCTCGCCAGAAAAGTTTGGAAAAGACGTCCCGGCGAATCTGTTGCCGTTGGCTTTTGCGCGCTTTTCTCCAACACAGTGCTGCTTGGCCTGCCCATCATGTTGCGGGTTTATGGCGAAGCAGACATGGCACCGGTATTCGGTATCATCGCCCTGCATGCCGGTACAATGTACACGATCGGGATGATATCAATGGAGCTGGCCCGCGCCGACGGCCGCCCAATAGGCGAAACCGTCAAAAAAGCCGCCACTTCAATCTTGTCAAACACACTGATGATTGGCGTTATTCTCGGCGTGCTGGTCAATCTATCTGGCGTTCAGTTGCCTCAAGTCATTCAGGGGCCTGTCGACATGTTAGCATCTGCAGCATTGCCGGTAGCACTGATCGGAATTGGCGCCGCCCTCACACGATACACCATCAAATCCGAGTTCTCAGAAGCGCTGATGATCTCGCTGCTTTCGCTGGTCCTTCACCCGTTGATAACCTTCATCATCACCCATTACCTTTTCGGCCTGCCGATTGAGATGATCCGCGCCGCCGTGATATTAGCCGCCATGCCGCCAGGCATGAATGTCTATATTTTTGCAGCCCTCTACGATCGCGCCATAGGCCTATCCGCCTCGGTAATTGTCATTGCAACCTCGATGTCTATCCTCACCATTTCAGCTTGGATTTGGGTGCTCAGCCATCTGAATTTGTGAAAAGTCAAACCGAAAGCAATATTACTTCTGAATATTCTTGTCTGAATAAGCTTTCGCGACTGCCTGAGATTTCTGTCTCTGGGTCAGCGCGGCAATTTTCGCCATCGACGCTGCCTGAAAACCAGCGTTCTTTTCAACATTGGTATGGGTGATGCTGTCATCAATCGTGACATCAATATTTTCAATTGTCCCGGTAAACCCGTCTTTCGCCAAAATCCTGTTATCTGTCTTTTTCTTCGGCAAATAGTAATTGATAACTTCGCCAATACCGGACCCCACATGGCCAGTCTCGACAGGATCAAACGCAACAACCAGCGCAACCTTCACGCCGCGCTTCGCCAGATAATTGGCGAATTTACTGCTTTCATTAGCGCCTAACGAATGGCCAATGATAACCACCGGATAGGAAACCTTTTTACGCTTCGAGCGCGCTACAATATTATCGGCTACCCCGTGCCAATATTGATAGGAAAAATTCGGCGCATCATATCCGCCCCTGCGCAAATCACGCGCCATCTTGTCAATGCCTCGCGAAAATACATCCGCCAGACCGCGCATTAGATAGATTTCACCCGTACGGCTAACTCCGGCTTTCGAGCGCTTGTTCACATCATCCGCACGAATGCTATCAATGTCTTTTACTTTGTCAAAATTAACCGCTGGCTCAACATAAACCGCCCCGGTGGGCTTGTCTTCATGGACCTTTGCGCCGTCCAGTGACGTATTGGAGGAAGAACTGCTGGTGCAGCCGCCAAGGGCAATAAGCGCAGCAAAACTGAGCACCAAAGCGCTGGAATGAAATTTATTTCCTGCCATTATCATACGCATCACCCAACAGCCCGTTCCAGCTTTTCAGCAGCTTGCCCTTGCTCCTACGTCTCCTTTTACAGCAAAAACCCAATTTTTCAAAGCTAAGCTTTACAAACGAGGTTAACGCGCGATCCAAAATCGCCACAAAATGCTGATCCAGTCAAAACATTGGTGTGCGATAATGCACAGATTCAAACCGGTTATTTTGCTTACCTTTAGGCAGATCAATAGAAAGGATTTGAAATGAAAACCTCCATTTTTTCAAGGACCATCAAAATTTGCGCCATACTGGCCATGGGCATTTCCATCAATTCCGTTAGCGCGGTTTCTGCTGGTGCCCAGTCAAATTCCGGCGCAGCCAAACTCCACATGTTGCTTCGCAGCCATACCTATGTTGGCCAGCGCGTTACCCAGGACGTGAAAAACGCCACTGGCGACCCGCATATTCAGGTCATCGACCGCCGCCACACATTCGGCGAGGTCTATCGCTGCTCATATTCCTATCGCGGCAACCCCCGCTACCGGATTTTGGTCTGTGATTAAGGAGAAAAATCGTAAAACGATTTTTCCCGTATGGCGGCAAGCATCTTTTCATGAAATGAAAAGTGCTGAGAGCCTAAGCTAATCCACCAGCGTAAAACGAAAACATGCTGAGAGCACCTTCACTTCGTGAAAAACGCCGATTAGCAAGACAAGCGAAGCGCCGTCGTTAGCGCGGCAGGCAACTTTCGAAGAAAGATGCTGAGAGCGCATGGTTATTCGTTCACTCGATGGAATCCACCAGCGTCATAAGAGGTTCAGGGCAATGGGGCTGCAGGGCAGTCTCATGCGTTACGTTTTAGTGACTGCCTTGCAGCCCCATTAAGACGTTCTTTTTATCGGCAGTTTGTTCCACTCCATACTCCTCTTGGTCTTTATCGAGTCTTCACAACAGAACGACAAACTAAAGCAAGTGAAGAGGGATTAATTACTGACAGAATCAACAAGGCAGTAGAGGGCCTCGGTGCAGTGAGAAGCGCCGCACGTGTTGGACGAAATATCGAATATCAAACTAATAAACCTGCACCTAATTCGCCACATAACATATTTGAATGGCAAGACCAGCCACTAGACATCTCAACACTTGGCGCTAACAAACAACCCAAATTTGGAGAATGGAGTGATTTTCAGCAAACTCTACCAAATTTGGAAGTTAGAATCGGAAGTCTTTATGCATTGGAAAGAATCTCTCAAGATAGTCATCGAGACTACCTGCAGATTTTGGAAATTATTTGTGCATACGTTAGAGAAAATTCACCAGCAAATGGGCTGGAGCCTTCGTTAACAATCAAAGAGCGTCCTGCTGTCCGATCAGATATCCAAACCGCAATAACATACTGGGACGCCGTACAAGAGAACAGATAGCAACGGAATGGCAGAAGCGCTTTCGACTAGAGCATTTCCGGTTTAATTTGCCCCATACCCTGCTGCCTTGAAGAAGTTTGCACATTCTTTCTTTGAGAACAGCTTGAGAATTTCTCCGACCCCTTTCCATAAGTCACCGACGGTTCTCAGCGCC
>Ga0208544_10000035_pt1 | contig 94091 bp, 88 predicted proteins | sample DEB08_DNA_9_FD_184526 | JGI IMG/M metagenome (GOLD analysis project Ga0208544, IMG submission 184526) | Aqueous microbial communities from the Delaware River and Bay under freshwater to marine salinity gradient to study organic matter... | ecosystem: Environmental > Aquatic > Marine > Coastal ...
GCTGAGATGGCTCGGAAAAAGAAGGAGGCCAGTAATGTCTTGACCCCGGCATGAACCAAGAAACATAACTTAGAGATGGCTCACTTCTCGATGGAAAACCTGGCTCACTTCTGCATGGAAATTAACACTGAGCTGATCTGGCGCAACAAACGGGACACACGTCGTCAGGCAGAAGGCGCGATATTCCAGTATATCAACGGATTTTATAATCCACGCCGCCGTCACTCATCGCTAGGTGGCAAAAGCCCCTTGGCCTTCGAACGAAAGGCTGCGTAAATGAGTTGAGAGACCGGAACGTAAGCGTGACAAGTCCAACCCAGCCATTCAGCATGGCTGAGCGCGGCTGCACCGTCCTGTATTTGCATCTCAGCAAAGGCTTCCGCCATGCCGTCGAGCCTGAGTGATTTGAGCTGATCCAAGGTTGGATGATCAAGCATATCTTGTCCTCTTCAATGGAAGTAATCCGCACCACGGATATTGGGGTGAGTGATCGCGGGGCCGTCCGTGGTGGGTTCTCGGCGCGGGCGATCCAAACCATTCTTGAGAATGGAATGCAGGGATGTGTAGGAATGGGCGTTGATCTCAAGCGCACGCGCGCAGGCGGCATCCAAACGGTCACTGCCGAATGCTTTGGCCAATTTGATCACACCAAGGCAGCTTCGATACGCCTGTTCTGGATGGCGCCTTTTGCGCATGACCACATCGACAAACACTTAGGCGTTTGGTCCGACGCGCACGGCTTGCTCGCGAATGCGCTCAGGCGTCCAATCGATCCGGAACTGATGATGTGCGGGCATGTGATCGCGGATCGTGGAATGTTGGCGGTTGCCCGAGGTTCTGGTGTGGGAGGCGACGCGTTGCCCCTTAAAATATACCTCTACGGTGCGTGCGGTGATCCGCGCCCATAACTTTTGCTTCAGCAATTGGTGCGGCACTGAGTAATAATGGCGACCAATGTCGACGTGGTAATCAAGGCCTGCGCGGCACTGCTTCCATTCAGCGTAGACGTATGGGTCAACGGGCAGCGGCTTGAGCGCGGGGTGATCCAGGCGCTCAAACAGATCACGGCGGCTGGCCTCAAGATGGCGGGTCACCTTGCCATTAAGCTGATCCAGCAGAGGCCTGATCGCCGCGTTCACTTCATCCAGTCCAAAGAAGCGCTGGTTGCGCAGGCGTGCCAATATCCAGCGCTCGGCCAGCAAAACAGCGCCTTCAACCTTGGCCTTGTCTTTGGGTTTGTGTGGGCGGGCTGGGATAATAGCTGTGTCATAGTGATTGGCCATGTAGCCATAGGTACGGTTGATGGCTGGGTCGTAGAAACAGGCCTTGGTGACGCCAGCCTTGAGATTGTCCGGAACCAGTTGCGCAGGCACGCCGCCGAAGAACTCAAAGGCACGCACGTGGCTCGATATCCAGTCCGGCAGGCTCTGTGTCCAGCTGGCCTCAACATAGGTGTAACTGGACGCCCCCAGCGTCGCGACAAAGATCTGGGCCGTACGCACCTCGCCAGTTTTGGGGCAGACAACATCCACGGTGTGGCCCGCATAGTCGACAAACAGGCGCCCACCGGCAGGGTGACGTTGACGCATCACCGGCGACAGCTTGCCTTCCCAACGAGTGTAGAGTTCGCAGTACCGGCTGTAGCCGTACCCATCCGGGTGAACGCCGCGATACTCCTCCCACAGTAACGAAAGCGTCACACCCTTGCGCCGCAACTCAGCATGCACATAAGACCAGTCCGGTTGAGGAACGCTGCCACGCGCTTCGCCAGGGCTATAGGGAAACAGACGCTGCTCGAGGTCAGCATCCGACAGGTCAACTGGCAGTGGCCAGCTCAAGCCTTCGACATCGGCGCGCCGGAAGTACTCCGATATCGTCGCGCGACCCACCGACAGGCTTTGCGCCACACGGCGCCCTGAAAATCCATCCGACCGAAGCCGCAAAGCTTCCCGTATCTTCCGCATGGGCAATCTCTTCATTGGGCTCTCTCTCGTTCAAAACGAACGTCAGAGTAGCCTTGCTACAGATTGCCTCGCAGCAGCTTAAACAGCGTCGAAATGGGGGTGGCCGGATGCCCCGGAATCCCCGGCCGGATCAAATCGGTATGGGTGGCCGGATACTATCGGTACAGGTGGCCGGATCACCCCGGAATACGCAATTGGGGCGGGTGATGGACAGTTTCCGGAGCAGATAGGGGTAAATCTTGTGCCCTGGCGCCGGTTTCGAGGTGTTCGGCTTGCGGTATAGCGCCTCTGTGCCCATGCGCTTCATTAGCGTGGCAACATGTAGCCGCCCGACCTTGAAGCCATCCTGAACCAGCAGGCCCCGCAACATCCGGCTGCCCGCGAAGGGAAACTCCATGTGCAGCTTGTCGATCCGGTGCATCAGCTTCAGATCGGCGTCCGACACCGGGCGGGGCGTGTAGTAGACACTGCCCCGGCTGATCCCCAGCATGATCGCTTGGCGGCTGACGCTCAACTTGGCGGTGGGATCGATCATTTTTTTGCGCTCGGCAACAGACCCGCCTTGCCGAGCGCGCCGGACAAAAAATCGTTCTCCAGCGTCAGCTCTCCGATCTTCGCATGCAGGGTCTTCACGTCGATCACCGGCTCCGGCGCGGCTTTCGCCGCTTCGCCGAACACCCCCGTCGCGCCGTCAAGCAGCTGGTCGCGCCACTGCTTGATCTGGTTCGGGTGAACGTCGAAATCCTGCGCCAGCTCGATCAGCGTCTTCTCGCCCTTGATCGCGGCCACGGCCACTTTTGCTTTGAATGCCGGGCTGTGATTCCGGCGCGGTCGTTTTGTCATGGTCATCTCCTCGCTTGCAGCATCATGCTGCTGTTGCGCGGAAAATCCACTTATCCCAGCTGTTCAGATTTGCGCAGCCACCTCTCCATCTCAGGATCAAACCAAATCGACAGCGATCCCCGCTGCTTCAGTGAATGATTGTACTTTGCCCAGTTCCGGGTCTTGTACGTCGTCGGTGTCCAGCTGTTCATAGCAGCCCGATATCAAACTGGATTCACCCAATGAATCCCTTCAGGATGCGATTTGTGCAACAAAGCCACTTTGGAATGGGATCGGTGCGGGTGGTTATTCGCTCCAGCCATGCACGTGGACGTGGCGGCCCGAGTGACCTTGCATGATTTTGACGGCAAGCGCCTCTTTTTCCTTGGTCGATGTGCGGACCCACATCAGGATACCTCCGTGTTTGAGTTGGTTTGTATAATAGTCTTTGTGCTGTTTGCCGACGCGCCGGGCCAGCAGCGCGCCGATGACCGCAGCCGGACCGCCCCCGATGGCGATAGCGGCAATAGAGGCGGCCAATGTGCTGACGGGTGTCAGCATGGCGGCCATCGCGATGTAGGACCCCAGAAAGAAGAAACCGCCCGCGATCGCGCCTTCGAGTTCGCCGATGGCTTCTTCTGAGACGAAGGACGCGCGGGGGGCGTGCGGATCATCTTCGAGCGCGTCGGAGCGCCAATAGGCCTTGCCAAGCTTTTCTTTCAGGACTTCCTCGCGGGCGAGCAAGCTGATGTCATGGCGGCTAAAGCCGACCATGCGCAAATCGTAATAGGCGGCTTGCAGGGCGTCGAACGTGTCGAAAACACCAACGGCTTCGGGGATTTCGATGACAATCGTTTTCTGTGGGGGAGTGTCGGTGTCGGGCATTGCGGTCTCCGTAGTGGCGGGGTTGGGGACACTATGCGACCGATATGGATGTCTGAATTGAGCGTGATCAACTATTCAGCAGGCAGAAAGCCTTCGATCAGTTGCCGCAGCCCCAGTGCCGCCCCGGCAAAGATTGCCGCGAAGGTCAGGGGTGCGCTGAAGGCGAGCAGTGAAAATGCAGAAAGGCCTTGGCCGATGCTGCAGCCAATTGCGACAACGGCGCCGACCCCCATCAGGGCCGCACCAAGGATTTGACGCCGCAGTTCGCGCGGGTCTTCGCAGGCTTCCCAGCGAAAATGGCCCTTGATCAGGCTGCCCAGAAACGCGCCTATCCACACCCCGGCGACAGAGCCAATGCCAAACGACAAATGCTGCCCGGTCGCGGTCATGCCATAAAGAATGGTTTCCCCGACAGGTGCCGCAAAGGTGTGCGATACGACGGCAAGGCCGCCAAAGCCGTTTTGATCGACGTAGTAGGTGCCAGCCCACGAGCTGACCACAGCGAGACCGACGACGATGCCCCACCCGATGGCCCGCCGATCCTGACGCAGGGTGCCGCCTACAAGGGAAAGCGTGATCACGGTCAGGCCGATCACGATGCCGATGGCCGCGACGGAAAGGCCGAAGGTGTCGCCGATAAGGTGGGCCAGACCTGCGGGCGTCGAACCTGCGGATGCGGGCGGAAAGATGACGATGCGTAGCCATGCCAGCGGACCGGAAATGGTTGCGTAGGCCGCCAGCCCCATGACAACGACGATGACGAATGATCGCAGGTCGCCGCCGCCCAGACGGGCCAATGCGCCGTAGCCGCAGTTGCCGGCCATCGCCATGCCGTAGCCAAACATCAGCCCGCCTGCGATGCTGGCGGCCGGTGACCATGCGACAAACAGATAGAAGGAGCGGGCCGGATCGAACAGGCCGACGGCCATCAACCCAAAGCTGCCCAAGATTGCGACGCCGATGGCCAGGGCCCACATGCGCAGCCGCGTATCGCTGCCGCCGTAAAGCCAGTCTTCGATTGCGCCCAATGTGCAAAAACGGCCCAGCCGTGCGGCGAGGCCAAGCAGCAAGCCGCCAAACAGGCCGATTACGGCCATGACGTTTGTTTCACCTAATGTGTCCAGCACGTCATGCTCTCCCCCCGTCAGTTTGCGCGGCGCGCTGCCGTCTTCGTCGGTCTGACTAGTCCTGTTTGCAAAAAAGCTGGTAGACCAATCCGATGATCTGCCGCGACCGATCATCGGCCAGACTGTAATAGATCGTTTTGCCGTCGCGGCGCGGATGCACCAGCCCTTCAAGGCGTAGCCGCCCCAATTGCTGGGACACGGCGGCCTGCCGGGCGGACAGCAGCTCCTCAAGCTCGGTCACGGATTTTTCACCACTAGCGAGATGACATAGAATCATCAGCCGCCCTTCGTGGCTGACGGCCTTGAGGTAGTTGGTCGCCTTTGTCGCGCTGTCCATCATGCGGTCCATCTCGGTATCGCTGAGAGACCTTTCAATTACGGGCAAAGACATGCGGGGACACCTATTTGATACAGATCAGTTTGTGACTGTATGTTTAGTGCTATTGGCGCCGGGGTCAAAGCACTGTCGCGTGTCTGTTTATCAGATCCCGTCGTCATGTTGTATGCAAACGTCACAATTGCGGCTCCGGTGTCGCTATTTTCAGTTCAAATGGGATGTCGTGTTGTTTGAGCATGGTTCCCAGCAGGCCCCAAAAGAAGTCCTGGCCCGGATAACCTTCGATGCGGCTGAGTTCTTGGCCATCTTGGAGCAGGATGAATGTCGGGGTGAAATTGACGGCGCGGACCAATGTGACATCGGCTGGGGTGGGCTGTGTGACATTCATTCGGCGGAGTGGCACCGCAGCCCCTTCGCCGGTTCTACCGTAGATTGGCGCGACTTCGGCGTTCCAGCGTGCGCACCAGATGCATCCGGGTTCTTCGGCCATCAGCAGGGCCGGTTGCGCGGTCACGGTAGCGCCCGCCACCAGCACGAATGCAGCGACGATGGATCGAATTGCTGTAGCCAAACCGAAATACATTCACGTATCATAATATGAATGAGTCGCCGGATCAAGGAAATGGTGTATGCTGGATATCAGTTATCTTGGTGCCGCGCTTGCCGGGTTATTGTCGTTCTTTACACCGTGCGTGCTGCCGATGGTGCCGTTTTACCTTTGCTATATGGCCGGGATTTCGATGAATGAATTGCGCGGTGAGGATTCGATCCCGCCCGGTGTGGTGCGCAAGCTGGTCATATCTGCGGTTTTTTTCGCGCTGGGCGTCACCACGATTTTCGTGATGCTGGGGATGGGTGCCACGGCGGTTGGCCAGACGTTTGGCCATTGGCGTCAAACGCTTAGCTATGTTGCGGCGGGTATCTTGTTTTTGTTCGGGCTGCATTTTCTGGGTATTTTGCGGATCCCGCTATTGTACCGCGAGGCCCGCGTCGAAAGCAAAGCAGAGCCGTCGACAGTGTTTGGCGCCTATCTGATGGGGCTGGCGTTTGGGTTTGGCTGGACGCCTTGCGTGGGTCCGGCGCTTGCGTCCATTCTGATGATCGCCAGCGGAATGGGTGATATCTGGCGCGGCGGTCTGTTGCTGTTCGTTTACGGGATGGCGATGACGTTTCCGTTTATCGTCGCGGCCATTTTCGCCAAGCCGTTTCTTGGCTGGATGCAGCGCAACCGCAAATATCTTGGTTATGTCGAAAAGGTCATGGGGGTGATGCTGATCATCTTCGCCCTGCTGATCGCCACGAATTCCGTCAATTATATCGCCCAGTGGATGATTGAGACGTTCCCCGCGTTCAGTTCATTTGGGTAGTCACGAAAGGAGCCGTTCAAAATGCTACGCCAACTGATTATCGCCGCCGCCCTGACGCTGGCCATGCCGGCCATGGCCGTCACCATGGGCGACGACGGCCTGCACAAAACCGACTGGATGCGCGATACCTTCAAGGATTTGCGCGAAGATCTGGAAGAGGCCAACGCCGAAGGCAAGCGCCTGCTGGTCATCATCGAGCAGCGCGGCTGCATCTATTGCACCAAGATGCACGAAGAGGTGTTCCCGGTTCCCGAAATAGACGCCACCCTGCGCGATGATTATTTCGTCGTACAAATCAACATGTTTGGCGACATCGATGTGACCGATTTTGACGGCACGACGCTGCCCGAAAAAGACATGGTGCGCCGCTGGAATGCGTTGTTCACCCCGACGATGATGTTTTTCCCCCAGGAAGTCCCCGAAGGCGTCACCGCAACGCAGGCCGCCGTGGCCGTGATGCCGGGTGCATTTGGCAAGTGGACGACGCTGAATCTGCTGAACTGGATTCTGGAAAAAGGGTATCTGACCGACGAGACATTTCAGAAATACCATGCGCGTATCCTGCAAGAGCAGGGAATTTTAGAGTAAAATCAACCATTTAATTCAAGTATTCACATAGTTGATTTTGTAGTTGCGAGAATCCGTTTGGGTGCGCTACGGTATACATAAGTGATTTGTGATCCAGGGAGGGACCATGAAACGTATAATGACGTTGGCTTGCATAGCCACAATGGCAAGCGCCGCTTTTGCCGAGACCGCACCCGACGACGTTGCGTTCACGCAGTACGGTGAGCTTGAACAATCTCTGTCAGGGCAACCCGGTGACCCGGAGGCTGGCAAGGCAATCATGGTCGCGCGTGGCAAGGGCAATTGTATCGCCTGCCATCAGGTCACCGCGCTTGAGGAGTTCCCGTTTCACGGCAATGTCGGGCCATCCCTGGATGGGATAGGCAGTCGCCGTAGTGCCGCAGAACTGCGCGGCATCATCGTGAACGCAAAGATGACGTTCGAAGGTACGATCATGCCGGCCTTCTACCGCGTCAGTGACTTTACCCGTCCGGGCGACGCATTTACCGGAAAAGCGGCCGATGGCCCGCTTTCGCCGCTTTTGACCGCCCAGGAAATCGAAGATGTCGTCGCCTACCTGCAGACCCTTCAGGACTGATAGGCGACCGAAACTATGACAGGAGACGTTATGAATTTCACGCGCAGAGATACGCTTTTTATGGCGATCGGATCTGCGGTTGCGGCTGCGCTGCCATTGCGCGCATTCGCCGCCGTCGAAGATGACATTGCCGCTTTCACGGGTGGTGCCGCTGTCGGCACCGAGGGGATCACGCTGATCGCCCCGGAAATCGCCGAAAACGGAAACACCGTACCCATCGAGGTGAGTGCGCCGGGGGCAGTGGCCATTATGGTACTGGCCGCAGGCAACCCGACACCGGCTGTCGCCACGTTTACCTTTGGTCCGCTTGCCGCTGCGCAATCCGCAGCAACGCGCATTCGGCTGGCGGGTACGCAGGATGTGATTGCCATCGCGAAAATGCCCGACGGCAGCTTCGTTCGGGCCTCGCAAGAGGTCAAAGTAACAATCGGCGGCTGCGGCGGCTGATCAGGAGAATACGACTATGGCAGAAAATGTAAAACCACGCGTCCGCGTTCCACGCGACGCAACCGCAGGTGAGGTCATCATCATCAAAACGCTGATCAGCCACCCGATGGAATCTGGCCAGCGCAAAGATGGCGACGGCAACCTGATACCGCGGTCGATCATTAACCGTTTCACATGCGAGTTTAATGGCGAAACCGTGATTGATATCACTCTGGAGCCTGCAATTTCCACCAACCCATATTTTGAATTTCAGGCAACTGTGCCCGAAACGGGTGCGTTTGAATTCACGTGGTACGATGATGATGGTGACGTCTACACCGACACCAAGGAAATCACCGTCAGCTAAGGCGTGTTCATAGCCAGGGAGGGCCAATGATGAAGAAAATGCTACTAACAGGCAGCGCTGTTGGGATCGCTTTGGCGATGATGACAGCGCCGGTGTTCGCAGATGAAGACGCGGATCTTTTGATCAACGGGGAAATCGAGATTACCGTGCGCACAGACGCGCCGCCACATATGGAAAACGTCGATACGATCTATTCGGGTTGGGTTTTCCGGTCCACCGAAACGCAGGCCCTTGAGATGGATGATTTTGAAAATCCGGGCATGATCTTTGTCGATGATGCGATCGAGGCCTGGGAGACCGTCGAGGGCACCGAAGGCAAGTCATGCGCTGATTGCCACGGTGATCCGGACGGCATGGCGGGGGTCCGCGCGACCTATCCCAAGTGGAACGAAGACGCCGAAGAGGTCCGCACGATCGCCATGCAGGTCAACGGATGCCGGACCGAACAGATGGGCGCCGAGGCGTGGAAATACGACGGCGGCGACATGTTGAACATGGAGGCGCTGCTTGCGTCTGTGTCGCGCGGTATTCCTGTGAACGTGGCAATCGACGGTCCTGCGCAGTCGATGTGGGAGAAGGGCAAAGAGATCTATTACACCCGCTTTGGTCAGCTTGACCTAAGCTGCGCGAATTGCCACGAAGACAACTATGGCAACTACATCCGTGCGGATCACCTAAGTCAGGGGCAGATCAACGCCTTTCCAACATACCGTTTGAAGAACGCGCAGCTGAATGGCGTCCAGTCGCGGTTCAAGGGGTGTATCCGTGATACGCGGGGTGAAACCTTTGCTGTCGGCAGCGAAGAGTTCATCGCGCTGGAACTTTACGTTGCATCACGCGGTAACGGTCTTTCCGTCGAAGGCCCGTCCGTCAGAAACTGATCCAACACTGCCCGCGGTCGAATTATCGGGCGCGGGCTTTCTCGCTCATAATACATTCATATTTTCGCATACGTTAGCTGAATATAGACAGGATAAAGCAATGATTTCTCGTCGGGACTTTCTTCAGGCCAGCATGGCTGCTTCTGCGATTGTCGGCGCGTCGGGTTTTGGCAACTGGGGCCGTTTGGCGGCGCAGCAACTGCTGACGCAAGATGATCTGATGCAGTTTGACACGTTCGGGAATGTGTCGCTGATCCATGTCACCGACATTCACGCGCAGCTAAAGCCGATCTGGTTCCGCGAGCCGGAAATCAACATCGGTGTGGGCGGCAACAAGGGTGAGGTGCCCCATGTCACCGGCGCCGATTTTCGCAGGCTTTACGGAATCGAAGACGGCAGCGCGTCGCACTATGCGCTGACCCATGATGATTTTGTCGCCCTTGGGCGGACATACGGCCAGATGGGCGGATTGGACCGGGTCGCGACAGTGATCAACAATATCCGCGCCGCGCGCCCCGATGCGTTGCTGCTGGATGGCGGCGACACGTGGCACGGGTCCTATACCTGTCTGAAAACCCAAGGTCAGGACATGGTGAACGTCATGAACCTGCTGAAACCTGATGCGATGACGTTCCACTGGGAATTTACGCTGGGGTCTGACCGGGTGCGCGAAATTGTGGGCGATCTGCCATTTGCGGCGATGGGCCAGAATATTTATGACGCGGAATGGGATGAGCCGGCGGAAGATTTCCTGCCGTACAAGTTCTATGAAACGGGCGGCGTCAAGGTTGCCGTGATCGGGCAGGCCTTTCCCTATATGCCGATTGCGAACCCCGGCTGGATGTTCCCAGAGTATTCCTTTGGTATCCGCGACCAGCACATGCAGGAAATGGTGGATGAAGTGCGCGGGCTGGGTGCCGAATTGGTGGTTTGCCTGTCGCATAACGGCTTTGACGTGGACAAGAAGATGGCGAGCCGTGTGACCGGGATCGACGTGATCCTGTCGGGCCATACCCATGATGCGCTGCCTGAACCTGTGTTGGTGGGCGATACGATCATTGTCGCATCCGGGTCGAATGGCAAGTTCGTCAGCCGCATTGATCTGAATGTGCGCGACGGTCAGATGATGGGCTTCCGTCATAAGCTGATCCCGATCTTTTCGGATGTGATCACCCCCGATCCAGAGGTGGCCGCCGCCATTGATGCGGAACGTGCGCCGTTCCTTTCCGAATTGACCGAGGTGATCGGCAAGACGGCCGATGACACCCTGCTTTATCGGCGCGGCAATTTTAACGGCTCTTGGGATGATCTGATCTGTGAGGCCCTGATCGAAGAGCGCGAGGCGGATATCGCCATGTCGCCCGGTGTGCGCTGGGGGCCGTCGATCATGCCCGGTCAGGATATCACCCGCGAGGATATCTATAATGTGACATCCATGACCTATGGCAAGGCGTACCGGACCGAAATGACGGGTGAATTCATTCACACCATCATGGAAGACGTGGGCGACAACCTGTTCAACCCCGATCCCTATTATCAGCAGGGCGGCGACATGGTGCGCGTGGGCGGCATGGGATACCGGATTGATATCAATCAACCGATTGGCAGCCGGATATCCGATCTTACGCTTCTCAAGACTGGTGAGGCGATTGACCCGGCCAAGACTTATGTCGTGGCGGGGTGGGCTTCGGTGAACGAAAACACGGAAGGCCCGCAGATTTGGGATGTGGTGGAAAGCCACATCAGGAAAAAGGGCACCGTTGCAGTCGCGCCCAACACATCCGTGCAGGTCATTGGTGCCTGATTCAAGAAAAGAAGGAAGATAGATGAGCAAGATCTTCAAAGGTACAAAGCCTTCGCGCCGCAGCTTTTTGCGCGGTGCATTGGCTGGTGGTGGCGCGTTGGCTGGTGGTGCAGCCTGGGCCGATGCCGATCCCGCAATCGTGGAAAAGCAACCGTGGAACCAGTACCTAGGTGATGGCGTTGATGCCCGCCCTTATGGGGTGCCGTCCAAGTTCGAAGAACATGTGCGCCGTCAGGATGTACCGTGGCTGACCGCCGATCCGATCAGTTCGGTGAACTTTACGCCGCTGCACGAATTGGACGGGATTATCACGCCCAATGGTCTGTGCTTCGAACGGCACCATGCCGGTATCGCCGAGGTGGACCCGGCACAGCATCGGCTGATGATCAACGGTCTGGTCGATCGCCCGTTGGTCTTTACCATGCAGGACCTGATGCGGTTTCCGCGCGAAAACCACGTTTATTTTCTGGAATGTGCCGCCAATTCGGGCATGGAGTGGGCGGGCGCGCAGTTAAATGGCTGCCAGTTTACCCACGGTATGATCCATAACGTCATGTACACCGGCGTGCCGCTGCGCCTGTTGCTGGCCGAGGCCGGGGTCAAGACCGAGGGCAAGTGGATCATGGTCGAAGGTGCGGATGCATCTGGCATGAACCGATCCATTCCGATGGAAAAGGCGCTGGACGACTGCATGATCGCGTTCAAGATGAACGGCGAGGCGCTGCGCCCCGAGCAAGGGTATCCTGTCCGTCTTGTCGTGCCGGGTTGGGAAGGCAACATGTGGGTCAAATGGATCCGCCGGATCGAAGTCGGCGATAAGCCGTGGCATGCCCGCGAAGAGACATCGAAATACACTGACTTGCTGCCCGACGGACAGGCGCGCCGCTTTACCTGGGAGATGGATGCGAAATCTGTGATCACCAATCCCAGCCCGCAAGCGCCGATCACCCATGGCCCCGGCCACACGGTTCTGACCGGGGTGGCGTGGTCGGGGCGCGGCACGATCCCGCGTGTGGATGTGACGTTGGACGGGGGCATCAATTGGCAGCCCGCCCGCATGTCCGGCCCATCGTTTGATAAATCAATGCACCGTTTCTATTTTGACTTCGACTGGGACGGCAAACCGCTGTTGTTGCAAAGCCGGGCGCATGACAGCACCGGATATGTGCAACCGACCAAGGATCAGCTGCGCGCGATCCGTGGCGAAAACAGCATTTACCACAACAATGGCATTCAGACTTGGGCCGTGAACGAACAAGGGGTGGCTGAAAATGTCGAGATTTCTTAGGGTTTCAGTGATCGCCGCGATCGGTTTTGGTCAGGGGGCCGTGGCGCAAGACACGCTTGGGCTTGGCCGCGACGCGCTGCCCGAAGAGGTTGCTGCGTGGGATATTGATGTGCGGCCCGATGGGCTTGGCCTGCCTGTGGGCAGTGGCGATGTTTATACCGGCGAGGAAGTGTTTGTCGCGAAATGCGCATCTTGCCACGGTGATTTCGGCGAGGCCGTGGGCCGCTGGCCGGTTCTGGCGGGCGGGCAAGGCAGCCTGCAAAACCGCGATCCGGTCAAGACCATCGGATCGTATTGGCCGTATCTGTCGACCGTCTATGACTATGTGAACCGCGCGATGCCATTTGGCGAATCGCAGTCGCTGGAGCCAGATGAGATTTACGCGATCACCGCCTATCTTTTGTATCTCAACGACATGGTCGATGAAGATTTCACGTTGGACAACGAAAACTTCACCGAGATCGAAATGCCGAACGCCGGGAATTTCTTTATGGATGACCGGGCCGAGGTCGAAATGCCGATCTTTTCGGCAGAGGCCTGCATGGCCAACTGCAAGGACAGCGTTGAGATCACGATGCATGCCAGCGTTCTGGATGTGACGCCGCAGACCCAAGACGATGACGCCGCCCCCGCCGCAGAACCGACCCCGGTCGAAGAAGCCGTTGCGACCGTTGATCCTGCGTTGATTGCTGCCGGCGAAAGCGTTTTCCGCCAGTGCAAAGCCTGCCATCAGGTCGGCGATGGCGCGACAAACCGCACCGGGCCACAGTTGAACGATCTGGTTGGTCGGACGATTGGCGGCATTGACGGCTTCCGGTATTCGCGCGGATTTGCCGATGCGGCAGAAGCGGGCGACGTTTGGAACGACGAAAATCTGGCCGCTTTTCTGGCCAACCCGCGCGATGCGATGCCGGGCACCAAAATGTCATTCCGTGGCTTGGGGGACGCAGAGGATATCGCGGCCGTGCTTGCCTATATCAGCCAGTTTTCAGAGTAAAACCGCAAGAACCACGTCACAGGAGGCCAATATGCTACGCACGATCCGCACATTTGTACTGGGGGCGCTTGTCCTTCTTGGCTCTGTCGTCGGGGTGGCCGCGCAGGATGATGGCGTGCATCATCTTGCCTTGCAGATCAGCGACAATGATCCGCAAAAGATGAACGCGTTGCTGAATGTGGCGGCGAATGTGGCGACATATTATTCGGGCATCGGCGAAGAGGTAGAGATCCGCATCGTCGCCTTTAATGCCGGGTTGCATATGCTGCGCGGTGATACGTCGCCCGTGCTGGACCGCTTGAACGCGTTTGGTCAGTCGATGCCGAATGTCAGTTTTGCCGCCTGCGGCAACACGATTGACGCGATGGCCAAGCGTGAGGGGATTGAAATTCCCATTGTCGCGAATGCCGCGCGGGTGCCTGCCGGTGTGGTCGAGTTGATGACTCTGGACGAAGCGGGATGGACGATCATCCGGCCTTGATCCGGATCAAGTTGCAGGTCCCGAAACAAGTTAAGGTAGACCGATGAAAAGGGAGATGACCATGAACAAGTTACTGACCTTGGCGGCGTTTATGATTGCCGGAACTGCCGCTGCACAGGACGCTGTCACCGTCCCGTTTGATGGCAGTTTCGATGACGCAACGTTTGCTGTCGAAAACGCGATTATCGGGCGTGGTCTGGTGATTGACTATGTCAGCCATGTCGGTGAGATGCTGAACCGGACTGGCGCCGATGTGGGCAGTGATGTGACCCTGTTTGAGGCGGCGGATGTTTTCTTGTTTTGCTCGGCCCAAGTGTCGCGCGCCGTGATGGAGGCCGATCCGATGAATATCGCGCATTGTCCCTACGGAATTTTCGTCGCTGAACGGGAGGGCGTTGTGCAAATCGGGCATCGCATCTATCCGGACGGCCCCATGCAACAGGTGCAAACACTGCTGGACGATATCGTTCAGGACGCCATCGGCAACTAAGGGCGACCATGAATTATAACGATTTCTTTGAGGCCGCGTTGTCGCAATTGCAAGGCGACGGCAACTATCGTGTGTTTGCTGATCTGGAGCGGCATCGCGGCGCGTTTCCGCAAGCCACCAATCGGATGGACGGTCAGGCGCGTGAAGTGACGATCTGGTGTTCGAATGATTATCTTGGCATGGGTCAGAACGCTGATGTGATCGCTGCGATGCATGCGGCGCTTGATCAGGTTGGTGCCGGTGCTGGCGGGACGCGCAACATTTCCGGCACGACGCATCACCATGTGATGTTAGAGGCGGAATTGGCCGATCTGCATGGCAAGGAGGCGGCGTTGCTGTTCACGTCCGGCTATGTCTCGAATTGGGCTGCGCTGGGCACATTGGCCGCGAAAATCCCCAATTGCCTTGTGCTGTCGGACGCGCTGAACCATGCCAGCATGATCGAAGGCATCCGCCATTCAAAGGCCGAACGCCAGATTTGGCGCCATAATGATCTGGTCCATCTGGAAGCATTGCTTGCCGCGCAACCGCTGGAGCGGCCCAAGCTGATTGCCTTTGAAAGCGTCTATTCGATGGATGGCGATATCGCCCCGATTGCCGAAATTTGCGATCTGGCCGAGCGGTATAATGCGATGACGTATCTGGACGAAGTGCATGGCGTCGGTCTTTATGGTCCCCGTGGTGGTGGCATTGCGGAACGCGAAGGGTTGATGCACCGCCTGACCGTGATCGAGGGGACGTTGGGCAAGGCGTTTGGCGTTGTCGGCGGCTATATCGCGGCCAGTGTCGCGCTGTGCGATTTCGTGCGGTCCTTTGCCAGTGGTTTTATCTTTACGACGGCGCTGCCGCCTGCGGTTGCCGCGGGGGCGACTGCGTCGATCCGGCACCTCAAGGCGAGCCGTGCCGAGCGTGAATTGCAAAAGCAAAAGGTGGCCGAGGTCCGTGCGCGGCTTGACGCGATCGGGATTCCACACATCGACAATGACAGCCACATCATTCCGGTCATGGTAGGCGATCCGGTAAAGTGCAAATACCTGTCGGATATTCTGATGGCGGACTACGGCATCTACATCCAGCCGATCAATTATCCAACGGTCCCGAAAGGAACAGAGCGGCTGCGGATCACGCCGTCGCCCGTTCATTCCGCCGGTGATATTGATCGTCTGATTGGCGCGCTTGAGACCCTGTGGGCGCAATGTCAGTTGGCGCGGCTGCCGATGGCGGCGCAATAGCGCGGCCTAGTCGGGCGCGAATACATAGCCGTCATCGCGCTTTTCAGCGCGGCCAATGCCGGGATACGGCAGGTGGAAGCCGATGATATGCATCTGCGCCGATGCGACCTGATCCAGCAGGCTTGTCCGGGCCGCCGCGCCCATGTCACCATCCTGATCCGATCCTGAATGCCATGCGGGGCGTTCAAACGCGACGTGGTGGTTGGCGATGCAGTCGCCAAGGATCATCATCTCTTGGCTGCCTTGCGCGAGGTGCAGCGCCATGTGCCCCGGTGTGTGGCCAAAGCACGCGCGAGCGGCGATGCCGGGCAGTATTTCCGCGCCATCGCCAAAGAAGGTCATGTTGTCGGCGATGACATCCAAGCGGCGTTTTGCGCCGACCGCAAAGGCGATGCGCCCGGGGTCAATTGTATCGACCGTGTTGGAGTTCGTCCAATAGTCCCATTCGGTTTGGCCCATCATGTAGGTCGCATTGGGAAACGTCAGATCGTCGAAATCGTCCAGCACGCCCCACAGGTGATCAGGGTGGGCATGAGTAAACACCACATGGGTCACGTCTGCGGGGTCAACATCAACGGCGGACAGCGCATCAAGCAGCTTGCCCGCAGTTGGCATGAATTCGGACCCTGCGCCGGCATCCATCAGCATCACGCGATCACCAGCGCGGATCAGCGTGACGTTGCAGTCAGGCATGAACTGATCACCGCCCACATTGTACTTTTCCAGGATTGTCGCCAATTCCGCCGCAGGCAGATCATCGGGCAGGGTCATGCTGCGCGGCAGGACCAGATGACCGTCGCTTAGCGTGTCGATGGTCATGTTGCCCATCGTGACAGAAGTGTTCGCCCAGACCATGCGCGGTGCAAGCGCACCTGCAATCAAGGCGGTGGTGGCATTGGTAATAAGGCGGCGGCGCGTGATCATGATCGTCCTCCCTGACATTCGACATTTTGAATATGAGGCGTTTCGAGCGATCCTGCAAGACCTGTCGGGGCACAAGGCGCTCTGGCCCACGCTGAATTGATCTTGCTCAATCGGCAGATACGGCGAGTGATTAGCCTTGGCAAGACCGCTGGGCGGTAATTGGGGGGAACCATGTCATATTTCACAGCACAGATCAGACACATTGGCGCCATGGCTGCCGTTCTTCTGGCGACAACCAGCATGGCGTCGGCCTTTACCGCCTGTCAGGTGACAGATACCGGCGGCATTGATGACAACAGCTTTAACCAGACCGCCTGGAAGGGTGTCGAGGATGCGATGGCTGACTTTGGCATCGAAGGCCGATATCTGGAATCGCAGGCCGAGACGGATTACGAGGCCAATATAAACGCACTGATCGACGGTGATTGCGGTGTGATCATCACGGTGGGGTTTCTTTTGGGCGACGCGACCAAAACGGCGGCAGAGGCAAACCCGGACCAGAAGTTTTCCATCGTCGATTTCGCCTATGATCCGACGATCCCGAATATCCTGGGGCAGGTCTATGCGACGGACGAGGCGGCATTTCTGGCCGGTTATCTGGCCGCTGGCGTGTCGCAGACCAAAATCCTGGGCGTGTTCGGTGGGATCAACATCCCGCCTGTGACCATCTTTATGGACGGATTTTCACGCGGTGTGGATTATTACAATGCGGCCAAGGGCGCATCGGTCGTTGTATTGGGTTGGGACCCGGACACCCGCGAGGGGCTGTTTACCAACAACTTTGAATCGCTTGATGATGGGCGGGCCTATGCGCAAAATCTGTATGACGAGGGCGCGGATATCGTGCTGCCGGTTGCGGGGCCTGTCGGATTAGGCTCGGCTGCATTGGCGGACGAACTGGGCCCGGACCGACTGAAGATCATCGGCGTTGATGCCGATCTGTATCTTACGGACCCCGAAAAGGGGCATGTCTATCTGACGTCGATCACCAAACGCATGGATGCGACGGTACGCGGCGTGATCGAGATGGCGATGAATGACCAGTTTGAAGGCGGGGTTCTTGTGGGTTCGCTGAAAAATGGCGGCGTCGATCTGGCACCGTTTCATGACATGGAAGATATCGTGCCAGACGACCTGAAAGCAGAGCTGGATGCCCTTCGCGCGGGCATCATTGATGGCTCGATCAGCGTCAGACCCTGAAGCGATCAGGGGACAGAACCGATGGAAATTACGCTGCGCGGCATCACCAAACGCTTTGGCCCGGTCATCGCAAACGAAGATGTGAACCTGACGATCCGCGCGGGCGAGGTGCTGGGCCTGCTGGGTGAAAACGGGGCCGGGAAATCCACGCTGATGAATGTGCTTTGCGGGCTGTATAGTCCGACTGCCGGTGAAATCGCGATTGACGGACGCCCGGTGACATTCAGCGGCCCCGGTGATGCGATCCGCGCGGGGATCGGCATGGTGCATCAGCATTTCATGCTGGTCCCTGTCTTTACGGTGACTGAAAATGTGGTCTTGGGGGTCGAGCCAACGGGCCGATTCGATCATCTTGATCTGCCGACCGCCCGTGCGCAGGTCCGCGACATCAACGATAAATATGGGCTGCGCGTGGACCCCGATGCGTTGATCGAAACGCTGCCCGTGGGGGTGCAGCAACGGGTCGAGATCATCAAGGTCCTGTTCCGCTCTGCCGATGTTCTGATTTTGGACGAGCCGACGGCCGTTCTGACCCCGCAAGAGGTCGATGAGTTCTTCGAGATCGTCAAATCGCTGCGCGACGCGGGCAAGGCGCTGGTTTTCATCACGCATAAGCTGAACGAAATTCTGGAAATCGCCGACCGGATCAGCGTTATTCGCAGTGGCCGCATTGTCGGGGGCGGTCTGCCCAAGGATCTGACCCGGCCTGCGTTGGCCGAAATGATGGTCGGCAGACCGATCAGCTTTGATGTGATCAAACAGCCGTTTGCGCCGGGGCCGGTATTGCTTGAAACCTGCGACCTGACGGTGCTGCGTGACACCGATGAGGTGGCGCTGGATCACCTGAACCTCAAGGTGCGCAGCGGTGAAATTGTGGGGATCGCCGGTGTGCAGGGCAACGGCCAATCCGCGCTGATCGAGGCGCTGATGGGGTTGCGGCACGTCGCCCATGGGCGGGTGATGTTCGCGGGGCGTGATATCACCGGAACCTCGGTCCGGAAGCGGCATCGTTTGGGCATCGCCCACATCCCGGAGGATCGCCAGACCGCGGGTTTGATCAAGAATTTCACCGTCGCGGAAAACATGGTGCTGGACACCTATTATGATGCGCGTTTTTCGCGTGGCGTGCTGGTCGATTGGGCCGCGGTCAACAAAACGGCGGCAAAGCTGGTGCGCGATTTCGATATCCGCACGCCATCCGTGTTTGAAGCAGCCGGTCATCTGTCCGGCGGCAATCAGCAAAAGCTTGTCGTGGCGCGCGAGCTGTCGCGCGAGACGATGCTGGTGATCGCAGGTCAGCCGACCCGTGGTCTTGATGTGGGATCAATCGAGTACATCCACAAACGTCTGATCGCGGCGCGCGACGAAGGCGATGGGGTGCTGATCGTGTCGTCCGAACTGGATGAGATCATGGCCTTGTCCGACCGGATTTTGGTGATGTTCAAAGGTCAGATCGTGGCCGAATACGAAGCTGGCTCCGTTGACAAGGCGGTGATCGGTTTGGCAATGGCGGGGGCTGCGGCATGACCGATACGACCATGACCGATCTGATGAAGGCCAAAGTGATTGGTCGCACCGAGATCGAAGATCTGGTGGTGGTGCCGCTTTTTGCGGTGATCATGGCGTTGCTGCTGGGTGCGCTGACCATGCTGGCGACGAATGTCGATCTGGCGACGATCGGGGCGTCCTATGTGGCGTTGCTGAAGGGGTCAGTCGGGTCGCTGAACGCGGTGTCCGAGACACTGACGGCGGCGGCGCCATTGGTGCTGGCCGGTCTTGGTCTGGCGCTGGGCTTTCGTGCGGGGTTGTTCAACATAGGGGCCGAAGGGCAGGTGCTGATGGGCGGCATGGCTGCGGTTGTCACCGGCTTTAGCTTTGCGTCCCTGCCTGCCGTCATCTTGTTGCCGATGTCGCTGTTGGCGGGGGCATTGGCAGGTGCGCTTTATGCGTCAATCGCCGGGTGGCTGCGGGCGGCGACGGGCGCACACGAAGTGATTTCCACGATCATGCTGAACCTGATTTCCTATCGCCTGCTGGATTACATGCTGCGGTTGCCGTTCATTCAAAAGGAAGGTCGCGCCGATCCGATTTCGAAATCCGTGCCCGATGCGGCAGAACTGCCCCGCTTGCTCGGCTTTCTGGACCCCAACCTGCGGGTGCATGCCGGTATATTTCTGGTGCTGATCGCGGTGGTCGTCGTCTACTGGGTTCTGTTCCGGTCCAAGCTGGGGTTCGAGTTTCGCGCAAGTGGCGAAAACGCCGAGGCGGCACGGTTCGCGGGTATCCATTCCGGTGTCATTATCGTGGCGGCGATGGCGACGGCAGGTGCATTGGCCGGGCTTGCCGGGGCCAATCAGGTGCTGGGCGTGCTGGGGCGCGCGACGCCGGGGTTTTCGGCGGGCATTGGTTTTGATGCGATTGCGGTTGCTTTGCTGGGACGGTCGCACCCGGTGGGCGTGCTGTTTGCCGGGCTTTTGTTCGGCGCGCTAAAGGCGGGCGGGCGTCAGATGCAGGTTGACGCGGGCGTGTCCATTGATCTGATCGGGATTATCCAAGCGCTGATCATTGTGTTTATCGCGGCCCCACTTTTGGTGCGCGCTCTCTTTCCGTGGGGCTTTCGCCATGCCAAGGGCGGACCGTCATGACAGTGATGACAACGCCAAGGATTGACAGCGGCAAGCGGCGTCATGCGCGTGTGACGGGCGCCATTCTTTTGGGGTTGGCGGTCTTGACGGCGGTTGTGTTTGGGCCGGATGCGTCGGGCAATGCGACCTTTCGTTTGTCGCGGCCAACTGACGTCTGGCCGGTGCCGGATCTTGTCGTGTCGGGCGGGCCGTTTATCTATGTCGCCGCGACGGTGCTTGCGTTTCTGGGCGTGCGGCAGTTCTTGCACGGCGGCGCGAAATGGACGTCGCTGTCGCTGGGCGTCGGGCTGGCGATTGCTGTGCTGGCGTTTCTGGTCTGGGCGACGACCGGCAAGGCGTTTTCGCTGACGGGCATGTTGCAGGCCACGATGGTGCGCGCGGTGCCCATTGCGCTGGGCGGTCTGGCGGGCGTGCTGTCGGAACGGGTTGCTGTCGTGAATATCGCGATCGAGGGGATGCTATTAGCAGGCGCGTTTACCGGGGCGCTGGTTGGGTCGCTTGTGGGTGGTGTCGGCGGGCTGGCGGCGGCCGTCGCGGTGGGGGGCGTTTTCGGTTTCATCCTTGCCGCGCTTGTTGTGACCTATCGGATGGATCAAATTATTGCCGGCGTGGTGATCAACCTGTTCGTGCTGGGCCTTACGTCTTATGTCAGTTCGCAGGTGTTTCAGCAGTATCGGTTCCTGAATAATGCCCCCGTTTTCCGCGCGGTCAAAATCCCGATATTGGGGGATATTCCGGTGATTGGCCCGATGGTTTTTCACCAGAATATCTTTGTTTATGGCGCACTGATCATGGTCGGGGCGGCAACGTACTATCTGTTTCACACCCGCCTTGGGCTGCGTGCGCGTGCCGTGGGTGAACACCCGAGGGCGGCGGATACACTGGGGATCAATGTATATCGCACGCGGTATGTCAACGTTACTTTGGCGGGTATGGTCGCGGGTTTTGGCGGCGCGTGGTTTACGCTTGGGTCCGTCGGGCGCTTTGATGAAGGGATGACCGGCGGGCGCGGGTTTATCGGCCTTGCCGCCATGATATTCGGGCGGTGGCACCCTGTGGGTGCGTTGGCCGCCGCATTGGTGTTTGGCTTTGCGGATTCGCTGCAGCAAAAGCTGGCCCTGCTGCAAACCCCGATCCCGTCAGAGTTTCTGGCAATGGCGCCCTATGTCGCGACGATCATCGTGGTGGCCGGGCTGGTGGGGCGCGCCCGCCCTCCTGCCGCCGATGGAAAGCCCTATGTCAAAGAGTGAGGCCGACACGATGCACACACGCATTGCCACCGTGTTGCAGCGGCAATGCGGCGGCGCGCCGATCATGATGATGGAGACCAGCAAATCCTGGATATTTTTGACACCAGATGAGGTGTACAAGCTCAAGAAATCTGTGCGCGATGAGTTGCAGGACCTGACGCCCCTGCGTGCCCGACATGACAATACCCTGACCGAGATTGACCTGAATCGCCGCCTTGCGCCGCAGGTCTATCTGGGCGCGGTCCGTGTTGTTGAAGGGCTGGATGGTGCGTTGGCCATTGGCCAGTCGGGCACGACCGTGGACTGGTTGCTGCATATGCGGCGCCTGCCCGCCAGCCGGATGCTGGACGTCATGATAGATGATCATCTGGCGACGCCAGAGATTTTGCACCCGTTGGTTGATAAGCTGGTGGATTTCCTTGTGCCGTTCTATCGCAATGCCCCGCAAACCAACCTGACCGCACAAGAGTTGCTGACGATCTTTTATGACCAACAAGTGATGAACCGCGGGATTATGCTCAATCCCGCGTTCGCGCAGTATCAGCCGCGCCTAAAAGCGGTTTTGCACGGCTTTGATCAATCGCTGGGGGCGTTCTTTACGCTGTTTTCGCGCCGGGTTGCGGCCGGTTGGATCAGGGAATGTCACGGTGATTTGCGCCCCGAACATATTTGCGCCGTGGACCCGCCAATCGTGTTTGACTGTCTGGAATTCAACCGCAACCTACGGATTGTCGATCCGCTCAGCGAGATCGCGTTTCTGGGCCTTGAGTGCGAGATTCAGGGTGCGACATGGATCAAACAACGGCTGATCCAAGGGGTGACAAAAGGGCTGTTGGATCGCGCGGACCCGGAATTGTTGCGGTATTACACCGTGATCCACGCGTTGTTGCGCATCCGGCTTTGCCTTGCGCATCTGCTGGTCCCGCAGCCGCGCAAGCCTGCAAAGTGGATACCGCTTAGCCTGCGATATCTGGAAATTGCCGAAGGCCTGATGGCCTAAGGCCGGGCGTTACGACATGCTGTCTCTGATCGTGTCGGCAAACAGTGCCGCCGTGCCGATGATTTCAAGGCGATCCGTTGCGCGTCCGTCGGGCAGGCGGAAGGGCGCGATGCTGTCGGTGACAAGCACCCTGTCGATCAGATCGCCGGCAAACAGCCGCTGTGGCTGGCCGGTGAACAACCCATGTGCCGCCAGCGCAAAGACCTTTGCGGCACCCGCGTCGCGGCAGGCCTGTGCGGCACCAAGCATGGTACTGCCAGAGGCAATGATATCGTCCACAATCACGACCGACCGACCGGCAAAATCCCCGGCAAGCGCACCCACGCTCATTACACCGCCGCTGCGCCTTTTTTCCATGAAGCCAAAGCCGATGGCTTGTCCCAGCCGTTCCTCCAGTGTTTCGCGAAAGAGCTGAGCGCGCTTTACGCCGCCGGGGTCGGGCGACAAAACCACCAGCGGGGCACCATCCGCACGCCATGCCACGGCATCCTGAAACGCCGCACCGACCTCAAGATGGGTGGTCTGGCAGCGAAACGCGTTTTGGAAGGCGGCAAGGTTGTGCACTTCGAACGTGATAATGTGGTCACAGCCTGCGGTTTCAAGCAGCTGTGCGACATAGCGCGTGGTGATCGGGTCCTGGGGTTTGGTGCGGCGGTCCTTGCGGGCATAGCAAAGATACGGAACCACCACGGTGATCCATGCAGCGCCGTGATCGCGCAGTGTCGCAATCAGGAACAGAAGGCGGCACAGTTTGTCATGCGCGCTCAGCCGGGGGCCGCTATGCAGGCTTTGGACGATGCACAGGTCATGTCCCTGCACCGGGGCGAGCGGGCGGATCTTGCCTTCGCCGTCTTCAAAGGTGCGCTGTTCCAGTTCCGACAGGGCCAGCCCCAGCTCATCGGCGATGCCGACAGCCAGATCGCGGCTTTCGTCCAGTGCAACGATCTGCATCACGGCTCTCCTGGGTTTGTTGTCCATTTGGCGCAGCGGCCCAAGGCCGCGACCACCTCGGCGTCCGTGGTTTGCGGGAAGTCGCGGTATGCGGCACCGACGGCGGTAAAGTATGGCGGCTGTTCAAGGCACACGGTCTGATCGGCAAGGCATGTCAGCGACGGCAGAACATCAGGGGGGGCGGTCGGCAGGGCCAGAATGACCTTTGCAACCCCACGCGACCGCAGCGCCAGCAGGCTGGCCCGCATTGTGGCCCCCGTCGCCACGCCGTCATCCACGACAACGGCGGTTTTTCCGCGAACGTCGGGTCGTTTGATAGCGCTCAGATATAGCTGCCTGCGTCTGTCGATTTCGGGCAGCAGGGCGCGGCCCATGGCGGACACTTCGGTTTCTGACAGTCCGGTTGCATGCATGATCCGGTGATTGATGGTGACATGTGGTTTGTCGCCATCCACGATCGCGCCCACGGCAAGTTCGGGCTGGCCCGGCACGCCGATCTTGCGCACAAAGACAAGATCAAGCGGCAGATGACGCGCTTTGCAGATCTGTTCCGCGACGGGAACACCCCCGCGCGGCAGGGCCAGCACGACGGTTTCGTGCGGGTCAAGCGGGGGCAAGGCGTGGGCCAAAAGGCGCCCGGCTTCCGCGCGGTCGGTAAATGTATATTGCGTGTTCATGTCTGCACCTCACTTGCCGATCAGGCTATCGGCTGGGTGGCGGGGCAAATTGATCCCCCTCAATCGCGGCGACCTGTGGTACTCTCGGGGGGTTGGTGATTAGGCCAAAGGGAACGTTATGCCTGCGATTTTGACGATCACGCTGAACCCCAGCATTGATTTTGCCACATCGGTGGCGCAGGTGAAGGCAGGGCCGAAACTGCGCTGCGCGGAGCCACGCATTGACCCGGGTGGTGGTGGCGTGAATGTTGCACGCGCAATCGCCCAGCTGGACGGGCAGAGCACCGCGTTGGTCGCGGTGGGTGGGCCGAATGGAACGGCGTTGCTGGCGTTGCTGGCGGCCGAAGGGATACCCACGCACCCTGTCCCGATCAAGGCGGAGACCCGGCAAAGCTTTGCCGTGACGGACACCGGCAATAATAAGCAATACCGCTTTGTCCTGCCTGGTCCGACGCTAAGCCCAGAGGAAACCAGCAGTATTCTTGACCATGCGTTCGCGGCGGTTAACCCCGGCGATTATGTCGTGCTAAGCGGCAGCCAACCGGGCGGTGTGCCCATTGATTTCCCCGCGCAGCTGTGTCGCCGCCTGACGCCCAAGACCGACCGGGTAATTCTGGATACGTCGGGTCCGGTGCTGGCCCATGTTATCGCACATCCGGCATCCGGGCTGCATGTCTTGCGAATAGACCAGAACGAGGCGCGCGACGCGGCGGGTAATCCGCTGTCGACGGCGCACGATTCGGTAGTGTTTGCGCGCGGGTTGGTGGCGCGGGGCGTCGCGCAGATTATCGTCACCGGGCGTGGCGCCGAAGGGTCGATCATGGTCTCGGAAGACCAGCATATATTCTGTCATGCGCCCAAAGTGCCCGTTGTCAGCAAGATTGGCGCGGGCGATGCGTTTGTCGGCGCACTGACGCTGCATATGGCGCGAGGCTGTTCGCCTGAACATGCCCTGCGATGGGCGGTTGCGGCCGCCAGTGCCACGATCACCACGGAAGGTACGGCGCTTTGCACCTTGTCGGACGTCAGGCGGTTGCTGCCCGAATGTGTGACGACGGTGGCGTAATCCGTGCCCATAGGGCGTGTGATTTTCCGTGTCTTTCACATTCGCGCAGACAATGCCGTGGCGCGGCGTCTTAGAACGCGCCAGCGATGATACCCGCCAGGCACGACGACCGGATCAGGTCCGGGTTGGACGGCGCGCGGCCTCTGACCACATCTTGAAGGGCGGTGACAGCCCGGTCCGATGTGATGTAGGTTTCGGTCGAAATAGCGGTTTCGGCCGGTGAGCGGACCGACATCAGCGTTTCGTAGCCACCGATGATTTCGAAGGTCTGGATCATGCACTGATAGTCGACGTCGCTTTCTGGACAGGCGCCGCACATGCGGTCGACAACGGCCATCCGTGGGTCCACTCTGGCGACTTCCGAAAGGTTGGAATTCAACGTGATCAAATCCGACGTGGGGGGCAGTTGTTTGCCTTTCCCAAGCATGACCGTCACGAATTCATTGACATCGACGGAAAAGTTCGCGCTCAGCGAAAGCACACGCTCCAGTCGCTTTAGGGCCAGCAGGCCCGCCACCTTTTGGGGGTGGTCGTCGGCCAGAAACTTGCTGATGCTGATTGCCTTGTTGGGATCCGAAAAATAACCCCTGAGCCACACCAGAAAACCCGCGTCCGACAATCCGTAATCTTCCGAAGGCATCGACTGAACAAGGTCAAAGTGGCCGATGTTGATCGTGTGCCACAGCATGAATTCCGCCATCGCCGTTTCGGACTGCATTTGCAGGTTTAACGCGCTGTCGATCGGGTCCAGGTTCGCTTTGTACCAGAATAATGCCTCGCCCAGTGCCGCCAGATCGGGGTCGGACATGACCAGAAGCCAATTGTCCGTCGTTCCGTCAGGGTTTTTTGCACGCAATAACTCGGCCCGCTCGGCCCGCGTCATGCTAAGAAGATAGTCGGAAAATCCCCCCGGCAACGTGTCGCGGTCAACCTGACCCAGAACCAACTGTGCCGAGGTGTCACCGTTGACAGCGTCTTGTGCCAGTGTTTGGAGACTTGTTTCGTCGTTGCCCGTCAGCCAAAGGTTGATGGCGTCGGACATGGCAGCATCCTGGCTGTTGGCTGGACTTGCAAGCGCAAGGCAAGCAGCTGCCACTGTTGTTTTCATTTTCATTTTAAGAAATATCTCCGCGTTCTTCATTTCAATTTAATCCGAATGTCGGCGTAAGATTATGGTGAAACAGTGACAATATCGCGGAACCAGACTTCGACGCGCCGGTTGATGCGACGGCCATTGGCGGTCTCGTTACAGCTCAAAGGAGAGATTTCTCCGAAGCCCAATGCGCGGATCGGCACGCCATCGAGGCTGCTTGCTGGTGCGGCGGCAACCAACGCCTGACGGACTTCGTCAGCGCGCTGCTGGCTCAACCCGATATTGGAGGCGCCGGCACCGACGGAATCAGTGAAGCCGATCAACAGCATCTCTTTGTTCTTGATGTCGCCCGTCGTCACCAGATTGGCCAGCCGCACGATATCGTCCTGCGCACGGGCATCAAGGGTGGCCGATCCCAATGCAAAGCGGAACGTGATTGATGTGCGATCCGATGCAATCAGCGCTTCGGACATCTGTTGAAGTTGCGCCAAGTCTACTTCGACGTCGGTTGGCATCACGGACGAAATGAACCGCAGCCCCTGTTCGTTATTGTTCTGATACGAAATGCCCAGATCAACGAAGCCAGCGTTCGACACGACGTCTTGTGCTTTGGCCGTGTCAAGAAACTTGATGAAGCGGCCCAATTGCGCAGGCACGTCATTGTTGCCGTTATAGGCATAAATCCGGCGGCTGAGCGGGTATTCTTCGGTCTTGATTGTGAACGGTGTTGCGGGAACCTGAATGCCGCAAACGCCACGGATCGCCAGAACCTTGGCGGCACCCGCGTCTGCCAGCCCGGTGATCCCAATGCCAAGAGGGTCCGCTGCAACAGCAGAGGCGACCGCAGCGTCTGTTTCAACGAACCGCGCGCCGGATGACAATGCAGCCCCGGCAGGCACCATCACAAGATCATTGAAAACGGCGGCGGTGCCGCTGTCCGGTGTGCGGAAATACAGGTTGATTGCCGCCGACGGCCCGCCGATCTCACTCCAGTTTGTGATCTTGCCGGCAAAGATACTAGCCAGGTTTTCTTCGGAAATTGCGCGTATGGGGTTTGTCTGTGATGTAATCGCGACCAGACCGTCCAACGCAAAGATTTTTTCCTGCAAGGCGGATGTTGGATCGCCAAGGCCCGCGCCAGCAAAAAGCGCCACTTCGTCGGCGGTGACAGACCGCGTCGCGACCGCAAGTTTCGCATCGCCCGCAACGACACTGGCAATCCCCAGTTTCGACCCGACGGGATCAAGGGTGATCTGGGCCAGATCGCGCTCGGCCTCATCCTGAATCTGGATTGTGGGGCGGCGTGCATCACCCGCCAAAGTCGCGGCACCGCCGCCAATGTCAGAGCTGAATTCAAATATCAGGTCCGAGAACACCCTGCCGACCAGCTTGGACGAACCGGCGATTGTGAATGCCTCTGATGCGACGTCGATCGTCGGGCAGGCAGCGCCTGAACAGGTCACCTGAAATCCGTCAACCTGGAATTCGCCGACCAATGTGCGGATGGTGTAGGTTGCGCCATCATAAGAAACGAAATCACCCTTGAGGGTGTTTGAGCCATCAAGGCTTCGCAAGGTCACCTCTTCTGCAAAAGATGGGGCTGCCAGCGTCATGCCCAGGGAAAGTGCAAGTAGTCCCGCGCGAAAGCCCAACGTTCTCGTAATCATAATTAGTCGTCCCAATACTGTCAAACTCTCCTTTGGATTGTGATATTGCGATATCATTTCAACAATTTTAAAGGAGGGTTGCTACCTGTTACATTCGGGGTTCACGCAAACTGTCTGCCACCCCGTTTTTTCGTTCTTCGATAACCTTGATTTGATAGACCTTAAATCGCGCATTGCGCTCGGACAAGATTTATTTTACCATTGAAACAACGTTTTCGTGTAATACAACCCCTTATTTTCAAGGTCATCTCGGATCCCGTGACGATTTTTACGGGGCTGATATTGAAAATGGCTCAATTGGTAAGAAAGTCTAACCTGATTGGCTGTTCGCGGCTGATGTATGGGCTCGCTATTATCAGGCTTCCCCGGTTTTTGGCCGGTCAGTTTATTGCCTTGATTTCGACACGGCGTTTGGCGCAATTCGCATTCATAATGACGACCTATTGTTTCAATCCCACCAATTGACTCATTTTGGCTAAACAATAGTGTTGCAGATATGGCCACGCCTTTCGTATGGGGCAGTCACGATCAACGCCGCTGCCATCTCGGCGATTCCCGTGATGCCTGCAATGACGCGCGCCGCCTCAATACACGCGATCCGACTACATCCGCAAAAACTGGGCGTCTGAGCATGGATCAACGGCCTTTGTTTGTATTTCAAGCCCGGCACGCGACCCACGAGAGAGACTCTGGATTTTTCGCATGGGGCATCCCGATGCACCTGAATCGGCTACGCATTGCAAAGCAGCTACCCCGGAAGCGTCCTCACAGAGCTTCACGCAATCCATGCTACGCAATTTTGCACCACCACAAAGCGCTGCATATCTTGATATAAAACGTAAAAGTGGTGAGCCGGTCGGGATCCGAACCCGAGACCTACTGATTAAAAGTCAGTTGCTCTACCAACTGAGCTACCGGCCCACGTGATGGGCTACTTAGAAAGACACGAGCATAGGGTCAACCCCCAAATGCGGTCATCACTGGATAAGTCGCAATGCATTGTCTATATCGCCGCTATGGATGCACAAAAACACAGAATTCTGCCGTTCATGAAGATGCACGGGCTGGGCAATGACTTTGTTGTCGTTGACGAACGAGGTGTGATGCCGCGCGTCGAATCTGCTGTGGCGGTCGCCATCGCGGATCGGCATAGGGGTGTCGGCTTTGACCAGCTTGCCGTGATGTCCGACGCAACTGACGCCGATGTGCATCTGACCTTCTGGAACAGCGATGGCTCTCTCTCGGCGGCGTGCGGCAACGCGACCCGCTGCATTGCACGGTATGTTATGGATGAAACCGGGAAAACGGCGCTGACGATCACCACCGATCGCGGGACCCTATACGCGCAGGATGCGGGCAATCGCCTGACGGCTGTCAACATGGGCCAACCGCAGCTGCGGTGGGACGAAGTACCGCTATCGCACGAAATGGACACGCTGCACCTGCCGATTGCGGGCGCACCGACGGCCACTGGCATGGGCAACCCCCATTGCACATTCTTTGTGGATGACGCCACAACCGTCGATCTGGCCGCACGTGGCGCCGCGATGGAACATCATCCGCTTTACCCACAGCGCACCAACGTACAATTCGCCAGCCTGATCGGGCCGGACCATCTGCGGATGCGGGTCTGGGAGCGGGGGGTCGGCGTCACCCTCGCCTCGGGGTCGTCGTCCTGCGCCACAGCGGTGGCGGCCGCGCGGCGTGGCCTGACGGGCCGCGATGTGACGGTTGAACTGGACGGCGGAACGCTGCAAATCGCGTGGCGCGACGACGGTGTCTGGATGACGGGCCCGACAGCGCATGTATTCGACGGGCAGTGGCGGCTGTAATGGATCGCAAATCGCCGATATTCTCAAATCACGGCTGCCGCCTGAACGCCTATGAAACCGAGGCGATGAAGGAACTTGCCACCGCGTCGGGCGTCGAAAACGCGGTGATAGTGAATACCTGCGCCGTCACCGCCGAAGCAGTGCGCAAGGCCCGCCAAGACATCCGCAAACTGCGCCGCGACAACCCCACTGCAACGCTGATCGTCACCGGTTGTGCCGCCCAGACCGAACCTGATACCTTCGCCAACATGGCCGAGGTTGACGTGGTGCTTGGCAATACCGAAAAGATGAACCGGGCCACATGGGCGGGCATGGCCCCTGACCTGATCGGCAAGACCGAACCTGTGCAGGTCGATGACATCATGTCCGTCACCGAAACCGCCGGGCACCTGATCGACGGGTTTGGCACCCGCAGCCGCGCCTATGTTCAGGTCCAGAACGGTTGCGACCATCGGTGTACCTTCTGCATTATCCCGTTTGGGCGTGGCAATTCCCGCTCGGTCCCCGCAGGCGTTGTCGTCGACCAGATCAAGCGGCTTGTCGATACCGGCTATAACGAGGTGGTGCTGACAGGCGTCGACCTGACCAGTTGGGGCGCTGATCTGCCCGGCGCACCCAAGCTGGGCGATCTGGTGATGCGCATCCTGAAACTGGTGCCCGATCTGCCGCGCCTGCGGATCAGCTCAATTGATAGTATCGAGGTCGACGAAAACCTGCTCGCCGCCATCGCGACCGAGCCCCGCTTGATGCCCCACCTCCACCTGTCGCTGCAACATGGCGACGATATGATCCTGAAGCGGATGAAACGGCGGCACCTGCGCGACGACGCAATCCGCTTTACCCAAGAAGCCAGCAAACTACGGCCCGACATGACTTTCGGGGCCGACATCATCGCCGGGTTCCCAACCGAAACCGACGCGATGTTCGCCAATTCGCTGGCCCTTGTGCGTGATTGCAACCTGACCTGGCTGCACGTCTTTCCGTACTCGCCCCGGCCCGGAACGCCCGCGTCCCGGATGCCGCCGGTGCATGGCAAACTGATCAAATCCCGCGCGGCACAGCTGCGTGCCGCCGGTCAGGCTCAGGTCACCGCGCACCTCAAGGCGCAAATCGGCAAGACGCACGATATCCTGATGGAAAACCCGCGCATGGGCCGAACCGAGCAATTCACCGAAGTCACCTTTGCCAGCGATCAGCCCGAAAGCCAGATTGTCCGGGCTCGGATCACAGGCTTTGCAGATCAGACGCTCACCGCGTAAAGTTCTTCCGAGCTTAAATATCCCCGCCGGAGGCATCCAAACCCATGCCAACTCTTCCGATCTTGTGGTCCTTCAGGCGCTGCCCCTACGCGATGCGCGCGCGGCTGGCCATCCGTGCCAGCGGCCTGGCCGTGGAACTGCGCGAAATCCTGTTGCGCGACAAACCGGACATGTTTCTTGCCACATCACCCAAAGGCACCGTGCCCGTCTTGCACAGCGGCGACCGGATCATCGCCGAAAGCCGGGACATCATGCTTTGGGCCTTGCGCCAATGCGACCCCGAAGGCTGGCTTGATATGGCGCCCGAAGGGCACGCGCTGATTGACAGCTGTGACGGTCCGTTCAAGCGGGCGCTGGATCACACGAAATATGCTGTCCGCTATCCCCATCTGGACGTCGCGGCAGAGCGCGCAAAGGCGATGGAATTCCTGCAACACCTCGATGATCGTCTGACAGGTGCCCCGTTTCTGATGGGACCAACCCGTAGCCTTGCCGATATGGCGATCTTGCCCTTTGTGCGGCAGTTTGCGAATATCGACAGGGCGTGGTTTAATGCCCAACAGATGTCGCCCCTGACCCGCTGGCTCGATGCCTTTTTGGCGTCCGACCCGTTCGCGGCGGTCATGGTGAAATATGCACCTTGGCACGCCGACCAAGATCGGGTCTTGTTTCCGCAAACGACCCCATAAGGACCCCGGCCATGAGACTGCTTATCTCTCCCGCATCACCCTTTGTGCGCAAAGTACGCGTGTTGCTGCGTGAAACCGGCCTTTTGGACCAGGTCGAAGAGGTGAACGTGACCACGACGCCCCTTGCGTCCGATCCAACCGTTCTGGCGGTGAACCCCATCGGCAAGATACCCGCTTTGATGCGCGATGATGGCCCCGCACTTTACGACAGCCGGGTGATCACCCGGTTCCTGAACGAGGTCGCCGGTGCCGCGCTCTACCCGGAAGGTCAAATCTGGGATGTTCTGACGCTGGAAGCCACGGCAGATGGCATCATGGAAGCCGCCGTGCTGATGACCTACGAACTTCGCTTTCGCCCCGAGGCCCAGCAATCCGCCGCATGGACCGAAGCACAATGGGCCAAGGCCAGCCGCGCGGTCGCCGCGATCAATGACCGCTGGATGGGCCATCTGGCCGGACCGGTGAACATAGGGCAAATTTCCGTCGGCTGCGCGCTGTCTTACCTTGATCTGCGGCATGACCTGCGCAACTGGCGCGCAGGCAACGCGGATCTGGCAGCCTGGCACGCTGCATGGGTGCTGCGCGACAGCATGGTCGCGACGGCCACCTAGTTTTCAGAAATTAAAGCTGACGCCCAGATTGACGGCATTGGTGAAAACGTCGGTTTCAAGCGTGCCGCCGGTGTCAAGATCTGCGGTATTGGCAGAGTAAGTGCCTTTATATTCGCCAAAAACGGACCACCGATCATTGATCGGATATGTCGCGCCCGCGATCCACGTCGCCGCTGGCCCGGTCAGTTGATAGCCGAACGTTTCAGATGTGCCATTGGTCACCTCGACATGCGGTATCGCAATGCCCAGCCCGCCACCCACATAGGGTGTCATTTCCCCAAACGCCCCATCCCAGCGGCGGTAGGCGTTGATGGTCAACGTGTTCAGGCCATCGGTGAATTCCAGCACATCGTAACCCACAGGCAGCTCGCCATCCTTGGGGTAAATCTTGTTGTGTGAAAAATCGATCCCGTAGCCAAAGCTTTCGGTGCGCCAATTCGTGGCCCGGATGCCATAATATGGCGGCGCATCGAACGACCGGCCTTCCCAGTCCATCGAAAAATTATCATCGGAGATCTCGCTGTCACCGCGAATCGCCACGTCCGACGACGCCGCCGACTGAATGCCCCCATAAAAGCTAAGCTCTACTTCCGCCGTGGCAAAAGTAGGTACAGCAACAAGCATCGTGCAAACGGCGGCAGCGCGTATCATCAGAAATTGTCCCGAGTTCTGAGTGGTCAGGCCTTTTTGATAAAACACCGACGCTAACATAACAATAAAACACAACGTGAAGTTCAATCAATCGCACCTTTCTGTGTCACCGCTGTCACAAACATCGCTTGTGTGACCGGTCTTTGGGCCGAATTTGGCGGGCCATGACAAAGAATTGATTTTGTCCTTGCCCGTGATTTTGCCAAATCCACCGACGAATCGCCTGCCGCATGGCCCTGTTGCGCCCCTGCGGCGTTCACGATGTCTTCGTTGTTTTCTGCGATCAGCACCGTCAATAACCCCCTGCGCCCGAATGTCCGCTGGACGTCTCAGCATTTGATGGCTAAACACCGCCCGGATAGACGGGTGGCAACATCGGTCTCATTGTTCGTGCGGGCAAAGGCCCACAAAATTTCGGAGATGCACCCCGTGTCACATGCAGACGATCACCAGGGCACACGCCGCGACTTTCTTTATTACGCAACCGCCGGTGCCGGCGCTGTCGTAACGGGCGCGGCTGTCTGGCCCTTGGTTAACCAAATGAACCCATCCGCTGACGTTCTGGCGCTTTCGTCAATTCGCGTCGATATCAGTGCGGTTGAACCCGGAACCCAGCTTACCGTGCTGTGGCAGGGCAAGCCCGTTTTCATCCGCTCGCGTACCGAAGAAGAAATCGCGGCAGCGCGCGCCGTTGATGTCGAAACGCTTCCCGATCCGATGGCGGAAAACGCAAATCTGGTCGGTGAAGCTGCCGCCACCGATGAAAACCGGTCCTTGTCGGAAGACGGCACGTGGTTGGTTCAGATGGGTGTCTGTACGCACCTTGGTTGCGTGCCTCTGGGTGAACAGGGCGATTTCGGCGGCTGGTTCTGCCCCTGCCACGGGTCGCACTACGACACCGCTGGCCGGATCCGCAAAGGGCCCGCGCCGCGCAATCTTCCTATTCCTGTTGCGTCCTTCGTGGACGAAACAACAATTCAACTCGGTTAAGGAGAGAGCGCCATGGCTGGTATCCCCCACGACCATTACGAACCCAAATCAAACGGTGAAAAGTGGCTGAACGCACGTTTGCCCATCGTTGGTTTGCTTTATGACACGCTGATGCTACCCACGCCAAAGAACCTGAACTGGATGTGGATCTGGGGTATCGTTCTGACATTCACGCTGGTGTTGCAGATTGCCACCGGCGTTGTGCTGGTCATGCACTACACACCGCATGTCGACATGGCGTTCAATTCGGTCGAACACATCATGCGCGACGTGAACGGTGGCCATATGATCCGTTATTTCCATACGAATGGTGCGTCACTGTTCTTTGTGGCGGTCTATGCGCACATGTTCCGTTCGCTTTACTATGGGTCCTACAAAGCCCCGCGCGAAGTGACGTGGATCATCGGCATGCTGATGTATCTGATGATGATGGGCACCGCCTTTATGGGTTACGTGCTGCCTTGGGGCCAGATGTCGTTCCACGGCACGGCCGTGATTACCGGCCTGTTCGGCGCCATTCCGTTTATCGGCGAATCGATCCAAACGTGGTTGCTGGGTGCCTCTGCCGTTGGCCAGCCTGCGCTGAACCGCTTCTTCTCGCTGCATTATCTGCTGCCATTTGTCTTGCTTGGCCTGACGATCGTGCACATCTGGGCGTTCCACACGACCGGCAACAACAACCCGACCGGTGTCGAAGTGCGGCGGACATCCAAAGAAGACGCAGCCAAGGACACATTGCCGTTCTGGCCGTACTTCGTGATCAAGGACCTGTTCGCGCTGGCCGTTATTCTGGCCATATTCATGGCGGTTGTCGGCTTTATGCCAAACTACCTGGGCCACCCGGACAACTACATCCCGGCCAACCCTTTGGCGACGCCATCGCACATTGTGCCTGAATGGTACTTCCTGCCATTCTACGCGATCTTGCGGGCCTTTACCGCAGATGTGTGGGTCGTTCAGCTTGTGAACTTCATCAGCTTCGGCATCATCGACGCCAAATTCTTTGGTGTATTGGCGATGTTCGGCGCGATTGCCGTCATGGCGCTGGCGCCTTGGCTGGACACGTCTTCTGTCCGCTCTGCCCGGTATCGTCCGATGCTCAAGTGGTGGTTTGCGCTGCTGGTTGTCGATTTCATCGTGTTGATGTGGGTTGGTGCCATGCCGACGACAGGGATTTACCCGTACATTTCGCTGATCGCGGCAACCTATTGGTTCGGCTACTTCTTGGTGATCCTGCCGCTGTTGGGTGTGATCGAAAAGCCGCTGACACCACCGGCGACCATCGAAGATGATTTCAACGCGCACTACGCGCCGACGGCTGACGGCAAAGCTGCCGCCGCCCCGGCCGAGTGAGAAAGGACAAAGCCATGTTCCGCAAACTCACATTCACCGCCGCCGCAGTGCTTGCCATGACCGCTGTGCAGGTATCGGCGGCCGAAATTGAAACAGAGATCGAGGATTTTGCATTCTCATTCGAAGGGCCGTTCGGCAGCTTCGACCAGATGCAGCTTCAGCGTGGCCTGCAAGTCTACACCGAGATTTGCGCGTCATGTCACGGGCTGGAATTGGTCGCATTCCGCACCCTGCATCAAGAAGGCGGCCCCGCGTTGCCCGAAGATCAGATGCGTGCCTACGCTGAATTTTACGAAGTGTTCGACCAAAGCCTGCTTGGTGGCGAGGGTGACTTCCGCACGGCCACGCCGGCTGATAAATTCCCCGGCTCTGCATTGTCCAACGCGCCTGACCTGTCGCTGATGGCCAAGGCGCGCGCTGGCTTTCACGGGCCTGCCGGTACGGGGATCAGCCAATTCGTGAACGGCATGGGCGGCGCGGAATACATCGCGTCCCTGCTTGCCGGCTACGCCGAAGAACCCGAATGCGCGCTCGAGGGCGAGCCGATGGACGGCTATTATAACGTGGCCTTCGCGCCGGGGGGCTTTCCCGAAAGCTGCATTGATGAACACGGTCACCGCATGGTACCCGGCAGCTGGATCGGCATGCCGCAGCCGCTGTATGGCGACGACGTTGAATATGCCGATGGCCATTCAACAGAGCTGGACCATGTCTCACAGGATGTTTCAGCCTTCCTGATGTGGACTGCAGAACCCAAGATGATGGCCCGCAAGCAGGCTGGCCTGACGGGTGTCATCTTCCTGACGCTCTTGTCCGTGCTGCTGTATCTGACCAACAAACGGATCTGGGCGCCCCATAAGAAAAAGCACTGATCCGCTTTGCAAGATAACACAAAGGCCCGCCCGTTTGGCGGGCCTTTTGCGTGGCGTAAGGTGGGTTTCAACCCACCCTCTTGCCCAGATAATCGGCCAGTGCCTGCGGTGGATGATCAAACAGTGCGGCGGTCGCCACAGGCGCGGCTGCATGCCCATCCGCCACGACCACGACGTCATCCGCGATTCGCTTTGCGTCATCTGGATCATGCGTCACCATCACGACAAGCCGCTCGGGTCCTGCAAGCTTGAGACGCACCAGATCCAGCATCTCGGCCTTCAGGCCCGGCCCCAGCGCAGCAAAGGGTTCATCCAAAAGAACCACGGGCCGATCACCAAGCAGCACACGCGCCAGCGCAGCCCGGCTTTGCTGACCCCCTGACAGGGCACCGGGTTTGCGCCCGCCAAGCCCGGTCAAACCGACGGCATCCAATACCGCAGCAACCTGCGCCTTCTCGGTGTTGGACAGGCGCAATGTGGGCCGCAACGCAAGGCCGACGTTCTGGGCAACCGTCAAATGGGGAAAAAGGTTATTGTCCTGAAACAAGATACTGATCGGGCGCGCACCGGGTGACAGGTCCGTCAAATCTACGCCATCCCATGCGATGTGACCAGCAACGGGGGCCAGAAACCCCGCAAGCGCGGACAAGAGAGTTGATTTGCCAGCACCAGATGGACCAATCAGGGCCGTCACGCGCCCCTTGGGCAACCGAAGATCAGCGCGCAGCGCAAAATCATCCTGCGCCAGTCGCAGCCCATCACATGTCAGCATCGACCCGCCCCCCTCTGTCGCAAATCCAGAACATCAACAGGCTGAGTGCCAGCAAAAGCAACCCCGCCGCCGCCGCGCTTTCCATCCGGTAGGCGCCCATCAGGCGGTACATGGCCAGCGGCAGCGTTTCCTGCGCATCACCGGCAAACAGCGCAATCACGCCCAGATCGCCCATGGATAACGCGGCGGCCAAACCCGCGCCAAATCCCAACGGTCGTGCGATCCGTGGCAAGACCGCAATGCGCAACCATGCCCAGCCGCGCAGGCCCAATGCCGCCCCCAAACGTCCAAAATCCGTCTGTATCCCGGCGACGGCTGGCGCCACGGACCGCAATACAAAAGGCAGCGCCAACGTGGCATTGACCAGCGCCGTCATCGGCAACGCCAACCGGGCCGGGTTCACAAATGGATAAACGATCAAGAACGCACCGGTCCCGACCACCAAACCGGACGCCGCCAACGGCAGTACGCCGATCACCGCAACCGCGCGTCCGCCCCACAGGGCCAACGACAGCGCCATACTGACACACAGCGTGGCCGAAATGGTGGCGACCACAATGGACCGTCCTGCGGCAATCCAGACACTTGCCGGCAAATCCCCAAGCCCCGGTAGCCCGCGCAGCACGATCATCCCCAACGGCACCAGCAAAAATATGGCAGCCAGCCCAATCGCCAGCCCATCCACGATCGCCCGGCCCCGGTCCCAGCGCTGCACGACGCGGTCAAACCCGGCGCCCATCGCGTCTTGTCCGGTTATCCGCCAGACGACAACGGCAGCCCCCGCACACAGCGAAAATTGCACGCAGGCAAGCAGCGCCGCGCGCCCCAGATCAAAATCAAACCGCAGCGCCTGATAGATCGCCAGCTCGACCGTAGTGGCCCTTGGCCCGCCGCCCAAGGTCAGCGCCACAGCAAAGCTGGTCAGGCAAATCAGAAACACGACCAGAAACACACCCGGCCCAACGGCCCGCAGCATCGGCCATTCCAACAAACGGCCAACGGGCGCATTCAGCGTGGCCGCCAGCCTGAACCGTTCGGCGGGGATGGCCAGCCAGCCCTGCAAGATCAGGCGCGTGGCAAGCGGCAGGTTGAAAAACACATGGGCCAGAACAACGCCGTGAAATCCATAGACCGACAGCGGCGCGAACCCCAGCGCGCCAAGGCCCGCATTCAAGATGCCGCCGCGCCCAAAGACCGACAGCAGGCCCAGCACGGCCACAATCACCGGCAGCAGGAACGGCGCGCCGAGAAGCGTGATCAGTACCTGCCGCCCGGCAAAACGCCGCCGCGCCAGTGCGCGGGAGACCGGAATGGCAAGAAGGACGCTCAGACCGGCGGAAACCACGGCCTGCAACACGGTGAATCGGATCGCGGCCCAATCCGCTGTGGAAAGGCCGCCGTCCCACTGCGCGCGCAGTGCCACAGCGGCCAATGTGCCCAGCGTCAGCACAAGCACCAGCGCCCCAGTCAGGGCGCCGGGCCAGCGCGGGGTTACTGCGAAAGCGCCGCGCGCCATTCGTCAACCGCCACATCGCGGACGGCCGCCGCATCCTGTGGTGAAAACAACAATGCTTTTTGCGGGGTCAGCAGCGTGTCAAACCCATCGGGCAGACCTGCGCTTGGCGTGGCCGCCGGATACATCCAGTTGGTCGTGGGGATCACGCCTTGGAACGCGTCCGACACCATGAACGCCATGAACTGATCGGCCAGTGCGGGCTGGTCGGTGCCTGCCAGCTTTCCGGCAACCTCGACCTGCATATAGTGGCCTTCGTCGAAGCCCCACGCGACCTTACTGGCGTCTTCTTCGGCGATCAGATGGTAGGCGGGCGATGTGGTATAAGACAGCACCGCATCGGCTTCGCCATCCAAGAACAGGCCATATGCCTCGGACCAGCCGGGCGTGACGGTGACAATATTGTCGGCCAGATCGGCCCAAACCGATGCCGCAGCATCGCCATACGCGGCTTTGACCCACATCAGCAGGCCCAGACCGGGGGTAGACGACCGGGGGTCCTGAATAACGATTTTCACATCGCTCGCTGCCAGCGCCTGCAATGATGTCGGCGCCGCCGCCCCGACATTCCCGACAAAGGCAAAGTAACCCCAGTCAAACGGCAGAAACGTGGTGTCGGTCCACGCGACGGGCAGATCAAGGGTTGCATCCACATCATGCGGTGCAAACAGGCCGGTCGCGCGGGCAGCGTGCGTCAGATTGGTATCAAGTCCCAGCACGATATCCGCGTCGGTGCTTGGCCCTTCCAGTTGCAGGCGCGCCAACAGCGCGGCACCGTCGCCGGCACCCACAAACTGCAGGTCACAGGCGCAAACCGCTTCAAACGCGGCCTCGACGGCGGGGCCGGGTCCCCATTCGCTGGTAAAGCTATCATAGGTCAGTACTTGCAGCACCGGGGTCTCGGCCAATGCGCCTGTGGCACAAAGGGCAAGTCCCGCGACAGCTGGCAGAAAGAGTGGGTTATGCATCTTATCCTCCAAATGCGACGGGCGGATTGGGGGGATAGCGCGATGGCCATACCTTCCCTCCGCCGGTCTTAACCGGTTCAGGTTCAACGGGTCCGCTTGCGCATCTCAGCCAATAAAGGCCCCCCGAGGTACATCTTAGCTAGGGTGGATTGCGCGCAGTGACAAGGGAAACCTCTTGAGCCTGATTGTCGCGGGGGCTAGACCCTGCATGCAAAGGGGATACTCATGTCGATCAACAGCTTCGGTCACCTGTTCCGGTTCACCACCTGGGGCGAAAGCCACGGACCCGCCCTGGGGGCCACCGTCGATGGCTGCCCGCCGGGTATCCCGCTTGACGTGGCGATGATCCAGCAGTGGCTGAATAAACGTCGCCCCGGCCTGAACAAGAACACGACGCAGCGTCAAGAAGCGGATGAAGTCGAAATTCTGTCGGGCGTGTTTGACGGGCAAACGACCGGCACCCCGATTCAACTGATGATCCGCAATACCGACCAGCGGTCAAAGGATTATGGCGATATCGCCAATACTTTCCGTCCTGGTCACGCCGATATCACCTATCACCAAAAATATGGTATCCGCGATTATCGTGGCGGCGGCCGGTCGTCGGCGCGTGAAACGGCATCTCGGGTGGCCGCCGGTGGTGTCGCGCGCGAGGCGATCAACGCGATTGCCCCCGGTGTGCAGATCAAAGGCTATATGACCCAGATGGGCACGAAGCAGATTGACCGTGACCGGATGGATTGGGACCAGATCGACCAGAACGACTTTTTTTGCCCCGACGCGCAGGCTGCAGGTGAATGGGAAGAATATCTGCAATGGCTGCGCAAGGATGACCACAATTCCGTCGGGGCCATCATCGAGGTGGTCGCGCGTGGCGTGCCCGCCGGGATCGGCGCCCCCGTCTATGCCAAGTTAGACACCGATCTATCCGCCGCGATGATGTCGATCAACGCCGTGAAAGGTGTTGAAATCGGCGAAGGCATGGCGGCGGCCGCCCTGACCGGACGCGATAACGCGGACGAGATTTTCATGGGGCCGAATGGGCCGGAGTATTCATCCAACCACGCGGGTGGAATCCTCGGCGGGATCAGCACCGGTCAGGACATCGTGGTGCGCTTTGCCGTAAAGCCGACATCGTCGATCCTGTCGCCGCGCAAATCCATCCGCATGGACGGCACCCCGATCGAGGTGATTACCAAAGGTCGCCATGACCCCTGCGTCGGCATTCGCGCTGTCCCTGTGGGCGAGGCGATGATGGCCTGCGTGATTTTGGATCATCTGTTGCTGGATCGTGGCCAGACAGGCGGCGTGCGTGGGTCCATCGGGTAGGGTGGATTTCAATCCACCTTACGTTTTTGAAAGCTGCACAGCCAAAATGCCGCCTGCGATGATCGCGACGCCGATCACATCCAGCACGCCGATCGTTTCCCCCAAAACAACAGCCGCAATCGCCACACCAAGGAACGGATTGAGAAAGTGAAAGGTGGATGCCTTTACCGTCCCGATCCGACCCACCAACAAGAACCACACCAGCGTCGCCGCCAACCCCGGCACCAGCGTGGTATAGATGAACGCGACCACCAGCTGCCAGTTCCACGTCACTGCAAATGTTTCAAACGCAAGCGCCGGACCCCACAGCAGCGCACTGCCCACCAGCATTTGCAGCCCGACAATCATCAGCACATTGCCCCCCGATGATGCGCCCAGCACCGCCAGCGTCGCCGCCGTAAGCGAGATAACCCCGATCACAAGCAGCATCAGACCAAACGGATCGACGCCCCCCTGCAACCGCGCCCCCATGATCAGCGTCACACCGATCACGCCTGCGATCAGCCCGGCAATGCCCAGTGGCCGTACTTTGGTGCCAAGCACGACCCAGCCGGCAAGGGCCACCAACAGTGGCATCGTCGACGCGATAATCGCGGCCAGCGACGCCTGAACCGTCTGCATCGCGACAAAGTTCAGACCCAGATACAGCGCGTTCTGACAGACCCCAAAGACCAGCACGCCCAGCCATTGTCGGCGGCTTAACCGCGCCGATTGGCCCAGCGCCCATGCGATCACGACACCCAATATCCCCGATATCAGAAACCGCAGCGCCAATGCCGTCAGCGGTGGCGCGTATTCTACGATGACCCGCGCCGACGTGAACGCCGAAGACCACATTGCGGCAAAGGCCAGCCCCATGAAGATTGCTTTGATATCCATAGTGCCTCACGCAAAAAGGGCCGCCCGTTTGGGGCGACCCTTTCTTAATCCTGCATCCGGCACAAGGCCCGATGGCTTAGCCGTTGACGCTGTCTTTCAGTGCCTTGGCGATTGTCATTTTGACAACCTTGTCGGCGTCTTTCTTGATCTGCTCACCCGTTGCAGGGTTGCGGACCATGCGCTCTGGGCGCTCGCGGCAATAAATTTTGCCAACACCGGGAAGGGTCACGGCACCGCCGCCTGCAACTTCTTTGGTGATGATACCGGTCACGGCATCAAGAGCAGACCCTGCTGCTTTTTTGTCCATGCCTGTTTCTTCGGCAAGTGCAGCAACAAGCTGCGCTTTCGTCATTGGTTTTGTCGCCATTTTTCTGGTCTCCCTCGTTCGCCCGCTCTATGGGGCCTCTACCTGCATATTTAACGGTATGTAGTGGCACACCACAACTGTTAGTGTCGCATTACAAGGGAAAACTGCATGATTTCGGGCGTTCTTCATCGCATTACAGGAAAGCTGTCTCTTCAAAGCTACGCAATTTGCGACTGTGGATGCGTTCCAGTGGCATTTCGCGCAGTCGCTCCATCGCGCGAATACCGATCATCAGGTGTGCGGCGACCTGTGTTTTGTAGAATTCAGACGCCATTCCGGGCAATTTCAACTCTCCGTGCAGCGGTTTGTCACTGACACAAAGCAATGTCCCATAAGGCACCCGGAACCGAAAACCGTTGGCGGCAATCGTGGCGCTTTCCATGTCCAGCGCGATGGCCCGCGACTGTGACAGCCGTTGCACCGGGCCTGCCTGCTCGCGCAGTTCCCAGTTGCGGTTGTCGATCGTGGCCACCGTTCCTGTCCGCATGATCCGCTTCAGCTCGTACCCCTCAAGCTCGGTCACGTCAGCCACGGCTGTTTCCAGCGCGATCTGAATTTCCGCCAGCGCCGGGATTGGCACCCAGATCGGCAGATCATCGTCCAGCACGTGATCTTCGCGCAGATATGCGTGCGCCAGCACAAAATCCCCCAGACGCTGCGAATTGCGCAGGCCCGCGCAATGCCCCACCATCAGCCACGCATGCGGGCGCAGCACCGCGATGTGATCCGTCGCGGTCTTGGCGTTTGACGGGCCGACGCCGATATTTACCAACGTGATCCCCGCACCGCCCGCGCGCTTCAGGTGGTACGTCGGCATCTGCGGCAGCTTGGCGGGCAACGGCAGCGGCGCATCAGCCTGCGTAATTTCGACATTTCCGGTGCTGACAAAACTGGTATATCCGCTGTCGGGATCGGCCAGCATGTGACGGGCATAGGCCTCGAACTCTTCCACATAGAACTGGTAGTTCGTGAACAGGATATGGTTCTGGAAATGCTCGGCCGCGGTGGCGGTATAGTGCGAAAGCCGGGCAAGCGAATAGTCTATCCGCTGCGCCGTGAACGGCGCAAGCGGCCTTGCGCCATCAGGATAGACAAACCCCGCACCATTCACGATGTCATCATGCGTCGTGCTAAGGTCCGGAACGTCGAAATTATCGCGCAGATTGAATTCCATCGACCCATCTTGCGGCACCATGACCGACGGGTCATTCGCCACCGCGAAATGCACGGGCATCACAGTGTCGGACGTTCCAATGATCACCGGGACGCCATGGCTGGCGATCAAAAGAGCGATCTGTTGTTCAAGATACGCGGCAAATAAATCAGGTCGCGTCACCGTTGTTGCATAAACGCCCGGTTCGGCCACATGCCCAAACGACAATCGGCTGTCCGTCTTGGCATGGGTTGTCGTGGTCAGCCGAATTTCGGGGTAATACGCACGCACCCGCGTTTCGGGCTGGCCATGCGCCACGGCGGCGGTGAAATGTTCGCTGAGAAACCCAATCGCGGTGGTGTATAATTCCTGTAGCCGCGCCACGGCCTTGGCCGCATCGCTAAAGGCTTCGGCGGCGGGCACATCGGGTGTCCTGATCATTATCTTCTGCTCGACATTCATGAGCGTTCCTCAAAAAGTTCCGTTATTTCGAATTTCGTGACATCTACCAGCCCCAGATCAGAAATCCGCAACGCCGGGATGACAACAAGCGCCAAAAGCGAATGTTGCATATACGCATTGTTCAGCGTGCAACCACAGGCGGCCATCGCCGCGACCATCTGGTCGGCCTTCGCGGCCACCTCGGCGGCAGGACGATCCGACATCAGCCCGGCAATCGGCAGTTCCACCAGCGCCAGCTCTGCGCCGTCTTTCCACACGGTCACGCCGCCGCCAACCACACCGAGCCGGTTCGCGGCCTGCGCCATCATCGCGCGATCGGTGCCGACGACAATCATATGGTGACTGTCATGCGCGACGGTCGAGGCCATTGCCATCCGCCCGGTATAGCCAAACCCCGAGACAAAGCCGTTTACAACGCCGCCCGTGCCCCGGTGCCGTTCCACCAAGGCAATCTGATAGGTGTCGCCTTGCCCCTCGACCAGCCCATCCACAACAGGCAGCTCGGCTGTCAGGGCCTCGGTCGGGGCCTGATTTTCCACAACGCCAATCACCTTGGCCGTCACGGTGTTCGCCCCTTGGGGTGCCGCGATCCCAAAATCCGCAGCGCCCAGCGTCTTGCCCATCCGTACCGTCTGGCGCGCATCGGCGGGCCAGTCGTAATGCGGGCAAGCCACGGTAATCGTGCCATCCACCGCCACCGTTTGCCCGCGCGCGATCACATGTTCAATCGGCAGGGTCGTCAGATCCGATGTCAGGATCACATCCGCCCGGCGCCCCGGCGCAATTGATCCCAGCTCGCGCTCCAGCCCGAAATGCGTTGCGGTATTGATCGTCGCCATCTGCAACGCGATCAGCGGATCACAGCCACAGTCAATCGCATGGCGCACGACCCGGTTCATATGCCCGTCGTTAACCAGCGTCCCCGAATGGCAATCATCGGTACACAGGATAAAGTTGCGCGGATCAAGGCCGCGTTCCGTCACGGCCGTAATCTGGCTTTTGACATCGTACCATGCGGACCCAAGCCGCATCATCGACTTCATCCCCAAACGGACACGTGCAATCGCATCCGCTTCGGCGGTGCCTTCGTGATCATCCGCAGGGCCACCGGCCACATAGGCGGCAAACGCATTGCCCTTATCGGGGCTGGCGTAATGCCCGCCTACCGTCTTGCCCGCGTTCATCGTCGCCGCCATTTCGGCCAGCATCTGTGGGTCGCCATTGATCACACCGGGGAAATTCATCATCTCGCCCAAGCCGATGATTCCGGGCCAGCCCATCGCCTCGGCGACATCATCGGCTGAAATCTCAAATCCGGTCGTCTCCAGTCCGGGTGCGGACGGCGCGCAGGACGGCATCTGCGTATAGATGTTGACCGGCTGCATCTGCGCCTCGTCATGCATCATCCGCACACCGCGCAGGCCCAGCACGTTGGCAATCTCGTGGGGGTCGGTGAACATCGTCGTCGTGCCGTGCGGGATCACTGCCGCGGCAAATTCAGCCGGTGTCAGCATCCCGCTTTCGATATGCATGTGCCCGTCGCACAGGCCGGGAATCAGATAGCGGCCATCGGCCTCGATCACCTGCGTGTCAGGCCCGATGCAATGGCCGGCATCCGGCCCGACATAGGCAAAGCGGCCATCGGCAATCGCCACCTGCCAGCCGTCCAGCACCTCGCGGGACTGCACGTTGACCAGCGCGCCACCGCGAATAACCATATCCGCCGGTGCGCGCCCCGCAGCAACAGCGACCAGACGGGGGGCCGCTTCGGCCCAAGATTTAATGTGATGTTCCATCCGCAAAATTGTCACCCTTTGCGGTGACGTTCAAGGGGGTCACAGCTTGCCAATCGCCAAGGGCTGCTGATCGGGGTTCAGCCGCGCGACCGACAGGTTCAAAGCTGCCGCAATCGTGACCCACAACAAATAGGGTGCAAACGCCAACCCGGCCCAGAAATCCAACTGCCAGTGCGTGATCGTCGCCCCCAGCACCGCAACCCAAAGCGCGGCCATGATCGGCAATGACCCTCTGAGCTGGCGCAAGCCAAAGAACACCGGCGTCCATAGCGCATTGAACGCGATCTGCATGGCCCAAAACGCCATTGCATAGGCGCTGCCCTCCAACACCGCGACCCGCGCGCCCGCAACGGAAATCAGCACGTAAATCGACGTCCAAACCACCGGGAACACCCAGTTCGGCGGCACCCATGATGGCTTTTTCAGCGACTTGTACCAGTCACCCGTCGGGAATAACGCCCCAGTCGCCCCAGCGCCGAATGTCGCGGCAAGAAAGATGAGAAATAGAAAAATATCCATGAACGGTCCCTTTCACAGTGACCCATGCAATCTAGGCCAGCGGGCGATCGGTTCCAAGGCCCGCTTCACGCGCCTTGAGTTCCGCAAGTATCGCCAGCACGGCCTGCGACCGCCCCGTCTGCGGTTTGGCGCGCCCTGCGGCATCAACCAGAAACGCGACCTCGTCCAGCGGTGGCGCATAAATCACGGCGGATCGTGGCATCACCATCGAAAACGCCGTCCGCGCCCCCGATTGCGCGATCCAACCCAGCTTTTGCCGGGTCGAGGTCCGCGCCCGCATTGAAATACTGTCATAGCCGTTGCGGCGCACCTGCGCCCCGATCCCCCCATAAATCAACCGCGCCGCCCAAATGCCCAGCCGGGCATTGCGTGGCAGGGCATTGATCCCGGCCTCTGACCGCCAGTACAACCGATCGGCCTCGCGCAGCAGTCGCTTGACCATCACGCGCACGGCGTCCGTCGGCAGCGGCTCGCGGACAAAATTCAGCGGATCAATCCCCGTTTCGGCCAGCCACTCCAGCGGCAGATAAATCCGGCCCATCCGTGCATCTTCGCCGACATCGCGCGCGATATTGGTCAGCTGCATCGCAACACCCAGATCACAGGCGCGGGCCAGCGTATCTGGATCACGCACATGCATCAGCACACACATCATCGCACCCACGGCACTGGCGACGCGTGCGGAATAGTCTCTGACGCCGCTTAAGCTGTCATAACGCCGCTCTGCGGCGTCCCATGCCAGCCCTTCAAGCAAGGCTTCGGGCAACGCGCGCGGCATTCCGAAATCTTCGACAATCGCGGCGAACGCGCGGTCCTCCGGGGCGTTGCGGGGCTTGCCGGCATACGCCAGATCAAGCCGCTCCTGCAGCCGCAAAACCGCGCCCGCCTGATGCGTGCCCTCGTCAACCTCATCGTCGGCCAACCGGCAGAACGCATACAGCGCCAGCGCCGGATCGCGCACCTTGGCGGGTAGCAATCTGGACGCGGCATGAAATGACAGCGACCCATGGCGGATCGCCGCGCGGCAGTGTTCCAGATCATCGGGTCCGATCATTCCGCCGCCACCTTCATCTTTGCTGCCATAGGCGCGTCCGGCACCAGTTTTCCCAGCACCTCTGCGCTGGAAATCACGCCCGGCACCCCGGCACCGGGATGCGTGCCCGCGCCCACCAGATACAGCCCCTTGGCCTCTTCACTGACATTATGCGGTCGAAACCAGGCAGATTGTAAAATCCGCGGCTCAATCGAAAATCCCGACCCATTGGGCGATAGATACCGATCCCGAAAGTCCGCGGGCGTCAGAACCATCTCGGTCGTGATGCGCGCCGCAAAGCCCGGTATCGTCTTTGCGACCTCGGCCTGCACCTTGGCCTTGTAGGCGGCACATGCGCTGTCCCAATCGACCGGATTGGCGAACCCCAAATGCGGGACGGGTGACAGCACGTAAAAGGTATCATCGCCCGCAGGTGCTGCACTGGGATCAGTCCGCGAAGGGCGATGGATATAAAGACTCATATCGTCCGACAGCTTGCCCTTGATAAAGATATCCCGCAGCAAACCTTCGTATCTGGGCGCATTGGTGATCGTATGATGGCCCACGTCGGGCCACATATCCGCCGTGCCCTTGGTGCCGAAATACCAAACAAAAAGCCCCATCGACCAGCGCCGCGAAGCCAGTTTCCTGTCGGTCCAGCGCTTGCGCGGCAGATTGCGCAACAGCCGCTGGTACGTGTGCCCCGCATCGGCATTGCTGATCACCAAAGGGGCGTAAATCACCTCTTCATCGACCAGCCGCACACCCCACGCGGCACCATCGCTGACCAAAATCTCATCCACCTCGACACCGTGGCGCACGCGCCCGCCCTGTGCCGCGATCACCTTGACCATCGCATCGGCAATCGCCTGCACCCCGCCCATCGCGTAATGCACGCCAAATTCCTTTTCGAGATACGCGACAAGCGAATACATGGCCGTCACATGCATCGGGTCGCCACCGATAAATAGCGGGTGAAACGACAATGCCATGCGCAGCCGGGCATCCTTGACCCGGGCCTTTGCCAAACCCAGAATCGACCGATCCGCCCGCAGCATCGCAAACGTCGGCAGAACCTTGATCGTCTCCCACAGCTTATGCATTGGCTTGGCCACCATGCCCTCGAACCCGACCTTGTAGCACGTCTCGCTATCTCGCAAGAACCGCCGATACCCCTTTACGTCACCGGGGCTTAGCCGGGCCACCTCTGCCAGCATCGCATCGGTGTCCTGCCGCGCGGTGAAACGCGACCCGTCCTGCCAGCGCACCTCATAGAATGGATCCATCGGGCGCAGATCGACATCGTGATGAAAATCCCGCCCGCACGCGCGCCACAAATCCTCGTAAACCTGCGGCACGGTAATAATCGTCGGCCCCAGATCGAATCGGTGCCCGTCCTGCGTCACCGACGATCCGCGCCCGCCGGGCCGATCCAGCCGGTCCAGAACCGTGACCGCATATCCCTTGGCGCCAAGCCGCATTGCTGCCGCCAAACCACCAAGACCCGCGCCGATGACAATCGCCGCATTCTCTTTGCTCTGATCGTGATGATGTGTCTGCATAAACCAACCCTAGTAGTGTAAGTCTAAGTTGACAATTATTATTGCCAATGCATTTGTAAAGAACAAGGAAGCCTTCACTTACCTAAAGCTGTATGTCAGACTAAGTTGACACTAACCAAGGTTTTGCCCGTGCCGCAGATCGTCAGCCTTTCCTTTTACCGCTTTGCCGGTCCGCTTGCGCGGCTCTGGGCATTGGGCATGATGGGAGCGGCGCGTCTACCGCTGTCGCGTACGCCCGACATCGGCTTCTGGAAACTGTGCGGGTCTGGCGCCGGGGAAGGTTTCACGCCGTTTCCCAACACTGCCGTCTACGCCATCCTTGCCACATGGCCTGACGCGGAAACGGCGCGGGCGCGGACCAGAACAGGCGTCTTCGCCCGCTATATCCGCCGCGCCACCGAAGACTGGACCGTATTTCTGCAACCGACAGCCGCACGCGGCCAATGGGCGGGGCAAACCCCCTTTATCCCCAGCCTCGGCGCCACCGCCGGACCCCTTGCCGCGCTGACCCGTGCCACGATCAAACCCCGTATCCTTGCGCGTTTCTGGGGCCGCGTTCCCCGGATATCGGACATGATCGGCCGCGACCCCAACGTCGCCTTCAAGATCGGCATCGGCGAGGTGCCGATGCTGCATCAGGTCACCTTTTCCATCTGGCCATCCGAAACCGCAATGGCAGGTTTCGCCCGCACCGGCCCCCACGCTGACGCCATCCGTGCCGTCCGCGACCAAGGCTGGTTTCGCGAGGAACTTTATGCCCGCTTTGCCGTCCACTCCGATCATGGCACATGGAACGGCACATCCCCCCTCGCAAAACTGGAGGCCGCATGACCCCATTTCCCTTTTCTGCCATCGTCGGTCAGGACGAAATGAAACAGGCGATGATCCTGACAGCCATCGACGCCAGCATTGGCGGCGTGCTGGTTTTCGGTGATCGGGGCACCGGCAAATCCACTGCCGTGCGTGCCTTGGCCGCGCTTTTGCCGCCGATCAATGCGATCAAGGGCTGCCCTGTGAACAGTGAACGGGCCGAAAATGTGCCTGACTGGGCCATGTTAGACACAAAAGCGCTGCATGAAACGCCCACGCCTGTCGTTGATCTGCCGCTGGGTGCGACCGAAGATCGGGTGACCGGTGCGCTGGATATCGAAAAGGCGCTGACCAAAGGCGAAAAGGCATTTCAGCCGGGCCTGCTTGCGCGCGCGAACCGTGGCTATCTTTATATAGACGAGGTGAATCTGCTCGAAGATCACATCGTCGATCTGCTTCTCGATGTCGCGCAATCGGGTGAAAACGTGGTCGAACGCGAAGGCCTGTCGATCCGGCATCCCGCGCGCTTTGTCCTCGTCGGCTCTGGCAACCCCGAAGAGGGAGAGTTGCGCCCGCAACTGCTTGATCGCTTTGGCCTGTCGGTCGAGGTCGCGTCGCCAAAAGACATCGCAACCCGTGTCGAAGTAATGAAGCGCCGCGATGCGTTTGAAAACGACAACGCGGCCTTCATGTTGCGCTGGCAGGCCGAAGATGCCGCGATCCGCGATCGTATCTTGACGGCGCGCAAGGCTCTGACACGCCTCACAACGCCCGAAAAGGCCCTGCATGATGTGGCCGCGCTTTGCCTTGCTCTTGGCTCCGATGGGTTGCGGGGCGAGCTGACCTTGCTCAAGGCCGCCCGCGCCTTTGCCGCTTGGCGTGATGACACGGCGCTGACCCGCGCCCATATACGTGCAGCCGCGCCGATGGCCCTGCGCCACCGCTTGCGCCGCGATCCGTTGGACGAGGCGGGCAGCGGCACCCGCGTCATCCGCGTCGTGGAAGAAGTCCTTGCCTAGCGCCAACTGGACCCGCGCCACGCTTGCGCTGCAATTGCTGGCGATTGACCCGGCACTTGGCGGGATGCGCGTCCGCGCCCGGTCTGGCCCGGTCCGTGACCAGTTGATGCAATGGGTCGATCCGAACGCCAGAAAATTGCATCCCGCGATTTCGGACGATGCGCTTTTTGGCGGGCTAGACCTGTCTGCAACGCTCGCAACGGGGCATGTTGTGCAGGAACAGGGTCTACTTGCGACGCCCGGCGCGCTGATCTTGACCATGGCGGAACGGGTGTCTACTGCGCTCGCGGCGCGGCTTGCCTTGACGCTGGATCGCAGTAAAATCCACAGCCTGATCGCGCTTGACGAAGGCACCGCGCCGGACGAGATGCTGAACCCAAAGCTGGCGGAACGCCTTGCGTTCGACGCCGATCTTTCCGACATCGGCATCCATGATACCGGGCCAAGCGAATGCCCCGATCTGGCCGCGGCGCAGCATCGCCTGCCAACGGTCACGCACGATCCCGACATCTTGCTGCAAATCGCGACCATCGCTGCGCAATGCGGGATCGACAGCGTGCGTGCGCCCTTGTTTACGCTGCGCGCCGCGCTGGCACATGCAGCGCTTTCGGGCCATGTTAGTGTCACATCGGCTGATCTGGAAATCGCCTGCGCCCTGACGCTGGCCCACCGTGCGACCCAATTCCCCGACACTCCAGCCGAAGAGGTGCCGGAACCAGACGCGCCGCCCGCTGACACCCGATCCGACCGCGATGATCCAAATACGCCGGACCTGCCCGACGACCTGCTGCTTGATGCGGTAAAGGCGCTGTTGCCTGACAATCTGCTGGAACGGCTAGCTGCGCAAAAGGCCCGGAAGGGCCGCGGCAACGGGACCGGTGCGGCCCGCAAAGGTAACCGGCGCGGCAGGCCGCTGTCATCGCGCGCCGGCAAAATCTGCGATGGCGCGCGGATTGATATCATCAGCACCCTGCGCGCCGCCGCCCCATTGCAGACAATCCGTAAACACGCCAGCGGGCGCGACGGGTTGCACATCCGTCCTGCGGACATCCGGCTGAAACGGTTCGAAGAACGCTCTGACCGGCTGCTGATCTTCGCGGTTGACGCGTCCGGCTCGGCCGCACTTAGCCGTCTGGCCGAGGCGAAAGGCGCCGTCGAACTGCTTCTGGCACAGGCCTATGCCCGCCGCGATCATGTGGCGCTGGTCGCCTTTCGCGGCACCAAGGCCGAGCTTTTGCTGCCGCCCACCCGGTCACTCGTCCAGACCAAACGGCGGCTTGCGGCTTTGCCCGGCGGCGGCGGCACGCCGTTGGCCGCTGGCATGGTCACGGCCTTTGATCAGGCAACACAGGCCCGACGGCGCGGCCTGACGCCCACAATCGCGATCCTTACCGACGGGCGGGCCAATATCGCGCTTGATGGGACAGCGAACCGCAAGCTGGCCGCCACCGATGCGCAACACATCGCGCGCGTCCTGCGCAGTCAGGGTATTGATGCGCTGGTCATCGACACCGGGAACCGGCCCGAACCGGCGCTGCGCGCCCTTGCGGCAACGCTGAACGCCCCGTATCTGCCGCTGCCGCGCGCCGACGCGCAGCGCTTGTCGCAATCCGTCGCCGCCGTCCTTGGCGACTGAACGATGCGTTGGCCCCCAGATCAGCAGACTTGGCCGCTTGCCCGGTATTCGCGCCAGATCCTGTGTCGGCCCCACCGCTGGCATGTGCAGGAACACGGCGCTGGTGATACAATCCTGCTGATCCACGGGGCGGGCGGTGCCACCCAAAGCTTTCGCAACCTGTTTCCCCTGCTGGCCCAGAATCACCACGTTATCGCTGTCGATCTGCCGGGGCAGGGGTTCACCCAATGTGGCGCGCAACACCGCTGCGGGCTTGATCACATGGCCCAGGATCTGGTGGCGCTCTGCCGTCATGAAAACTGGGAACCGGCGCTGATCGTTGGCCATTCGGCGGGGGTGCCGATTGCGTTGCGGATGTGGGAACTGGGCGTGCGGCCCCTTCGCGGGATCGTTGGGATCAACGCGGCCTTGGGCACCTTCAAAGGGGTGGCGGGCTGGCTGTTTCCGATGATGGCCAAAGTCTTGGCGGCAACTCCCTTCAGCGCACGGATCTTTGCGGCGACGACAACGCGCAATTCCGTGCGCACCCTGATCCAAGGCACCGGATCAACGCTGGATGAAGCCGGTATCGACCTTTACTATCGGCTCGCGACGGACCGCGCACATGTCGATGCGACCCTGGCGATGATGGCGCAATGGTCGCTGGACGGGTTGCTGGCGCGGCTGGGTCGCATTGACGCGCCCGTGCATCTGATCACCGGGCTTGGCGACAAATCTGTCCCGCCCCAAACCAGCCGGGATGCGGCTGCCCTGCTTGCCAATGCGCGGCTGACAGAGCTGCCCCACCTTGGCCACCTCGCCCACGAAGAGGATGCGGCGACAATTGCCGCATTGATCACGGCGACATGAAAAAAGGCCGCCAGAGCATCCTCTGACGGCCTTTTTGAAACTGTAATGCGGCCTTATTCGGCAGTGAATGTCGATAGAAAGGCATATAGGTCATAGGCCTGTGCCTCTTCACGTACCTGATAGGCCATCTTGCCACGTGCACGACGGTCTTCCAGCGTTTCGCGCAGCCAATCTGTTGGGTTCTGCACGTATTCGACGAATGATTCTTCTGTCCAAACGTCGCCACGTGCACCAACTTCAGCGATCGAATCGCCATAGCGGAACCCTTCGGCTGACGCGACGGGGCGACCGGCAAAGGCGAACAGGTTCGGCCCGGCGGTCTTGGCGTTGCGACCGGCAAGGATCTCGCCGGATGCATCCTGCACAACGTGGCAGGCGACGCATTGACGGTTAAATTGCTCTTCACCGGCGGCTGCATCGCCTTGGCTGGATGCGTGGCCGGCTGCAAATGCAGGCGCCGCAAGTACTGCAAACGCGGCTGCCATTGTAAAATTCTTCATGACCGTATTCCTTTTCGATCCTGGTTCTGTGACCGTATGCCCCGGTCTGCGTGCAATGTAATGCATGGGGCCGCTTGGTCCACCCCTGGGATGCAAAAGTTTGTGTGATCCCTCTCAAGCGACCGCATGTGCCAAGGCGCATTGCTTCCACAATACTCTTAACGCATTGATAAGATGTTCGATATCTTCGTCTGTGTGCAGGGGTGACGGGGTGAATCGCAACCGCTCTGTCCCCTTTGGAACCGTGGGATAGTTGATCGGCTGGACATAAATATCCCATTCGCGCATCAAATAATCGGCCAACATCCGGGTTTTCACCGGGTCTTTGATAAGAACCGGCACGATATGGCTTTCGTTTGCCATATGGGGGATTCCCTCGCGGTCCAGGGCGGCCCGAAGGCGGGCGACCTGACGGCGCTGTCCGGCCCGCTCCATTTCGGAGGTTTTGAGGTAGGCAATGGATGTCCGCGCCGCTGCCGCGACCGCCGGGGGCAGGGCCGTCGTAAAGATGAACCCCGATGCAAAGCTGCGGATGAAATCACACAGCGCGACCGATCCGGTGATATACCCGCCGACAACGCCAAACGCCTTGCCCAAGGTGCCTTCGATCAGGGTGATCCGGTCGGCCAGCCCCTCGCGTTCGCTCACGCCGCCGCCGCGTGGGCCGTACATGCCAACGGCGTGGACCTCATCAAGATAGGTCATCGCGCCATACTTCTCGGCGACTTCGACAATCTCGCGGATCGGGGCGATATCGCCGTCCATCGAATATACGCTTTCGAATGCGACGATCTTGGGAACGTCGCGCGGCAGGGCGCGCAGCTTCATCTCAAGATCATGTACGTCGTTGTGTTTCCAGATCACCTTGTCGGCGCGGCTGTGGCGGATGCCCTCAATCATGCTGGCATGGTTGCCCGCATCCGACAGGATCACGCAGTCTTTCAACCGGCTGCCCAGCGTCGAAAGCGCGGCCCAGTTCGACACATAGCCGCTGGTGAACAGCAACGCGGCTTCTTTCCCGTGCAGATCCGCCAGCTCGCGCTCCAGCAACAAATGGTCATGGTTGGTGCCGCTGATATTGCGTGTCCCGCCCGCGCCGGTGCCTGTCCGCTCAACCGCTTCGCACATTGCCGCGATGACCTGCGGATGCTGCCCCATTCCCAGATAATCATTGGAACACCAGACCGTGACATCGCGCACACCGTCTTCGGCATGATTGGCTGCACGCGGGAATTTGCCGGCCTTACGCTCCAGCTCGGCAAAATAGCGATAGTTGCCCTCGTCTTTCAGTACATCGAGCTGGTCATTGAAAAGTGTATCAAAATCCATGGCTTATCTTTCTTCTTTGGTCATCGTTTTGGGCGCGGGCAACATCCAACGCCATAGTTTCGCATCAGGCAGCGGCACCACCATCAGCCAGTGTTCCAAAAGGGCCAGCGCCGCCAATGCGGTCAACAGGGCAAAGCCCGCAATCGTTTCGTCCGATCCCGCCGACCACAGCCGCTCGGCGCAGACGGCCAGCAGCGCGGTCAACGCGGTAATCGCCGCCGGAAATGCCAGCGTGACCGGCCCCCGACGGAAATATGATTTCAGATGCGCCAGCCGCGCGGGCACAAATTCCGTATTGATGCGCGGCACGCCGTAAAACAGGTTCAGCTTTGCAAAAATACGGGCCAGAAACAGCACCAGATAGGTCGCCATCGCCATGCGGTTCGCCGCCCCATTTGAAACCGAAACCAAGCCCAGCAAGGCCACCGTCAACACCAATTCGTGATAGGCCACAGTGGCAAATGCCCGGAAAAACCTGTCCCGGCCTGACAATCCGGGCAAACATTCGTCGCGCATCGGCCCCGTTACGACGCCTGCCAGAAACGCCAGTTCGATCCAGCCCCAGATGGCCAGCGCGCCGAAAAATCCCAGATAAACCCCAAGCACACTGGCATTCGCCAAAGACGCCAGAACCGCCCCGCCACCCAATATCAGCAATGGCAGGCCCTTGATCACAGTCAGCCGGTGGGTGCCTGCCCGATCTGCCCGGCGCACCGCCAGCAAAATCGCCCCGGTGGAAAACCACCAGACGAAAATTGCCAACAGCGATGCGATCCAAGGCGAAGTCATCAGTATGCGGGCTCCAGCCGGGGGTTTTGCGGGACGGCGTTCTTTTCCGCCGGAATGGTCAGCAGCGACACAAAGGCAAAACCAGCCTTCGCCGACCCCGCCATGCGTTTCAGCCAGCCGCCAACGCCGCCTTGCTTGCGGCCCAGCGCAATCTGCACATTGGCGTCCTGCATCCGGTTCAGCGTCGGAATCCAGCGTGGATGATCAATGTCCAGCGTCATCGGGAACACCTGTTTGGTGATCTGGGATGTCTTGCGGAACACCTCTTGGCCATACCACGCCGGATCGACGCCCAGTGCCTTGTGAAATTCTGGCCGCTGATGGTCGCGCACCCACATCGTGGAAAACACCGCCGTCAGAAAGAACTTGATCCACATCTTGTTCATCCGGCTTTGTGTCAGCTTTGGATCGGTTTTCAGCAGCAGGGCAAAGGCCTCGCCATGGGAAAACTCATCGTTGCACCATTCGCGGAACCATTTGAAAATCGGGTGAAACCGCTTTTCGGGGTGCGCTTCAAGGTGGCGGTAAATCGTGATGTAACGGGCATACCCGATCTTTTCCGACAGGTAAGTCGCGTAATAGATGAATTTAGGCCGGAAATAGGTGTATTTCTTGGCTTGCGTCAAAAAGCCAAGGTTCACCGCAATCCCGGCTTCGCGCAGGGCATCATTGATAAACCCGGCGTGCCGCGCCTCGTCACGGGCCATCAGCTGAAACAGGGTCGTGATATCTTCGTTCGACCCGCGCCGCTTCATCTCTTTATACAGCACGCAGCCCGAAAATTCCGCCGTACAGCTTGAGATCAGAAAGTCGATGAACTCGGCCTTCAGCTTTGGCTCCATCCGGTCCCAATCGACGTGATCCCAGTCTTCGTTCTTCTTAAAGTGGCCCTTGTTGGGGTCGGCCTTCATGGCCGCAATCAGCTTGTCCCATTCGGCACGCACCGGGGTCACATCAATCGCGTCCATTTCTTCAAAATCAGTGGTATAGAACCGTGGCGTCAGCAGGGTGTTCTGCATCGCAACGGCGGTCGCGGCTTCGTTGGTCAGCGGCGGCAGCGCCTCTTGCGCGGCGATCGCTTCTTCTGCGGTCGTGGCTTCGGATGAGTGCATGTTCATGACATCACCTCTTCGCTGAATGAAAATTCGCACAGTTCCATGAATTCGAAATCGCCCGTCGCGCGGGTCCATAGCTGTTCCAGCTTTGATGCGCGCGTGATCGTCGCCATGCGCTTTTCTTCGATCAATTCACCAAAGGCGGCCATAATTTCGGGGCCCTGCACCTGCACCGTATCGCCGGGATAGATCACTGCGCCGTTGTCCAACCGGACATGTGCCGACAGTTCCTCAAACCGATGGGAAATCGTCACCGTGCAAGGTGCGGTTTCCTGCGTTCTTAAAAATAGTCCCATGTGAGTTCCCTTTCACATCTCTGGCATACGGGTGGCTGACCCAATGCGGTTTCAGTCCAGCAGCCGGGCAAAGGCTGCCACGTTATCAACACCATAGCCAATCAGCTCGACTGACATGCCGGTGGTTTCATCGACAATCGCGATATGGCCGTTTTCGCGGCGCAAGACGGTTACGGGTTCGTCTGATGTCACGCCGCGTAGCTGGCGCTCTCGGTCAAAGGTTCGCCCGATAACACCAATAAATCCGGCCTTGTTTTCGCTTGAAAGGGCCAGTTGGTTCCCGGCCAGATCATGGACCTGATAAATCCCTGCGCGGTCCCCCGTCATGACAATCTGCAGCGACGCCGCAATCGGTGCCTCGACCAGAACACCCAAATGCGGGCGGTCGGTGAATGTTGCAAAGGCAACCAGCGCGGTCGTGGCGAACATCAGGCCGAACATGCCCTGAACAAGCGCCCTTGGGACCATATCGCGGTCACGGTGGCGGATCGGTGTCTGCACGTCGGACATATCGGTTACTCCGCAGCTATGGCATTGCTGCCGTGTTCCGTGATGCGTTCTACACGGGGTTCGGATATCCGCGTTTCAGCGGCTTGAGCAAAAATGCGCGCGACCGTCGTGGCGTCGGGAATACAGCGCAGCGCGGGCTGCGTCCGCGACATGTACCAAGGGCGCACATGCGGCCAGGTCATCAGATACGACACCCGCGTGTCCCCGATCAGCTCGAACGCCAGCGTGCCGTTGCCCGATGGCTTCAGGTCCAGCTTGGCGGTGCCAATCCATGTGTACGGCAGGTTCAGCGTCATGGTCAGCGCGGCACCAATACGCATCGCGACCCGCTTGTTGGTCAATGTGTAAACGGTGGACCGCGCCTGCACATAGGCGATGCCATAAAGGATGCCGCACGCGATCAGCCCCGCAACCACGAACGGCAGCCCATGCATCAGCGACACGCCCAGCGAAAAGTCAGCCGACGAAACCTCGACCCGCCACACAGCAAGCAGTCCGAAATACCCAGCCACCCAGCGCAGGTTCAGCGCCTCGCGGGCCAGATGTCGCGGCGCGGGCGACCCCTGCCAAAGAATATGCTCATCGGCGGGTAACTGCTCTGGCAGGCCGCGGATGGGTTCGAATTTGAAATCGTCGTGGCTCATGACAGGTCCCCTTTGGTGTCTGGTGGCCCCGGTGGCGAACCGGGGCCACGGTGCTTAGGCGTTCATCGCATTTGGATCAGCATAAAGCGTGCCGCCGGCGACGTAGGCGCAGATCTTGTCTTCTTCCAGCAGCGTGACCTCATCGGCCTTGCGGATGGTTGGCAGCCCCTCCCAGTTATGGGCGTGCAGGGCGCGGACCGTCACACGGTCACTGTCGATCCTGGCCATCGTCATCGGGATCAGCCGGGTCTTGCCGCTGCCTTCGGGGTTCAGATCGACGGTCAGATACCGGACCATCGATTCCGGCACATCGACCCACATGTCGGTGATCCGCCCCACGACCTCTCCGTCGCCACCGACAACCGGCTTGCCGCGCGGGTCACGCCCGGCTGACACATGAAAGTCGGGCAGCAGCGACAGCGGCTTGATCTTGGCATGGCCATGCGCATCCAGTTCGGCGACATCGCGGCGCGGGGCCCAGCTTGCCGGGCCGACACCGTCCAGCATTGGATCACCCGTAGGCACATAGGGCGATCCGGCAGCAACCGATGACTGCGCCAAGGCCAGATCTTCGCGGTCGCCCCGCTGGCCACTTGGCACCGTCAACGCGCCCCGGCCATCGCGCAGATGAAACGTCTTGTCGGCAGGCACCGGGAACGGCCCTTGGTTCGGGGCGGCGTTGCCCACCTCATCCTCAAGCGGATAGCCCTCGCGCATGTTCTCGGTCTGAAGATAGTAGATCAGGCCCGCGAAAAAGATCCAGAACATCCAGATCGCAGCACTCGCCAAATCAAAGTTTCCAAAGAATGTATTTCCAACCATAGCGGTATCCTTTCGGTGGTCAGGTCGGGAAATCTGCCAATCCCAGCTTGGCAGAGCCCCCGCTTGTCATGGCCCGGACGCGCACCAGCGGCCCAAGCACAATAAGGGTAATGAAAAGAAGGCCAATTTCAGTGTGATAAACGACCGAATAGCCGGTGGCAGGCGTGGCGAGCGCCTCTCCCAAGGTACCGCTCCCGGCGGCATGGTTCACAAGGTCACGGATCGTGCCCCCGATAAAGATCGAAAGACCGGCGCCGGTGGCCTGCGCGGCCCCCCACGCACCAAGCGCGAGACCGCGCCCGGCATTGCCCATCGTCGGCATGGTCATCGCGGCGGTCAGCGTGGACACGCCAAACAGTCCGCCCCCAAATCCGATCAGGATCGCCCCCAGATAGAACAAGGCCGGCGACCCGATTGGTGCCGCGAAAATCACCGCGCAAAACGCGGCAACCCCGGCCAGAATGCCGCGTGCGGCCATCCGGTACGGATCAACATTTTGCCCCAGCCAGCGGGCGGCCATGGCAAACCCCACCAATGCACCGGCGGCCCACATCGCCGTCAAAAGGGTCGTCGTCGACACGGACAGGCCCAGAATTTCGCCGCCATATGGCTCCAGCAACACATCTTGCATATTGAACGCCATCGTTCCGATGAACACGACCGCAAGCAGACGGCCCGCATCTCCACCGCGCGCCAGATCGGTCCAGGCATCGCGGAACGTCGGGGCCGCTTCGGCGCGCTGGGCCTTGGTCATCGGGCTGACCCTTTCCTGCTTCCACAGGGCGGTCAGGTTCAGCAAAAGCGTGATCACAGCGGTGCCCTGCACCACCTGCACCAGCCGCAGCGCAGAATAATCCCGCAGCAGGGCGCCAATGATAATCGCCGAAAACGCCATGCCGACCAGATGCATCACATATAGCAGGGCAACGACCTTTGGCCGGGTTTCCTCGGTCGCGCGATCAGCCGCCAGAGCAAGCCCCGCAGTCTGCGTCATATGCATCCCAATGCCGGTCAGCAGGAACGCCAGACCGGCACCCACATACCCGGCCCAATCCACATCCAGCGCCCGGTCGCCCGACAACACCAGCAGCGCCATCGGCATGATCGCCAAGCCGCCAAACTGCCACATTGTGCCGAACCAAAGATAGGGAATGCGCTTCCAGCCGATCGCGGATTTATAGTTGTCGGATTTAAACCCGACCAGCGCCCGGAACGGCGCGACCAGCACCGGAATGGCGATCATTGTCGCCACCAGCATCGCGGCAATGTTCAATTCCACGATCATCACCCGGTTCAGCGTGCCCAGCAACATCACCGATGCCATGCCCACCGAAACCTGAAACAGCGACAACCGTAACAATTGCCCCAGCGGCAGATCATCGCTGACCGCTTCGCCAAACGGCAGCAGATTGACCGATAGCTTTTTCAGGGCGGACGCTTTGAAAATCATCTGGACGCTCCCTCAAACACCAGTGCGCTTGAAAAATAGAAACCTGACTTGATCCGATCGACCTCGCGCAGGTTGCCTTTGACACCTGCGGTCCGCAGGGCATTGGCGACACCGGCGGTGGATTGCGGGATCATGACGGGGCTGCGGTCGGCCCGTGGAAACAGCTTGCCAATACGCCACATCGCCATCAGCGCGGGTGTCCGTGGCGGCAGGGTAAAGATGAATTTGCCATCGACCCGCATGACGGCACGGCCCAGCAGCGCGGCAATATCCGGCGCGCTGTAATAGATCAACGAATCCATCGCCAGCGCGTGGTCGAACCGACCACTGGTCGCCTCGAGCATGTCACCCGCGATCCATTCAATCGCACCGGGCATGCCGGTCGGCATCCGCTTTTGTGCGATATCGACCAAAGCAGGCGAGATATCGACCGCGACAACATCTGCCCCGCGCCGGGCCAGTTCCACCGCCATCGCCCCGGTGCCGCAACCCGCATCCAAAATCCGCGCGCCGCGCAGATCATCGGGCAGTTGGGCCAGCATCAGCGCCCGCATCCGGTCGCGACCCGCACGCACCGTGGCACGGATACCCGACACCGGCGCGTCTGACGTCAGCCGCTCCCAGACCTTGGTGGCGGAACGGTCAAAGTAGTGTTCGACCCGGTCACGTGTGGCGGCATAGTTGGTCATCCCAAACGGCCCCCACGCAGGGTAGGTGTACGTACGCGGTCCGTACGGGGTCTGTACGCGTTGTGCATCAGTCGAACCCCAGCAATTCAAAGATCTCACGATCAGGCAGCGGCGCCGGGGCCAGCGGCTCTGTCCCATTCCAAAGCGTCTCGGCCAGACGGATATATTCCTTGCGGACCTGCACGATTTCCTCGTCGTCGGGCATCTCGAAAAGTGTCTTCTTTTTCAAACGGCTACGGCGGATCGCGTCCAGATCAGGCATATGCGCGATGCGGTTGAAACCCACGGTTTTGCAGTAGCGGTCAACCTCATCCGTCTCGCGGCTGCGATTTGCCACGCAGCCCGCCAACCTGACCTTATAATTAGCTGATTTAGCTTGAACCGCAGCAATAATCCGGTTCATCGCATAGATACTGTCAAAGTCATTCGCGGTCACAATCAACGCCCGATCCGCGTGCTGTAGCGGGGCGGCAAAACCGCCGCAAACCACGTCGCCCAACACGTCGAAAATCACCACGTCGGTGTCTTCCAGCATGTGATGCTGTTTTAGCAATTTCACAGTCTGACCAACGACATAACCACCGCAACCCGTGCCAGCAGGGGGGCCGCCGGCCTCTACACACTTTACGCCGTTGAAGCCTTCAAAGACAAAGTCCTCGGGGCGCAATTCTTCGGAATGGAAATCCACTTCCTTGAGGATATCAATCACCGTCGGCACCAATGATCCGGTCAGCGTAAATGTGCTGTCATGCTTGGGATCGCAGCCAATCTGCAGCACCCGCTTGCCCAGCATCGAAAACGCCGCCGACAGGTTGGAGGACGTTGTCGATTTCCCGATTCCGCCCTTGCCGTAAACCGCAAAGACCTTGGCCCCCTCGATTTTAGAATCATCATCCTGATGGACCTGCACTGATCCTTCGCCATCCAAACCGCGCAGGTTCGGGATCTCGTCTCTGGGGCTCATGAGAGCCTCCTTCCTGTTGAATTCATTGTGGAAAATGTCATTCTGCTGCGATCCCCTCCATGCGATCCTCTAAGGTATCTGCGGCGTCTTGCAGGGCTGCCAATGTCGCGGTGTCCGGTGCCCAATAGGCGCGATCGGATGCCTCGAGCAGCCGGTTCGCCATCCGCATCGAGGCTTGCGGGTTCAATGCGGCCAGACGCTCGCGCATCTCTTGGTCCAGCACGAATGTCTCGGACAGGCGTTGATAAACCCAAGGCTCCACCTCGCCCGTCGTCGCGGACCAACCCATGGTATTGGTGATATGCGCTTCGATCTGGCGGACACCTTCGTGACCATGCGTCAGCAAACTTTCATAGAACTTGGGGTTCAGGCTGCGGCTGCGGGTTTCCAAGGCCACTTGATCTTGGAGGGTGCGCACCTTGGCGGCACCGCGTGTCTGGTCGCCAATGTAAACCGGCGCGCTGACGCCACCCTTGGCCCGCTTGACCGCCCGCGAAATCCCACCAAGCGTATCAAAATAATGGTCCACGGTTGTGACGCCCAACTCGACGGATTCTAAATTCTGATAGGCCAAATCAACGTCTTTCAGTGCCTTTTGCAGCAATACCGGGTTCTGCGATGCCTGACCGTTGACCCCATACGCAAACGACTTGCGCGCCTCATAGGCGTCGGCCAGTTCGTCTTCATCGCCAAAGGCCGAACTATCGACCAACTGATTGACGTTGGACCCATAAGCACCCTCGGCGTTCGAAAAGACACGCAGCGCCGCAGTTTCCAGATCGCAGCCCATCTCTTGGGCATAGGCCAGCGCGTGGGCGCGCACAAAGTTCCGTTCAAGCGGCTCGTCCGCCTGCGCGCATTTCAACGCGGCCTCGGCCAGCATCCGTGTCTGCAACGGCAGCAGATCGCGGAAGATGCCCGACAGCGTCATCACGACGTCAATCCGCGGGCGGCCCAGCGTGTCCAGTGGCACTAGGTCCGCACCGGACAAACGACCGAAATTATCAAACCGGGGCACAGCACCCATCAACGCCAGTGCCTGCCCGATCGGGCCGCCATCTGATTTTATGTTGTCCGACCCCCACAAGACCAGCGCCACGGTGCGCGGCAAACCCGGATGCGTCTCAAGCAAAAGATCGGCTTGCTTCTTGCCTTCAATAATCGCGAATGCAGTTGGCATGCGGAATGGATCAAAGGCATGAATATTGCGGCCTGTTGGCACAATTTGCGGCGACCGGATCAGGTCACCACCGGGCACGGGCGCGATATAGTTGGCCGATAGTGCACGCATCAACGCGGGCAGTTCGTGGTCCTTTTTAAGCAATTCTGCCGCGCGATCAACGGCTTCACCCTTTGGCATCAGGCGGATCATCTCGTTGCGGGCGGCATCCGACAACGGTTTGCCAACGATATGCAGCCCTTCGGTGATCAGCGACCCTTCGGTTTCCAGCAGAGTCAGCCACAGCTTGTCGATATCGCGGGCGTTCATATCAACTGCATTGGCCTGATCACGGATCAATTGTTCCAGATCGGCCCGCTGATTGTCATCCGTCGCCAGCGCGCGCCAGCGTGTCAGGCTATCCTTCAGGTCAGCCAGCCCTTTGTACAGGCCCGCTGTCGTCAAAGGGGGCGTCAGATGGGTAATGATGATTGCGTTCGAACGGCGCTTGGCCAGGGATGCCTCGGACGGATTATTGGCTGCATACAGATAAATGTTGGGCATTTCCCCAATCAACCGGTCAGGCCAGTCATGCGCCCCCAAGCCGGCCTGCTTGCCCGGCATGAATTCCAACGCGCCATGCATCCCAAAATGCAGGATTGCATCAGCCGAAAACGTGTTGCGCAGCCACAAGTAGAAGGTGACGAACGCATGGGTCGGGGCAAAGCCACGTTCGAACAACAGGCGCATCGGGTCGCCTTCATAGCCGAATGTGGGCTGTACGCCGACAAAGACATTGCCGAAATGATGGCCCAAGACAAAGACGCCACGTCCATCTGACTGCACCTTGCCGGGTGCGGGTCCCCAAACGGCCTCGATCGCCTTGAGCTGCGGCGTTGTCCGCACGATGGTGTCGGCATCGACGTGGGCGGCGACATTCGCCTCTTGCCCGTATTGTGCGGCGTTGCCTTTGAGGATGCAGGCGCGCAAATGATCGACGGATTCTGGAGCCTCAACGCAGTACCCTTCGGACTTCATCCGGGTCAGCGTGTTGAACAGGCTCTCAAAAACGCTCAGATATGCGGCGGTTCCAACGGCACCTGCGTTTGGTGGAAAGCCAAACAGGACCACGCCGACTTTTTTATCGGCATTGGCTTTGCGGCGCAGCGTGGCCAGCCGCAACGTCTTTTCGGTGAGGCTGGTGATCCGCTCAAAACAAGGGGCCATCGCCTTGTATTCGGTCAGGCCGGCGCAGGCATGTGCACAGCCGGTGCAGCCGTTCGCGCCGTGGCGGCCCGCAAAGACGGTCGGGTTGGTGGCGCCGTCAATCTCGGGCAGGGCCACCAGCATCGTCGTTTCAATCGGCCCAAGTCCCTGCGGGCTGTCGGCCCATTGGCCCAGCGTTTGAAACTCCAACGGTTGGGCCGCGATATAGGGGACATTCAACTTGGTCAAAAGCGCCACAGCCGCATCGCTGTCATTATATGCGGGGCCACCAACCAGCGAGAACCCGGTCAGCGATACCATCGCGTCGACCTTGCCCTGAAAGTACTGCGAGATTGCCGGGCTGCCATCCAGACCACCGGCAAAGGCAGGGACAACAGCCATGCCTTTTTGCTCAAACGACCTGATCACGGCGTCATAATGTGCCTTGTCGGACGCAAGGATATAGGACCGCAGCATCAACAGGCCAACGGTCGCGACAGCACCCGCAGGCCGCGGCAGATCGGCAGCATCGGTGCTGATGTGATGACCGGGCAGGTCGGGGTGGTAGACGCCCACCTCCGGGTATTCAATCGGGGGCTTTGCCTTGACGGGCGTCCATGTCTGGCCAACGGCATACCGCGAGACCAGCATCCGGATCATCTGTTCGATGTTTTCATCCGACCCGCCCAGCCAATATTGCATGGACAGGAACCAGTTGCGCAGGTCCTGACTTTTGCCGGGGATCAGGCGCAGAATCTTTGGCAGACGGCGCAGGGTCTTCATCTGGCTCTTGCCGGATTTGCCTTCTTTTGATTGTTGTGGCCGCAGCTTTTTCAGCAATGCCATGGCACCGCTTGCGGGCTTGGACATATCCAGGTCACCCATCTTGGTCAGCTTCACGATACTGCTGTCAGCGATGACGTTGATCATCGCATCGCACGCATCGCGGCGGGCCAGCAGATCAGGCATGATCGCGGCGGTGTGCTCTTCTAGGAACAACAGGTTTGCGACAACGATATTCGCCTGCGCGATCGACTGTTTCGCATCTGCCAATGCGGCAGGGTTTTCGCCCCATTCGGCGGCAGCATGAATCGAAATCTCAAGCCCGGGGAAATCAGCAACCAGCCGGTCACGCACCCGGCAGGCCGGACCTGCGGTGTGACTGTCCAGCGTGACAATCACAAAGCGGAACACATGCATGTCAACGTTATCGCGCATAATGGGCCTTTGCCTCATAAAGCGTATCGAGGCTGATCTGGCTAAGACCTTTCTCTGCCGCATAGGTTTCGGTGTTTCTTCGCGCCTTCCCACGTACGAAGAACGGAATTTTCTTTAATTCTTTTTCGGCATCCGACAGCCACACGACATTGTCCAAAGCGGGCGCAACGTCCCACTTCTTTTGAGTGGAAATATCCCCGCCGGAGGCGCCCAAATTGCTGGAAATTTGGGCATGGCCACCATGATGGCTCGGGCCTGCTGCATCGTGGAATTCGAAATCATCGCGGAACATCGTCAGCAAATGTTCCTCCAAGCCCATCACAAGCGGATGGATCAGCGTGTCGAAAATAACATTCGCGCCTTCAAACCCTACCTGAGGCGAGTACCGCGCGGGATAGTCCTGTACATGCACAGGGGCCGAAATCACGGCACAGGGTATACCCAGCCGCTTGCCAATATGGCGTTCCATCTGCGTGCCAAGGATCATCTCGGGTGCTAGGGTTTCAATCGCCTGCTCAACCTCAAGATAGTCATCCGTGATCAGCGCCTCGACACCATAGTCCTTGGCCAACGCCCGGATCGGGCGCGCCATTTCGCGGTTGTAACAGCCCATGCCGACCACTTCGAAACCCATTTCATCGCGGGCGATGCGGGCGTGTGCGGCGACATGCGTGCCATCGCCAAAGATGAACACGCGCTTGCCGGTCAAATATGTGCTGTCCACCGACCGCGACCACCACGGCATCCGCAGGCGGCTTTCGTCGATCAACACGGGCTTGCCGATGATGCTGCCCACTTCTGCGATGAAATCGCGGGTGGCGCCGACGCCGATTGGCACGATCCTTGTAAAGGGCTGGTCGTGGTTCTTTTCCAGCCAGCGCGCCGCAGCCTCGCCCGTTTCCGGTGACAGCAGCACGTTGAAATGCGCAGCCGGTAGTTGGGCGATATCAGCGGGCGTCGCACCCAACGGGGCGACCACATTCACATTCACACCAAGGTCCGACAACAGGCCGGTGATTTCTTCCACATCGTCACGATGGCGAAAGCCAAGCGCGGTTGGACCCAGAATGTTGCACGTCACACGGCTGGTGCGGTCCTGCGGTTTCGCCAGATGTTTGACGATCTGATAGAACGTCTCATCCGCGCCAAAGTTTTCCTTGCGCTGATAGCTGGGTAATTCCAATGGGATCACAGGGATAGACAGGCCCATGGTTTCAGCCAGACCGGCCGGATCGTCCTGAATCAGCTCGGCTGTGCATGACGCACCGACGATGATGGCCTGCGGGTTAAAGCGGTCTACCGCGTTCTGACACGATGTCTTGAAGAGTGTCGCGGTATCCGACCCCAGATCGCGGGCCTGAAAGGTTGTGTAGGTTACCGGCGGGCGCTTGCTGCGCCGCTCGATCATCGTGAACAGCAGGTCCGCATATGTGTCGCCCTGCGGGGCGTGCAGGACGTAGTGCAGACCCTTCATCGCCGTCGCGACACGCATCGCGCCGACGTGCGGCGGGCCCTCGTATGTCCAGACCGTCAGCTTCATTCGGCTGCCTCCAGCCGCAGCACCGACTTGCGGCGTAGCGGGCGCGAAAACAGACCGGCCAGATCGCCCGCCTGTTCGTAGAAATGCACAGGGGTAAAGACCAGTTCGATCGCCCATTTGGTGGACAGCCCTTCGGCCTCCAATGGATTAGCCAGTCCCAGCCCGCAGACCGTCAGGTCGGGCCGTGCAGCACGGGCGCGGGCCAACTGCTTGTCCACATCCTGGCCTTCGGAAATTTGCGGGCCAGCGGGCAGCAGATCAAGGTCAGGACCATGCAATGCATCGTGAATATACGGGCTGCCAACCTCAATCGCGGTCATCCCACATTCGCGCGTCAGGAACCGGGCAAGCGGGATTTCCAGCTGGCTATCAGGAAAGAAAAACACCGACTTGCCGCGCAGCACTTCGGACGCCTGCGCAATCGCCTTGCGGGCGCGGGCGCGGGGGGCGGCGGTCACCTCGTCAAACTTTGCCTCAGACACGCCGAACGCAGTCGCGACAGCGCGCAGCCACGCGGTTGTGCCTTCTTCACCGAACGGGAAGGGTGCCGCGATATGGCGGGCACCGCGACGCCCCAGCGCGGCATGGGTGTCGCCAAGGAACGGCTGCGTCAGCGCAAAGACGGTATTGGCACCGACGGCGGTCGTGTCATCAATCCGGCGGGCTGGCAGCAGACGGATCGGTCCAATGCCCATCTGCGTCAACAGATCCACCATCTGATCCTCGACCACGTCCGGCAGCGCGCCGACCAGCAGCAATTCGCGGGCAGTGGTGTCTTTCAACACCGGCACCATCGACGCAAGACAGGCGTCTTCGCCTTGGGTAAATGTCGTTTCGATCCCGGAGCCGGAATAGTTCAACACGCGGACATGGGGCGCGTGAATTTGGCTCAGACGTTCGGCGGCGCGAGATAGATCAATCTTGATTACTTCGGACGGGCAGGACCCCACAAGGAACAATTGCCGGATATCCGGGCGGCGCGCCAACAGCCGGGCCACTTCGCGGTCCAGTTCGTGATGTGCGTCGGCCAAGCCCGCCAAATCCGTTTCTTCAAGAATCGCCGTCCCGAATCGTGGCTCTGCAAAGATCATCACGCCGGCGGCAGACTGCAGCAGGTGCGCGCAGGTCCGTGAACCAACAACAAGAAAGAACGCGTCCTGCATTTTGCGATGCAGCCAGATGATTCCGGTGAGGCCGCAAAACACCTCGCGTTGGCCGCGTTCCTTTAGAACCGGGGCCGTGCGGCAACCGCCATTTGCGGGGGGCATCGGGGCGTTCATGCGCGGGCCTCTGCATCAAGGCGCGCCATGCGCAGTTTCCACAGGAATTGCCCCGCGTTAATGACGTAGGCCGCATAGGCGGCAAGCGCCAGATACATCATGCTTTGCGCTGGCAACTGACCAGTGAAAAGCGCGATCATATACCAAGTATGCAAGGCGATAACGACGAAACTGAACACGTCTTCCCAAAAGAAGGCGGGGGCAAAGAGATACTGCCCAAATACAATTTTTTCCCAGATGGCACCGGTGACCATGATCAACATCAGCACGGCGGTTTTGATCACGATTGATATGGTCGCGGCCTCGTACCCGGCCCCCGTCAGAAGGTATCTGACGACGAGGGTCAGGGAGACCAAAAAGACAAGAAACTGAATTGGGGCAAGGATACCCTGAACAAGGGTCCATTTCGTGCCGTCACGACGCGCCCGTTCCGCATCCGTGTAAAGCCGCTTGGCGCGCGCGCGACCGCGTATTTGCGGCATTGCTGTATCAGTGCTTGTGACAGACATGAAAACGCCCTCTGACAGTCGTGTGGGTTAAGACTAGGGGGCAATATAGGCATGTGTCAACTTTAACTTACACATTGGTGTGCGCTAAATCTGCCAGCGGCCAACAGGTCCAAATACGCAAAATTATGCTTATTTTACAGTGTACTAATGTAAAACTGGAGGCCTATGGCGATCAATGTGTCAATTTTCTTTGACATTTATTCTGTCGCAAAGGACAATGTGAGATATTGCTGCAATTGCAGCCCAAATACGCAGATTCAGCCAAAGGGTGCGTGGATGGCCGACCGCCGGAGCATAGAGGTCTGGGCGCAATTGGATGCGCCTATGTGCCAGATCGTCAGATCAGCAGCGCCAGTTGCCGTCGCATTGGCGGACGGTGCCCGGTGTCGTCTTGACCCTGACATCATGAAAAAGCTGCACGACGCAGCGCTCAGCGCGCAATCCGCGGCATGCGCGGTTGCCATTCGCGAGGCGGTGTCGGCCGGAACCTGCCCCGAGGATATTGCCGATTTCTATATTCCGGAACTTGCGCGGCGCATGGGCGACGCATGGTCCCGGGACGCGCTGGGATTTGCCAGCGTCACCATCGGCGTATCGCGCCTTCAGGCCATGCTGCGTGATCTCGGCCCAAGCTGGGCTGGTGACAGCTCTGCTGACGCAGGCGCACCGTCGATCATGTTGGTCGTGCCGCACGATGTGCATCACACGCTGGGCGCAATGGTTCTTGCGGGGCAATTGCGCCGCAAAGGATTTTCGGTGCGGGTCGTGTTGGGAGCCAACCCCGAAGATGTGACCTGCCGGATGCAGCGGACCAAATTTCATGCGGTATTCATATCCGCCGCGCCTTGCGAAACGTGGGAAGCACTGCGGCGGCTGGTTGGTGTTGTGAAGACGGCAACAGATCAATCACCTCCGGTCGTTATTGGCGGGTCGCTGCTCGCCGTCGAAACTGACCAGAGCATTATCGCGTTTACGGGCGCCGACTATGCGACTACACAATCAGCCGAGGCCATACGACTTTGTGGTCTGGGAACACATTCGCGTGATGACGCGACTATGATGCGCAGGGCTTAAATAGTGGGAACGGGACCATCTGGGGCACCCTTGCGATGACGTCGCGCGGGACGAAATATTGGAATAGCGGCGCTATTCCCCTTATCGCACCCGAGATTCTGGGCGATATCATTTCTGAGGTGGCCGACCTTAGCATCGTCATTTCGGATAGCGGGACCGTTTTGTCGGTTCTTGCCAACCCCGCCCACGAGACGTTTCGCAAGCTGGAGCATTGGGAAAACAAGGATATCCGCAGCGCGCTGACAATTGAAAGCGTCCCAAAGTTTGAAAGCAGGCTGGCCGCATTTTTGTCCGGTCAAGCCAGTGTCCGCCCCGTCGAGCTGAACCATTCCGATGAAGTCGGATGCTGGGAATTCCCTGTGCGCTATAGCTTCCACCGCATCGGGCCAGATGGCGCGATCCTGTTGCTGGGGCGCGACCTGCGCCCCATCGCTGAGATGCAGCAGCAATTGGTCAAAGCGCAATTGGCGCTTGAACGCGACTATGAAATGCAGCGTGAATATGACACGCGGTTTCGGGTTCTGATGGAAAGCACATCCGAGGCGGTCATGTTCGTGTCGGTCCAAACCGGTGAAATAACAGAAGCGAATCCAGCGGCGGTATCCTTGCTTGACCAGCCGCGCGAAAGCCTTGTCGGCCACCCATTTGCGAGCTGCTTTGACGGGCGAAGGCGTGGTGATCTGGTTGATGGCCTCGCGGCACAGGCGATTTGCGCCAAAAACAGTGCTACAAAAAGTGAACTCCGCGGCAGCGGTCATGCTGTGAATATCATGCCGACCTTGTTTCGGGCGGCGGGTGAACGGATATTGCTGTGTCGGCTTGCGCGCACGGGCGACAGTGATGCAAAACCCGATGATCTCACACGCACCACGCATGATTTCTACCTCAGCAGCCCTGATGCGATTGTCTTTGCGTCGGACGCCGGCGATCTTTTGTCGGCCAATGATTCGTTCCTTGAATTGATTGATATTGCGCATGACATTAACCTGCGCGGGCGTAATCTTGCGGACTATCTGCAGCGCGGTAGCATCGACCTGAAGGTGATGATCGACAACGCAACCCGCGCCGGGCGGATGCGCATGTACGCCACCAAGATCGCTGGCGAATATGGCAGCCCACGTGCGGTTGAAATATCGGTGACAAAGCTTCATGCGGGTCTTCACGCGGTTTTTGCCTTTGTGATGCGCGATGCCAGCCATGCCGATGCCAGCCGCACGACGGTTAGCCCGACAAGCGACGAAAACATGCGTTCTGTTGTCGAACTTGTCGGCAGTGCAACGCTAAAGGACATTGTCGCCGAAACGACCGATGTGGTCGAAAAAATGTGTATCGAAACGGCGGTCAAGCTGACGATGAACAACCGTGTCGCCGCAGCCGAGATGCTGGGCCTTTCGCGGCAGTCGCTTTATGTCAAATTGCGCAAGTTTGACCTGCTTAGTCGTGATGGTGGTGACAATAGCTAGGCAATGCCGGGCGCGCCCCTGCCGCATCTTGGCCGGATGCAAACGTAATTCTGACCCCCTTTGCCTGACCGGTCCAACATGGCACAAGGCTTGGGTATCATAGCCAAGGAAATATCATGAAAATCGCGGTTATCGGAACTGGATATGTCGGGCTTGTGTCGGGGGTATGTTTTGCTGATTTTGGCCACGATATCGTTTGCGTGGACAAGGATCAGCGCAAGATTGATATGCTCGAACGCGGCGATATCCCGATTTTTGAGCCGGGCCTTGATGAGCTTCTGGCCCGTAACACGGCCGCGGGGCGTCTGACCTTTACCCGTGATCTGCCGACTGCCATCGCTGGGGCCGAGGCTGTTTTTATAGCGGTTGGGACGCCGACCCGCCGTGGTGATGGCCACGCGGACGTGTCTTATGTGCTTGCTGCGGCGCAAGAAATCGCGCGGGCGGCCACTGACTATGTTGTCGTCGTTACGAAATCAACCGTTCCCGTCGGCACCAATCGCAAGGTGGCCGAGGTGATCAAAGCGGCCAATCCAAATTTGGACTTTGACGTGGCATCCAACCCGGAATTCCTGCGCGAAGGTGCTGCCATTGATGATTTCATGCGCCCGGACCGCATTATTGTCGGTGTTCAAACCGACCGCGCGGCGGCTGTGATGGCAGCCATCTACCGCCCGCTTTTCTTGCGTGATTTTCCCATCGTCAGGACCGATCTCGAAAGCGCAGAAATGATCAAATACGCCGCCAACGCATTTCTGGCGACCAAGGTCACCTTTATCAACGAAATCGCCTCCCTGTGCGAACGGACCGGCGCGGATGTCAAAGAGGTGGCAAAGGGTATTGGCTATGACGGTCGGATCGGGAACAAGTTTCTGCACGCAGGCCCGGGTTTTGGCGGGTCCTGTTTTCCCAAAGATACCAAGGCTTTGGCCCGTATCGGGCAAGAGCATGGCGTGCCCATGCGGATCGTGGAAACCGTGATCGAGGTGAATGAGCAAATCAAACGGCGGATGATTGAAAAGCTGCGTGATCTTTGCGACGACAGCTTTGCCGGCAAGACGGTGGCGGTTCTGGGTGCCACATTCAAACCCAATACCGACGACATGCGCGAATCCCCGGCGCTGACGATTGTGCCTGCATTGCTTGGCGGCGGCGCGACTGTGCGGGTAACGGACCCGCATGGCAAAGCCGAGGGCGAGGCGCTATTGCCGGGTGTGACGTGGGTTGCAAATGCATATGACGCGGCGGAGGGGGCGGATTTGTTGGTTCTGCTGACGGCGTGGAATGAATTCCGTGCGCTTGATCTGACGCGTTTGGCAGGCAGTATGCGAACGCCGCTGATGGCTGACTTGCGCAATATTTATTCGCCTGACGACGTGCTGAAAGCCGGGTTCAAGGCCTATGCGTCCATCGGGCGGGCGCAGCGGTCGGCCAGCTGAACCGCCGGGCGGGTCGCGGTAAATTAACTGCAAGACCGCGTACAGACCCTGTACATCCAGCGTACGTACACATCAGTCCGGCAAAATTCGGGCTTCGATCAGGGCCACCCGCCCCGCCGTGGTCTGCGCAAGGGCGTCGGTCAATGCGGTGATCAGGCCGGTTTCGTCGGATACGCAAACCGCCCAGGCGCGGCTTGCCTGCGCTGTCTTGGTAAAGTCCGGGGACGGGGCAAGATCGGTCAGTGGCATGGTATTGGCCCGCGCCGCGCTGCCGTTTGGATACATCCCTTTGACAGATTGCCGGACGGCCCCCCATTCGGCATTGTTCAGCACGATAATCACGATGGCGAGACCCAGGGCCTCGGCGATTTGGTGGCAGGCGGTCGGGTTGGCGAACATATACGACCCGTCGCCCATGGTGGCGATGATGGTGCGGTCGGGGCTGGCAAGTTTGGCCCCCATCGCGGCGGGAAACGACCAGCCCAAGCCGCCGGAATGTGGTTCCTGAAACCATGATTGGTGGTCTTGGCGCGGCAATGGGCCAAGCATCGTCCCCAGTTCCGAAAAGACTGTCGAGGGCGTCCCGGCAAGCGCCGATCCCAGCAGTTGGCTGACCCGCGCCTTGGTCAGGGCACCGTCAGGCCGGGGTGCGGTCAGGTGGTCCATATCGGCGCAATAGCGGTCGTGCAGTGCGCGGACGCTTTGGTGTCGCCGGGCAGCAAGGCCGGGGTCGGTGCCGTGCTGATCGGTGGCCTGCATCAGGCGGCCAAGCGTCACGTCCGTTTCGCCCGCAATCGCCAGATCACACCGAAAGCCGCGCGTCGGCGTCCGGCTGAATAATGGATCGGGGCCGATGTGGATGACCTTGGCGTCGGGGTGCAGTTTGTGTTTATCGGGCCACCATGGGGCCAGACAATCCAGAACGATCACGACATCTGCATCGGCCATTGCGGCACCGGGGTCCTGTCCGATGTGGCAGGGATGGTCGGTGGCAAGCGCCAGATGCGTCGCCCACCAGCTGCTGACCGCAATGCCGTGGCGCGCGACGAAATCACCAAAGGCGGCAAAGGTCCGTGCGTTGCCCGCGCCGCGCTGGGCGATGATCAGCGGGCGCTTGGCGTCGGCCAGCAGGTTCGCCGCAGCCGTGATGGCGTTTTCGTCCGGGGCGATTGCGACCGGCGCAAGCATGGGTGCGGCACCAAGGGTGCCGGCGGGGACTTCTTCGCACAGCACTTCGCGGGGCAGGTTCAGGTAGACCGGACCTTTGGGTGTCGAATTGGCGATGGCAAATCCGCGGTCCAGCATGGGCGCGATCTGTTCGGGGAACCGCAGTTCATAATCCCATTTGCACGCTTCACGGACCAGCGCGGTCTGGTCACGCATTTCCTGACCCCAGCCGATAGGCACGGTGCGGGCGCCAAAGCGGTCCTGTTCCGTCGCCGGTGTGCGCCCGGACATCAGCAGCATCGGCACATGGTCGCAGGCCGCGTTCAATGCGCCGATGGCCCCGTTGGCCAGCCCGACGTTGGTGTGCAGCAAAACCGCCTGCGCACGGCCCGACATCAGGTAGTAACCATGCGCCATCCCCATGGCGGCATGTTCATGGGGGACGACAACCGCCTGCGGCAGGGGATGATCGGTCTGGGCGGCTTGGGCCAGTCCTTCGATGATGGGGGGGAAATCCGTGCCGGAGTTGACGAAAACATAGTCGATACCCAGCGCTTGGAGGCGGGGGAAGATCGCCCCGCCTGCCGTGACTTTTTCAGGTCCCATGGCGGTCATCCTGCCAGCAGCCGGGGCAGCCAAAGCGCCATCATCGGAAAGCTGAGCAGCAAGCCGACCCGCACAAGTTCGGCCATGAAGAACGGCATCACGCCCTTGAAGGTTTCGATCATCGGGGTGTCCTTGGCCAGCGCCGAGATGACAAAGACGTTCATCCCCACAGGGGGCGTGATCAGCCCCAGTTCCACCACGATGAGCGCCAGGATGCCAAACCAGATTTTCAGGTCTTCGGTGCTCATCCCGAAGCCGGCACCTTCGGCGCCTTGGTAGATGCCGCCGTTCAGATCAATCAGCACCGGCCAGAAAAACGGGATCACCAGCAGGATCATTGACAGGCTGTCCATCAGGCAGCCCAAGAGGATCAGGGCGATCAGCAGTAGGACCATGACCGTCATCGGCGCGTAACCGGAGGCAAGGATCCATTCCGCCGTTGCCTGTGGCAGGCTAAGCCGGGACATCAGGATTTTCATCAGTTCGGCACCGAGCAGGATCAGGTAGATCATGCCGGTGGTGCCGGCGGTTTCCTTAATGCTGTCAATCAGTTCGGGCCATTTGATCGTGCGGCGGGCTGCGCCATAGGCCCAGACCATCGCCACGCCGATGGATGCGGCGGGCGTTGGGTTGTAAAACCCCGCGTAGATACCGCCCAGCACCACGCCAAAGATCAGCACGACCGGGATCACGCCAAGCGTGGCAGCGCGGAATTTGGCGCGGTCGGTGGCTTCGCCTCGCGGGCCTGCTTGGGGCCAGATCATCACGTAGATTGCGATTGTCAGCACGAATAGCAGCACCGCCAGCAGGCCGGGCAGCAGGGCGGCGGCAAACATGGTGACGATATTCGCCTCGACGATAATGGCGTAGATGATCAGCACGACGGACGGCGGGATCAGGATGCCCAGCACGCCGCCCGCGGCCAGCGTTCCCGTCGCCAGCGCACCGGAATAGTTGTAGCGTTTCAGCTCTGGCAGGGCGACCCGGCCCATTGTCGATGCGGTCGCCAGTGACGACCCGCAGACAGCGCCGAAACCCGCACAGGCCGCAATCGCGGCCATCGCCGTGCCGCCGCGCATCCAGCCCAGCCATGCGTTCGCGGCGCGGAAAAGCGCCGTACTGAGGCCCGCGCGTGACGAAAGTGCGCCCATCAAGATGAACATCGGTACGACGGACAGGTCGTAGATCGAGAACTGCCCATAGGCCAGGGTCTTCATCTGGTTCAACAAGATGCCGGGACCATTGAGCAGGGCAATGCCGCCGCCGCCGACGAGTATCATCGCATAGCCGATGGGAATCCGCGCGGCGATCAGCGCGATAAGAACGGCAAAGGCGATCAGGCCTAAGGTGACCGGGTCCATATTATGGGATTTCCTTTAGGGCTTGCGCATTGTCTGACAGCGATACAAGTGCGGCCAATGCAAGCAGCGCAAGAGAAACGAGGATAGGGACAAACGCGGTCCAGATCGGGAATTGCAGGATCGTTGTGGTGTAGCCGTAGTCGCGTTGGTTTTGCAGCCCGCCAAACATCCGCCACAGCAGCAAGACCGCAAAGCCCAGCGCGATCATGGCGGTGATCAGTTTCAGCCAAAGCACCGTCCGCGCCGGGGCGCGCTGCGTAAAGATATCAGCCGTCACGTTCGTGTCGTTGATCTGGCAGTAGGGCAGGAACGCAAACACGGCGACGGCAACGCCGACCTGGGTCATTTCGAAATCACCCGGAAACGGTTTCCAGACGATCCCGCCGATGACCGAGGCGACGTTCATCGCCACGACCAGCAGCAAGACAAAGCCACCAAGGATGGCCCATGCCGTGATCAGTTGTGCCGCCGCACTGGACCATCCAGTGCGGCGCATGGTTGTCACATCGGACACTTACATGTCGCCTGCGTTTGCCGCGATCAGCGCGCGGGCCTTTTCGACAAGCGCCGCGCCGTCAATGCCGCTGGCGCTGACTTCAGCGATCCAACGGTCAACCACCGGCGCCATCGCATCGCGGAAGACCTGGGTTTCTTCGTCGGTCAGGATGACGTGGGTGTTGCCGGCTTCAACGGCCATGTTGATCCCGAAATCATCGGTCGCGCGCCAGACTTCGCCGACCTGCCCCCACCAGTCGCGACCAGATGCGTCGCGGAACGCTTTTTGGATGTCTTCAGGCAGCCCGTTCCAGCGGTCGCCGTTCATGGACACCTGGAAAGTCGTGGTGCCGAACCGCTCTTCTTCGAAGCCTTCGATCTGGTACTGGGTCTGGTCCTGAATGGCCAGCGGCGGGATGATTTCGAACGGGATCATGGCCCCATCGACGACACCTTTTTGCAGCGATGGCGGCAGTTCGGGCACGGGCATGGCGACGGGCGATGCGCCCAGCGCCTCGATCACCCATGCGCCGGTGCGCGTCGGGATGCGCAGTTTGGTCCCTGCCAGATCGGCGGGGCTGCGGACTTCGATGTCTTTCATATGCAGGGCCTGACCGGCATGGACGTGCAGGAACATTACCTCAAGCCCCTGATATTCCTGACGCAAGTCGCTTTCGAACATGTCAAAAAGCGCAAGGTTGGCGGCGACCGGATCGTTCTTGAACACGGTCGGCAGTTCCATCACCTCTGTGCGGGGGAACAGACCGGGGGTATAGCCGTTCACGGTCCAGACCAGATCGACCACGCCATCGCGGGCCTGCTGGATCAGTTCGGGCGGACGGCCCCCCAAGGTCATCGCCGGAAAGATTTCGATCTTGACGCGCCCACCGGAATTTTCCTCGACTGCGGCGGCCCAAGGTTCCAGCATCTGTGTCTGTGCCGGTGCTTTTGCGCCCAGCAGATGGTGCAGGCGGAACGTGTAGTCCTGTGCCTGTGCAAATGTCGCCGAAAAGGTCAGCGCGGCGGCGGATAGAAGCGCCAGTTTGCGTTTAGAGATTTTCATGTTTTCCTCCCAAGGGTTTATGAAAGTCTGTTGGTATTCGATCCGACATCGTTCTGGACAAGGGTCAGGCCGGGGATCTGTGCGATCACCCGTTGTTCCGAGCCAAGAAAAAAGTCGAGATTTCGGTGCGCCAGACGCGCGTGTTCGCGGGCCAATGCCTCTGCGCGGGCACCTTCGCGGGCGCAGATCGCGTCAAGGATCGCCTTGTGCTGGTCCTGCGCGATGTAAAGTGACCGCAGCGTTTGGGGGGCCATGGATTGGCCGTGCAAAAACGCGCTGGGGCTGGCCATGGGCCGTTTGTTCACCCGCTTGAGTTCGGCAAGCATCACCGGGCTGTCGCACAGCGTGGCCAGTTTTGCATGCAATTTTTCATTCAGGGTCACGTAGCGGTCAAAGTCGATCGTATCGGCGGTATGACCCAGCACCAGATCAATGTCGGCGATAATCGCCTCGCAGGTGTGCTGTTGATCAAGGCTGATTCCGCGTTCGGCGGCCAGACGGAAAACGCTGCCTTCCAGCAGGCCACGCAATTCAATCCAATCGCGCACATCCCGACGGGTCAGGCTGCAGACACGGCAACCGCCGGTCGGGACGCGCTCTAACAGGCCCTGATCGACCAATTCGCGCATCGCTTCGCGCAGGGGTGTGCGCGAAATGCCAAGTTCGTCGGCAAGCGCGACTTCGGACACGCGATCACCTTTGACAAGGTCACCGACAAGAATCCGCTCTCTGAGACCCATCAGGGCGCGTTGAAAGCTTTTTTTCTTTTCGATCTCGGCCAAGTCGGTTCCCCGTGTTTTGGAAATTTGTATACAGTTATTTTTGCATGTCACCCATTTTCCTGTCCAATGCGGGTTATCAGGCAAAATGCGGTGTGAAATGTTCTTGATCAACGTGGCGTCCGGCGTAATTGTCGACAAAATGATGCCGCTGTGGTTTATCCGATCCCGGTGGCCGACCAACAATGGGGATATTTGCGATGACTGACACTGCACTTGCACCGCTTGATACGGCGATCACGATTGATCAGCTGGTGATGGACCCCTATCCGATCTACCGGCGCCTGCGGGCGCAAAGCCCGGTGTTGCGGGTGCAATCGGTTGGCCGGACTTTGCTGACCAAAGCCGAAGATACGAAGGCTGTCAAAGACAATCCGGTGCTGTTCAGTTCGAATGACCGCAACACGCCGATGAAGCGCGCGTTTCTGGCCCACACTCTGATGCGCAAGGACGGCGAAGAGCACCTTCGCGAACGCAATGCGATGGCCCCTGCATTCAGTGCCAAGACGATCCAGACCGAATGGATTCCGCGCTACCGCGAGATTGCGAGCGCCTATCTGGACCGTCTGCCGAAAGGCGAGGTGGTGGATTTGTTCAGCGCACTGGCGGCCCCCTATGCGTCGCGTGGGCTGGCCGTATTGTTGGGAACCGAAGCCGCGACAGATGCCCAGATGGCGGACTGGTCGCAGGCGTTGATTGATGGGGCCGGGAATTTCGGCTGGCTCCCAGAGCCGTTCGCGCAGTCGGACAGGGCTAACGCCGAAATGGATGCGCTGTTTGACAAATTGCAGGACCGGCACCGGGCGGAACCTAACAGCAGCGCGCTTTCTGTCATGCTGAACGCGGATGACCCGATCCCGATGTCGCAGATATTTGCCAATATCAAGATCGCCATCGGTGGCGGGATTAACGAACCGCGCGATGCGCTGTGTACCGTTTTGTACGGCCTGCTGACCAATCCCGACCAATTGGAACAGGTGAAGGCCCGAGAGGACTGGAGCAAGGCGTTTGAAGAAGGCGTGCGCTGGGTCGCGCCGATTCAGGCGTCATCGCGGCTGGTCACGGAAGACACTGAAATTCGTGGGCATCTGATCCCCAAGGGCGATACGGTGATGACCATTCAAGCCTCGGCCAACCGCGATGAGGACCTGTTCGACAATGGCGAGGATTTTATCGTGTACCGCGACAAGAACCCCCATCAGGCCTTTGGGAATGGCCCGCATTTCTGTCAGGGCACCCATGTTGCCCGGCGTGCGGTGGGCGTTGTGATGCTGCCGATGCTGTTTGAGCGGTTCCCGAATATGCGGTTGGCCAATGCCGAAGATGTAAAATGGCGTGGTTTCGGCTTCCGGGGGCCGATCAACCTGCCGGTCGTCTTGGCGTGACCTAGGGCCAGTCGGCAAAGCTTTGGCTTTGGGTTGGGGCGTTGATTTGCCTTTGCAGTGATTTGCGATAGCGGGCCGGAGGCGCGCCGGTGGCGGTCCGGAAGGCCCGGCTGAAATGGGCGGCGGTCTTGAACCCCAGATCATGCGCAATCTGGTCGATTGATTTGCTGGACCGTTCCAATAACAACTGCGCTTCGTAGATCAGGCGTTGCTGGACAAGGACACTGGGCGCCCGGTCCAGCGCCCTTGTGCAGATGTCATGCAGCCGGTCGGGTGTGATGTGCATGGCGTCTGCATATTGGCTGACGGTCCAGCGGTTGCGGAAATGCGTTTCGATCAACTGGCGAAACGCTGGCAAAATCCAGTGCTGACGCCGTGCGGGTCGGGGCCCTTTGGTGTCACGCAAGCTTTGCCGCCAAAGCCGGATCAGGATCATGCGCACCTGCACTTCGACCACGATTTCCGTGCCGGGGCCGTTTTCGGTGATTTCGTCCACGATGGTTTCAAAGCACTGGATCAGGCGGGCAAAATCGGTGTCGGTTTCGGTCAGGCGCACGATGTGGGGCCGGTGTGACAGATCGCGCAGGTCGGTGGATTCGGGTTTGTGGCCGATGGCGTTTGCCAGCGTGACTTCGGTCAGGAGCAGGTGAAAGCAGTTTGACCCGGCCCGCCCGATCAATCGCATCCCCGCAGACCACGGCAGCCACGCGATGGCGGGCCCGTCGATGACCAGATCGTTCTGGTCCGGGGTCCGCGCGATCACGCGCCCCGACACGACCAGCACCGCCCGCCAACATTGCCGGTCAAAGCGGACCAGCCCGCCCAAAAAGCGGTCACGGATATCGCAGACCACATGTTCGGCATGCAGATCGAAGGTCAGTGATGTTGGCGCTAACACCTGAATCATCCGTCAACGATACCAGATATCGGCAAAAATGAACCAAATAATGGTGTTTTTTTTGCGAAAATTCCGGGGATAGTGGGGGGGCGGAGGAAATACCGGCGGCTTCGCTTGAGTCGCATGTCTTGGGAGGGACACGGTGCAGGAGGCAAGTCTTGTCATCAATGGGGAACGGTATGCGGCGGCCAGCGGGCTGACGTTTGACCGGCGTGATCCGTTCAGCGATGCGGTGGTGTCGCGGGCGCCTGCGGCCTGCGCGGCCGAGGCATTGAAGGCCGTGAACGCCGCCGCCGCTGCATTTGGCGATTGGTCTGCGACCCCCGGCCACGCGCGGGCGGCGCTGCTGCTGAAGGCGGCGGATGCGCTGGGCGACCGCGAGGATGCGTTCTTTGATCATATGGCCGGTGAAGTTGGCGCATCGCGTGACTGGGTGCGGTTTAACCTGAAACTGGCGCAGGGGATTTTGCGGCAAGCTGCGGAATTGCCCGCCTTGATGCAGGACGAGCGTGTGCAGAACGCCGCTGCGGGCACCCAGTCGATTATCCGCCATCAACCGGCGGGCGTGATTGTGGGGTTCGCCCCCTGGAACGCGCCGCTGACGCTGGGCTTTCGGGCGATTGCGGCACCGCTGGCCTGTGGCAATACGGTTGTGCTGAAAGGGTCGGAACTGTGCGCGCGCACGCATCAGCTGGTGGTTGAGCTGCTTAATGATGTGGGGTTGCCTGCGGGTGTCGCGAACTACGTCACCCATGCCCCGGCGCAGGCCACCGAGATCGCAGAGGCGATGATCGGTCATCCCGCTGTGCGCCGGGTGAATTTCACGGGATCAACACGGGTGGGCCGCGAGATTGCGCGGATGGCGGCGCAAAGTCTCAAGCCGTGCCTGTTGGAACTGAGCGGCAAGGCGCCGCTGATCGTGCTGGAGGATGCGGATCTGGATGCGGCGGCCGAGGCGGCGGCGTTTGGGGCGTTTTTCAATCAGGGTCAGATTTGCATGTCCACCGAGCGGGTGATCGTCGTCGACAGCATCGCGGATGCGTTTGTGGCCAAGCTGGGCGCGCGTGCGCGTGCGATGAGCGCGGGAAACCCGCGTGACGACCGCGCGCAACTGGGTCCGTTGATCAGTGCCGAAGCGGCGCTGCGGTTGGGCGGTTTGATCGAAGATGCGGTGACGCGCGGGGCGCAGGTGGTTGCAGGTGGCTCTGCTGATCGGGCGGTGATGCAGCCCACGGTGGTGGACCATGTGACATCGGCGATGCGGCTTTATCATGACGAATGTTTTGGCCCGATTGCCGCCGTGATGCGCGTGGCAGACGAGGACGAGGCGGTTTCGATCGCCAATGAGACCGAATTTGGTTTGTCGGCGGCGGTGTTCAGCCGCGACGTGGACCGCGCGCTTGGGGTGGCGGGGCGGATTGACAGCGGCATGTGCCATATCAATGGCCCCACCGTTTACGACGACCCCAACATGCCGTTCGGGGGCACAAAGGCATCAGGCTATGGCCGTTTCGGCGGACCGGGCGCCATTCGTGAATTCACGGAAACGCGCTGGATCGCGATTCACGATCCCGTGTGACGTGTTGACCGGAAAATCATCAGTGGAGGAGATAAAATGAAACGCAGGACCCTTATGAAACTCACGGCGGCAACCAGCCTTGCCCTGTCGATGATGCATGGCCCGGCATTTGCCGACGCCCATGTGGACCCCATTGTGATTGGGGCCGTGGCGCCCAAGACCGGCCCGCTGGCGGGGGGGTCCACAGTCAGCCATTGGCCGAACATCGCGCTTTGGGCGGGTCAGATCAACGCGCGCGGCGGTCTGAATGTGGGTGGCACGATGCACCCGGTCGAGATTATCGAATATGACGATCAGACCAATCCCGGCGAGACGATCAAAGCCGTGCAGCGTCTGGCGACGCAGGACGAGGCGGACTTTATCCTTGCGCCTTATGGCACCGGTCTGAACATCGCGGCGGCGCCGATTTTTGCGCGCTATGGCTATCCGCAGATCACATCCACCGCGATCACCGATCAGGTGGCCGAACTGTCCGCGCAATTCCCCAACATGTTCTTTACGCTGGGCGGGTCAAAGGGGCTGGCCGAGGGTGCGGTTGAGGTGCTGGTGAACCTGCGCGATGCGGGCGACATCGGCAGCAAAGTGGCGATGGTCAATGTCGCCGACGCTTTTGGCATCGAACTGGCCGCAGCGGCCCGTCCCGCGCTGGAGGCTGCCGGGTTCGATATTGTCTATGACAGCTCTTATCCACTGGGCACCCAAGACCTGTCGCCTGTCGTCAAAGGTGCCGCGAACGCGGGCCCGGATGCGTTTCTGGCGTGGTCATACCCCGGTGACACCTTTGCCCTGACCGAGCTTTCACAGATCGAGGGCATGGACGTCAAAGTGTTCTACACCGCGGTCGGCGCATCATTCCCCGCCTATTACGGTCGCTTTGGCGCGGCGGCTGAAAATATCATCGGTGCCGGTGGTGTGAATGCCGACAGTCAGGCCTTTCAGGACTACCGTGCGGCCCATATGGCCGCGACCGGTGCCGAGCCTGACTACTGGGCGAGCGCAATGATGTATTCGTCGTTGCAGGTGCTTGAGCAGGCGATTGAAGGTGCGGGCACGATAGATCGCGCGGTCGTGTCGCAATACATCAAAGACAATGCGTTCGAAACGGTCGTCGGTACGATTGATTTCGATGCGCAGAACAACAACGCCTCTTTCTGGACCGTTGGCCAGTGGCAGGACGGTGTGTTTCGGGGTGTCGCATCCACCGGGCGCGAAGGCGCTGTGGATGTCAAGATCAAGACCGGCTGGGAATAAGTCCCGCAGCACGACGTGATCCCGGCGTGTCATGCGCCGGGGTCAAACACCGTGAACCTACGGAAAGACCCGGATGGATATTTTGATCACCGGCCTGTTGTTGGGGGGGACGTATGCCCTGATCGCGATTGGCCTGAACCTGCAATACGGCGTCGCCCGTATCATGAACCTTGCCAATGGCGAGATGTTGGTGATCGGTGGCTTCAGCGCGTTCTGGGCGCATACCAATATCGGGTTGAGCCCGCTGTTGACCGTGTTCATTCTGGCCCCCGTCGCCTTTGGGCTGAACTGGCTGATCTATCGAGTGATGATGGTGCCGCTGGTCAAACGCGCCAAGACGCGCGGGCAGTTGGAGGTGGACAGTATCCTTGCGACCTTTGGTCTGTCCTTTGTGCTGGTCGGGCTGATGCTCGCGGTCTTTGGGGGCGATTATTTCAACTATTCCTATCTGGCGGTCCCGATCAGGATCGTCGGGGATACCTATGCGCTGAACCGGGTCATGGCGTTTGTCATGGCGGTGATCATCTGCGGTCTGATCTATTTGTGGCTGAACCGCACACGGGCAGGCATGTCGATCCGCGCGATTGCGACCGCCCCCGATGCGGCGCGGCTGGTGGGTATTGACGTGCGCAGGCTGTCGGCGCTGACGTTTGCGCTGGGCGGTGCGGTGACGGCGGTGGGCGGGGCCTATATTTCGACGTTTCTGACGCTGGATGCCTCCACGGGTGTGGTTTTCACGCTGAAGGCGCTGATCATCGTGATTATGGGTGGCGTCGGTGATGTGCGCGGCACGATTGTGGCTGCGCTGCTGCTGGGGGTGCTGGAAAGCTTTGTCGCCGCGCTGATTGATCCCGGTCTGACGCTGGCTGCCGCCTATGCGATGTTTATCACCATTTTGTTGTTCCGCCCGCAGGGCCTTTTTGGGCGCAAACCGACATGACCCTGCCAGATTGGAAAACGGTGGGCGGCGCGGCTGTTCTGTTCGGACTTGCGGCGCTGCTCCCCTATAGTGGCAGCGGGTATTATCTGGGCCTTGGCATCACCATTGCGATGTTCGCGGTGCTGGCGACCAGTTGGGCGCTGTTTTCGGGCCCAACGCATTATATCTCGCTTGCCACTGCTGCGTTCTTTGGGGTCGGGACCTATGTCACCGGGCTGGGGTTCGAGGCGCTGCCGTATTGGACCTTGCCGTTGATTGCCGGTGTCGCAGGTGCGGTGCTGGCGGGGTTGGTCGGGCTGGCGACGTTGCGCCTGTCGGGTGTCTATTTCGTGATCTTTACGCTGGGTCTGGCCGAACTGGTGCGCCAGATCATCACGTGGAGCCAGAACCGCAGCGGCCAAAAGGGCCTTTATGTGCTGACAGATATGACCGAGGCGGGGATTTACTGGCAGTTGCTGGGGCTGGCGGCGGCCGTATTCCTGGCGGGCTGGCTGATTGCCCGGTCGCGGCTTGGTTTCGCGCTGCGCATCATTGGCGACGATGAAACCGTGGCGGCCCATTCAGGCATCAACACGGCTCTGGCCAAAGTTCTGCTGTTCATGGTGTCGGGTGGTGTTGCGGCCATGGTGGGCGCAATTCTGGCGCCACGCTTTGTTTATATCGAACCCTCGCTCGCATTTGCGCCGATCCTGTCGTTCCAAGTGGTCATCATGGCCTTGCTTGGCGGCACGGGGCGATTGTGGGGCCCGCTGGTGGGCGTGATCCCATTCACCTTCCTTCTGGAAGCGATCGCGTCCAACTTTCCCAACCAGACAACGCTGGCGCTTGGTGTTGCGTTTCTGGTCATTGTCTATCTTCTGCCGCGCGGCTTCGTGGGGCTGATCGAAGACGCCAAGGCCCGGATGCGCCGGACGGAAGGGGCTTTATGATGCAGAATACGGTTCTGTCTTTGCGGGGCGTGACCAAGCGGTTCGGGGGACTTGTGGCCGTCAATGCGATGGATTTCAACGTGACCGAGGGCGAAGTCATGGGTTTGATCGGGCCGAACGGGTCGGGTAAATCCACGACGCTGAACCTGATTTCCGGGGCGTTGCCCGCGACCGCTGGTGCCATTTCCCTGCGCGGCACCGATATCACCACGATGGCCGCCAAGGATATCACCCGCCGGGGGATTTCGCGGACGTTCCAATTGGTGCGGCTGCTGCCGTCAATGGATGTGCTTGAAAACGTCATGGCCGGTGCGGTTTTCGGTCACAAGCGGCATTGGGGAGCCGAGGCGCGCACCTATGCCATGGGGCTGATCGACCGCGTTGGTCTGGGCGGTAAGGCGCACGCACGGGTCGGGCAACTGACCTATATTGATACTAAGCGGGTGGAATTGGCGCGCACGCTTGCGTCCGATCCCAAGCTGTTGTTGCTGGATGAATGGTTGGCGGGGCTGAACCCGACCGAGCTGGAAACCGGGATCGACCTGATCAAATCGCTGCGCGACGAAGGGCGCACGATCATTCTGGTGGAACATGTCATGGATGCGATCCGGTCGCTGTGCGACACCTGTGTGGTCATGTCGTCGGGCACCAAGATTGCCGAAGGGCCGCCTGCGGCCGTGTTGACCGACCCCGAAGTAATCCGCGCGTATCTGGGGGATGACGACGATGCTTGAGGTGCGCAACCTATCTGTCAGCTATGGCCAGCACCGCGCGCTGGACAATGCTGCGATCCGGCTGGACCGCGGCGAGATCGTGGTAATCCTTGGCGCCAACGGGGCGGGAAAATCGACACTGCTCAAGGCGATCAGCGGGATTTGCGAAGGCAAGGTCGTGGGCGACGTGATGCTGGGCGGCACGGACCTGACCCAACTGTCCGCCGACCGGATTGTCGAGGAAGGCATCGCGCTGGTCCCCGAAGGGCGCGGCGTGTTTGGCGAATTGACCGTCCGCGAGAACCTGACGCTGGGCGCGTACAGCCGCCGCGCCCGTGACGAAGAGGCCGCCAATCTGGAACGGGTCTATCGGTTGTTCCCCAAACTGATGGAACGCGGCGGGCAGGTGGTCCGCACGATGTCGGGTGGTGAACAGCAGATGGTGGCGATTGGCCGCGCGATGATGTCCAACCCGCAGGTCTTGACGCTGGATGAACCGTCGTTGGGCCTGTCGCCGCTCTTGTGCAAAGAGCTGTTTGCGAACCTGAAGCTGGTCCGGAATCTGGGCATCGGCATCTTGCTGGTGGAACAAAACGCCAGGCAGAGCCTTGCGATTGCGGACCGGGGGTATTTGCTGGAAAATGCCCATATCATCCACGAGGACAGCGCGGCCAGTCTGCGCAACGATCCGGCGGTCAAGGCCGCCTATCTGGGCGCGGGTACGCAGCCGGTCAAAGTGGCGATTGCGGCCAGTATGGCGCCAAAATTCGAAGTGCGGCCCAGGTCGCAACAGACCCGGTCTGCCGATGCGGTGCTGGGGCGGTCGGTGGCTGATTTGGTGGCACAGGCCGCAAGCCGCGATGCACAGGCGGTCGCACAACGCCGGGGGCATGTCGCCGATGCGACGCTGCCGGACATGGCCGCGCATGGTGATCGGTTGACCGCCGCCCTGCGCGAAATTGAAAACGCTGCCGTGCGTGCGCGGCGCAAAACATCACAGCTGAAATAGCAAGAAGGACAGGACCAATGTTGGACAAAGCGACAGGCATCCAAGCAATCAAAGGCATGTATATCGGCGGTGAGTGGATTCCATCGACACGGACATTCGCCGATATAAACCCGTCAACCGGGGCTGTTTACGCGCAGGTCCCCGATGGTGGCCGCGCCGAGGCCCGCGCCGCGATCGACGCCGCGCATGCCGCGTTTCCCGCCTGGTCGGAGCTGATGTTTCAGGAGCGTGCGCATCTGATGCTGAAATGCGCCGACATCTGGGAAAAGCGCGCGCCCGATTTCGTAGCCGCCGCCCAAGCCGAAGGCGGCGGTTGGTTCGGCAAAGGCATGTTCGAGGCGGGCTATGTCGCCGAGGTGTTTCGCGCGGCGGCGGGCGTGCTTTATGGTGCCATCGGCGAGGTGCTGCCGTCAGAGCACGGCAAGATTTCCACCGCCACACGGTTCCCAATGGGTGTCGTTGCGGTGATTTCGCCTTGGAACATGCCCGGCATTCTGACCAGCCGGGGCTTTGCGTTTCCGATGGCTGCGGGCAATACCATCGTTCTGAAACCATCCGAGGATACGCCCTATGCGGGCGGGCTTTTCTTTGCGGAAATTCTGGAAGAAGCTGGCGTGCCCAAAGGTGTGTTCAACGTCGTGACCTGCGCCCGCGAGAACGTGCAGGACATGGGTGATGAACTGATCGAGAACCCCAAGGTCAAGGGGATTTCGTTCACCGGGTCCACCCCTGTCGGACGCCAGATCGCCGCAAAGGCGGGCGCCCACCTGAAGAAGTGTTGCGTGGAACTGGGCGGCAAGGACAGCCTGATCGTGTTGGAAGACGCCGACATGGAGCGCGCGACATCTTCCGCCAGCTTTGGCGCCTTCATGCATCAGGGCCAGATTTGTATGAGCGTTGAAAAGATCCTTGTCCACGAAAGTATTTACGATGAATTCATGGAGAAATTCGTGGCGCGTGCCGCCAAGCTCAAGACCGGCGATACGGCGGACAAGGGCAATGTGATCGGCCCGCTGATTAACGAACGGCAGGTGGACCGGGTGCGGAGCCAGATCGAGGATGCCTTGGCCAAGGGGGCGACGGCCGTTTTGGGCGGCAAAGTCTGGGATCGTTTCGTGGAGCCCACGATCCTGACCAACGTCACCGCCGATATGGATGTCTGGCGCGATGAAACCTTTGGCCCTGTGGCGGTCGTGGTGCCGTTCAAGACCGATGAAGAGGCGATCGCACTGAACAATGACACCGAATATGGCCTGTCTGCCGGGATCATCACCGCAGACGAGCATCGCGCGCTTGATATGTCCCGCAAGCTGGAAACCGGCATGTGCCACGTCAATTGTTCGTCGATCAACGATGAACCGCATGTGCCCTTCGGCGGATCAAAAGCGTCTGGTCTTGGGCGTCATGGCGGCAAGTGGTCGCTTGAGACATTCACGGAAACCCGCTGGATTACGCTGGACCGGGGGCATCGCCCTTATCCGCCGGTATTTTAAGCCAGTTCGTATGAAAATAGGGGCCACCTGTGCCCCACCCAACCGAAAGGAGCTTGTCAGATGGCGACCGCACTGACCTGGATCATTCTTGTTGTTATCGCCGCTGCGATCCTTATCGGCGTCGCGGCGTGGCTGTTTGAACGCGCCACAAACGAGGTCGCGCTGGTGCGCACAGGCGTCGGTGGGCGCAAGGTGGTCATTGACGGCGGCACCCTTGCCATCCCCTATTTCCACGAGATCAGCCGTGTGAACATGCAGACGATCCGCATGGATGTGCGCCGGTCCGGTGACAGTTCCTTGATCACCAAGGACCGGATGCGCGTGGATGTGGGGGCGGAGTTCTATGCGTCGGTCATACCCGAGGCCGGCGCGATCACCCGCGCCGCACAGACATTGGGCAAACGTGTCTTTCAGGCCGATCAGTTGAAAAGCCTGATTGACGGGATGATGATTGACGCGCTGCGCAGTGTGGCGGCGCAGATGACCATGGACGAATTGCACGAAAACCGCGCGCGGTTCGTGGCAGAGGTCGGCACGGCGTTGCAGGACACGCTGCTGCGCTATGGTTTGCATCTGGATTCCGTGTCGTTGACCGAACTGGACCAGACGCCGTTCAGCGCGCTGGATGAAAACAACGCCTTCAATGCCGTTGGCATGCGGAAATTAGCCGAGGTTATCGCGGCGTCCAAGAAAGAGCGCGCCGAAATCCAGGGCGACAGTGATGTCAGCGTGCGCCGGGCCGCGATGGAGGCAAATCGCCGCAAGATGGAGATTGATCTTGAAGAACGCCGCGCGGAAATTGCGCAGCGTCAGGAGCTGGAAACGCTGATGGCGGCGCAGTTGTCCGAAGTTGCCGCGCGCAAAGCAGACAGTGAGCGCAGCGTCGCGGCATCGCGGATCAAGATGGAGCAGGACATTCAGTCGGCAGAAATCGCCCGCGAAATCGCAGTGGCCGCCCAAAGCGAGAGCCAGAGCGCGGCGACTGCCAAGGCCAATATGGCCAAAGCCGCTGCCGTTGAGGCCGAAGAGGCGATCAGTACGGCCCGCCAAATGGCCGGCGCTGAGCGGGTAAAGGCATTAGCCTTGCTGCTGGCCCGGCAAGAGGCCGAAGCGGCCGCAACGCGCGCCGAGATCACGGCGCGTTCGGCCAAGGCAACCGCCAAGGACAAGGCAGAGGCGGTGGGGATCGAGGCACAAGCCAACAAGCTGGCGAAATTGGCCGAAGCGGATGCGATACGCGCGCGGATCGAGGCGGAGAACACGCGCTCTGACGCGATGATCGCGATGGAGCTGGAAAAGGCCCGCATTCTGGCGCAGCCCGACATCATTGCGCAGATGGTCAAGCCCGCCGAAAAGATCAATGCCATCAATATCCACCAACTCAGCGGCGCAGGCCTGTCGGCGCAACGGACGGATGGGTCGGCCGCGCAGGCGCCGTTGAATCAGGCGCTTGACGCGATCATGGGGATGGCTGTGCAAATGCCCGCCCTGCAAAAGATCGGCGATGCCATCGGGATTGATGTGCAAAAATCGCTGGCGCCGAAACCTGCCGAGCCACAAGAATAGTGCGACATTGAAAGCGCTGACAGGGCGGTACGCTGGCCTGTCAGATTTTATATATTTCGCGATACCAGCTTAAATGATCATCAAGTAAATTGCACGAAAGTCCCTCCAAGTACACAGGCATTTGCTGGACCAAAGGGGGGAAGACATGGCCAATGGCCACCAAATATTGCCCTTTGGCCCATATTTGCGGGACTCAGCCTATCCGACATGGCTTGCGACCGTGGCTGGTGAATTGCTGTGCAGCAACCTTGCCTTTGAAAATTTGATGGGCCTCGAGACGCAGTTGGGCGAGTTTGACGACCTGCAAATTGCCGTGGTGCAGACTGATGGTGCGCTGGACGATCTGCGCCGAAGGTTTTTGGAAAACCCTGCGCCAAACAGAAATATCACACTGTGTTTTCAGGGCAAGGCGGGGCTGGAACACAGGTGCGATTGCATCTGTCGGGCGGTCATGTCCAACGGGCAGTTGGTCGGGATATTCGGTCGCATACGTATTCAGGATAGTCCGCGCGCGCTGGGCGCGCTCGACGAAAATCTGCCGGACGAGCAGATGCGACATCATCGCAACATCCTGCAGATGGTGACCGAAACGGCTGGTGTCGCCGCATGGTATTCAGACCCCGACACCGGGCAAATGTTTGCGACAGACAACTATTTTGAGATGCTGGGTTATCGGCCGGGTGCGATCGCGCTTGATTCCACTTGGGTGCGTGCGCAAATCCATCCCGATGACCTGCCGGAGGCGACGCGCCAGATTGAAGACATGATTGCGGGCAAGCGCGATGTGTACCGCGTTGATTATCGCCTGCGCTGCAAGGATGGAGCGTGGAAGTGGTGCCAAGCGACCGGGTTTCTGAAGCCATTGGATCATTTGACATCTTCGCCAATCATCTATGGCAGCGTGATGGATATTTCTGTCCGCAAAGCGGATGAGGAACGTCTGGAGAACGCGCTGCGCGAGTCCGAGGCGACCAAAGCGCTGATCGCATACAAAGAGGAAACACACCGCGTCGCAACGCAAAGTGGTGGAATCGCCCCTTGGCATATAGATCCGATCACCCGGGACGCCTGGTGGAGCGACGCATTTTATGCGCTTCTGGGCTATGATCATGATGAATTGGCTGGCACCTCTGCCGCTTTTCGCGCGCTTATTCATCCCGATGATGCATCTGTCGCGGTCACATCCATGAATGAACTGATCGCAGGGGACGCAGATGTATATCACACCGATTTCCGCCTGAAGACGAGGGATGGCAGTTGGGTTTGGTGCGAATCGACGGCGCGCCTTGTCTCGCGCGAGGCGATTGGGCTTCATCCGCTGATCTGCGGGAGTATGCGAAACATTACAACGCGCAAGGCGTTCGAACAACAACTTGAAGCTGCATTGCATGAGGCCGAACAGGCGCGCGACGATGCATTGGCCGCACGGGTTTTGGCACAGGGTAACGAAGACATGCTACGTGCGTCAGCCGTGAGCGGTGCAATCGGCCCTTGGAACGTCTGTCCGGCAACGGGTGACTGCTGGATGATGGACGTGACCTATCGCATGTTCGGATACCGACCCGGCGAATTTGTACCAGATGACATCGGCTGGCGCAGCCTGTTTCACCCCGATGATTTGGCTGGGGGTGTCGCGGCCATGGAAGACCTGGTGTGTGACCGCGCAGAGGTTTACGACTATGCACATCGGCTGCGCCACAAGGATGGCACCTATCATTGGTATCGCGGAATCGCCCGCAAGATTGACAGGTCGGCGCAGGATCTGCCTTTTCTGATCGCAGGTGCAACGACGCCGATTGGCCACCTCAAGGAGAATGAGGCGCGGTTGGCCGAGGCCGCAGCGGCCGCAAATCAGATCAGTGATCGCCTTACCTCGATCGCTGACAACGCGCCTGCCGGGCTATATGAATTTCGCTGGCACCCAAACAGCGAACCGGATTTCCCTTATACAAGCGCATGTTTCGGTGATCTTTTGGGCTACACCCGCGATGAGATAGAAACCTTGAAGGTGGGTATTTTTGCACGCGTGCATCCCGATGATCTTGCTGAGCTTATGGCGTCCATGCAAGCATCTACGTCCTCATTGACGCAGTGGAATCACAGGTTTCGCTGGGAACATCCGACACGGGGGCTGATTTGGCTCGCAGGCTCCGCGACCCCAAAACGGCACATCGACGGAACCGTGATTTCGGCAGGCGCGATCTATGACGTGACCAACGATGTCCATCGCGAGGCAGAGTTGCGGCAGGCGCACCATGAAGCCGAGCAAATGCGCGCGGAAAATGAAAAACAGGCGCTGCATGACGTATTGACCAGGCTTCCGAACCGCCGCTACTTTGATCAGCACCTCGAGGATCGGCTGGCGGCCGCAAAATTGGGCGAGGGGCCGAAAGATTGCGTGCTTATTCGCGTTGATGTGGACCGTTTCAAATACGTGAATGACACAATGGGCCATGAGGCCGGCGATCAGGTTCTGATCAGGATTGCCGACATTTTCCGCGAAAGCGTGCGTGGCAGCGATTTCAGCGCGCGTGTCGGTGGCGATGAGTTCTCGATTGTTCTGTCACCCGGCAGCTTGGACAGGCAGGCAAAGTGTCTTGTCGATCGTATTCAGGCGTTGATGGCGATCCCGCTGACATTCAACGGGCGGCAATGCCATTTACACGCAAGTTTTGGGGTGGCCTATGTCGCGGATATTACCGCCCCGGGCATTGAAATTCAGTCATTTGCGGATACGGCTCTTTATCGTGCCAAAGAAAAAGGCCGTAATCGGATGGAGTTTTTCACATCCGATATGCACCGCGATTTCATTGATGGTCAGTCATTGGCAAGCGAATTACATGATGCCCTGAAAAACAAGGAATTCGTGCCATTTTTCCAGCCGCAGATATCAGCCAAAGATGGCAGCGTCATCGGGGTCGAAACTTTGGTGCGCTGGCAGCACCCTAAAAAGGGTCTATTGACGCCGAATAAGTTTCTAAAGACAGCGGAGCAATTGAAAGTTGTTGCGGATATCGACCGTATGATGGTCGAAAAATCGACGGAATCGCTCGCCCGGCTTCGGAAAAAGGGCGTCTTTGTGCCAAAGATCAGCTTCAATGTCAGTTCGGGCAGAATGCAGGATCCTGAAATCATAGCCGAGGCGCAACAGATTTCAAAAGGCGAGACACGGGTGACATTTGAACTGATCGAATCCATTTTGGTCGAAGAGGAAAGCGTCGAATTCAAAAGACACCTGTCGCGTATTCGCGATGCCGGCATCGACATTGAGATTGATGATTTCGGGTCAGGACATGCATCAATTATCGGCCTGATGGAAGTTCTGCCCACCGCGTTGAAAATTGATCAGCGCATTGTCTCGCACGTTGCAGAAAAAGAGGCGTCGGCAAAATTGGTGAAAGCGATCATTCAAATTGCAGGTGCTCTTGGCATTCGCATCGTCGCAGAGGGTGTCGAAATGCAGGCGCAGGCTGATACCTTGCGCAAGCTGGGATGCGATGTGTTTCAGGGTCATCTGTTCGCAAAGCCGCTAAGCGAGGCGGATCTTGAGATTTTTCTGAAATCTGGTTGAGCCTGCAATCGTCGATTCTTTGATCAAAGCGGCGGTCATGCGGTGCTGTCTGACGATAGCAAAATTTGGACCGCTCCGCTTCACTGCAAAATGGCGTGCCGGGAACGCGACGTATGTCGGCGGCATATCAGGAACGCCGGCACGGGCAATTGTGGGGTTTGATGGTTTGTTCGGGGCTGTTCAGAGGGTTCCTCGGGCGAGGGCGGCGACGCCTGTTCTGGCGATTTCCTGTAGGCCGAGGGGGCGCATGAGGTCGGCGA
>Ga0208544_10000036_pt1 | contig 93132 bp, 76 predicted proteins | sample DEB08_DNA_9_FD_184526 | JGI IMG/M metagenome (GOLD analysis project Ga0208544, IMG submission 184526) | Aqueous microbial communities from the Delaware River and Bay under freshwater to marine salinity gradient to study organic matter... | ecosystem: Environmental > Aquatic > Marine > Coastal ...
ACTGATTGTAAACCCGTTGTAACTAATTTAGAAGAAGAACATGAGCTTATACTTAATTTATTTGGTAGCAATTATTGGCGTTTTTACACTTAATTATTTTTTTGCTTTTTTGGGTGCGAAACATAAGTTTATAATAGGTTTTTAAATTTTCCTGCCATTTTTTGGATAAGTCTTTTGTCTTCAAACCAAGCATTCTCTTAGTCGCTACTTCCAAACCATACTTACCCACTCCTTTAAAATAAGGCTCAATAATATCGTCTCCATAAATACCTGTAATAAACGCCCAAAAAGCTTGTCCATACCGATAAGGGAAATATTTACCACTACTCAAATCTTTGATACTCGGTACATCGTCATTTAACACCGCATCTCGCATCCACATAGCCGTATGCGCATCTACTCGCCCAATCGACATATATTCCGCTAAACCTTCGACCATCCAAAGTGGAATGTTAGCTAAATTTTTAAGACTAGTCGAATCTCCTTCTGACATCAAATGATACTGAAAAGCATGCACCATTTCATGTCCCAAAACATGATTGGTTTGCTGATTCGACATGGCAATCGGCATAATTACTCGGCGTTTATAGCCTTCTGTTACTCCCCCTGTTCCAACACTTACCGAGCTAGAAATAGCATTGGTTTGCTGGAAATCACCGTGATTATTATAAAAAATAATTGGATTTTTAGTGGCAAAAGTATCGTGTAATACTTCTTGATGCATGTGATACCATTGTTCGCTTTGTTGGGTCAAAGCATCTAAGTATTCTGGATTGCCTAAATAATGGTATATCTCAAAGTTTGGCGATTCATAAACTTCAAAATTGAATTTTTTGTATTTGGCTTTGTTTCTGCCAAAATACTGTGCTTGGGTAGCGGTGAGTGAAACGCAGAATAAAGCAAATAATAGTAGGATTTTCCTCTTTTTCATGGTTAAAACTTTATAGGCTAATTCGTTAAACCATTTGCTTAACGAAAGCAGTTAATAATCGAGTCAATATGCTATAGGTGATTAACTGAATACAGCATTGACCAAATTCCAAAGCAACGGCTTGAAATTCTAGATTAGTTAAATGATTTTAGGACTAAATAAAGTCTTCTTCGAATAGATAAGTTATAGTTTTACAGTATAGAGTTATAGATGCAGTTACATATTAAATGATATGGAAAGATGAATTCGTATGTGGGGTTGGTTAAAGTTATCTTAAGAAATTAGGTGTTTTTATAAGTGCCTTTTTAGCGACAGTTATCTTTTTAATTCATTCATCTTCTTGGTATACTCTTTGATAACCTTCAACGTAGTTTCATCCTTATCATAAACAGAATACCAGCCTTGGTATTCAAAAGGCGGATCCCCAATAAATTCATCGCCAGCTTTCCAAACGGCTTTTGGTTTTCGAGGACGACCTTCTCCTCCCCAAGCCCAAAAATTACAACCTGCAATAGGTTGACCGTTTTTAGTCGATTGATGGATTAAATCAAAAATCTCCTGATAATAATTATCTCGATAAGTAGTCGGAGATGTCGATTCATAACTTTCCATATCCCTAGCAATACCAAATTCTTCTAATACGACGGGCATTTTTAATTTATTGGCTAGAGCGATATGTTTTTTAATATATTTTTTGGCTTTTTCTAAGGATTTTTGATAAGACTTTTCTGGTTTAGTTGGATCGTACCAGCCCCAATTCTGAATCCAAATATGCATGGTTGCATAATCTATATTTTTGATGCGATGTTCTTTTTTAAATTTTGTACTAAAAGGCACAAAAGCATTGCCTTCACTACCAATAGAGACTAAATGATTTTGGTCTAGAGATTTGATGAAAGCGGCCGTTTTTTTAATCCATTTGCGATACTTCCAATTACTGATAATAGCTCTTGGTTCATTCGCCAATTGCCAAGCCATAATTGTTGGGTCTGCTTTATAAGGAATATTGGAAATAGAATTGGTTCTATTAATGATTACTTCAAGGTGTTTGAAATAGGCTGCTTGGGCTGCTTCATTTTTAAAAAAACGAGCCGAAAATTTCATATATTTTAACCATTTTCCATTTTCAGCAGGCGGCGGATAAGGAATGGTTTCGCCTGTCACCCAATTGATATATTGCGCAAAACCACCAGACCAAGGCCACATATTATTCAAACATAAAACGCCAACCATATCCCGTTTTGCCATTTCCACTAATAAAAAATCTAAGCCTTTGAGCAAATCTTCATTATATTTCCCCAACTCAGGTTGGAGTGCAGGGGACATTCGCCAAGGTTCGGTATCAGGCCCTTCACTTGCTGCCATAATGCGCAAATTATTAATGCCTAAAGATTGTAGCTGGTCTAGTTCTCGAACTAATCTAGCTCGATAATTGGGATTATTGGCAATGGCCAAGTTCATAGCTGCCCAAAAGTTAGTGCCGAGATAATAATAAGGCTGCCCGTTTTTGATAAATTGTTTATTTTTTACTGTGATAAAATTAGTATTTGTTTGTCCCACTATTTTAGTTGTTAATAAGAAAGATAGGCTGCAAAAAAGAATAATGTAAACATTAATTACTAGAAAATATTTGGGTATATAAATGTCCTTTTTCATTTTAATTGATGTTTTTATTTTTATTCACCGCTAGGTATGCCTATTTTTGCAAAATCACAGGAAATTCATTCATGAGATTAATAATAAAATACTTATTCTTTATTTTAGTTCTATTGGGAAGCCAAACGATGTTTGCACAAAATAGTGATAACCCTTTTGAATTAAAACATCGGCTAGACAACCAAACTACAACTGATTCTGAAACGGAAGGAATAGACACGCGTCTTATTCAATCAGATAACCCATTTGATATTGCGACGCAGCCCGTCCAAACAACAAGGGCTACACCAATTCCTACGACTGATAAAGTAAAAAGTACGATGCCTGATGAAGCAGCTTCTAAAAACTACCTTTTCTGGGTCTTTTTCTTAGTATTAGCCTTCTTTACAACTGTGGTCAGTATTGCTCGGAAACGTTTGGAACAAAGTTATAGAGCTTTCTTGAATGATAATTTTTTAAGACAATTACATCGAGTCAACCAAGGAAGTTTCTCCTTGTCTTATTTTCTATTATACCTTTCTTTTTTCTTAAATGCGGGTATATTTATCTTTTTAGCCGCAAATTATTTCGGCGCTAATTTACCACAAAATTTTGGATGGGTTTTTCTAATTTGTTTAGGCGTTGCATTAGCCTTTTTATTAAAGCATCTAATGCTATTTTTTATCCAAATAGTCTTTCCTATTAGCAAAGAAATTAAGTTGTATAGCTTTTCAATTATGGTGTTTAGTATCATATTAGGAATAGTCTTATTACCAATTAATATTTTAGGAGCTTTCGCCCCTGTTGGGCTTATGAAAATAGCAATTTGGGGAGGACTTGGAGCGATTCTTGTAATTTACCTTTTTCGTTCCCTTAGAGGTTTATCAATAGCAAGCAAGTACATAATGCTACATAGTTTTCATTTTTTATTGTATCTTTGCGCCGTTGAAATTCTGCCAATTGTAGTTCTATTAAAATTTATTTTATAGAGGATTGATTAAAGGCAAGGAAAGTTAAGAATTCGATTTGCTTCCCAATATTTTTATTGGGCGAAATATATAAATCAAATAACAAACTTTTACAAGCTAAGCGTTGTTGTTTTTTAGTTTGAATGCTATAATTTTCCTTTGAACACACCTAAACGAAAGAATTTCTTTTTTTAAGGTTAATTTCTAAATGTATGTTAGGAATGTCATCAGATAGTACCGCTCAAAAAGTAGAGCAATATAAGCCGGTTAAAAGTATCTTAATATCTCAACCGCAACCTACACAATCTCCTTATTTTAAATTGGAGCAAAAGTATGGTTTGCAGATTGATTTTAGACCATTTATACATGTTGAAGAAGTAACTGTAAAAGAGTTTCGCAAAGCTAGAATTCGTCCTGATGAATTTACATCAGTTATTTTTACTAGCAAAAATTCTGTCGACCATTTCTTTAGAATCTGTGAAGAAATGCGTATTCGGATGTCCGCAGAAACGAAGTACTTTTGTTTGACGGAAGCCATTGCGAATTATCTACAGAAATTTATTGTATACCGAAAACGTAAAGTTTTTACAGGTAAAAGAACCATTCTTGATCTAAAGCCTTATTTGATGAAGCACAAGGCTAAAGAACGTTTTTTATTACCTTGTTCTAATTTAGGTAGTCAACGAGTTTCTTCTTTTTTAACAGAAAATGAGTTCAATTGGAAAGAAGGGATGATGTATAGAACAGTGAGTAGTGATTTATCTGATTTAAGTGATATTACTTATGATGTATTGGTCTTTTTTAGTCCATTAGGCATTAAGTCACTATACGAGAATTTCCCTGAGTTTGAGCAAAATGACACTAGATTTGCTGTTTTTGGCAATTCTACTAGTAAAGCGGTTAAAGAAAGAAATTTAATGATAAATATCCATGCACCTTCTCCAGAGACACCATCTATGACGATGGCTTTGGAAAAATATATTAAGGTGGCAAATAAAAAATCATAGTACTAACTGCGAATTATTGAACGTTTTTAATCAATTGAAAATCGCAAGTACCAATAGCTAAATAACATATAGAAGTTCAAATTTGTAATTGATGCAGATTTGAACTTTTGTTTTTTAAGGTTGTTTTTTGAACTTGAAGTTGTTTATTTACCAACGAATAACCGTTTCTAATGACTACGGAAGATTATAAAAAAGTAGCGCCTACCTTACCCAAAGACCCTGGTGTCTACCGATTTTTAGCAAAAGATGAGACCATCCTATACGTTGGTAAAGCAAAAAATTTAAAAAATAGATTATCTTCTTATTTTGGTAATAAAAAACACCAGCAGAATAAGACGAAGGCATTGGTTAAAAATGCTGACCGATTTGAATACACCATTGTAGAAACAGAACAAGATGCCTTATTACTGGAGGCTACTTTAATCAAAAAATTTCAGCCTCGCTATAACGTGATGCTGAAAGATGGAAAATCTTATACTTATATCTGTGTCAAAAAAGAGCGCTTCCCAAGAGTTTTTATCACTAGAAGTGTTTTTAGAGATGGCTCTACTTACTTTGGTCCTTATACTTCCAAATATCGCATTAAGGTTATTTTAGACCTGATTAAATCTTTGTTTCCACTCCGAACTTGTAATCTTCAATTATCCCCAGATAATATTAAAAAAAATAAATTTAAAGTTTGTCTAGAATACCATATCAAAAATTGTATGGGACCTTGCGAAGGGCATGAAGATGAAGCCAGTTATAATGAAAAGATTGCCCAGATAAAAAATATGTTGCGGGGAAATTTTGGGGCTGTTAAACAGCATTTTAAATCGGTTATGCAGCTACATGCCGAAAATTGGGAATTTGAAAAAGCACAAGTTTTAAAAGAAAAATTAAGTGCTTTTGAAGATTATCAAGGCAAGTCTACCGTGGTAAGTACCTCCATTCGAGATTTGGATGTTTTTTATATCGCAACGGATGAGAAGAAGGCTTATGTCAACTTTCTTAAGGTCATTAATGGAGCGATTATGAATACGCATACGCTAGAGTTGACCAAAAATTTAGATGACGAGGAGGAAAAACTACTGGTTTTTGCGATTGATGAACTACGGAAAAAATTTAATAGCATTACCAAAGAAATTATTTTACCCTTTAAAGTTAATTTGTTAGAACCTGATGTAGAAATTACGGTGCCTAAAATTGGAGATAAAAAGAAACTACTAGACCTTTCTGAAAAAAATGTAAAGTATTTCTTATTGCAACAACGCAAGCAAGCCATCAATAATATTAAAAAAGAAACTTCTGCTGAGCGTATTCTGAAAACAATGAAAGAAGACCTGCAAATGGACGAATTACCGTTCCATATTGAATGTTTTGATAACTCTAATTTACAAGGTTCTTTTCCCGTTTCTTCTTGTGTCGTATTCAAAAATGCAAAACCTTCCAAACGAGATTATCGCCATTTTAATATCAAAACAGTAGAAGGACCAGATGATTTTGCTTCTATGGAAGAAGTGGTGTATCGAAGATATAGTCGCTTAATCAAAGAAGAAAAACCATTGCCAAACTTGATTATTGTTGATGGGGGTAAAGGTCAATTAAGTGCGACTATGAAAATTATGCGTGCTTTAAAACTAGAAAATAAAATTACGATTATAGGTATTGCCAAAAGGTTAGAAGAAATTTTCTTTCCTGACGACCCAATTCCTTTATACATCAATAAAAAATCGGAAACCTTAAAAGTTATTCAGCACGCAAGAAATGAAGCCCACCGTTTTGCGATTACCTTTCATAGGAATCAACGCTCTCGAAATTTCACTTCTACAGAATTAACAAATATTCCAGGTATTGGGGATAAAACAGCGCAGAAATTATTGAGCCATTTTGGTTCAGTAAAAAAGATAAAAGCGGCCTTGGAAACAGAAATCGTTGAAGTGGTGGGAAAAGTGGCGGCGAGAAAAGTGAAGGTGTATTTTGGAAAATAAATCAGTTGTCGATTATCAGTTATCGGTTGAACTCAACTGATAATCGACAACTGATTATCAATCTCCTGTATTATCCATATTAGCCATCGCTTCTTCTGCCAAACTTCGCAATTCAGTTTGATAAGCAGCCCCTTCCTTTCTAACCAATACTCGTCCTTTTTCATCTAAGAAAAGTAAGGTAGGAAATACATTCACTTGATAAAGCAAGGCTAAATTAGGACCATTGCCTTTTTCAGCATCTATTTTATAATTAATGAAATTATCATTCATTAACGTTCCAATTCCTTTATCTGTAAATACATCTTCATCCATTAATTTACAAGGCAAACACCAAGTTGTATAAAAATCGACAAAAACTAATTTCTCTTTACCTTCTGCCATTTCTAGAACTGCTGTTAAATTGTCAGAGGCAACAAAATCTACTCCTTCTACCCTTGTGACTTTTTTGGTGCTATTACAGTTTAAGAAAAAAAGTGACAGCGATACGAACAATATTATTTTTTTCATCGAGAAAAATATTTAGATTTTATGGAATATGGAATACGACAAAGGTCTCCGATTTTTTGATATTTAGATTAAAATCAATTTAATTTGCTATAAATAGTTCCCCGAAGTTAGTCACAAAAAACGACAAAAAAACATTTCATTAAATTAATTTATTATTTGATTTTCCTGCCTTTAGCCGATCTAGATTTTACAGAAGTACGCCCGCTTTTCTTTAAGTCAACCATTAAAGTCGATAGCGCACTATCGGAACTTGTATAATAAGTTTTACCATCGTACTTTACTTTGCCTTGCCTGTTTTTCCAATCTGACGCTAATAAAACATAATTTTTACCCCTTTTTGGATTTGGTCCGAACATTAGATACCTTGAATCCTTTCCAGACTCAAAACTGACTGCCATTCGATTGCTTTTTGGTTGAAATAATAGAACACCTGGCGTACCTTTGGCTATTCTCACTTGTTCTACTTCGCGACCATTGACCATCTTAATCTCACCAGAGACGATTTCGGAAGAGCCACGCGTAAAATCGCGTTTTAAAACAATATCATCCGATAAATAGAACTGAATTTGCTGTAATTCGTCTTCTGACCAACCATTTTGGTCAACTAGTCGCTGAGAAAACGGACTTAATTTAGGGCTACAGGCACTTAAAAAGAGAATAGCTAGTAGCAATGTGTTACCAATTAAAATTTTCATAATTTATTTTTTATTGCGTGTGATATTTAAGGAACTATATTTTTTCTTTTCTATGTAAATATATAGTCTTCTAAATTTAAATATCAACAGTAAACGCAGCATCAGGTAATTATCAACGTCTAAATTATCCCTATTTATTATGTTAAGCCAGTAACGAAAAATGGTTTAACTAATAATTAACGGGTTGTAAGCCGCAGGTTACTGATTAGATATTGACTCACAACTTGCAATTGGTAATTCATAATTCCCCAAAAACCAATGTCACAAAAATCGTTGTTACCTATCATTTGGAAGCTGAATATATCTGATATTTGCTTCACTCTCCACAGAAATTTTTCCTACTTACAATTCAACCTACAACTAATGAGAAAAAGATTCAACTTATTAATGTTAGTCCTTTTTGCAACATCTTGGCAATTAAGTGCAGAAGTTGTTTACTCTGCACCATTACAAGCAAAAGAGTTAGGAATGGGAAATTTGCTAAACTGGAAGACTAGTTTTGAAGAAGACGTTCAGCATTACGATGTAGAAAAATCAACCGATGGTGTTGCTTTTGAAAATATCGGAACTGTAGAATCTAATGTAGATATGAGTGACGAAAAAGCTTATCGTTTTTTCGACACCAAATTAGGTACTCAGAAAAGCTACTATCGATTAAAAGTAGTAGAAGCTGATGGAACTTCTAGTTATTCCCAAACTATTTTGGTGAATAAAGAAAAACCAAACCAGTTTGCCGTCGTTGCTTATAGCAGCGTAATGGCGAAAACAAATTTTGACCTTACCTTGGATGCAGTTACCGAAGGACAGTTAGAGTACGCTCTAGTAAGCTACAAAGGAGAACTAATTTTTGAAGAATTTCAATTTTTATATCCTGGCTTAAATGAAATTCAGTTGAGCTTACAAGATTTACCTGAAGGCACTTACAAAGTAAAATTGAAATTGGGCGACGAAGAAGAGTTCTTAGTTATCCAAAAAGCAAGTGATGGGCAAAAGTCTAATGTTGCTTCTAGCCAAAAAATCAAGAAGAATTAAATAATAAATTAAATTCCATCGATTCATTCATTGCTTTAAAAAAATAAAAGGTCTTTCAATCAATAGTTGAAAGACCTTTTTGTCTTTAATAGAGTAGAGATTGAAAGATTGTATACAAGACGTACACAATCTTTTTATCACAGAATCATTTGATTGATTATCTGATAGCTACTGTTGCTTTGTTCCCAAATAAGGATTGAAATATTACGCTCATAAAGATAACGACCATACAACCAATTAGATTTAGCCATAAGTACGCTAAGCTAATATGTCCGAAATAGTCTAGGGCAAAAGTAGTCAAAACGGTCAATTCCCCAATAACTGCACCATAAAAAACGGCTTGCGACTTTACTTTGTCGAAGAAAAAAGCGACCACAAATACCCCTAATATAGTCCCATAAAATAAAGAGCCTACAATATTGACAAATTCAATTAAATTATCGAAGAGCGAAGCAAAGGAAGCAAAAGTTAAGGCGATAAGACCCCACATCAGCGTAAACATTTTAGCTGATTTTAAATAGTGCTGATCCGATTGATTTGGATTAAAAGAACGTTTATAAAAATCTACGGTTGTGCAACTTGCCAATGCATTTAACTCAGAGGCAATAGACGACATCGCTGCTGAGAAAATTACGGCTAGGAGTAAGCCAACTAAACCTTTGGGTAAATGCTGGGTGACAAAGGCTAGAAAAACATAATCACTATCCTCTACATCCATTTTGACCGCTGTACGTTCGCTATAATCGACGATTAATTTATCTACTTCTCCTCTTATTCGTACATCTTGGTCATTGTAGTTCTTTAATAAAACCTGTGAGGCGCCAATTTTTATTTCATCTCCTGCATCCAAGTCTGCTACCATAGAATGAATAGCCGCTTGTTTTTTTTCAAACACTTCATCAAACTGCAATTGTAAAGCAGCTAATTTAGGTTGCGTAGTCGCATCCTGCTCTAGTTTGGTCAAATTGGCTGGATTGAAGTGAATAGGTGGTTTTGTGAATTGATAAAACATAAATACCATAATTCCTACCGTCAATACAAAAAACTGCATCGGCACTTTGAATATACCGTTAAACAACAACCCTAAACGGCTCTCTTTTAGCGTTTTTCCTGATAAATAACGAGCCACTTGAGATTGGTCTGTTCCAAAGTAAGATAAGAATAAAAAAGTGCCACCAAATAAGGCAGACCACATATTGTATTTGTTTTCTAAATCAAATTCAAAGTCAACGATATTCAATTTGCCCATTTTTCCTGCTACGCCCATCGCATCAGAGAAAGATACATCCATTGGCAACTTTATGATTAAAATGATAAACGCCACTACCAAACCACTCATGATAATAATCATTTGCTGTTTCTGAGTATGACTTACGGCGGTTGTACCTCCAGACATCGTATAAAAAATAACGATAAATCCCATTAAGGCAATCGTTAATTTTAGATTCCAGCCTAAAACTAGGGATAAGATAATGGCGGGGGCATAAATCGTAATTCCCGCTGCCAAACCACGACCTAATAAGAACAAAAAGCCTGTAAATTGTCGCATTCTGACATCAAATCGTTGCTCTAAATATTCATAAGCAGTATACACTTTGAGTCGATAGAAAATTGGTAGGACAAAAACGGCGAGAATCACCATCGCAATCGGCAAACCAAAGTAAAATTGTGCAAAGCGCATTCCATCATCAAAGGCCTGTCCAGGAGTAGATAAAAAGGTGATCGCACTAGCTTGAGTCGCCATAATAGACAACCCAATAGTCCACCATTTTAATTCTCTATCCCCTAATAAATAACTTTCAGTACTGTTTACTTTTCGTGTTTTCCACAGACCGTAAGAAACAATAAATACTAAGGTAGAAATTAGAACTATCCAATCAATCGTATGCATATTAAGCGTAGGTTTTAGTCAGGAGATAAAAAAGAGAAATGAGTATAAAATGTAGTATTAAAACAAAAGCATACATTTGATTCCAAGATTTAAAAATTGGTGGTGGGTCTTCCTTAAGCGGCTTTGTTGGTTTAGACATGATTTTGATTAATAAGGTTTTAAATAGTTGTTTTTTTATTATTTGCTCAAAAGTAGTGGAAGCAGTTTATAAATTATAGCTTTTAACAACTATTAACGAGAAAATTTTAATTTGGTTAACTAGGGCTATCTTTTAGCTGTGTACAACAAAAAAGCGACAATATTCTTGGTGTGAAATATTATCGCTTTTTCAGTTGTACCAGATAATTGCTTAACTCATTGATGCCATCGCCTCTGTTGCTCGCTTATGTGCAATTTTCTTTTTGGTTTCAAACCACTTATCTTTCAATAGCATGCGCATTAATTCATCCAGGTGGGTTAAGATACCAATTTGATAAAACCCTCTTAATCGACCACCAATTTTTGGACTTAAAGAACGAATGGAAAAACCAATACCTGCACTTCTGTACTCAATATGGTGCCACCAGCCAGATGGCATGAAAACAGTATCCCCTGCTTCGATTGTACAATCATACCCTATGACCTTATTTAATCCTGGGAATTTTTCGTAATCAGGATTGTTGATGTCAATTGAAGTATGCGTACCAAAAGGATAACGATACATTAAATCAGAATATTTAGGATCAAATAAGACGACTCGTTTATTTCCTGCTAATTCCGTTAGAAAGACATTACTATTATCCATATCTCTATGGATACGAGTAACCGCCCCTTGTCCACCAAAAAATGCTAAAGGAATAAACTTCAATACTTTATCTGCTACATCAGGGAATTCAAAATCCTTCATCAATTCCTTTTTATGTTTGAATATGTTGAAAAGGAATAATCGTTTTGAAGTTGGACCTGCTTGCACCATATCTAAATAATCAGCAAATTTCATTTTATTATTAGCGCCTTTATAGGAACGGTCATCTTTCCGTTTTTCTCCCTCCATATCATATACGCCAACTTCTAAATGCCCCAATTCTTTTTTAAAATAGTCAAAGCCCCATTTATTATACAAAGGAGAATCAGCGCCATAAAAATGTTTAATGATAACCGGTTTTTGCGGTATCATGTATTTTTCTTGAAATTCTTGCCGAGTAATGCCTTCTACTCGATCAATTCCATCTATTAATGTTAGTGCCATACTGTTTACAGGATGAATGAGCGAACCCACAGGGTGAATGTCCTGTATGAACAAACACCGTTTGTGAACCGCTTGCGGATGGGAAGGCTAAGCTCCTGAATTGCAAAGCGGTTGGGTGACTCAAAATTTACGGGATTTTTTATATTAAAAACACCCCATTGGATTTTAAAAACTAAATTATCTAGTGCAAAAGTAGTAAATTCTATTTTTCTGCTAAATTAGAAACGAACTTTTAACAGGAAAATGATAAAAAAATAGTTGGTCAAGACCTTTTTTTTATTTTTCTGTAAAAAAGAGAAAAGGAATCCAAGATAATTTCGTAACCTTGATCGTCATTAATAAATTTTCAATTTTCAATTTTCAGGGTACAATTTTCAATGATAAACCTGATTTATAGATAATGTTGGCGATTCGTCTATTACGTTTTGAAAATTGAAAATTATAAATTGAAAATCGAAAATTTCTAACCTGTAAATATGGAACCCTTTTTCACAAACGATGCTGTTGTCTTTGGTCTATTAATGCTGCTATTAGCTTTTGTTTTTTATACCTCTAGTTTAAAAAACGAAGGTTGGCAGAAATTTTATACCTATGTACCTACCTTATTATTATGCTATTTCTTACCTGCTTTATTGCATTGGCCACTAGGCTTAATCGCTGCTGAATGGTTTGACCCAACTTTTATGGATTTTTTAAGTCAAAAAGGCTTGGCTTTACCTGAAGACAATATGTCCTTTGGGCAAATTAAATATTTTTTGGATACCAATGGTGTTGCTTCCGCTGAGTATAATTCCTTTGTCAAACATTCGAGTTTATACTTTGTTGCTTCTCGATATTTATTACCTGCAAGTTTGGTTTTACTTTGTCTTAGCATTGATTTTAAGGGTATCATTAATTTGGGCCCTAAAGCCTTAATTATGTTTTTTGCGGCAACTATAGGCGTCATTATTGGTGGGCCGATTGCTTTGTTTACGGTTTTATACCTTGCACCCGAAGGCTTTTTTCAAGCCAGTCCTGATGAAATTTGGCGGGGTTTATCGACCATAGCAGGCAGTTGGATTGGTGGCGGTGCGAATCAGGCAGCGATGAAGGAAATATTTGACGTAGGTAGTATTTTTACGACAATGGTTGTGGTAGATGTTTTAGTAGCAAATATTTGGTTGGGCTTTTTATTATATGGGATTAATATTTCTGATAAAGTAGATAATTGGCTACAAGCAGATAATTCGGCGGTAGAAGAATTAAAAAATAAAGTGGCAGCATATCGAGCTAGTATTGAAGAAATGCCGACAACACCTAAAGTTTTTGTGCTCTTAGGAATTACTTTTGGCGCAGTTGGTTTATCTCATTGGGGGGCAGATATCGTTTCTGCTTTTATGCAGAGTCATAAATCCACCTTACAAGCAATGAATTTGACTTCTTTAACTAGTCATTTTTTCTGGTTGGTTGTCTTTTCGACCACTTTCGGTTTATTATTATCGTTAACCAAAGCTCGAAAATTAGAAGGTATTGGCGCCTCTCGTTGGGGAAGTGTCTGTATTTTTATCTTAGTCGCTACTATTGGGATGCACATGAATATCGGGGATGTCTTTAATAATTTAGGTTTATTCGCTGTTGGGTTATTATGGATTACAATTCATGTGGCAGTTCTTTTAATTACGGCTAAAATTATTCGAGCACCTTTCTTTTTTGTGGCAGTTGGTTCTCAGGCGAATATTGGTGGGGCTGCTTCTGCACCTGTAGTGGCTGCGGCTTTTAGTCCGAGTTTAGCGCCTGTTGGTGTTTTGATGGCAGTTTTGGGCTATGCTTTGGGGACTTATGGTGCGTTGCTTTGTGCTTATTTGATGCAGGCGGTGGCGACGTGACCACTATTACTGGATGGTGGGAAGTCATCCAGTAATTTCAGTATGCTTAGCTTATGTTTTTGCAATGAATCCTATCCAGTAACGGGAAGTTACTGGATAGGATTAGTTACCTTTTGCTAAATTTCCGACGATACTTCATTTACTCCATTCTATATCAAATTACTCCCTATTTTTCATGCTATTTTTGGAGGACTTAACCATCCAAATCTAGATTTTTAATGAAAAATTATTTGACCTTATTTTTTATTACCTTTTCTTTTTCACTTGCTGCACAAAATGTCATTGAATCCTGCAAAACAGGTCAACCTTTAATTGATGCCGTTCGGAATTTGTATAAACCTGATTTGACGTTGGGATATAGTCGAGCTAGAGATACATTATATTCCAGAATTGATAATAATGGCTCCACATTATCAGGGATTTATACAGATTTTACGGTTTCATTAGAAGTGGGCAAGGATCCAAGTATTTCTGTTTTTCAAAATGAAGAAGGTATAAATGCAGAACATGTTTATCCACAATCAAAAGGAGCTAGACAAGAACCTGGTAGAAGTGATATGCATCATGTTTTTCCCTCTAAAGTGAGTGTGAATAGTGCGAGAGGAAGTTGCATTTTTGGAGATATTGAAGATTCAGATACAGAATTTTGGTTTGTATTGGGGGAACGTTTATCTCAAATGCCGACGACTGATATTGATGCTTATAGTGAAAAAGACGAAGAAAGTTGTGTCTTCGAACCAAGGGAATCTGTGAAGGGGGATATTGCCAGAGCCGTCTTTTATTTCTATACCATTTATCAACAATTAGCAGACCGAGAAGATGCTAATTTTTTCCTTCGACAAAAGGCCGTATTATTAAAATGGCATCGAGTTGACCCTGTTAGTGAAAAAGAATTGCGACGTAATGATTTAATTGCTTTCTATCAGGGGAATTTAAATCCATTTATAGTGGATACTTCTTTAGCAGAGCGTGCCTTTTTTAAGGAAGATGCGGTTTATGAACCAGGTAATCCAAACTGTGTCATTACGTCGATTGCTTCTTTAGAAAAAGAGGATTGGGTGCATTTGCAATCGAATGTAGTGGCGAATGAAATTAGCTTAAAAAGTACGGAGCGGAATATAGTGACTCATTTAGTCAATGCAAATGGGCAATTACTGAAAAGGCAACAATTTGATTTTAATACTACGATTCCTGTTTATGATTTACCAAATGGCTATTATTTCTTAGTCGTTCAATCAGCAGGCTTGCAAGCTACCTTTAAAGTTGCGATTATCCATTAAGGGAAAGAAACACGTTTTTCTCTGTGTACCTTTGTGTCTTTCTCCGAGAAACTCTGTGGAATAACGCTTGAAATATAGTTGTTACACAGAGTTACACAAAGTGCTCACAGAGTTTCACAGAGGCATTTTCTCACTTCCTAATGCTGAATCCCATACAAAGCAACCGTCTGCATTTTCCCTTTTAGCTGCACTTCTCCAATATCAATACTTTTGAGCGGACTTTGTAACACTAATTCATTTAATAAAGCCTTAGAAATCAAAAGCTTTTGTTGAAAAACATTGCATTGATCTTGAATGCGGGCAGCCGTATTTAATACATCTCCATGATAGGCAATTTCTTTTTTGACGACACCGACTTCCGCTACTGTTACTTTCCCAAAATGTAAACCTGCTTTGAATTCGGGAATGTTATTATATTTTGTCAAATAATAATCCGATTTTTCTTGCAAACGATTCATATAAGCAAAAAATACTTCCACACAATTACTTTTATCAAATCCATCTTTATACGTCCAACTTAGAATAGCCTCATCGCCTACGTATTGGTAAATTTCTGCCTTATATTTTGGAACAATCTCATTCAGATCATAAAAACAATCTTGGATAAATTCGCTGAATTTAATATGTCCAATGGCTTCGGCAATAGTTGTAGAAGATTTTAAATCTAAAAACATAAAAATTCGTTGGTCTTCTTGTGGTCGATAATAAGTCCCTTTTAGCATTTTCCATAAGTTACCTGGGCCAAATTTTTGACTGACGGCTCGAACAAAGGTGATGAGACTAATGACAATAAAAAAGTAAAGTAAAATCACCCAAAAAATCTTACTCCACATTAATTCCTTAATAATGTCAAAACTAAGGAATCGGTCTGCGGCTTTGGAAGATAAAAGGATGCCCATTAACATCATCAACTTTGCGCCTAAAAAATAGATGATGCCTTTAAATATTAAGATATTTCGGAACGACCAACGTTTGAATTTTGCTTGACTAAAAAATAGCTCAGAACTGGCAAATAAAATACCTGCCACCGTTCCGAGTAATAGATTTAAGACTACTGGAAAATGAGAAGGCAAATGATTCTCCAATCCTATACTATGCATGTGTTCAGGTAAGCCAAAAGTTCTCAGAAAGAAAAACAGAAAAATGGCGACTACCCATACAACAATCATTTGCAGGTATAATATAAAAATGTCTTTAGTGGATTTTAGCATAGTTTCTTTAATATTGGGGATTGAAATTTATTTTACATCTATTTTCAACCAAACTTACTAATTTAAACGTAAAGTAACTGTTCAGTAGATTAGAGAGTAGAGGCCATTTTATTGAGAGAATAGAGATTAAATTTAGGAATCTACTAATTTCAGTAGTTTTCTAATGATACAAAACGGTGATTATGCTATTTAATATCTCTTTTCTCTAATCTCTGCGCTCTATTCTGAATAATTTAAACGTAAATTAATATTTTTAGCTTTCTATTCATTATTTAGAATTAAACTAAGACTAATGTTTCCTACTAAAATATACGTAAAGCGCCGCCAACAATTACAGCAAAAAGTAAAATCAGGATTAATTCTTCTACTCGGAAACGAAGAAAGTAGCATGAACTATACGGACAATCACTATCATTTTCGTCAAGATAGTAATTTCCTTTACTTTTTGGGTTTAGATCAAGCTGGTTTAGCGGGTATTATTGACATTGATAATAATCAAACAATACTATTCGGTAATGAGTTGACTTTGGATGATATTGTCTGGACAGGACCTCAACCTGCTTTAACAGATTTAGCAGCACGAGTAGGCGTAACTAAGGTAAAACCTAAAAATGCGATTGCGAGTTACCTTAAGAAAGCACGTAAAAAAGGACAAGCCGTTCATTTTCTACCACCTTATCGACCAGAAAATAAAATTAAACTAAGCGAATGGTTAGGCATTAAAATCAATGGTTTATGTAGTTTGGTTTCTATTCCTTTAGTGAAAGCAGTTGTAGCATTGGCGGCTATTAAATCTCCCGAGGAAATTGCGGAGATGGAAAAAGCGGTCAATATTAGTGGAGCCATGCACGTTGCGGCGATGGAATACGCTAAACCAGGGATGACCGAAGCGGAAGTCACAGGTAAAGTCCACGGTATTGCAGTAAGTGGGGGTGGGAATTTATCCTATCCAATTATTCTAACGGTGAATGGACAGACTTTGCACAACCATTATCATGGGAATGTTCTGAAAAAAGGACAATTAGTTTTGGGAGACTTTGGCGCAGAAACAGCTATGCATTATGCGGGAGATATTACTCGAACTTTTCCAGTTGCTAAAAAATTCACCGCTCAACAAAAAGAAATTTATCAAATTGTTTTGGAGGCAAATATGCAATGTATTAAGGCTTCGAAACCTGGGGTTCCATATAAAGAGGTTCATTTATTAGCAGCTAAAATAAAAACAGAGGGTTTAAAAGCCCTGGGTATTATGAAAGGCGATACGGATGCAGCCGTCAAAGCAGGAGCGCACGCACTATTTTTTCCACATGGTTTAGGGCACATGATCGGTTTAGATGTGCACGATATGGAAGATTTGGGTGAAGATTTAGTGGGCTATGATGAGACGGTAAAGCGTAGTAGTCAATTTGGGTTAAGGTCACTTCGATTAGGTAAGGCATTAGAAACAGGAAATGTCATTACTGTAGAACCAGGGCTTTATTTTATTCCAGAATTAATTGACCGATGGCAAAGTGAACAAAAATTTAGTGAATTTATCAATTATAAAAAATTAAAAGCCTACCGTGATTTTGGTGGAATTCGGATTGAAGATAATGTATTGATAACGAAGAAAAAACAACGAGTCTTAGGAACGCATATTCCTAAGACTATTAAGGAAATTGAGGCTATTCGTGGGCAAAAATGATGATATTTTATACAGCTGCCAGGTTTTAATCGTAAAGCATGAATGAGTTAGTTCACGCAGAGTTCGCAGAGCTTATCTAAATTAAGCGTTTCTCTGCGGTCTCTGCGTGCAAAATATCTGTCAATTTACACTTATCATTGCTGTTTTACGCTTAATACTGTCAGGATACTAAAAATATCGGATTGCAAAAAAGATAATAATCCGTTGGGGCATAAATCCGTTGGGCAATTAATTTAATCTGTTATCAGTTACTAAGTTTTTGAGACAAAATAAAAACAATAGAAGCAGGTCGCCCCGTTTTAGGATGAATAGGTTCTTTAATTGCCTCTAACAGTAAACCAGCGTTACCAAATAATTTCACCCAATCTGCTAAGGTCCTAAAATACCATTTATAAGGTTGGGTGAAATTTCGCTTTAAGCCCTGCCAACTATCTTTACGCCAAGCACTTTTATACCGTTCATCTGTTGCTATCGAAAAAGGATGAAGGGTCTGAATAATAATTTTGCCATCTTTCGATAAATAATGGGGGAGTTTTTTTATCAATCGTATTGTCTTTTTATTCTCAAACAAAGCAAAATTGATACTGATTAAGTCAAAAGGCATTGCTTTGAACTTGACACCTTTAATTAAAGCGTCATAATCTTGTACCCTAAATGTTCCCGTTCCCTTCGTTTTAGCATTTTTGATTAGCGCCGCCGTTGCATCTATGCCCACCGCATTGATTTTATGCTGGACTAAAGTATTGACCAACCAACCTTCTCCGCAACCTATATCCAAAACGCTTGTTGGTTGCTGTGCCAAAATAGTTTGTAGAATAGCGGTATTGGTTACCAATCGACGACTTGCTATCTCGTTATTTTCAATGGTTTTTATCCATTTCTTCGCATTGACTGCCCAAGATTTTATAATTGGATTGGTTGCTTTAGACATCAAGAATTAATTTAGATAGCTAATTTAAAATTAACTAATGATTATATTGCTATATTGCTATATTGTTTTATTGCTAACCTACGGGGTAGCCCAAACTCGTAATTGGGTCAACAATATAGCCATAAAACAATATAACCATTAATATTTTTACCCCCTTTCAGATGACAATAGAAATACCTACCTTTGCACCGCTAAAAATTGATCGCTAATGATTGATTACATTGGTAACTAATAAATTTAAAAAAATGGCGGTTTACTTACCGAAAGAGAAAAAAGAAGAAATCTTCGCTGAGTTTGGTGGAGCAGCAAACAACACAGGTTCTGTAGAAGGACAGGTAGCTTTGTTTACTTACCGAATCAAAAGTTTGTCTGAGCACTTACAAACGAACCACAAAGATCATGCATGTAGAAGAACATTATTGTCTTTAGTGGGAAAAAGAAGAAGATTATTACAATACCTTTCTAGGAAAGATATTACTAAATATCGTTCTTTAATTGAAAAATTAGGTATTAGAAAATAATAAAATTATACGAAAAGGTGTTTTGGGCAACCGAAACACTTTTTCGTTTGATTTCGTAAGTTCCTCTGTTAAGACAGGAAAAACAATAAAAATTTATTAAGGAACAATATCTATTATCTAATACAGTTTATTCGTTCCTAAACTATTATTGGACTTCCATTCGCGGAAAATTAGAAAATTAAATTTAGGCAACAGGAAAAAAAGTTGCCATTTTAAACGGAAGTCTTAAAGTTTGTCAATTGGAAAAACCAAAAAAGATTTCACCATAACCAAATAATAGAAATCCTTTCCAATTTATCAACTAAAGAATCCTTCCAATATTTATAACAGAAATAATTTCAATCCATAACAATTTCAATAGCTATCAGGTATTTTTCTTAAAATATCCTGTTAAATTTGACCTTGTTTATTATTGTTATTGATTCATCTAATTGGTTTCCATCTTTTTGCTTGTCGCATTTATTATTGCAGCCAAAAGGATTCTGCCTTTTTAGAAAAAAACAAAACCTCATAAAATATGGGTTTACAAACTGGAATCAGCACGTCCTTTAACCTACCTGACGGGCGTGAAGTCACTATCGAAACTGGAAAATTAGCAACACAAGCCGACGGTTCTGTAGTTGTAAAGGTTGGGAAAACGATGCTTTTTTGTTCGGCTGTTTCTACTAGAACAATGCGAGAAGGACAAAGCTTCTTCCCTTTATCTGTAGATTACCAAGAAAAATTTGCTGCTGCTGGTAGAATTCCTGGCAACTTTTTTAGAAGAGAAACTAGGTTGTCTGATTATGAAATATTAACCTCTCGTTTGGTGGATAGAGCGATTAGACCGCTATTCCCAAAAGGGTATATGTTTGATACACAAATCATCATTAATTTAATTTCTGGTGAGAAAGAAGAATTGCCTGATGCGTATGCTGCACTAGCTGCATCGGCTGCAATTGCTGTTTCTGATATTCCAATCCAAGAAGTATTATCAGAAGTTAGAGTGGGAAAGATTGATGGCGAATATATCGTTAATCCTAGCCGTTCTGCTATGGAGAAAGCTACTTTAAATGTTATTGTGGCAGCCACTATGGATAACGTGATGATGGTAGAAGGCGAAGCAGATGAATGTTTGGAAAGCGAATTAGTAGAAGCGATTAAAATAGGGCATGATGCTATTAAAGTACAATGTCAGGCACAATTGGCTTTAGCTAAATTAGTTGGCGACAAAGCGATTAAGCGAGAAGTGGAATTGCCAGCAGAGAATGACGAGATTAAGGAAAAAGTAACGGCTTTAACCAAAGATGGTATCTATGCAGTTGCTAAAGGCGCTTTAAATAAATCTGAAAGAAAGAAGCAATTTAAAGAAGTAAAAGAAAAATTAGTTGAGGCACTTACCGAGCAAGAAGGAGAAGAATGGATGGAAGAACATGGCGGCATGGCGAAGGACTATTTTAATAAAATCCAAAAAGAAATCATCCGTGAAATGGTGATGTCTGAATCTATTCGTTTAGACGGTAGAAAATTGGATGAAGTAAGACCTATCTGGACAGAAGTAGACTATTTACCTGCAGCGCACGGTTCAGCTATCTTTAATAGAGGAGAAACGCAAGCGTTAACTTCTTTGACTTTGGGAACAAAGTTGGATAAGTTGATGATAGATACGGCGATGTTACAAGGATATGAAAACTTTATTTTACATTATAATTTTCCTGCTTACTCTGTTGGGGAAACGAAGCCAATGAGAGGGCCAGGTCGTAGAGAAGTTGGTCACGCTAACTTAGCTGCTCGGTCTTTGAAGCGAGTAATGCCTGAAGGATTTCCATATACGGTACGTTTAGTTTCTGATATTTTGGAATCAAACGGTTCGTCTTCTATGGCAACTGTTTGTGCAGGTGCATTAGCTTTGATGGATGGTGGAGTACCAATTAAATCTCCTGTTTCTGGTATTGCGATGGGAATGATTTCTGATGGAAAAAGAAATGCTATTTTAACCGATATCTTAGGAGACGAGGATGCATTGGGAGATATGGATTTCAAATTGACAGGAACAGAGAGAGGTATTTGTGCTTGTCAAATGGACATCAAAATTGATGGCCTTCCTTATGAATTATTAGAGCAAGCATTAGCGCAAGCAAAAGATGCTCGTTTACACATCTTAAATGAGATGGGTAAATCCTTGAGTGTGCCTAATGAAGATTATAAAGACCACGCTCCAAGAATTGTAGAAGTAATTATCGATAAGAGCTTTATCGGTGCATTAATTGGACCAGGTGGTAAGATTATTCAAGAAATTCAAGAAGTTACTGGAACAACCATTAACATCGAAGAAAAAGATGGAAAAGGTCATGTAAATATTGCGAGTAGCGATAAGGATTCTATTAATGCTGCTTTAAAGCGTGTAAACGAAATTACTTACGTTCCTCAAGAAGGAGATGAATTTGATGCTGTAGTTAAGACTGTAATGCCTTACGGTGTATTCGTTGATTTCTTTGGAAAGAGTGGTTTATTACACGTTTCTGAAATTTCTCACACTCGAATTGATAACGTAGAAGACGTATTCAAAGAAGGAGACCCTGTGAAAGTGAAGTTAATCGGTATAGATCCACGTACAGGTAAATTCCGTTTGTCTAGAAAAGCACTAATTGAACGTCCTGAGGGCATGCCAGAAAGAAGTGACAGAGGCGGCGACCGTAGAGGCGGCGGAGATAGACGAGATGATCGTAGAGGTGGTGGGGATAGACGAGATGACCGTCGAAGAGATGATAGAAGAAGATAATTCAACTTCAATAACAACCTCAATCTCAACTTCAAGTTGAACTAAATTTTTAAAACGATTTATTTTGATTTTGAAATTGGCATTGAGGTTGCCTCAGCCCGGGTGCTGAAATTGGTAGACAGGCATGTTTGAGGGACATGTGTACTACGTACGTGCGGGTTCGAGTCCCGCTCCGGGCACATAAATAAAAAATCTCCTTGAAGTAGCTACTTCAAGGAGATTTTTTATTTTGTAATCAATTGGATTGTATTATTCTAAAATAACTCCAAGATTCAATTCCCCGTAATTAATAAAATCGCCGTGAACCATCCCTCAAAGCTATACCTCAATAAAATATAGCCCCTTCTTTGTATTTAGAAGTTATTGCCAATGATTCTCTCTATTTGGTTATATTTTGCACAAAAGTAAACACTAAATCTGATTCAAATTTGAAGTTTTTTTAACACTTTTCTTATAGAATGTTTAATTCCGAAAATTTCCAAAATTAATCTATCACATCAGTAAAGCGAATTTTGAATGGCTGATAATATGCTTGAATAACTTAGGTGTCTTAGTTGATAGTAAGCTACTAACCTTCCAGATTTACAAGTAATGATGTTTAATAATGGAATGAAGATAATTTCAAAAAAAAGAAAAGACGTTCTAGTAGTGGTGAATTTAAGTATTTTTATTCTATAGAATAAATAAATGATAGTCTTTACAAAATCATGTTCTACCCTAAAAATAGGATACGCTGGTCTAAATTTTCTTAACAATCTATTAATATTCCTATTTTTATTGTAATTTTCTCCTCTTGATAAAACAAAACTCCTCTGTTTTAGCGTTCTAAAAACATTGACTCAACAAACACTTCTGGTTTATGACCAACCGATTAGTAATATTTACCCTTACTCTTTTATTAGGTACTGCTCCTTTTTCTGTTTTTGGACAGGAAGGTGTTATTCGATTAATCAATCCTTCTTTTGAAGATTATCCCCGTGCGGAAAGAGTACCGCATGGTTGGAGAGATTGTGGCTTCCCTGGTGAATCTGCCCCAGATACACATCCTAGTGGTGCGTTTGATGTCATCAAATACCCAAGTGATGGGAATACTTATTTAGGAATGGTGGTTAGAGATAATGACACTTGGGAGCGGGTTTCTCAACATCTGAGTTCGCCTATTCAATCTGGTACTTGTTATAGCTTTAGTTTAAACCTTTCTCGCTCTGAATTATATGTAAGTGCCAGTAGAGAAACAGGAACTAGAGCGAATTATGTACAGCCCATTAAATTGGTAATATGGGGAGGAGATGGACATTGTGCCAAAAGAGAACGTTTGGCAGAATCCCCTTTAGTTGCCAATACGTCCTGGCAACCCTATGTTTTCAAATTTGAGCCTAAACTATCGCATACGCATATCACCTTAGAGGCTTTCTATAAAACGCCTGTTTTATTTCCTTATAATGGAAATATTTTAGTAGATAATGCGTCTGATATTGCACCGATGCCTTGTGATGAAGCACCAGTTATAGCGAAAATGCCAGAGGTAACATTTATAACGCCGCAAAATGCGCCTGTAGTCACTAAAAACAAACAATTTGCTGTAAAAGCAGCGATTAAGAATATTGATAAAAAATTAGCTATTACGTTTAAGGTGAATGGAAAGATTAGTAATAATTTTACCTTTGATGGTAGGACAGGAGAAGTAGCTGCGAAGGCAACCAATTTAAAAAGAGGGAATAATCGGGTGGTTATGCAAGCGACGAATAAAGCAGGTACAACTGAAGATTCGGCTATTATTATTTACGAACCAGAAGAGGTAGTAGCTTATCAAAAACCACCTGAGCAACCACAGAATTATACTACTCCTGTTCAACCTAAAATTATTCCATCCACACGACCTAAAAAGAGTATGCAGATAGAGGGTTTCTCCAGAGCTGAAATTAGTAAAGGACAAATTATTAAGATTAGCTCTCTGTCCTTTAAAATGAACGATTCTACCATTACACAATCCGCTGCTGCTAGTTTGGATAATATCTATAATTTCCTAAAAGAAAATGAAGAAATTGTAATTGAAGTTGGCGGACATACCAGCGGTTTATGTGACGATTTTTATTGTAATCAACTATCGACTGCAAGAGCAAAAGCAGTTACCACTTACTTGCAACAAAAAGGAATCAATCAGGGACGGTTAAGTTATAAAGGGTACGGTAAAAGCAAACCAATTGCTTCTAATAATACAACTGGTGGGCGGCGAAAAAATCAACGGGTAGAGATTAAGATTCTCAGTACAGATGGGTAATTTAGTGATGAGTTATAAGTGATGAGTACACACTCATCACTTATAACTCATCACTCATTTGTTAGCTTCTATTTGTGCCAAAATACCTTTCACATATTTTCTAGAAACAGGAATAACCTTATCCGTATCTAATAATTGTAATTGCAAACCTCGACTATTTCCATCCACATATTTAATTTGATGTAGATTTAATAGATAAGAACGATGACAACGTTGAATATAGGGTTGGGTAATTTGCGCTGCTATATTGGTAAGGGTAGAGCGCAATAATTTTTTCTGTAATTGGTCTTTTTCTTTATAAAAAATGCTCACATAATTATCCGAACTTTCTAAAAATATTAGATCAAAAGGTCTAATTTTTAGCCATTCACTCTGATTTTCTGCATAAATTGTTAATAAATCGGTTGTTTGAGGAACAATTTCGGGAATGGTCGTTGCTACATTATCGACCGATTGTTGGATACGATTTGCATTGCGCAAATTTCTTCTAAGTAGCCAATTCTCTAATAAAATCGTGCTAATGATGACAGGAATAATCGCCAATACTAAAGTAATCCAGCCTACATAAAAGAACTTCCCCCAAGTGAAATTTTCGAAATTATTCCAAATATTGTTATAAACAAAGACCCATATAGTTAAGGAAACGATGTCGTGTAAAGTCCATAGAATGGACTTGCCGATGGTCCATTGCTTAATATCAATAGGGAGAATTTTGCTTATCAAAAAATGATTGATGGCTAAGATAAGGCTTACAACCAAACCATAACCTGCAGTAATAAAGAGATTATCAAAGTTAAAAAGACTAGGAAAGGGCTTTAAGAAAACCAAAAAAACAGCAATAAATATGCCATGAAAGCCAATCACCAACCAACGCATTTCCCAATCTTCCATAATAGGAAAAGGGCGTCGGAATAATTCCAGTACGCTGCGAATTATTCCACTTGATTTAGGAATGGGTTTATGTGGGCTATTCTCCAAAAACTATTTTTTATTTATGAGGCTTCAAATTGCTATTGCCATTGAGGTTAAAGTTGATTTTTTACTTTCCTCCTCTTCCCTTGACAACCAAAACAATCTCTCCCCTTACTTTTTTCTCTACATCGTAGTATTTAATTAAATTATCTAGTGTATCAGGGACAATTTCTTCATGCATTTTAGTTAATTCTCTACAAACACAAGCCAATCGTTCCCCTTCTAAATGTTCCGCTAATTGTTTTAGACATTTAACGAGTCGATGAGGAGATTCATATAAAACGAAAGTATAAGGCAAGGTAGCCAAATAATCCAAGCGAGTTTTACGCCCTTTTTTATGCGGCAGAAAACCTTCAAAATGAAATTTATCGCAAGGTAAACCAGAAGCGACCAATGCGGGTACAAAGGCAGTTGCACCAGGCAAACATTCGACTTTTACACCCGCTTGATGACAGGCTCTAACTAGTAGAAAACCAGGGTCAGAAATCCCTGGCGTACCTGCATCAGAAATTAAAGCAATATCCTGTCCACTTTGCAATAATTTAATAATATCCGGAGTGGTATGATGTTCATTATGTGCATGATGTGACCGTAGAGGCGTTTCAATTTCATAATGATTCAATAGTTTTTTAGACGTTCGAGTATCTTCTGCTAAAATTAGGCTCACTTCTTTTAAGATTCGAATAGATCTAAAAGTAATATCTTCTAAATTGCCAATAGGAGTAGGAACGATAACAAGCATAGGGATAAAATAAAAAAAGATATGCCAAATTTACGCAAATCTGGCATATCTAAGCTGGTTTAGTTATTAGTTAAGTAGTAATTAGGGCAAATGCCTAATGCTTCAGTCCTTAACTAATGACTCAATGACTAATACATTAATGACTAACAGTAATGGTCAAAAGCCATGACCAAATTCTGTGCAATCATCTCCGCAGAACGACCTTCGATATGGTGTCTTTCAATAAAATGTACCAATTTTCCTTCTTTGAACAAAGCAATAGAAGGAGAAGAAGGAGGATATGGTAATAAATATTCTCTAGCTTTTTCTGTTGCTTCTCCATTAACACCTGCAAAAACAGTTGTTAATTTAGTTGGCGTTTTGGTGTGCTGTGCAGCGATTTTCGCTGCTGGACGAGCATTTGCTGCGGCACAACCACAAACAGAGTTCACGACTAGTAAAACTGTTCCTTCTTGTTGGTCTAATACTTGAGACACTTCTTCTGGTGTTGTTAAGCCTTCAAATCCGAAATCTGTCAACTCTGCTGACATTGGTGCGACTAAATGCGGTGGATACATATTTTTTACGTTTAATAAGTTTTTAAAAATAAGTACAGCGATTACTGTATGGATACTGCAAAAATACTTGATTTTCGCTAGAAATAAATACAATTCTTTTAAAAGAAAGTTCAATTAGTAAGAATCTAGCAATCTAGTATATTTAAAAGAATCAACATATTTCTGTCTCCTTGAAACCAAACTCAAATATTTACTTAAAACTTGTATAGTTAAAAGTTTCGAAGGTCTTACTTTTGACGAACTAAACAATGACTTAAAGGTTCTCTAATATTCCTGAATACGCAGCCTTTTGCTTTACCTTTTCGTATAGGTAAAAAGGAGCTTAATCATTTCTAAAGTTGTTAAACCTAAATAATTGACTCGTATTATGTCAAAGACTATTATTTTGTGCTTATCTTTAATATTAATTGGACTCTTTTCCTTGTCCACTTCTTGTACGTCTGATAAGTTACCAGAACCAGAACCACCTGCGTTTTGCGATACTTTACAAGTAAGTTATAATCTTCAAGTCAAACAGATTATTGATACTAATTGTGCGACACCAGGTTGTCATCGGGCGGGATCCATTGCGCCTGGTAATTATACTGATTTTTCTGGATTATCTCTTTTTTTGACTGATAGAGAATTTAAAAGATTTGTTGTAGATTTAAGAAATGACCCTGATTTGGGGATGCCACCTAATTGGGATACGAATCCTGGCCCAAAAGATTTGACACAAGAAGAATTTGACATTATTAGTTGTTGGATAGAAGCTGGTTATCCTGAATTTTAGTAAATTTAAGGAGTATTCGCATTAATCAACTAATTACTAATCACTACCTTAGTATTTTCAATATCAAAAAATGAATCGACTTATAACCACTTTATTATTGCTCAGTTTTGCCACATGCTCTTTTAGTCAAGATTTTGTGCGAAGTACATTTAAAGATACACGTATTATTAATACGCAATCTGTAGAAACCATTCAGAAACGAAAAATGGATTTAAGAATAGGTCATCGGTTTGGTGATTTAGATGGTGGATGGTCTTCTTTTTATGGATTAGAATCTGCTCAAGACATAGCTATTGGAGTAGATTATGGAGTAACAAATGATCTTAATATTGGCTTACATAGGACCAAAGGTGTAAGTCCGTCATTAACTAAACTAATTAATACCTACGTCAAATACCGCCTCTTAAAGCAATCTGATAGTGGAGCGCCAATTTCTGTAACGGCTTTAGGTATATGGTCCATTTCTACGCAACAAAAAGATGAGGATAGCGAGTTTGTTTTAAATAATTTTAAAAAATTCTCTCATCGTTTCATTTTGGGGAGTCAACTTTTAATTGCTCGTAAATTTTCTGATAACTTCTCGCTGCAAGTTACACCTTCCTATATTCATCGGAACGTTGTTGCTTTTGATGACCAAAATGGCACGTTTAGTTTAGGAGGAGCATTAAGGTATCAATTGACTAAAGTAATTGGAATTATTGTTGATACCACACTTCCTTTGGGAGACACGGATTCAAAACCTGCTATTGGCGTAGGGTTTGAGTTTGATACAGGAGGACATGTTTTTCAGATGAATTTTACAAATGCTAAGGGAATTGCTGAAACGAATTATATTCCTAATAATCAGGATGTTTGGAAATTTAGAGATGGAGGAATACGATTAGGGTTTACTATTTCTAGAATTTTTAATTTGTAGGGTATTCAATTTGCTAAGTCGAAATCGATGATAGATATCGAGGTAGTAAATTTTATTTTCAATGAAGTAAAGATTTACTAAATTCTTGAAATTTAGCAAATCAACACTTTTATGCAACTCGAACCATGAAATATTTATATATTCTATTTTCCATATTTATTATTCCCTTTTTAGTGGTTGCTACTGAAAAAGCAAGCGTTATCAAAGAGATGCCAGTAGCGGAAGTATTGAAAAAACTAGGCGATAAGTCCATTACCCATCAGCCTAATATGGGCTTGAAAGGTGTATCGGCAGCAAATGGTAAAAAACTTTTTCTAGAAGGTATTTCTAAAAGCCCAAATGGTAAGAAATTAAAAAAACAGAGCAAGCATTTTGTTTGTACCTCTTGCCATAATATAGTCAAAGAAGATCCTGATTTAAGTATATCCGACCCACAAGCTAGGTTGGAATATGCGAAGGAAAAAGGCATTCCTTTTTTACAAGGAACGACTATGTATGGAGCCGTCAATAGAACTAGTTTTTATAATGGGGATTATTATAAAAAATATGGTGATTTGGTCGATAAAGCGAGAAATGATATTCGAGAAGCCATTCAATTATGTGCGGTGGAATGTGCGCAGGGGCGGTCACTTAAACATTGGGAAATTGAATCCATTCTAGCGTATTTATGGACTTTGGAGTTGAAAATGGAGGATTTAAACTTATCGGAAACGGATTATCAAAAAATTACTGCTGCAATTGATCAGGAAACAAATAAAGAACAGGTAGTTGCCTTATTAAAATCGAAATACTTGCAAGGTTCACCTGCTACTTTTATTCCGCCACCAGCAGATAGAAAAGCAGGAGCAGCCAATATTACAGGCAATCCAGATAATGGGCAATTAATTTATGATTTAAGTTGTAAGTATTGCCACGAGAACGAACGCTATTCCTTTTTTAAATTGGATGACAGCCAATTATCATTAGACCATTTAAACAAGCATTTTAGTAAATATAGTCGGTATTCTACTTATCAAGTAAGTCGATGGGGAACGTCTCCAATTCCTGGCAAAAAGGCGTACATGCCACAATATACGAAGGAGCGAATGAGTGTGCAGCAGTTGGAGGATTTGAAGGCTTATGTTCAGCAAGCGGCGAGTAAATAGAATAGGAAAAATGGTTATATTGCTTTATGGTTAAATTGCTATTAATAGAGTAGTTGCGTTAACAATAAAGCAATATAACCATATAGCAATTTATATTAGAATAAGAAAAAATGCATATACTCCTTCAAAGCTGCCCGTAATAATTTCAAAGCCTTCCCCATCTGATTTTCGACTGTTTTAATAGAAATTTCCAACTTAGCAGCAATTTCCTTATAACTCAAATCTTCAAAACGGCTCAATCTAAAAATTGCTTGACATCGAGGCGGTAATGTTTTTATGGCAGCGCCAATTTTATCTTCTAATTCTTGATGTAATAATTGATCCTCCACCGTATCCGTTGCGTGACCTAAATCTCCAGGTTCAACGGCTGTATCTTTTTGGAATTTTTTATTTTTTCTGATATAATACAAAGCTTCATTGACTGCCATACGGCGAAGGTAGGCTTTGAGTGAAGTTTGAATATCAATGCTTGCTCGTTTATCCCAAAATTTAAAGAAAGTATCTTGGGCTAAATCTTCTGCCAGAGCTTTGTCTTTTAGGATGCGAAAGACGGTATTGCACAGGAAAGGGTAAAACTGGTAAAACAATTGTTTGACCGTTTCTGGGTTATCTGCTTTTAGCAGTTTCAATATTTCCTGTTCGTCAATCTCGGGCATAGTCGGTGCTAATGTAGTCCAGACATTCTTATCTGGGTGCTTAATATTTCCCAGACAAGAATGCCTGGATTACTTTAAACAGCCTGCAAATTAGTAAAAAAAAATAGGAATTGGAGGAGCAAAATTAATTTTTGGAAAATCTTAAAAGTTTAGGGGGTTGGGTTTAAGAAAATCATAAGAAAGTTCTTCTTTGATTTTATAATTGGAAACTTCTTTAAATCCAACCAAAGCGGCCTCTTTGGAGAAATGAGGCGCTTCAAAACCTTGTAGCTTAGCCTGAGCAGTATAAAATTCTTTACGAGTGGGATGTTCATCCGCACAGGCATTAAACAAATAGCCCCATTTTTCTTGGGTAATAATTTGAGTTATCAAGCCAATGCAGTCATCCTGATGAATCATATTAACAGGCGCGTCTCCATTTTTCACTTCCTTTTTACCTGCTAAAAAACGACCTGCTTTTCTATCTGCCCCAGTCAAACCACCAAATCGAACAACTGTCGTTTCGAAGGCAGTTTGTGCTAGCAGTAAATTTTCAGCGGCAACTAAAGCTTCTCCAGAAGCAGTTTCAGGCCTTGTTTCATCTGACTCTGTAACCATTCTATTTACATTCCCATACACACTAGTAGAACTCACAAAAAGGATTCTTTTTGTACCGTGAATCAAAGCTTTTTCTATTATAGCTTCTATTTGTTTTGGATGAAATCGGGCGACATCTCGACGCTTTCGACCGGGCGGGATATTAATAATTAGAATACCACTTTTAAAAAAATGTGGGAGATTAGTCCCTTTTATTTTTCTATGAACTTCAATCAAATAAGGGTCAATTCCTTGTTTGTGTAAAACGGCTAATTTAGCGGCAGTTTGCGTAGATCCTTTGACGATATGCCCCATTTCTACTAACTTTTTGGCTAAAGGTAATCCTAGCCAGCCGCAACCTAAAACACTTATGGTGTAGTCTATTTTCAATTTTTAATTTTCAATTTAGAATTTTCAATTTTCAAAACGAGATGGAGATAATGCTCGAATGGATTTTCAATTCTTGATATTCAACAATAAAGAGTTTTCTTATAAAAATGGAATAGCGCTGTTTATGTCAATTAATACATTTCAAATAGCAATAAAAGCAGTAATTCCGAGCGAATAATAAATAATTGAAAATCAAAAGGGTGAAACAACTAAAAAAAATAATTTTACAGTTATTTCACCAAAAAAAATCAATTATGAGTGTAAAATCGGAAAAAAAAAGAGAAGGGCAGCAAGAAATCGCCAAGAAAAACACAGAAATCGAAAGAGCAAAGCAAAAACGAGGAAAAATCTGATTTATGAATTGCATAAAACGATAAATCATCATTTTCCTAACTTATATTCAGATTTAGGGGAACTACCAGATTTTAGGCGTAAAAGTGAATATGGGATGACATCGATATTGATGGGAGCAATCGGCTTATTCTTATTTAAAGAAACTTCTCGAAATAGCTTCAATCTAGATAGAGAAAAAGAGAAATTCAGCAGCAACTATGAAAAAATATTTGGTTTAGCTCTACCTCATATGGATACGGTTAATCGGGTACTAGAACGAATAGAGGTGGAAGCAATAGAAAAATTAAAAGAGACTTTGATTAAACAGTTACTGAACAAACGAATCTTCCACAAATTCCGTCTATTAGGGAAATATTTTAAAGTTTCCATAGATGCTACAGGTCTCTATGGATTTGCTAAAGAACCTTATGAAGGTTGCCCCTATCGGCAGTACAAAAAGAAAAAGGTATGGCTTCAACCCGTATTAGAAGCCAAACTGGTAACAGAGAACGGCTTTAGCATATCAATCGCCACCGAATGGATATTGAATGGAGAAAAATATGATAAACAGGATTGTGAACGTAAAGCGTTTGTGAGAATCGCAGAGAAATTAAAAGAGCGATTCCCTCGCTTACCAATCTGTATTTTAGCAGATGGTCTATATCCAAATAAGACCTTTTTTGAGGTCTGTAAGCAAAATAATTGGCAATTTATTATCACATTTAAAGATGCTTCTTTAAAAAGTGTATGGCGAACTATAGAAAAAGAATTGCCAAATTATCCAAAGAATAAAAAGAAGTTATATCACGCAATTAACCCCAAAAAAGCGCTAGTATTTAATTATACTTGGCTCAATGAAATAGATTATAATGGCTATGAAATCCATTGGCTAGAAACTAAAGAAGTTACTAAAAATATAGAAACAGGAATCAAGTTGGAACGTCGATTTGTTCACCTTACTTCTTTTAAATTAACGGCACAGAATGCCGCCACTATCTGCCATCATGGAAGGCAACGATGGAAAATAGAAAATGAGGGCTTCAAAAATCAGAAGAAAGAAGGATATGCTTTACAACATAAGTACGTTCGTAAAAATTTGACGGCTATGCGCAATTTTTATCAATGCTTGCAAATCGCCCATTTATTTCATCAACTAGCTGTTTTAACCCTTGAAGTAAAAAAATACTGGCAGCAAAGTACTAAATTAACGCTCAAGCAGATGTTCAAGGAAATATCAGCTTTAATGTTAGAAGGACAGATTGAGTTGGAATTAATACAAACTAATTATTTACATAAATTTCAATTCCGCTACTAAAAAAGGTAGCACTTAGGGTGATATTGCCCAAAATTTATATTAAAGAACAAAGGAGGTTTTTATACTCATTTTAAAGCTGGATTTACCGAATCGCAGTAGCGAAATGATAATTTATTGTTCCTGCTGATTATCAATTTTTAGAAAATTTATACTCTTCCTTTGTTCGGAATTACTGAATAAAAGTCAAATATTGAACTAGTAAGCATCATTATGAAAATTTATTATAATGGATAATACTTTCTTCCGTCGATCCCTATTTGAAAATTGTTACTTGAAAATTGAAAACTACTCAACTCGCTCAAAACAACCTGCATCTGGCATACTTGCATCCCTTGTTACACCTAAAATATCCGTTGTTTGATTAAAGATAGGTATTCCAAAACCGTCAGCAATAGACAAAGAATCTAACGTATAATCGCCTTCGCTAGGGTCTTTAAAAAGCACAATATTATTGCCTTCGCCTTGACTTGGCTGACAAGGAATACAATTATTAAAAAAATCGGGCGTATCATCTTCATCTACTAAATCCTCTACTCGGACAATACAATTTTCGAAATTATAATCAAATGCGGCTTGTTCGGCATTGAAAAGTTCTATTTCATCAGAACGAGAACCAAAAATAATCGAATTTTTAAAACGAACCTTTAAATCATTAAAACGAGCCTGCTCACAAAATTGGTCTAAGCATAAGACATTGGTCATTCGTAAGGCAGCGTTATCAACCCCATAACTTGCCAAGGTACAATAACTGAAATCATAACTGCCACCATATTCTAATTGTACCGCATTTCCACCATTTCCTGCAAATAAACAATTTTCTGCGTTTACTCTGGAATGAATCGCAATCAATCCACCACTAATCGCATTTAAAATTTGCGAGTTTTCCATAATCAATGTCGAAGAAGAATCAGCAATAATCCCAAAACGAGCATTTTTGATAATAGTATGTTCTATTTTATGTCCTCGGCTGGTTTTAGTTAACCAAATACCGCCCCATTGACCTGCGACTTCTTGAAAAGGATCTTCCAGTCGGTCGCCTTGAATAGTGACAGGTTGTTCTACGGTACCTTCAATCTTTAAGCGTCCTCTAGGCAAAGCAATGATATAGCCATCGTTATAATTTTCACCTAAAACTCCCGTTCGGACAATACCGCCATGCACATAAATCTCTGTTCCTGCTGGAATATTTAAGGTACAACTATCAACAAATAAAGCGCCATAAATAACATAAGGCTTTGGGTCATCAAATATCACTTCTCCTAAATCACAACTAATAAAAGCACCACCTCCCTGACTAAAACGGTCTGGAATATAATTGGCATTTTGCCCCCAAGCTTCTAACAAGACCGCTCTTTCTGTGCCATTTAAATCGACTAACAAGCGTTCGCCAATCACATAAGGACTAATAGATAATGGATTGTCTGGATCAATCGTTACTTCTGCGAAAATATATAAACTATCATTCGCTAAGATTTCTACATCGGTTGCTTCGTTGATTGGAAGCCCATCTATATTTAACCTAAAAGAAGAAGCACTTCCTCGTTCCAAAGAAATTTTGTTAACCTTAACAGGTTGGTCATTCGTATTATAGATTTTTAAAATTCGAGTAGCCGAACCCAATTCCGTAAAAACGGTATCAAAACGCAAAGTATCTACCGAAAAATTCAACTCGGCTGAACTATCCAACAAGAAATTATCTTCTTTATTACAAGCGACAAAAAGATAGCAAGCGGAGAGCATGGTAAAAAGTAATATTTTTTTCATGTACTATGTAAATGTGAATGGAAGCATTTTTTAAGCGTATTTATTCTTTGAACCTCGATTTCTCAGTCAAAAGATTCTAAGAGTCCAACGAAATAATAAACGTAAAGTTAGTGTATAACGTATAATTCCACAGCGGATTAACGGGAATTCTTATTTAGGTGGATGTTTGTCCGAGTTGCTACAAAAAAGGTAGGTACTTTTACTGTAATTTTGCATTTATAAAAACGGACAAAAAGTCTGTACTACAGAAATAGCATGCCAACAATTATTGACGTCATCATTCCTGCTTATAACGAGCAAGATTCTATTGGAAATGTCTTAAGAGACATCCCTAAAGATTTGGTTCGAGAAATTATTGTTTGTAATAATAATAGTACCGATAATACGAAAGCCGTTGCTTTAGAAAATGGAGCAACCGTCGTAGACCAACCTTTGAAAGGTTATGGAAATGCTTGTTTAAAAGGAATGGCGCATATTAAAGCAAAGCCTCTTTCCCACCATCCAGATATTGTCGTTTTTTTAGATGGAGATTATTCAGACCATCCCGAAGAAATGACCAAGTTAGTAGCGCCAATTATAGTAGGAAATATGGATATGGTGATTGGTTCGAGAGCTTTGGGGAATATGGAATCGGGTGCAATGATGCCTCAACAAATTTTTGGCAATTGGCTAGCGACCAATTTAATCCGTTTATTTTATAATTATAGCTTTACCGATTTAGGCCCTTTTAGAGCGATTAAATGGCAACAGTTATTAGCCCTTGATATGCAGGACAAAACGTTTGGTTGGACGGTAGAAATGCAAGTGAAAGCAGCTAAACATAAATTAAAATGTACAGAAATAGCGGTGACTTATCGGAAGAGAATTGGGGTGTCTAAAGTTTCTGGTACGTTGAAAGGGACCATTTTGGCAGGGCATAAGATTTTGTGGACTATTTTTAAATTGCTATAGACAGCTATTAGTTCCTAATTATATGGATGAATTTCTTAAAAATAACCTAAAGAAGCAGTTGGCATTTTTGCTTCGGCAATTGGAAAGTGTAGACAAGACTTTTTTAAAAGAGCATCCAATTCCTGAAAAATGGTCAATTCACGAACATTTAGCCCACTTAGGAAGGTATCAAGAAATATTTTTAGAGCGAATAGCAGTTATTTTGAAAGGAGAAGTACCTTACTTAGAAAGATATAAAGCAGAGAACGACCCAATTTTTTATGATTGGTGTCGCTGGGATAGCGCAGAGATAATTGAAAAAGCAGTATTGGATAGACAAACCATCATTGATTTGATTGGCGATTTACCCAAAATGCAAATAGCACAAATAGGTGTTCATCCGAAACTAGGACGTATGAATGTGGAAGACTGGACGAATTTTTTTCTGCTTCATGAAGCACATCATATTTACGCTATTTTTGGTTTGAAACATAGATTTTACATAACCGAAAACTAATTAAATGTCCATTTTGGCATATACTATTTTAGGAATTTATTGTATGGCTTTATTCTACATCACCTCCTACTGTTTATTACAATTTCATTTATTGTATAAATATAGTAGAGGGGAACAATTTATTCCATTATTAAAGTCTGAGACAAAGAAAATAAAAGCCGAAGATTTACCTTTTGTTACGATACAATTGCCTATTTATAATGAGCTGTATGTGATAGAACGATTAATTGATCGAGTCACGGAATTTGAGTATCCAAAAGATAAATTTGAAATTCATATTTTAGATGATTCAACAGATGAGACATTAGAAATTGTTAGCAAGAAAGTGGACTATTATGCGGCAAAAGGTTTTCAAATCAAACAAATTTGCAGAACAGATAGAACGGGTTATAAAGCGGGTGCATTAAAAGAAGCAACCGAACAAGCCAAAGGAGATTTTATTGCGATTTTTGATGCAGATTTTTTACCTCGCCGAGATTTTCTATTAAATACGATTCCGTATTTTAAAAACCCAAAAATTGGGGTAGTACAAACTCGTTGGGAGCATATCAATCAAAATTATTCGATGTTGACTAAGCTACAAGCGATGCAATTAAATGTGCATTTCACCGTAGAACAACAAGGTCGAAAATCGGGTAATTATTTATTGCAATTTAATGGTACAGCAGGCGTTTGGCGAAAAGAAACCATTGCTAGTGCAGGTGGTTGGGAAGCGGATACTTTAACCGAAGATTTAGATTTAAGTTATAGAGCGCAGTTAAAAGGTTGGGAAATTATTTTCTTAGAAAAATTTGGCTCTCCTGCCGAATTACCGTCCGAAATGAATGGCTTAAAATCACAGCAGTTTAGATGGATGAAAGGTGGGGCAGAAACGGCAAAAAAGATGTTGCCAACTATTTGGCAATCTGAATTGAGGTTGGGCCAAAAACTACATGCTTCTGGGCATTTATTGGGTAGTACGATTTTTATCTTTGTGTTTATTGCAGGCGTGTTTAGTGTACCGCTTTTATTTGCGATGCAAGAAATTGGTTTTGATACGCGTTATTTTGGTATTTTCTTAATTGGTTTATTGTCCGTGATTGCTGTCTATTATGTAGCAAATGTTACGGCAGAACTCAAGGATGAATCCTATTTTAGAAAAGTCACGAAGTTCGTCTTTTTATTCCCTGTCTTTTTAGCGTTGTCTATGGGACTTTCCTTACATAATACGATTGCGGTGATTCAAGGTTGGTGGGGCAAAGAATCGCCTTTTATTAGGACACCAAAATTTAATATTAACGGTATCAAAGATACTTTCCGCAAGCAAAATTATTTCCAATCTAGCATTTCTTGGACAACTATCTTTGAAGGCTTATTAGCCATCTATTTTGCGGGCGCAGTAGTGATTGGTTGGCAAATGGAAGATTATACTTTTTTAGCTTATCATCTCTTATTAATGGCTGGTTTTGGGACTATTTTTTATTATTCTATTCGGCATTTGAATCTGCGATAATCAAGAGATGTCAGAAGTCAGACCGTCAATTTCATTGACTGTCAGAAGTCAGATAATTCAAGTCTAAAATTCTAACAATTAGTAATTTATACAAACTTAATCTGACTTCTGACAGAAAAATTTATTTTTCGGTCTGACTTCTGACTTCTCGCTAGTTCCAAATATCCAAATACATTTTCCAAACATCTGGTTCAACTTCTTTCCAAGTAATCACATACTTTCCGCCCCAACTACTTTCTTTGCCATCATTGCCAATAGATTTACCTTCATAATAGCCATAATCATAAGCTTCCTTACCTAAGATTTTGATTTCTTCGGATGTGATTTTATGATAAGTGGTTTTGCGATTGCTGCCTGCTGGTGGTGTCCAATATTTTCGGATAGCGGCTTTCCCTGTTAATATTTTGGAATTTTGAGGAAAGATTTTAGCATCATCGGTATAGGCATCGACGACCGTATCATAATCTTGATTCATCAAGGCTTGGGAGAAGGCTTTAATGTTTTTTAGAATAATCGCTTTCTTTTTTTCAATGTCGTCGTTGGTTGTTGTTACTTCGGTTGTGGGTTCAGGTTGAGCGCAAGCCCAAATAGGGAGCACTAATAGGAGTAGCCATAAATTTTTCATATTTTTGGAATTGTACGGTGATTTCAAAAGATGGCTTAAAATTAAATAAAACCCAGCATTTTTCTTTGCTTTACAGTCTATTTGGTCATTTCAATCAAAAATAATGCGATTACTTCCTTTTTCAATATCCATAATTTCCATTTTGACACTTATATTTTCTTGCCAACAGCCTGAACCTATGTCAGTTGAATCGGGCGTTTCTAAAACCTTAGCGGATTATCGGAAAGCAACCATAAAAAATGTAGAATATGAATTGCATTTTTTGATTCCTGATAGTTTAGAAGAAAAAATAGTAGGTGGGGTAACCATTCAATTTGATTTGAATAAAATTAAGGACGAGGTTATAATTGATTTTGTACAGCCAGAAAAAAAGGAAATAACGGTTGTTAAAGTCATGGACAAACAAAATAAATTAATTCAAATTACGGATTATCGAGTCGAGAACAATCATGTAATTATTCCTCAAAAATACCTGCGAATGGACGATAATCGGGTCGTTATTACTTTTTTTGTGGGAGAACAAGCCTTAAATCGTAACAAAGATTTTCTCTATACCCTTTTTGTTCCTAATAAAGCATCAACAGCATTCCCTTGTTTTGACCAACCGAATATTAAAGCTAAATATAAATTATCACTTACCATACCAAAAAAATGGACGGCTTTGGCTAATTATCCGCTAGTGGAAAAAGAAACGGTTCGTGAAAATACCATTTATAAATTTGAGCAAACGCTACCAATAAGCACCTATCTATTCGCCTTCACCGCGGGAAAATTCACTACAATTACCGATACTTTAGATGGTATCGAAATGACCCTTTATCACCGAGAAACGAACGAAGAGAAAGTGAAAAAAAATGCCCCAGAAGTATTTGATTTACATCTAAAATCTATCCGTTGGTTAGAGAAATATACAGGGATTAAACAACCATTCAAAAAATTTGATTTTGCCCTCATTCCTGCCTTTCAATTTGGCGGCATGGAACATCCAGGTGCGATATTTTATAAAGACCGTTCCTTGTTCTTAGAAGAAAATGCAACTTTAAATCAGAAAATGAGCCGAAATTCGTTGATTGCCCATGAAACTGCACATATGTGGTTTGGTAATCTAGTGACGATGGATTGGTTCAATGATGTCTGGCTAAAAGAAGTATTTGCTAATTTTATGGCAGCGAAAATGGTGAACCCGAATTTTCCTGATATTAACCACGACCTTCGTTTTTTACAAAGACACCATCCAAGTGCCTATGGTGAAGACCGTTCGGCGGGTAGTCATCCTATTCAGCAAAAATTAGATAATTTAAATCAAGCAAGTTTATTATATGGACGCATTATTTACCAAAAAGCACCCGTTGTGATGAAGCAATTAGAAGCGATTATGGGCGAAGAAATTTTCCAAGAAGGTTTGCAAGAATATTTAAAAATCTTCTCTTTTGATAATGCGACTTGGGACGATTTGATTGCTATTTTAGATAAACGAACGGATTTAGATTTAAAAACATGGAGTCAGGCTTGGGTAAAAGAATCGGGGATGCCTTGGCTAAAAGCCCATTTGGAAACTAAAGATGGGAAAATAGCGAGTTATGAATTGGAGTTTCAAAATACGACTTCTGGTGGGAATATCTGGCAAGAAAATACCGAGTTATTAACTTCGACTAATGGTGAAATTCAAAAAATACCCCTTCAAATACTGACTGAAAAGACGACGGTTTCTGAATTGATTGGTCAGCCAACTCCAGATTTTATTTTACCAAATGTTACTGAAAAAGCTTATGGCTTCTTTGAGTTAGATGAAAAAAGTCAAAGTTATTTATTAGCCAATATTCAAGATGTCGAGGACGAAATGACAAAATCGGCAGCTTGGTTCTCTTTATATGAAAGTATGTTAAGGGGAAAAATTGCCCCCAAACAAATTTTAGAAACCCTATCGGTAGGTTTGCCAGCAGAAAAAGAAATTCAAGGTTTGTCTAGCCGCCTGGGCTATTTACGGACTACTTTTTGGGGCTTTTTATCTGCTGATGACCAATTAGCAAACGCCGAAAAAATAGAGGATTTATTATGGCAATCAATTCAAGAAGCAGACAATTCAGGCCGTAAGAAGACTTTATTTGATACGTATATTGGCATTGCCCGTTCGCCCAAAGGCATTCAGCAATTACAAGATTTATGGGCAGAAAAACTGATGATTAAGGGTTTTACCTTATCCGAAAATGAAAGGACGACTTTGGCTTATGAATTAGCGGTTAGAAATGTGACAAATAGCGACCAAATTTTAGAAGAACAATTAGCAAAAATCACGAATCCAGATAGAAAAGCAGCGATGGCATTTATCATTCCTGCTTTATCAAGTGACGAAACGGTGAGAGATGCTTTTTTTGAAAGCTTAAAACAAAAAGAGAACCGTGCAAAAGAACCTTGGGTGGGTCGAGCTTTACAATATTTGCATCATCCGCTTCGAGCAGTTTCGGCAGAAAAATACATTATTCCAAGTTTGGAATTGGTACAAGAAATTCAGCAAACAGGCGGCATTTTCTTTCCAAAACGTTGGGCACAGACTATTTTAAGTGGGCATTCAAGTGTGCCAGCGGCGCAAGCAGTCCATCAATTTTTGGAAGGTTTACCAGTGGATTATCCAATTAAATTAAAAAACAAGATTTTGCAATCGGCGGATGTATTGGAACGGAAGGCAATGATTTTGAATGCAAATTATACTAACTTGCAAGACTAAAACATTTACTTATCAACTACACAAATTAAAAATGAATTACTTACCTTTTGGAGGATTAAATCCACAGGATTTAACTTATTTAATATACGACCCATTTAATGAAGCCTCCCCAATAGGGCTTCGGGAAGATTTTAAAAATGAAGACCTTTCTCATTTAAAAATGTTTGGATTTGTAAAACAGCTTTTATTGGATGTGAGCGCAAGCAAGTCGATAAAATTAACTGTAAAAGGGAATTTAAATAGAAAATTTGTTCATCAGCTATATGCACATCGAATTATTACCAGTAAGTACATTGATGATGGAACGATAAAATTATTAAAAGAGGATGATTTTTATCCTATTCATTTTTCTCATTTTATCACTAAAATGGCTGGGCTAACAAGAAAATACCGAAATAAACTGTCTCTAACTAAAAAGGGCGAAAAATTATTGGGGGATGACACCGCCATTTATTTGACCTTATTAAAAACCTATACCACTAAATTTAATTGGTCTTATATGACTTATGATCCCGATGATGTGGCACAATTAGGTTGGGCTTATAGTATGTTGAATTTTATTCGTTACGGAGCAGAAGAACGAAAAGTAGACTTTTATGTCGATAAGTACCTAGAAATATTTCATGAGATGTTAGGAGAATTTCCTCAGAACGTACACCTTTCACCTGAATACCGATTATCTTCTTGTTTTAAAAATCGTTTTTTTGGACGCTTTTGTGATTTATTTGGTTTTGCGGAAGAAAGAGTAGAAGGAGAAGATATTTTAAAGCGTCAATTTTTTGTTAAGAAAACGCCCTTGGTGGACAAAGTTTTTAAAATAAAAAAGAATGCTCTCAACTTTGGTATGAATTAGAAAATTGCCTTTTCCATAACAGGTAAAAATCGCCCCTTAGGCATGCTTTCATATTGACTAACTGTTTCAAAACCCATTTTTTGATAAAATATTTCTGCGTGAATATCGGAGATTACTTTTATTTTTTGATGAATGGGTTTGATTGTTTGTGTTAAAGCGGTTTGCAATAATTTTTTCCCAAACCCATTGCCAATATAAGTAGGCAGAATCCATAAATGCTCAACCCAAAGGACGTCTTTTTCGGTAATTAAAACGGTACAACCTATAATTTGCCCATCTGTCAAAACGAGTTTAAAGACATCGTTTTGCGCAATCATTTCACTAGAGATAGTTAAGCCTTTTCGCCATAGTTCCATCCATTCGGCAGGATAATTCCAATGACTTTTGGATTGCCAAGCAATTTCGGATAATCGTTTTGTATCTTCTGGACGTGCTCTTTCTATTTTATGAAGCATGAATTTTTTAGCCTAAAGATATGTCAGTTTTTCGAAAACTGGCATATCTAGAAAATTAAGTTTGTTAGCTATTTTTAACTTTATCTAACTGTCCAAAATTAAATAATACACTTACCCTAAAGGTATCTTTTAATGGATTTTTTTGACTAGTTGAAGGAATTAAATAAGAACCATTAACTGTAACAAATTTATACGTATAGCCTAATCCTGTCGTAAAATATTTTCGATTGCCTTTAGTTGAATGCTCTGCAAAATAACCTGTTCGGAAAGTAATATTATCTTTTATAATTAACTCTGCACCAAAGGAAAACATCAATTCTCTCATTTCTTCCGAAAAACCGCCGGGTGCATCACTAAAAGAACCGAAGATGCCTTTAAAAGTAGAGACTTGCTTATAATCTGGAACGCCGTCAAAATCTTCATCTGCACCAGCAGGGTCTGGAGTTGGCGCCATCAATTTATTAATATCTGTAGTTAAGGTTAGTCTAGTAGTTTCTCCTAAATATTTATTCCAAGCGACTCCTATTCCTAAATTAGTTGGAATAAAATCTTTATTGATGGAATTGGTATAAGTAATTTTTTGCCCTAAATTGGTAGCTGCTAAACCGACTGTCAGATTAGGTGTTTGGTAAGTAAAAGAAAAATCCATTGCAATAGATTTTCCTGCACTAATATCCGTTCCTGCTATGCTTAAGCCTGATGCTAGGTTAGAATAAATATATTTTAAACCAAAACCGCCCGAGAAATTCTTTCCAATTTTCTTAGCAAAACTTGCATTGAATTCTACTTCATTAGACTTACCATTTCCTATCGGTATACCATTTTCATCCGTAAATAAAGTTTCTCCTAAAGAGAAATATCTAATACTTAAGCCTATAGCATGTGCTTCATTAATTTGGTGGTAACCAGAAAGGTAACCTAGATAAACATCCTTCAACTCTAATGCGCTTAACCAAGGCGTATAGGTCAAACTAAGCCCAGTTCTATTTTCTGCAAAAACGAGTTTGGAGGCATTAAAATGTATGGCATTAGCATCTTTGGATACCGCAAGTCCCGCATCACCCATCCCTGCCGACCGAGCATCAGGGGCAATTCTTAGAAATGGAACGGCAGTAATAATAGTATTGACACAAGGTTCTCCTGTAACTGTTTCATACTGATTGGTAGTGGTATTTAGAAAACATTGGCTAGTTCCAATATTTGGTAAAACGAATAAAAAGGTAGCGGATAAAAGTATGATCAGGACAACTTGGATAGGTTGCCATTGGCTTAAAAAGGTGTTCATCTTGCAATAAATTTAGTGGTTAAAAAATGCAGCTTACTTTTGAAAGAATATGCTTTTATAACCTCGATTTATTGAAAATATTATAGGCGTTAAAATAATGTTAAGGGGCAATATGGTGAGATTTGAGATTAATGTAGATGGTCATTAAAAAAATGTACTCCCAACGGATTTAACTTCCTAGCGGATAATTATCAACTCAGTAGCTGGCGTACTAAAATTGGCTTAATAACTCATGCAGAGAACGGAGAGTAGGCAGAGGATTAATAATTAGAAAATCATATTCTCTGCGTACCCAGCGAACTTTGCATGATTATTTTTGTCGGATTTATGATTACTTATGTACCAATATTATCCAAAATAGCGGTATGAAATTGCTCCATATAAATAGCTGGCAAATCATGTCCCATACCATCAATAAATAATTTTTTGGCGTGAGGAATCAATGGGGCATATTTTTCGCAATGCTCAAACCGAACCAATGGGTCAGATTTACCATGAATAATTAAAGTAGGAACTTTGATATTACCCAATTCATCTAGTCGAGAACCAGAAGCAGCAATAGCGGCGGTATGTTGGTCGCCTACATCAGGATTTCTTCCCTTTCTTTTGCGAATTTCATAAAGCGTTTGTTCTGCAGCTTTTTTAATCGGGTGACTGTATGGACCATTTCCTTGTAATAATTGCTGGATGCCGACCATAAATTTCATGGATCCTGCTTCGCTTGGCGGCATTAAATAACGCAAGGTAAGCCGTAAAAAATCTAGCATTCCTGCGGTATTAATCGCAGGCATTTCTGGGTCATTCATATAACCTGAAGACATAATAGACGTTAAGGATAAAGTTCTTTCACTATGACTTAGCGCAACTCGTTGGGCAATCATTCCCCCCATAGACGCACCTATAATATGCGCTTTAGCTACACCAGCGGCATCCAAAACTGCCATACCGTCCTTTGCCATATCTTCTAAAGAATAAGGGGTGTCGGCATTCCAATTGGCCATCCAGTCAGAGTCGCCGACGCCTCGATTATCGTATCTGATGACTTGGTAACCCGCATCAACCAATGGTTGCGTAAAATTGGAACTCCAAATTAAGGCAGAGGAACTATGTCCCATAATTAATAAAACCGTTCCGCGAATAGAGTCTTGAGGCGCAATCTTTTCATACCAAATTTTTACACCTTCATTCTGGGCAAAACCAGTTTCACCAGTAATTAATTCTGGCAATTCATTCGTTTGTAAAACCTCTTCAACGATAGCATCTGTTTCTTTAGGTAATTGAATACCTGAATTGATAAAATAATAATAACCTGCAACTGCGATGGTTGCAACAATCAATAAACCGATTAGTATTTTCTTAAGCATAAAGGAGAATTTATATTTTGAAGGGTGAAGATAAATACTTTTGTTTCCTTTTGTCCCTTTTAGGATTGAATATTATTTTGCGATTGCTTTTTTTATATTCCATTTGTCCTTTTGTTGTTAAATAAGGATAAATAAGCTTGTCAAGCAATTGAAGATGCAGCTGTGCTAGCTCATTGTTTAAATAAAAAAGAAACGATTATAAAGGACTTTAAAGTTTTTGAAAAAATTAGATTACCTCGCACAACTAAAATAGTCAATACTTCTTGGACTTTAGGCAAGGTAGCCCAATTGACTAATCCTATCCTAACTACTCTCCGAAATTTTGCTTTAAAAATGACGCCTCAAAGTATTAATGAAAGACAAATGGATTTTTTGTTTGATATTGAGTTTTAGACTATGAAATATGCGTTGAAAGTTATAATTAATATTTGGTTTTTTAATTATTATTTGTATGCTAACTACAGTATTTAGACTCCTTTTAGTGTGCGATAAATGAATGTCACATTGTCAGGTTATTAAGTATGAAAAAGGAAGCCTAAAAAATTATCTTTTGTTAAGTATTATAAAAATAATTAATATATTCTCTTTGATTATGCTACTTTTTTCAATTATTTATATATTTTTGCAATATATGTTACACTTTTTCTGAAAAAGAAAGAGGCAGCCACCGAAGTGACTACCTCTACACTATGAAACACTATGTCTTAATTCTTTTTTATGTTGTCACAAAATAAGCATTTTAAACTTTTAAAATGAAATAAAAATGGCTTTTTTTTTGAAAGCTCTCTTTTTGTTTCAAAAAATCACTTTTTAACTACTTAGAAGGCTTGTTTCCCTCCATAAACAGAGGGGAATAATGCAGTCTTTTTTAAGAAACTCCTTCCTTTTTTCTGTTGTTTTTCACTAAAATATAATATTGGTCATTTAAAATTCTTGCATAATCAACCTTTCTCTGTATTTTTAGTTATTACTATGATTAAAATATGTTTTAGTCTTAAATCATAGTTCACCTGACAAAAAAATTAAATCATGCAAAGAATTATACTTACTTTATGTTTAGGAGTACTCACCACTTTTGCCTTTTCACAAAGACCTCAAAGTAGTTATGGCGGCGGAAAAAGAGGCGGCGGCGGCCCAACTATTACTGGAAAAATAACAGGACAAGTATTTGATACGTTGAGCAAAGAAGCGGTAGGTTTTGCTACGATTGTATTAATTAATCCTAAAGACAAAAAAGAGGTCAATGGAAATATTACAGAAGATGATGGAAAATTTAAGTTAACCGGAGTGAAAGTAGGGACTTACGATTTGCAATTATCTTTTATTGGCTACAAAACCAGAATGTATCGAGGCATTAAATTGACGCCTAAAAAACCCGATATTAATCTGGGAAAGATGTATCTAATTTCAGATAACATTTTGTTAGATGCGGTGGAGGTCGTCGAAGAAGCGGCTATTATTGAAAATAGGATTGATAAAATCGTTTATAATGCAGATAAAGATGTGACCTCTACGGGAGGAGATGCGGCGGATGTATTGCGTAAAGTCCCTTTATTATCTGTTGATTTTGATGGAAATGTAAGTTTAAGAGGAAGTTCTAATTTACAAATTTTAATCAACGGGAAACCTTCAGGGATGTTTTCTGCGAATGTGGCAGATGCCTTAAAAATGTTGCCCGCTGACCAGATTAAAACGGTAGAAGTAATTACCACACCAGGAGCAAAATATGATGGAGAAGGTTCTGGTGGTATCATTAATATTATTACCAAAAAGAAAAGCATTGAAGGAATCACTGGTTCTGTTAGTGCTTCTGCGGGAAATCGACAAAATAATAGCAATTTAAGCTTAAGTGCCGCCAAAGGCCGCTTTGGGATGAATGCCAATGGTTCAGTTTATTACTCTGTACCAAATGATTCGGAGACTACTTTTTTGAGAGAAGATCAAGTAAATGGAGCAACTAGAACTTTTGCTCAAAACGGGTTAACTGAATCTTCAAGACTTGGCTTTAGGGGCACAGCAGGCGCTTTTTATGACATTAACGCATACAATGCCATCAACACTTCCTTCCAATTAGGTGGATTTTCTTTTGACCAAACGGGCGAATCAACCGTTAGTTTTGATGATCCTGCTAATAATTTCATCCAAGAATATCTACGAACAAATGATGGTACAAGAGGCAGAAATAGTTTTGATTGGACTTCTGATTATACCAAGACTTTTCCTCAGAAGGGGAGAGAATTAGCTTTTGCTTTTCAATTAAGCGGAAACAACCAAGATAATAATGTGGATTATACCCAACAAAATATATTGAATGCAACGGATTTTGAAGAAGAAGGACGGAATGATGGCAAGAATCGAGAATATATTTATCAAGTAGATTATACACACCCTTTTAGTGATAAACTAAAATTAGAAACAGGTGCTAAATCCATTTTACGAAGAATTAATAGTGATTATTCTTATAATTTATTAAGTGGCGAAGACATTACGCCTTTCCGTTCAGACATCTTTAAATATAACCAAGATGTCATGGCAGGTTATGTATCTTTTAATTGGACGATTACAGATAAATGGGGTTTGGTAGCAGGTACAAGATATGAAGCCACCGAAATTGATGGCCTATTTGTCACCGATGGAGATGCATTTGATAATAGTTATAGTAATATCTTGCCTAGTATTATTTTGTCTAGAAAATTAAGTGGTTTTTCATCGCTTAAATTAAGTTATACCCAACGAATTCAACGACCGAGTTTATTTTATATCAATCCTTATACCGATGCGGCGGATAGAAGAAATGTTACTTTTGGTAATCCGCAATTAGATCCTGAAACGGTTGATCAATATGAAGTAGCTTATAATAATTATATAAAAGGAGTGGTGGTCAATGTGGCTATGTTTTACAGACAAACCAATGATATAATCGAAAGTTTCTTGACGGTTGATACCGAAGGTATTTCAATTACCAATTACCAGAATATCGGACAGAACAACTCTGTTGGTTTTAACTTCTTTTCTTCTGGTACGATTAAGAAAAAATTGACCATCCGTGGTGGATTTAATATGTTTACCTATAGTGTTGATGGAATAGCCAATGATCAAAGTGTAAGCAGAGATGGCTTGCAATTTGGTGGTAATTTAAGTGGTACTTTATCCATGAAAAAAGATTGGAAAATTGAAGGTTTTGGTTTTATGCGGTCTCGAAGACAAACCGTACAAGGAAAAATTCCTTCTTTCTGGATGTACAGTATTGGCATCAAAAAAGAAATCTGGAATAAAAGAGGGGCTATTGGTGTGCGGATGGTAGAACCATTTAATCGAACAAAATCCTTTATTACAGAATTGGACGGAGATACCTTCTCCCAAAGAAGTGAATTTAAATTGCCTTTCCGTTCTTTTGGTTTGAACTTTAGTTATAAATTCGGAAAATTAGACTTTAAAGCGAAGAAAAGAAGAGGAAGTAAGATTAAGAATTCAGATGTGAAATCTGGTGGAGACGGGAATAATAACTTCTAGAGTTATAAGTTATAAGTGGTGAGTGATGAGTCAGCATACTCATCACTCACCATTTATAATTCATCACTACTACGCTTCCTCTGGCATATCAATCGGTGTAATCATCGGCAAGTCAATCAATGCTTGTTCTTCCTTAGAAATACTCCACATTTTAAAGACGCCTCCATCCGCACGAGCGATATGCTTAGCAAAAGAAGTCAAACTTTTATATAATTTTGCGCCCAATACCTGAGGTAATTTAGGCAAAACAGCATTCAGTCCAGCTAATTTATCAGAGATAGATTGCGTGGCTTCCTTTGTATCTGCTGGTAATCCTTTTATAAGATAGCTAACTTTACCAGAAAAGTCTTCGTGTACTTTTTCGTAGAAATCATTTAATTCTGGCTCGTTAGAATAACTTCTAATACCTGTTAATTTTTCTGCCCAGCTAGTTTCGCTATCGTCAATTTTTCCATCTGCTCCCGCAATTAAAACAGTCACTAAAGGTAGTGCTTCTAATAATAAATCTTGTTCCTCTTGACTAAGGCTTTGCATTGCATTTAACATAGTAAAATATGGGTTTTATGATTAAATTTAAGGTAATTATTTTTAGTATTTTGACGATATAATTTTGTTTAGTCACTGGATTTAATCGTTATAAAATACCATTATATAAAAATAAACTGCGAAGATAGCACTATTTGCCATTTGATGCAGCCGTTGATAAATGAAATTTTAGTTTATTCTTTCTTATTTTTGGGAATTATTGTTACTAGTTGCGGGTTGCCAGTTCAACGCTCAACTGGCAACTGGCAACTGGCAACAGCTAATCAAACAACAAATGGCAAAATTTAAAACGAATCATTCGCAAAATGACAATGGAATGGTTTATAAGGCGGGTATTTTTGCATTTATTATCGGTATTTTATATTGGGGCTTTAACCAAATAGGGGGAGAAGAAAGCTCGATTTTAGATACTTTCAAAGAAGCAATGGAACAGCCTGCTAGTACGGATGATACTGCTGGCGAAATTTCAAGCGATGAAGGTTTAGCTTATGCTTTGCCTACCTCCACGACAGGACAAATTATAGAACATAAATATTACACCTTATCTTATTCCGAAAAGCATGAACAAGCAGAATGGGTGGCTTATGAAATAACTGTTGATCGCTTAAATAATAAGATCGCTGACCGAACAGATAATTTTAGGCCAGATCCTATGGTGAAAACGAAATCTGCAACGCCTGCGGATTATCGACGGTCGGGCTATACCAGAGGTCATTTAGTACCTGCGGGCGATATGGGTTTTAGTGAACAAGCCATGTCAGAGACTTTTTACATGAGTAATATGAGTCCACAAGTTCGAAATCAAAACATGGGAATTTGGCGAGAATTGGAGGAACAAGTAAGAGATTGGGGGCGAAAATACAAACATTTATATATAGTGACTGGCCCCATTTTGAATGAACAAGAATTTGATAGAATTGGTAAAAATATAGTGACTGTTCCTCGTAATTATTATAAAGTCATTCTTGACGTAACGGATCCTGAATACAAGGGGATTGGTTTTATTATTCCAAATGCCATTAGTGATGAACATTTGACGGAATATGCCATGACCATTGACGATGTGGAAGAACGAACAGGTATTGACTTTTTTCCAAACTTATTATCCGAGGAGTTAGAAACAGAGTTGGAAGGGTTTGTGGATGTTCGGCGTTGGAAATTTAGCGAAAAGCGGTATCAGCAACGGGTGCGAGAATGGAATAATCGGTAAGCTGGTTGCTGGTTGCTGGTTGCTGGTTGCTGGTTGCTGGTTGCTGGTTGCTGGTTGCTGGTTGCTGGTTGCTGGTTGCTGGTTTTACAATCAATTTCTATAACAGATTGTAAAAAAGTTTCTTCTATCTTTTATTAAAAATACTTGAGATGCTTATTTCTATTCACCAGTTGTTAGGTGATGTTACTCCATTTTTAGTCCATATTTTTCAATACCTCTCCACAAAAGGAATCAATGTTGCGAACTACGAATTAGACCATATTTGCTATCGAGTGGAAACGGAAGAAAGATACCAACAATTAAAAAAGGAATTGTCTGATTTAGGTGAATTATTAATAGAATCTCAAATTGGTGGTCGAGCTATTGCTTCCATAAAATTAGACCAACCGATTATTTATAAAAATAGAGCAATTGCAGTAGTTGAATTACCTGCACCCAAAAAAGGTAGTTTTTATAAGGAAGGGTTTGAGCATGTAGAATTTGTCATAGATGTACCTTTTGATAATTTTATGGCAGCACATCCTCATCTGGATTTTATTACAAAAGATTTAAAAAAGTCCGTCAATCAGGGTATTACCTTAAAAGAAACGGACTTTTCGGTGAAATTTCATCACCACACTTTGGAATATGTGATTCGATATTTGGATTGATGTAGCTTAGACCTCTGGTCTGAGTAGGTTGAGTAAAACGGTAATTAAATAATGTGTACTGTACACTTTCCTACTCAGACCAGAGGTCTAAGCTACTTTAGGACTAGGAAAACTCCTTATCCAAAGCCTTCGTCACCGCTTTAATTTCCTGTTCCTTCGACTTCGGATAAATCAATAAAACATCTCCTTCATCCACAATAATAAAATCATCCAAGCCTTTAGCGACTAACAATTTACCCTTAGGCATGCGAATCAAAGAATTAGAAACATCATCCAAAACGACCTTCCCATTAACGGCGTTTCCATGATCATCTTTAGGTGACTCTATATGCAAAGAGTTCCAAGTACCTAAATCAGACCAACCGAATTCGGAAGGAATGGTATAGACATCGGTGGACTTTTCCATAATGGCATAATCTACCGAAATACTAGGCGTTGTCGGATAAGCTTTATCAATAAAATCTTGCTCGTCTACCGTATTATAAAAAGGCTCGCCATCTTTTAGGATATTATAAATTTCAGGGGTATGCTGCTTAAATTGTTCTAAAACATAAGCGGCTTTCCAGATAAAAATACCCGCATTCCACAGATAATCGCCACTAGCTACATATTTTTTAGCAGTTGCTACATCTGGCTTTTCTTTAAACTCAATGACTTTATGTACACTCGTGTTATCGTCCGAAAAATTGATGTACCCATAACCCGTATCTGGACGAGTTGGTTGAATTCCCAAAGTGACTAAAGCTTCGTTGGCATTGGTAAAAGCCAAAGCTTGTTCCAAATAATTGACAAAAGCATCTTCTTTTAAAATGATATGGTCAGAAGGCGCTACTATGAAATTTGCGTTCGGATTTAAGTTATGCAATTTGAAAGCAGTATAAGCGACACAGGGCGCTGTATTATTTCTAGACGGCTCACAAAGTACTTGATTTTCTGTTAGTTCAGGTAAATGTTCTAAGACCAAATCTTTATACGTACCATTTGTCACAATAAAAATATTCGATGCTGGGCACAATCTTAAAAAACGCTCAAAAGTTTGGCGAATTAGAGATTTTCCAGTCCCCATAATATCTAAAAATTGTTTGGGGCGTTCGACTCGACTAGCGGGCCAAAATCGGCTACCAATGCCGCCTGCCATAATCGCTACATAAGTATCAGAAGAGGGTGTATTTTGCATTTTCACTTATTTTATAATTAGAGATGCTCTCTTTACGAAGGAACTCAGCATTGGTTTAAGTTATTATTGGGTAAATCGTTATACTGTGATACAATAGGCGTAGGGAATAGTCAAGGTAAACCAATAAAGACCAAGGAAAAGAGTAGAAAACTTAAGATACCATAGCCACTCAGAAATAGATTTTTATCATCCATTTTAATATTTGCGGTACCGAATGGCTGAAAAATAATTAGAAATGGAGTAATAAAAGAGCCTATCCAAAAATAATGAATTAGGTTTTTTTTGACATTTGTATAAAGTGGAGTTGGTTGATTAAAAATAGAAAACATAAATTATTTTGATGATTAGGCGCTCAAATTACAGAGGAATTAAGGGAATAGACAATAGACAGAAAAAAATATTTAAAAAAGTATACTTGAAAATAATAGGGGCGTAACTCAAGATAAGTGTCCTATAAAAGAGGAAGTTAGCTAAGGAAGAAACCCTAAAATAATAGGGTCGATTGGAAGGTGTTTTTAAAATAGTTCAAAAGAATGCTTGCTTTAGTGCTAAAATTATCAATATATTTGTCGCAACGATTGAAGAATCGGGATTAGTATATTCACTAATTATTTTTTTTAACCACAATCGGTTAATTTTTTGTTAAGAACCTAATAAAACGAGATTCAATTCTAATTTATTATTATCTTGGCAACATATTTGTTCTACTATTGAATGAATCTTCATTTTTTCACTTCACTAAAATTCGTTCTATAGGATATAAAACTTTACACTTAAACAGATTTTAATATTATTTTCATTAAAATACGATAAGTATGAAAGTTACGCCGTTGAACGACCAACAGTTAATCGCTGAGTACCTTAAAGGGAATGAGCGAGCCTTCGAGACTCTTTTAACTCGTCACAAAGAAAAAATTTATACCTCTATATATCTTTTTGTCAAAGAAACATCTTTAGCAGAAGACATCTTCCAAGAAGTTTTCATTAAGATTATTGATACTTTGCGCAAAGGGAAATACAACCATGAAGGGAAATTTGTCCAATGGGCATTACGTATTTCTTATAACATGTGTGTAGATTATTTCCGTCGCTCTAAAAGACGACCAAAAGTTTCTCCAACAGAAACGTTTGACATTTTCGATGTCTTACAAAACCCTGAGCCTAACGCTGAGCAAATGATTATTAGAAGCCAAACGCATGATAAGATTCGTAGCTTAGTAGATCAATTGCCAGCAGAACAAAGAGAAGTAGTGATTTTACGACACTATGCGGATATGAGCTTCAAAGAAATTGCGAAATTAACGAGAGTGAGCATCAATACTGCTTTAGGTAGAATGCGATATGCCTTGATTAATATTCGTAAGATGGTAGAGGAAAGAGAAGTAAGTTTGCTACAGTAAAAGTATTGGTAGTCAAAATATTACGGCTATTTATGTCCCTTGAACAGACGAAGTAATATTAATTATCTGACCAACCAATAACGTTTTAGCGACCATATAAAATATAAATCAATCATTGAACACCACCCCTTTTAGTTCAATGTATTTAATAAGAATTTCCAAACCGATTTAACGTATAAACCTTCTGTGCTATTTGTACAGAAGGTTTTTTTATGCCCCAACCTTTTGTTGCTTGCTAGCAGTCTTATCTAATAAAAAGACATCATGAAATTATTATCTTTTCTACTTGGTATTTTATTAATAGTAGGCACTTCCTGTTCCCAAAACCAAGAAGTAAACGCCATTTTTAAAGACTGCACCATTTTAGCAGATACCAAAATCCTATCTGAAGCAGCTAAATCAAATACTTGTATTTATCTAGAAGTGTATCGTTACCAATCGGAAATTTATACGCTTTGTGAATGTTGTTTTTGTGATAAAGCCTCGATGGCGATAAACTGTGAAGGTGAGCCGCTTTGTGATTTTTCTGAAAATTGTCTGGTTGATTTTTATAGAGAGGCGGACTATTTGTTTAGTGTGACTTCGGAGTGAATATCAGAAATTAGACAAAATAACCCTTTTTGCTTCCATTAGACAATCCTACAATCCCTTTCTTTTTTAATCTTGATTTTTTCGTCTATAATTTCCAAAGAGCAATTATACTAAATTATTAAAGAGAAAATGCCTCTTTTTAGGTTAATCCTAATCTTTCTGCCCACTTCCGGCCTAAGTCCTCAAAAAGTCATTAATTTTGCGATTTTTAAGACGATTCTAAAATTATACAAAAGTGAAGATAGCATTAATAGGCTACGGTAAAATGGGTAAAACCATTGAAAAAATGGCAACCGAACAAGGACATGAAGTAGTCCTAAAATTTGATGTAGATAATTTCCATGAATTTACGGTGGAAAATATTAAAAAAGCCGATGTAGCAATAGAATTTACTCGACCAGAGGGCGCAGCAGAGAACATTAAAAAATGTATCGAAGCAGGCGTACCCGTGGTTTGCGGAACGACTGGTTGGTTAGAACAAAAAGCGGAAATTGATGCGCTTTGTCTTGAAAAAGGAAGTGCTTTTTTCTATGCCTCTAATTATAGTGTAGGCGTCAATATCTTTTTTGCTTTAAATAAATTTTTAGCCAAAATGATGAATGAACAACCTCAATACGATTTGGAAACCGAAGAAATTCACCATACCCAAAAATTGGATGCGCCAAGTGGTACGTCGATTACTTTGGCAGAAGGGATTATTGAAAACATTAGCAGCAAAAAAGCTTGGGTTAATAAAGCTTCTCAAGTTAAAAGTAAAGTGCCGATTATTTCTAAAAGAATTGACAAAGTGCCTGGCACGCATACCATTAATTATAAATCTGCCATTGATGATATTGAAATCAGTCATACGGCACATTCTAGAGCAGGATTTGCAGGTGGGGCTATTCAAGCAGCTCAATGGATTATTGGGAAGAAAGGTGTTTTTGGGATGTCGGATATGCTAGGGTTTTAACTAGAATTTTCGATGGTTCAAGTCTCCAGACTTGATACGGCTATCTAGTCGTCCTCCTGACGACCGTTTAACGTTTTAAAAGTGTATTTATATAAGGTCGTCAGGACGACCAGATAATGATTTCTAGTCTGAGACTAGAAATATCGACCAGATAAGTAATGAAAAAACTACTCCTAACCATCACCAAATTAACCTTTTCCTTAGCTCTTCTCTTCTTCGTTTACCTCTTATGGATAGCAGGTGCAGGCACATATTACGACTACCAGCCAGTAGAAACAATTGCTTTGGAGGCGCGCAAAGAAGCCCCCTTAAAACTAATTGAAGACAGCACCTTATCTTTCCTAATTTGGAATATGGGGTATGGCGGTCTAGGGAAAGAATCGGACTTTTTTTATGACGATGGCGGCTTTTTTAGTGCAGGAGATAAAATGGTCAGAAGTAAGGAGGAATGGGTCAATAAAAACATTCAAGGCGCGAATGATTTTATTGCCAAAACGCCTGCCGATTTTTATTTACTACAAGAAGTCGATGTCGAATCGAAACGAAGTTATTTCAATAATCAGTTGGCAGGTTACGAAAAACAACGACCAAATTATGCTAGTTTCTTTGCGCAAAACTATGTAGTAGATAGAGTACCGATTCCCATTTTTGAACCTTGGCAAGTATATGGAAAAGTAAATTCTGGTTTAGGGACCTTAAGTCGTTTTCAACCAAAAGAGTCCACTCGTTTTCAATTACCCGGTAAATTTGAGTGGCCGACTCGTATTTTTCAATTAGACCGTTGTTTGGCAGTCCATCGCTATGCCGTAAAAAATGGAAAAGAATTTGTGGTTTTTAATCTACATAATTCAGCTTATGATTCAGGTGGTTTTTTGAAAAAGCAACAGATGAAATATTTGCAAAAGAAGGTGCAAAAAGAATACAAAAAAGGCAATTATATCATCGTTGGAGGGGATTGGAATCAATGCCCACCTGATTTCAAGTTTGATGCTTTTATGCCTGGTGATTCAGAAGGTTATGCTCAAACTAATATTGCCAAAGATTATTTACCAGCCGATTGGCAATGGGTGTATGACCCGCAAATACCAACGAACCGAAAAACTTCGGCTCCTTATGTTACAGGCGAATCTTTTGTTACGCTGATTGATTTCTTCTTAGTTTCTCCTAATTTGAAGGTTAAGAAGGTGCAGGGTTATGATTTAGGGTTTGATTTTTCGGATCATCAGCCTGTTAGGATAGAAGTAGAGTTGAGGCCATCCCTTTAATCTTACTCCGATTCCCCGTATATTCCCAATTTATTACTATTTGGAAAGACACAATCAAGAATGACCCATCCACAATACAGCAACTACACCATCATCTACAACCTAAAAGAATATACCAAAGGACTGTATTTACCAACTGCTTTTGTGGCAAGCATGGATAAAAACGACGTACTCAAATATATCCAAAAGAAAGTTAGTGCCCATAGTTTTAAAGATTACCGAATTGAATTGACCCCGACCATTCAACGAGCATTGGCGATTATTGAGCGATTGACTTTGCCAAATCTAGAAATAAAATTCAATCCTAAAAAAAGAAAACGCAAACCGCTATTGGAGTTAATGCAGGAAGACCGAGCGGTCAAGAAATCTATTGAGCATTATATTTATCGAGAATTAGATAGTTTATTAAGTCTGATTGTCGATAATGACTTGGTCTTAACTTGGGATATTGAGAAAAAAGTCTTGATAAAAGATATGCAGGTACATATCGCCGAAGATGAATTAAAACCACATTTATCTTTTGTCAAAACAGACCAAAAGGTGTTATATAATTTACAATTATCTAACAAAGATGGACAGTGGCAAGTCCAAGACAAACAAGTGATTCCCATTACCAATATGCCTGCTTGGGTGTTTGTCGATTATGAGCTTTATAAAGTCCCGCACATCAAGGGCTTAATGTTAAGACCCTTTCAGACAAAGGAAATAGTCGTTATTCGGGCTGATTTTATTAAAACTTATTTTGAAAATTTCATTGTAAAAATTGCCTCCGAAGTAGAAATGACAACGGTGGGCTTTAAGGTGATTGATGATAATCAATTACAGTACTGCCAATTAGAATTGCTCGATGATATTTTTACAAAGAGGTATGGTTTAAAAGTAGATTTTGTTTATCCGGGGGTGACTTTTGGTTGGAACGATAGAAGTAAACGGCGGTCAGGCTTAAAATTTGACAAAGACGAAGTTATTATTACTAGAGTCAATCGAGATAAGGAGAGAGAGAAAATATGGATAGAAAAGCTAAAGGCCTTTGATTTGGTCAATAAAGAAGGGAGTTATTTTAGTCAGAATGATGTAGCAAAAGTGCCGTCTTTATTTAACTGGTTAGCAGAAAATGAAGGTCGTTTAGAAAAGACTGGTTTTAAAGTAATTACGCCAACTTTAGAAGGCAAAATTTTAGTCTTAGCCGTACCAAAAATTAGTTTTGACAATACCGAACAAGTCAACGATTGGTTTGATATTCGTGGCGTCGTAGAAGTGGGCGATTTTAAAATTGCCTTTAAAAAGATAGCACTATACATTAAAAAAGGTAATAAATTTTATCCTTTACCCAATGGGAAATATTTCCTGATTCCAGCCGAATGGTTCACTCGATTTAAAGGTTTATTGCGATTTGCCAATTTGAAAAATGATAAACTAAAATTGGCGAAAAGCCAATATACTTTATTAGAAGAATTAGGTATTGATGTAGGAACTGACCTCGAAAGCGATTATACTGCCATTGATTATGAACCATCCAAAAACCTAAAAGCAACCTTACGTCCTTATCAATTGGATGGCGTAAAATGGATGGTCGGGCATTATCAAAATGACTTAGGTGCTTGTTTGGCGGATGATATGGGACTAGGGAAAACGCTGCAAACCATCGCCGTTTTATTATACGCTAAAGAACAAAAGGTAACAAGGCAACAGGGCAATAAGGTAACAGGGCAACAAGGCAACAAGGCAACAAGGCGAAACGATACCGAACTACAGCTCGACCTCTTTCAAGCCGCCACTTACCCCAACGACATTTATCAACCGCTAACTTCCATTATTCTCCTACCCGCCTCCTTAGTTTTCAACTGGGAAAGAGAAATTAAGAAATTTGCGCCTAGTTTGATGGTCTATAAACACATTGGGCCAAAGCGGCATAAATCCGAAAAATTGGTGCGCAGTTTTGATGTCATTTTAACGACTTACCAAACAGCTTTGCGGGACATCGATTTATTGAAAACGATTGAATTTGAGTACATTGTTTTAGACGAAAGTCAGCAAATAAAAAATAAAGATTCTAAAATTTTTAAGGCGACCAACCAATTACAAGGTCAACATAAAGTTTCTTTGAGTGGTACGCCAATTGAAAATTCTTTGTCTGACCTTTGGTCGCAAATGGAGTTTATCAATCCTGACTTATTAGGCGGTTTTCGCTTTTTCAAAGAAGAATTTATTAAACCCATTGAGAAGCTACAAGATGAGGATAAAAAGAAGTTATTGCAAAAAATGATTAAGCCTTATCTATTGCGTCGAACCAAAGAAGCAGTCGCCAAAGATTTACCTGAATTAACGACCAAAGTGTTTTATAGCACGATGACACCTGAGCAGAAAAAACGCTATGAAAAAGAAAAATCTGCGGCTCGAAATTTCCTCTTAGATAACTTTGATGGAGAAGACGGCAAATATCAATTTAAGGTCTTAAGCTCCTTAACCAAACTCCGACAATTAGCCAATCATCCCGTTTTAACAGAAAAAGGATATCAAAATGAATCAGGAAAATTTCAAGATGTCCTCGAACATTTGGCAATCATTCAGAAAGGTGGACACAAGACTTTATTATTTTCTTCCTTTGTCAAACACTTAGATTTATTCAAACATCATTTTGAAAAAAACAAACAAGGTTTTTCTCGCTTGACAGGGGAATTATCGCAGAAAGCACGAAAACAGCAAATTGACCAATTTGAAAATAATGCAGCCATTCAATCCTTCTTAATTTCTATCAAAGCAGGTGGCACAGGCCTAAATTTAACGGCAGCCGATTATGTCTTTATCCTCGACCCTTGGTGGAATCCTTCTATTGAAAGACAGGCGATTGCTAGAGCGCATCGAATCGGGCAAACTAAGCGGGTTTTTGCTATTAAATTTATTACCAAAGACAGTATTGAAGAGAAAATTTTGAAGCTGCAAGAACGCAAATCTAAATTGGCGGAAGATATTATTGAAGGTAAAAGTGGGATGTCTTTTTCTAAAGATGATGTGCAATTTTTATTGAGTTAATAATTTAAAAAAATTATTCCCTACCTTCGTCTTCATTCTCGATTCAACACAAAACGATGCAAAAACTAACATTTAAACTATTTTCTTACTTAATTTGCTTCTTGTTCATCGCCTGTAGCGGAGAAAAAAGTACCACCACAGAACCAACTATCCCTAAAGAGATAACCAAATCTGCTACCGAACGAACCGCTACCTACAGCGAAACCAACAACGCCTACTTTGGCGACTTACACGTGCATACCAGTTGGTCTTTCGATGCCTTTATATATAATGTGCGAACCACGCCAGAAGATGCCTACGATTTTGGAATGGGCAAAAAGATAGATCATATTTCGGGTAAAAAAATTCAATTAGGCAGACTTTTGGATTTTATGGCGGTGACAGACCATGCGGAATATATGGGCGTGATGAAACAAATGTTGGAACCAAATAACCAGCGACTATTCAAGAACGGGCTTGGAGTTCGCCTATTTGGTACACACCGAAGTAAGAGGCGAGACCGAAAATTATCCCGATTTTTTTCGGGACTGTCAGACCATTTCATTGTCAGATGTCAGAAACCCAGATATGCCAAATCTTTAAGATTTGGCATATCTATCCTCTGACTTCTCAAAAAGAAGTTAATGCAAAAAATATTGAGAGAACCACTTGTTCATTTTTTACTAATGGGCGCAGGTTTATTCTACTTGTATAGTTTCCTCAATCCGAGTGCAGCACAACTAGAAAATAAGGTCATTCGGATAGAAGAAAGTGATGTACAGCGATTAATCAAAGCCTACCAACAAAATTGGAATTCGCCACCTGATAGTGCGACTTTAAAAAGTCTATTAAAAGAAGAGATAAAAGCAGAGGTTTTTTATCGGGAAGCTTTGCGAATGCAACTCGACCATAATGATGAAATTATTCGGCGACGCTTGAAGCAGAAGTACGAATTTTTGGTCAAAGATTTGGCAGATAGTCAGCAGCCTAGTGAAGCCGCCTTGAATGATTTTTATCAAAAAAATGCTGATTTTTATCAAGAACCTACGAAGTTGTCTTTTTCTCAAATTTACTTTAGTCCTGATAAACGAAAAACACCTTTGGTCGATGCGAAAGCTGTTTTAAGGCAATTGATTAGTAGTAAAAAAAATGCGATTGATGTTAAAAAAATAGGCGATAATTTCCATTTACAAAACTACTTTGCTGAACGAGATTATAATGATGTGCGGCAGTTATTCGGACAAGATTTTGCGAAAGCTATTTTTGCTAATCCATCAACTGGCTGGACTGCACCTATTCGTTCTGGATATGGCATTCATTTGGTCAATATTACAGCTATTCAAGATAAAACCGTTTTGCCATTTACTCAAGTAAAGGATAAAGTCATCTCCGATTGGAAAATTAGCCAGCAACAATTGTATAATGAGCAGTTATATACCAATTTATTAAAAAAATACGAGGTAGAATATGACCTTGAAAAATGGGGGGAAGAATGATGGTTAAATGGTTTGATGGTTTGATGGCTAACGTAACCGCCAAATTTATTCCGATTGAAATACGGAACAAGTTTTGGCTGGTTCAAAAAGTACTTAGAATTTTCATTCTACCGATATTCCAAGTCTCCAGACTTGGAATGCCTATCTCGTCGTCTTCAGACGACTGTAAACAAGAAGCGTCGGTCGTCAGGAGACGACCAGATAATGGTTTCAAGTCTGGAGACTTAAAACATCGGATTTTTACACTATCTATCTTTTTCTTTACATTACCGTTCCTAACCTTCGCCCACGAAATTCGCCCTGCCTACTTAGAAATCAAACAAACCAACGAAACGACTTATGAAGTACTCTGGAAAATCCCCTTATTAGGCAATAAAGCGCCTAAAATAGACCCAATTTTACCAGATAACTTCACCCTAGAACAGATAGACGACGAGTTCTTACCTGATTCCTATATCCGAAGATACAAAGGAAATTACCCAACGGAATTAAACGGACAAAAGATTAGTATAAAGGGTTTAGATTTAACCTTAGTTGATGTCTTAGTACAAATCAATCTACTAGATGAAAGTTCCTATACTTTATTATTACAACCAGATAAAGCGGAAGCGACAATCCCTAAAGAACCCAATAAATGGGAAGTCATTCAACTCTATATATTACTAGGTATTGAACATATTTTGATTGGCATTGACCATTTATTATTTGTCTTAGGTTTATTATTATTGGTCAAAGGAATCAAACCTTTAATTCAAACTATTACCGCTTTTACCCTAGCACATAGTATTACTTTAGGCGTTGCGACTTTTGATTTAATCAAAGTACCACAAGCCCCTGTCGAAGCAGTCATCGCTTTGAGTATTGTTTTTTTAGCGAGAGAATACATTTCTGTAAAGGAAGGAAAGGAAAGTTTAACCGCCAAATATCCGTGGATAGTGGCTTTCACTTTTGGTTTATTACACGGTTTTGGCTTTGCTGGCGCATTGAGTGAGATAGGATTTCCACAAAAAGAAGTGCCTTTAGCATTATTGACCTTTAATATTGGTGTGGAATTAGGGCAATTGATTTTTATCGGAATAGTCGGTTTATTATGGATGGTTTTGAAAAAGATAAATGGTCCGCAACCCAGTTGGTCATGGAAGGTTCTACCCTATAGCATGGGCATTATTGCTAGTTTTTGGCTAGTAGAACGTGTCGTTGCCTTCTGGTAAAAACTGTAAACTGCCTACTGTAATACAGCCTACTGATTATGCTTTCCCAACTTCTGGCATTTTACAAACCTCATCTGCTGTCTTCCCACATACCGTACAATCCCCAAAATTATTTTTTACCATTGGATTATTGGTTGCACAAGTGCCTCTAAATTCTTGCCCTGTAACAATCTTACGAATGTTAATCATCATAAAAGACAAACCAAAAACAAAAAAAACAATACCAAAAATATATAAGAATTCCATAAAGATTATTTTAGAAATAGTAAAGTAAATGTTCGTTAATAGAACGCTTTAGCGCTTAAATCGTTTAAATTTGTATTTAGATTGCAAAGATACGAACTTGTTTAAATAAACGCTATTTTTGATTGGTTCGTAATCGCTAAATTTATTTGGCTGATTCTTTGAGCTGATAGGAATTAGAGCCAGCCAAATGAATTTGGCGGCTACAAAAAAGAAAATATGAAAGAAAAATTAGTCGCCTTTGAACGCCTCCTAACCATTATGGATGAGTTAAGAGAAAAATGCCCGTGGGATAGAAAACAAACTTTTGAAAGTTTAAGAAATCTAACTATCGAAGAGACCTACGAATTGGCAGATGCCATTTTAGATAAAGACATCAACGGCATCAAAGAGGAATTAGGAGACTTGATGTTGCACATGGTTTTTTATGCCAAAATAGCGGAAGAAAAGAAAGCGTTTAATATTGCTGATGCAATGAATGAAGTCTGTGAGAAATTGATTAATCGGCATCCACATATTTATGGAGATGTAGTGGCAGACGATGAAGAAACGGTTAAAAAAAATTGGGAACAACTCAAATTGCAAGAAGGTAAAAAATCTGTCTTAGGGGGAGTGCCTAAATCTTTACCTGCGATGGTCAAAGCTTATCGGATGCAAGAAAAGACTGCCCAAGTTGGTTTTGAATGGGATAATGCCGAGCAAGTTTGGGACAAAGTAGAAGAAGAGATAGCGGAATTTAAAGAGACGCTTTTATACGAAGAAAGTCAAGCAAGGCGAGAAGAAGAATTTGGCGACATTCTATTTTCAATGATTAATTACGCTCGTTTTCAAAATATTGACCCAGAAACAGCATTAGAACGAATTAATCAAAAATTTAAAAAACGTTTTGAGTATATTGAAGCGAATGCGCCTAAAAGTATGGAGGAAATGTCTTTGGAAGAGATGGATGCTTTATGGAATGAGGCGAAAGGGAAGTAGGTAGTATTACAGTAGGCAATTAGCAGTTTTAACCTAATCAAGAATTAATCAATTATCATGAGTAAAACTAAGACTATCACAGGCATTGTTGTTTACAAAAATATTGGAACTGGATTCTGGGGGATTGAAGGATTGGATGGAGAGCAGTGGTTGCCCGTTAATTTGCCTAAAAACATGGAGCAAGAGGGGAAGCGGGTGACGCTTAAGGTTAGATTTTTAGATGGAGAGAGTCTATTTATGTGGGGAAAGATGGTGGAAATAGTATAAATACGATAGCCTTCTTTTAAATTTAAAAGAATAAATATGTTTTAATCGCCAATCTCTTGATTTATTAGGGAATGCTTCTTCTTGAATTAATTCATTTCTTAGCTTATTTAATTGTTTTTCATTTCCTTTATTTGTGTACCAATTAGCTAATCGTAATACATATTTTCCGAAATTTTGATAAGCTTTTCTTTTGCTATCTGAAAAATTTTGTTTTCGTTGCAGATATTTTTCTATAGACGCGAAAAGCATTTTTGGATGAACCTGTCCAGTTTGATAACACTCAAAAATGACGCGAATTTGAAAGCTCCTTTTAATTAATTCTAGTGTAGTTAAATCAGACCTATCCATTTTTGCAAGGATTTCCAAACAATCTTGATATTTTTTTTCGTAATATAGAACTGTAGCTTTTGTTAAGTATGACAACTGCTCATTTTGAGGCTCGTATAAGCGATATGATTCTTGGTCAATGAAAGCTCTAATCCATTCATTTTCTCCTACTTTTAGCGCAGTTGTTACTATATTTATAAAGGTTACATTAAGCCTTTATAGAAAATGTCCTCATCTGTCAGTCCAAGTTTATATAATTGCAAGATTGCTGATGACATACTTAGGCCTTTATCCTCTTTATGAATACAGTAATTTATTAGTAAACGAAGCATTTTAATACCCAAGCGTATTTTTCAAAATGCTTTTCTGAGGTTTATGGTTGTACTCCTTTGTGATTTCGGAAACAACCTAAAGGGTTTGATAATGTGTCTGCATTGGCTCTAAGTTAGTCAATAGCTAGCTTTTTAGGGAGTAAATGGTTGATAATTGTAAAAAAGGAAGATAAGTGTAAAAATGGAAAGAAGTAATAACAAAAATAAAAAAGACAGGCGATTAGCAAAAGGGATTTTAATAGGAAATTGCCTTTCGAGTCGGCTTTAATACGCAAAATTATTTTTCTAAATATTTTTCGGATTGGTATGGTTGTTCGCCCTTGCGGTATCGGAAACAGCAATTGTAATTATCGGTAGCAACTAAACAGTTTTCTATTGTGAAAAATGCAAGATAAGTGTAAACAATTACAAGATAAGTGTAAAAACTGGATGCAATTTGTCTTTAGCTTTATGAAAAAATTAATATATTAAAAATGCTTACAGACATGAAAAAATTATCGTACCTTATTTTTATTACTTTTTGTTTAATTTCCATCACTTTCCAATCCCTACAGGCGGCAATTGCCAACGATATTTGTGCCAATGCAACGCCTATTACTTTAGGAAAAGTTTGTAATGGTTCAACTCCTAATGTAGATAATTCGGGAGCAGAAGATGAAGGGACAATTGCTGTACCAAGTTGCTTTAATTATGATCCAGATTTTGCTCCTGCTAATGATTTTTGGTTTTCTTTTGTAGCGCCTCAAGGCGAAAAAGTAAGCATATTTACTAATGATTTTAGTGGAAGTTTATATTCATTAGACATGGTATTATATGCTGGAACTTGTGAGAGCCTGTCCGAAATTTCAGGTAGCTGCAATAGTAATGAAGGGTTTATTAAAAACATTTCTGTTACTTCAGGGGATACTTATTATTTAAGGATATCAGGACAAGGGCAAGAGGGTAATTTTTGTTTAGAAATAATTGAACCACCAGCAAACGATATTTGTAGCAATTCAACCACCTTAACTATTGGTAATAACTGCACAGCAGCCAGCCCAAATGGGACTAATTTTGCTGCTAATGATGAAGGAAATGCAGGAGATTGTTTTGAAACATCAGGTGGATTTACGCCAATTAATGATGTATGGTTTGATTTTGTTGCACCAGCAGGTGGTAAGGTACACGTTAATGTACTGCCCGAAACAAACGATTTTACCACTTATGAGATAGCCATTTATAGCGGTACTTGTGGTAGTTTAACTCAAATAGCCTGTAAAAGCGAAGACCCAGGAGTATTAAATACCCTTGCACTAACTCCTGGCAATACTTATTATGTCCAAGTCAATGGAAAGTATGAAACAATAGGTAATTTTTGTATAAAAATAATAGAACCTGTAGCGAATGACGAATGTACGGGCGCAATTGCTTTAACAATAGGTAGTTCTTGTACTGGAAATAATACCAACGGAAGTAATATCGCCGCAGTAGATGAAGAGACGGTTGCTGAACCAAGTTGTTTTGATAGTTCTGATGGGTTTTATGCTATTAATGATGTTTGGTATAAATTTGTCGCATCTACTGATGGAAAAGTGCATGTAAATGTAGAAAGTGAAATAGATGATAATAATTTCTATACTATCGGACTTGAAGTGGCTGTTTATAGTGGCTCGTGTGGCAGTTTTACTCAAATTGCTTGTGGTAGTGCGAATTTTGTACAATTAAATAATTTAGTCGTTACCTCTGGAGATACTTACTATATTCAAGTGAATGGCGAATCTGGCGAATTTGGTAATTTTTGTTTAAGTGTCAGAGAACCCTTACCGAATGATGAATGTGCAGGAGCAATTCCTTTAACAACTGGAAGTTTTTGTACAGGAAGCACAACCAATGGAGATAATACAGGGGCAGTTGATGAAGGAATAATATCTAGCGGTAATTGTTTAACTAGCAACCCAAACGATATTTGGTTTTCATTTGTGCCTACAAGTTCTGGCTGGGTAACTATTTCAACCGACTTTGAGGGCGGAACTCTGACAGATACAGACATCGCTCTTTTTTCTGGTACTTGTGGTTCCTTAACAGAAATTGGATGTGATGGAGATGGAGGAATTACGGTAAGGAATAATTCTATTCTCGACAATCAAATATTAACACTCAATGAAACCTATTATATTAGAGTAGCGGGCTATAATGGGGCAACAGGTTCTTTTTGTTTAGAGGTGACAGAAAAAGATTGTTCACATGATTTTGAAATAGATAGTCAAGCAAAAGTAGCAGCTTTAGCAAATTTAAATTGTACGACAATAGATGGGGATTTATCCTTTACAGGAGATGGGGTTACCGATTTAAGCAGTTTATCTAGCATTACAAAAGTTATGGGTAACTTGACTATCAATAATTGTGATATGTTGACTACCTTGGATGGTTTAGATAATTTAGACACTGTTAGTGGAAACCTAACGATTAGGAGCAGTGACTTATTAGCTACTTGTTGTAGCGTTTTCACAATTATTGATGAAGGTGGTGTAATAGGTTCAACTTCCATTTTCTCTAATGCCGTAGGTTGTAGAAGTTTAACAGAAATTCTAACTAATTGTACGCCCGTATGCGAACATTTTGAACAAGATTCTTTAGCTTTGATTGCCTTATACAATGCGACCGATGGACCAAATTGGAAAAACAAGTGGGATTTAACCAAATCGATAAGTACTTGGTATGGCGTCACTCAAGATTTTGCACTTTGTATAACAGGGCTTAATCTTTCAAACAATCAACTAAAAGGAACTGTTCCTAACCTTGATTTACCATTTTTAGAAACACTAAATTTATATAATAACGAAATAACTGTTTGCGCAGAATTGACCCAATTACCTGCATTAAATACCTTAGATGTAAGATCTAATGCTTTATCTTTTGACGATTTATTGGCGAATAGGGGCAAAGCAACTACTTCTTTTTTGTACGGAAATCAGGCTATTTGCTCAGAATCTATAGAAGTAATAGTAGATATAGAAGCGGATTGGACAGTTAACCTCGGTTTTGATGATACGGTAAGCACCAATAAGTATCAATGGCGAAAAGATTTCTCTAATATTGGAGATACATTGGCAACCAATACTTTTAGTATTGCAGCCATTCAAGAAAGTGATGTTGGGGAGTATTATTGTACAATTATTAATCCCAATCTTCCCGATTTAATTCTTAATAGTTGTACCTATAAATTGAGAGGAAACTGTACGACTCGTTCTACGGATTCCTTGGCATTAATAGACTTGTATTTAGCAACGAATGGCCCAAATTGGCAGACTAAATGGGATTTGTCGAAGCCGATAAATACTTGGGCTGGTGTTACCGCTACAGATATTGGTTGTGTAACGAGTGTCTATTTATCGAATAATAAATTGACTGGAATTTTACCTGACTTGAATATGAGTCAATTAGCGAGTCTAAGTTTAGGGTCAAATAATTTACAGGGAAATATACCTGATTTGAATACACCGAAATTAACGGAATTATACCTGTCAAATAATAATTTTACAAGCTGTAGCGAATTTACACACTTAGATGAATTACAGTATTTAGACTTGAGTTCGAATGCTTTTACTTTCGAGGATTTATTGATTAATAGAGATAAAGCAGCTAGTAGTTTTAGTTATAGTAATCAGGTTGTTTGTATAGATACCATCGCTGTTAATTTAGAGCAAGGTGAAGATTGGACGGTTAATTTAAATATTGATGATGCGATCAGTACCAATAAATATCAATGGAAAAAGGGTTTTTCTAAGATTGGCGATACCTTATTGACGAACAGTTTTACTTTAGAAAATGTCAATAATTCAGATGATGGTTTATACAATGCGACTATTAGCAATCCTAATTTACCAGGTTTAATCTTATTTTCCTGTAAATATCAACTAAAAGTAATTTGTAGCACTAGGGCAGCGGATTCCTTATCTTTAGTTCAACTATACAATGCCACAGATGGCCCTAATTGGAAAAACAAATGGGATTTGAGTAAACCTTTGCATACTTGGTATGGAGTAGAAGCTGCGGTAGAAGGTTGCGTAACTGAGTTAAATCTAAGTAGAAATCACTTGAAAGGCACTTTACCCGATTTAAACCTGCAAACAATAATAAGAATAGATTTAAGTCATGACACTTTATCAGGCATCATTCCAGATTTTACCAACCTGCCTAATTTGGAATATTTATACCTAGGAAATAATCAATTAAGTGGAAATATACCTGATTTTGCTAACCTTCCTAACTTAATAGAGCTATCTATATGGGGAAATGAATTAGCTGGGGCGCTTCCTGATTTTTCAGGGCTTCCTCTTTTGAGAATCCTTAACTTGTCTTCCAATCAATTTACAGGTACGTTTCCCAATTTTTCTAAATTGGATAGTTTGAGAAATTTATGGTTATATAATAATCAACTTACTGGGATGATACCCAACTTTATCCATTTAAAAAAATTAACCAATATTGCCATAAGGTATAATCAATTAGAGGGAGCTATTCCAGATTTTACGCATTTAACAGAATTAGAACGCCTTGGACTAAGTGGCAATAAACTAGAAGGTGCAATACCCGATTTTAATAACCCTAAACTTATTTTCTTAGATTTGAGTTATAATAATCATTTATCCGGGGCTATTCCCAATTTTTCTCATATCCCTGAATTAAATTACCTCTATTTATCTGGAAATAATTTGACAGGTACAGCACCTAATTTCTCCAATTTGCCTAATTTATGGTATTTAGGATTCCGTAGTATCAAACAACTTCAATTACCTAAATTCACTAATTTACCAGCTTTGGTACAATTAGATGTAAAATTTGGTGGGTTTTCTTTTGACGATATATTGCCTAATCTAACAATACCTGCTGATACTTTTTTAATAGGCACGCAAAACCTTTTTTGTGACCCGAATCCAATTACTATAAATGCAGAACTTGGGGAAATGGTTACCCTTGATTTAATGGTAGACGATACCGTTACTTCTAATATTTATCAATGGTATAAGAATGATGTCTTAATAGCGAATGCACCAAATACCAATACTTTAACAATTGCTAATTTCCAAGAAAGTGATGATGGGATTTATCAGGCAACGATAACTAATCCAAATGCATCGCATGGAAGTATCGTGAATAGTTGTGAGTATGATGTGGCCCTTTTTTGTGAGGTAGCCGCTAGTGATTCTTTAGCCTTAGTTGAATTATATAATGCTTTAGATGGACCTAACTGGATACATGGTTGGGATTTAAATATGCCAGTTAAAACTTGGGGCGGTTTAAAATTTTCAGGTTGTAATTTAATAGAAATTAATTTGCATTTTAATCACTTACATGGAGAAATTCCAGACATTAATTTACCTGATTTAAAGATGTTGGATTTAAGCGGTAATCAATTATTTGGCATAATTCCTAATTTTACGCATTTACCACAACTTGAGAAACTTTTTTTGAGTAGTAATTTAGGACTTAATGGTGCTATTCCTTCCTTTAATCATTTGGATCATTTAATTGTTTTTCATGGTGCTTATAATTCCCACGATGATTGCCCTGATTTGACGGGCCATCCTACGCTAACAACTATTAATCTTAGTAGTAATTTATTAACTTTTGAAGATATTATTCCTAATATTGATTTATTCCTAGTGGATGAAGTTCACAACTTCTATGGCTATGCCCCCCAACATCCTTTTGATAAAGATGCTAACAAAAAAGTAACGTTAGCAGTAGGAGCTGATTATACGAGAGATTTAGATTTTGACGCTGCCGTATCAACGAATGTTTATAAATGGATAAGAGATTCAACGATTATTGCCACTTCCGAGGTTAATAAGTTCACCTTTACTAATTTAAAAGCAGCCGATTCAGGTGCCTATTTCACAATTATTACCAACCCTAATGCGCCAAAATTAACACTTATTACTGCTATAGATACTTTGATTATTGGAGATGGTAGTGGAAATACATCTGGTATCTGCGACGAAGAGGACTTAGTGGTATCCACTATCGAACAAGAATTATATCACGCACGAAACACCCTCACATCTACAGGAACACTAACAACAGGTCATACCACTGTCTTCAAAGCAGGCACTTCTATTACCCTAAAACCAGGCTTCCAAGCAGTAGGTATTTTTTCTGCAATCATCGAAGACTGCCCAGCAGTTATTATAGCAGACCCGATAGCGGAAGCTCGTATAAGCCCAAATACTACTACTAATTTAGTGAAACCAAATGAGGTGGAAATGAAAATTTTCCCCAACCCATTTTATGAGGCGACGACTATTGCTTATGAACTGCCAAGCAAAGAAAGGGTTACACTACAAGTTTTTGATTTTATGGGTAAGGAAATAGTTACTTTAGAAGAAGGCCTACTAAAAGAAAAAGGGCGCTATGAAGTTAATTTTCAAGCGAATCAATTAGTTAGTGGGACTTACTTTGTAGTGTTGCAGAGTGGAGAATATTATGAGGTGCAGAAGCTGATGTTGTTGAAGAATTAAATGGGCTACGCTTGAAATAGCCTATTCAAGAAGTCGTAAAAAACATATATAGTGGTATCTACTAAGTTTTTCAATAAGAAAAAGGACTTACTGGATACCACTTTCTTTATGTAATAATCTTAAAAATAGATAATGGATTTATGTTTTAAACAACGCTCCAATTGATAAAATTAAAAATTGCTGCCGAATAAAAATTCCTAAGGAAGATAGGTGTAAAATAAAGGAAGATAAACATAAAAAATAGAAAGATAAGCGTAAAAAATAAGAAGAAAGTAAGACTAATTGTATAGGACTATTATCGCAAAAAATTGATTTATTAAAGTAGTAAATAACAATTAAATGACAAAGCAGAAAATAATAGCAGAAATCAAATTAATCCTATTACAAATGGGGATTCCTTCAAAAGCGCTTACTAGACAGTCTTCTTATTATAAAGATTTGGGGTTAGATTCTTTAGATGTAGTAGAACTGATGATGGAATTTGAATTAAGATTCGAATTGCAAATTCAATGCCGTAAAAACTAAGTGCTTAAAATTCAACCGCCACGCACCTCGATAGGTGTCAAAATCTTCTTCTAACGAAAGATGGATATTCTCATGGTCAATTATTCTTTGGATTAATTCCGTATAGCCTTCTATAGGAATTCCCTGAAATTGGTCATTAAAATAGTTGTCATCATAATTGAACCGAATCGGTAATCGTTTTGCCGTCGAGGATGGAATTTCGGTAGGGTTTACGCCCCAATGTTTGATGGTATAATACTTGTAAAATGCCTCATTTAACTCTTCCCAAGATTATGTAACAGAAATTCTTCAAAATTGCTTGGTTTTATGTCCTTTAATCGAATGCTATCAATGTGTTTTTTGGCTTCCGCTGGAGAGAAATCTTTTCCAAAAAATTGATTAATCGTATGTAAATTGATAGGCATTCCATAAACTTTCTGACCCGTTCTGGCTTTTACTCGATTGATATAATTATTAAATTTAGAAAAACGATTAACATACCCCCACACTTTAAGGGAATTGGTATGGAAAATATGTGGTCCGTATTTATGAACTTCTACTTGAGATTCGTCATCTTTATAAGAATAACAATTCCCCCCAATATGATTCCGTTTATCCACTAACCGAACTGTATAGCCCCTTTCTGCTGCCAGATTTGCAAATGTAGCTCCAGCAAAGCCACAGCCTATAATTAAAAAATCAGTTTTTCTCATCTAATCAAAATTGATACCCGTTAGTTTTGGTTATAGATTTTATTTACAACAGTAAACATACAAGATAATCAGATTAAAAAGTGATAAAAAGAAGGTATTATTTTTAGGATTATTTTTATTGCGATGTTAATCTATAGAAGTTTGTAAATCTGTTGTTTACTTAATCCGTTGTTGAAAAAATACTTTAGAACAACGGATTTTTATCATGAGTCTTATTTCAAAGGTTTGCCCATTATCGGTTGCCCATTAGTCGTCAATATTTGAAAATGATGGACTCTATGTGGCCCTTCATATTGCCAAACAATCTCTTTTTGAGGCGTCACTTCAAATAATTTAATGCCTTCTGGCGCATGATAGCTGGCAATTACCGTATGCCCATTCGGTAATCTTTGTGCACCACAAGGATCATCAAAAGGAGTGCCTTCAACATCCTCATTGCTTATTTTCCAGATTACTTTTCCTGTATTATCGACTTCAATGGTTTTATTACCATTGGTTAAATTTATTAAAGTATTGCCATTGGCTAATCGGATAGCGGTGAAAGGCCAATTTTTTGCTGCTCTGCCCCCTAATGCGGGTAAATCGGTTTTAAAAGTTTGGACAATTTTTCCGTTTGGCGTATATTCTTTGACTGCAAAAGCTAATAAATGAGGGACTAAATAATTACCATTAGCCAGTTTTCGTGCCATTCTTGTTTGCATGTGCGCATTATCAGTTTCTGGTTGTAAAGGCACATTTACAACAATCTCCCCTTTGGTATTCACTTCTAATAATCTAGGTTGTTCCCCTAATTCGGTAATCAAAGTGTTTCCATTAGCCAATCTTTCGGCTGTACCCAATTCTTTATTCAAATCACCTAATTGATAAGAAAAAATCACTTTTTTATTCCTATCATATTCTCTGACTTCTTTTGACCAACATATAAGAATATGCCCATTTTCTAAAACATACCCATCTCTAGCAGCGGGTTTTTCGGCATCCCAAATGATTGCGCCGTTTTCACCGATAATCCCTGTAAAAGAAGGGCCTGCCACAAAAAAGGAATGGGCAATCGGTGCTTGAAATTGTCGGTTATGTTTAAAAACGGCCCCTCTTTTCATCACAAAATTTACCTGTTCTAATAACCGAATATTTTCCAAAGGATTTCCTGCCACCCCAATAATATCTGCTAATTTCCCTACCTCTAAAGCACCTCGGTCTGTAATGCCTAATAACTGAGCAGCATTAATGGTCGCTGCCTTTATGGCTGCCAAAGGCGTCATCCCAGCTTTGACCATTACCTGAAATTCTTTGGCATTTTCGCCATGTTTCATAACGCCCGCATCTGTTCCAAACACAATAGGAACACCTCCTTTTATGGCATCTTCTAAACTTTTAGTAGAGACAGAAATCACATATTCTGCTTTTTTGCGTAGAATTGGATGTAGTTTAGCTAAATTAACGGTTTCATTAAGGAAATTAGTCGGCGTTAAATAAGTGCCTCGTTTAGCCATTTCCTTAATGATTTCTTCCGTTAAAACAGAGCCATGTTCAATAGACGAAACGCCTGCTTTTACCGCCGCTAAAATCCCTTCTGCCCCATGTGCATGAGCCGCCACTTTTAGTCCATGTCTATTCGCTTCTTCTACAATAGCTTGCATTTCTTCAAAACTTAATTGCTGTGCGCCAACAGACCCTTCAAAGGATAAAACACCAGCTGTGGCAGACATTTTTATCACTCTTGCTCCGTGTTTAATTTGATAACGAACTGCTTTAGTCACCCCATCTTTTCCATCGGCAATCCCTTTTCGATAGTCTTGGTCTAAAATACCGTGCGTCATGCCTGTGATGTCTGCATGTCCGCCCGTAATCCCAATCGTATGTCCTGCACTAAATATCTCTGGTCCTATCACAAATCCCTTTTTGATCCCTCTATCCAATGCTATATCCGCAAAACCATCAGAGCCTAAATTTCTAATAGTCGTAAAACCAGCCAATAAGGTTTTTTTGGCATTATTAGCGCCCCGAAGCGCAAAATCAGCCTCACTTTCTTTGACCGCTGCCGTTGCCAACATATCTAAATCAAAAGTAATGTGCGTGTGCATATCCATTAACCCAGGTAATATCGTTTGATTGCCTAGGTCGATAATGGATGCATTACCTGGTAATTCAGTTGGATTAATGGCTTCAATCAACTTGTCTTTGATTACAAAAACAGCAGGGCTAATTAATTTTCCTGATTGGACCTCTAAATATTGCGCTGCTTTTAGCACTTTGGTTTGTGCGAAGGACGTGCTTTGGAATAAGACAAAAAGTAATAAAAGAGTAGGGTAGTGGAAATGGTTTTTCATTTTGTAATTGTTTTGGGGCTAAGATAGGGAAATGGATGGAAATAGAATGGAAATGTTTCTTTTTAAAGAGACGTTACTTTCGATTCGCCCGAGGCTTTCGTTTATACTTTTTTTATAAGCAGGAATATGTTTGTTTTCTACCTCTTCTGCTTTCTTTCTGACTTTAATGCCTTTAATAAGGATTTTACCGTAGAATCTTGCCCATCCAACAATGGCATTAAATAAACCTAGTTGTCGGCGCAATCGGTCGGACAAACCATCATTACTAATTGGGTCAGAACTAATGCCGTACTTCACTACATCATCATCAATGCTGTCCATTATTCCATAAAGGGATGCTCTAGGTCATTGTCGTGGGAGTTCCGATGTTATTGTTAAAAGATATTGGTTAAAGAAAAATTGGAAGACTAATTTGAATCCAATAAATCATTTTTTAATAGAGATTTAGACTCTCTCTATGAAACACTTTTTTAAAGCCCTTTTTCTAAAAGGGCTTTTTTTATCTATTCAAGAAAAAAGCATCAAGGGTATCGGAACTCATTAGAGACTATTTGACCATTCAGAACAAAAAAAATCCCAATAAAAGTAAAGTATATGCTGAATTTAAAAGCAAGTTTAAAAATAGGGATTATTCTTAGTAAATTGATTAGATTTAGTGACCAAGCTCAGATAGTAGCGAATATAAAAAATAAAGGAAAGCATCTTGATTAATCAGGGTGCTTTTGTGTTACAGTAGGTAGGAAAAAAGCCCTTTGTGTTACGAATAAGTTACGCAAATAAAAAAGAGTTACGAAGTAAATTCATAACTCTTTGATTATCAATGTGGAGCCTAGGGGAGTCGAACCCCTGACCTCGTGACTGCCAGTCACGCGCTCTAGCCAACTGAGCTAAGGCCCCAAAAACTGCTGCGAATGTACAACAATATTTATCAAAAAATCAAGCTTTATAAAACCAATGTTAAAATTTTCCTTAGGGAATATGGATGAATAGAAAGAAAAATTCCTATAATTACTAGATGGAAATTATTGGCGAAAAAATAAAATTTAAAGCTAGGGACGAATACCTTCTAGCCGCCACCTATTGGGACGTTTTATTAACTGATACTTCTAAAAAATAAAGACCCCATTTCCCAAATATTATAGTAAGGATTTTTTAAGGCGTTATCAATGAGCTCTAACAATTCTAACAAATTTTTGCTATTCATTTTTTTATAAGCAAAAGCGAGTAAATCTCTAATATCTAATAATAAGCCTTTGTCTATTTTTAAGATATTGCCTATTGTATTGGTTTTTAGAATGTCTCGAATAATGTGCAAAAGTGTTTCGGTTAGCAGTAATAATTGCCCATCTAAATCATAAGGTAATAGCGCCAATTTTTTTAAGTAGGTGAAATGGAAAATTTGATTAAATGATTTAGTCGCAACAACCCAACCTAATTGCCTCTCAAATACTTGGTTATCCTCCTGCAATTGTTCTAATTTATCCTTAGTCGCTATCAGGTGTTGATGGACTTTTACAAAAGCGCCTTCCCAATAGTCAGCGGGTATATTTTCTTGCTGCGCCAATATCTTTTTTAGCTTTTGCAAATTTGGATAAGCAGCATTGGTGACTAAAAAGTAAATAGTTTGATTGAGCTGTGCAGCAAAATAAGGTTGCAAAAAATGAAGAAAGGCTGGCTTGGTATGCTCCTTAAAAAAAGGGATTAATTCAGGGGAATCAAAAAACTTTATATTACCACTTTCTAAAAAATCGAGCAATAATGGCTGTTCAAAAATTTGTTGATGGAATGCGCCATTTTCCGCTAATTCAGCTATGTTTTTTAGTAGTGTTTCCTTATCAAAAGGATGGTCATTTATGACGATTTGCGTCGTTTGTTTTAACTCAAATTGCAGCAGTAATTCTTTGCGTAACCGTTTTAATCCTTTTGGATTTAAGCGAGAAAAATCGTAGTTAGGAAGTATATGTAACGGACTTTTGTACATCATTTTGTAGTTTCAAATTAGCATAAGGTATCGGACACTTTCAAAGTGTTCGACACCTTGGAATATACTTAGGAACGTTTGCGGTAGACTTTGCTAAACCCTTATTGCAATCCTGTTCCTTTACGCTTAAAGGTATCAGGGTCATTTTTCTCTTCTGCTTTTTGTAAAAGATATAATTGATTAATGACATCTGTTAGCATGCCATAATTTTCTTTGGATAAAGCAGATTCTCCTTTAATAATCAATGCCTCCGCTTTCATTTTTTCTAAATAGCGATGGTTTTTCATAGAACTAAAAAAACTAATAATATCTGTATTCGTAATCTGCCGACGAGCATTTACTCGCTGAATAATACCTTCTATTTGGCTAATTTTCATTTTAATAACAGGCACACTAGTAGTCGCTAAATATTGTTTTTCATTCGCAATAATGGCTTCAAATTGTTCCTTATCTTCTGGTAAAGCCTCCTGACTCAGCATTAAACCAATTCTAGTATTCGATTTAATTTTATAGTACTGCTCTAAAACCTTTCGAAAAACCGATTGAGAAAAATGGACATGTACTTGTTTGGCAATATTCCGTTTTTCTTCATCAATTTGGTATTTTTCATCGGTGATATCTGCACGGTCTAATTGGTCGATTCTTTCTTTTAAAGCTTTTATTTGCGCCAAAATTCCCTGTAGATTACCCGCTTGTTCATACTTTTCTTGTCGTTCTAATTGCCGAGTTTTGTCCTTTAAATTTTCTTCAATGTTGCTTAGTTCTTGATAGATTTCCCCTAAATCTACATGAGTTTCAGAGGGGCTAAAAACGTTTTCAAATTCCTGTCCTGTCAGCGTCAAATAAACTTGCACGATTAAATCTCTAGACTCACTAATCTCAAAAGTCAATTCCACTTCTGAGCCTTTAATTAAATCTCGTTCTAAATCTTTGCCCGCTATTTTAATAAATCCTATGGTTTTATTTGAGGCAGGTAAATTATCTACGCCACCTTCTAACACATTAATGATCAATTCATCCGTGGAACCTTTTCCTATAAATCGAGATACTTCTTTAATCACTGTTTTTTTGACAGGTAGAATGTCGTTTTTCTTAAAAACAGGTTCTAAAAAAGTCGTATTCTCTTCAATTGCATCGACCTCCAGGCAAATATCATTTGGCAAAGGTTGGCCATCAATACTAAATTTGCCATGGGTAATATTAATGGTTGGGACATCAGTAGTTAAGACATTATTCTGATGATCATAAACTTTAAAACTAAATTGATTATGTACATTTTCTACTAGAGGCAAATATTCTGTAATCGAAGCAGCCAATGGTTTTAACCCCGAATCATAGCCGCCATCTAATCTAGTGATGCGATAAAAACGATTGGCTATTATCCCATTTATTTCAGCAATAAACGCCGTTTCTTCTTCTTTGGCTACTTTGCTATAAGCTACTTTGATGTCCAAATCTGTTTCCTGATGGCTTACCGAAATATTTTTTTCTGTTGCGGGCAATTGAAGTAATTTCATACCGGCATAATAAGCAGCACCTTTGGCTACAGCTGTAGTAGGGTCGGTCTCGCAGTTTATTTTTACTTGGAAATGCTGCTGTAATTTTTCTCTAACTGCAGGGATATAAGTAGATCCACCAATCATTAAAATAAAAGATAAATCTTTAGGTTTTACTTTATTTTTCTGGAGCACTTGTTCCATCAAATCGATTGTTTGTTGGATAAATTCGTCAATAATGGTATTTAATTCTATTCTAGAAATGGTAAAATAAATATCTAATAAAGTGCCTGTATCGTCTTCGGTTTCAAATTCTATTTCTGCTTCCTTGGCAGTCGTTAATAAAATTTTTGCTTCTTCGGCTTTGTATAATAATAGGTTGTATAATTGATTGTATTTGCCCGTTGCGCTTTTTAATTCTTTTTCAAGATTGGCAAAAGTGCCTTGACGTTCTAAATAAGGAATGATTATTTTTTCAATAATGGCTTTATCAATGTCTGTTCCACCTAAATAATTATTGCCTTCGTGGTCTATTACTCGCATGTCCTCGGCTTCAATAGTCACCAATGCCACATCAAAAGTTCCGCCTCCTAAATCATAGACCAACCATTTTTTATCTGTAAGGTCTTCTCGAGTTTCATTAGCATAAGTAAGAGAGGCCGCAATTGGTTCTTGCAATAAAACAACCTGTTGAAAACCTGCCTGATAGCCTGCTTTTTTAGTAGCGTTAGATTGCATGGTATCAAAAGAGGCAGGAATCGTAATGACCGCAGCAGGGATGTTTTGACTATCAGGGACAAAGTTTTTTAACTCTTTTAAAATATGGGCAGATAAGTCGATTGGACTTAGTTTCTCACCCGTTGCCGCAATAGGGTAAGTATCGGAAGTACCCATTTTACGCTTAAATCCACCCACTACATTTTGCGGGTCTTTTTGCAAAAACTCTCTAGCTTTTTCCCCAACCACTATTCTATTCTTGCGAAATGCAACGACTGAAGGAAGGGTGTCTTTCCAATTAATAGGATTTTTAAAAACAGTAATTTTTCCATTATCAAATTGCGCAATAGCAGAATTGGTAGTGCCTAAGTCGATGCCAAAATTGATAGTTGTTTTCATATTATGAATTAAGTCCTAAGATTTAAATAAGTAAAATAACGTTTTAGTAGTTAATAGTCAATAATAAAATAACGACTAAAAGCGAAAAAAAATTCCATTAGGAGGACGAGGCAGTTGTAATAACGATGCCTTTTTGAATAATTTGATTTTGTCCACTTTTTTGAAAATAAATGATGGGTTTAATCACTTCTATGATGACCAAATTATCCGTAGATGCCCCTGCAATTGTGGCTTCACAATCTAAACGGGTTAGGGCGTATTTTTCGCCAAGTGGATTGTGATAAGTATAACCTAAGGCTTTAAAAGGAGCTTTTAATCGACTAAGATTGCGACTAATACTTTTTTCGAGTGCTTGATTCGCTACCTTTTTTTCTATATCAAAAATTTGATTGAGGATTGTTTTAATGGTCAATTCGTCCATTGGTAATGATTTTTGTTTAGGCACGAAAGATATTGTACTAAATATGTTTGCTAAGTAACGGATAAAAAATAAGTTGAACAAGTTCTATTTGATTTGTCACGGGCGCATCTCAAAATGTCGTACAACTCCTGAGTTGTACGACATTTTGAGCACGGATGCATAATGCTAAAGATACTAAATGCATAGTTTAATTTTACACTCTTACTTAGCATTTTTATTAAAAATCTGATAGACTATTCCATCATTTTTTCAAAATCTACCCCTATTTTCAATAGGCGAAATTTTAAAGAATAATATTTTTCACCCCTTGAATTATAGTAAAGCTATCTTTTCTGTTAACTTTGTAGTATTTAAGATACTTAATAGTACAATTATGGCTGTTTCGGTTCAAATAAAAGTGAATTCTAATCTATACCTTCGAGACCCACAGGAAACAAAGTTGGGTAAAAAAATCATTAAGGAAGGCATTATTTTAATTGATAAAATTGGCATTGAGAGTTTTACTTTTAAAAAATTAGCGACTGCGATGAGTTCCACCGAAGCATCTATCTATCGCTATTTTGAAAACAAACATGCCCTATTGGTTTATCTAGTTTCTTGGTATTGGGAATGGGTTCGGTTTCGAATAGACTTTAATTCGATGAATGTCATTGACCCTAGAAGAAGATTAAGAATAACAATAAAAACCATTATAGATACGATTCGCTTAGCCACACCAGCAGAATATATTGACCGAGATTTACTGCATAATATTGTAATTAAAGAAGGCATTAAAGCTTATCATATTAGCGATGTGGATAAAGAAAATAAAATGGGCTTTTTTACGCCTTATAAAGCTTTAGGACAAAAGATTGCAGATATTATTTCTGCCGTCAATCCAGATTTTCCATATCCTAACACCTTGGCAAGTAATCTGTTAGAAATGTCTAATAATCAAATGTATTTTGCCCAACATTTACCTAAATTAACGGATATAAATATGGAAAATGGAAAGACAGAAGAATTGGAAAAGCTACTGGAATTCTTTGTGTTTAAATTAATTGATTAGTGGTTTAACGTATAAGGAAACGATGAAATAGAAATCATAAACGATGAATAATAAATTTGTAAAATATTGACTTTTAAACATTGCATTCTATCATTTATAGGTTAAATTTATATTAATACATCTAATTTTGTATCATCCACCGCCGTTTTTCTTGCGCCAATCGGTAAGCAAATTTAGCAGGCGCAGTTATATTAAAATTCATTTTATTACCACTAATAGGATGCTCAAAAGTCAACTCAACTGCCGCTAAAAACAACCCTTTTCCTTTTAATAATGGAGCATCATTATGGTATAATTTATCTCCTAAAATAGGATGCCCTAAACCAGCTAAATGAATGCGTAGTTGATGCGTTCGACCTGTCAACGGAGACAAATTCAATAAGGATAAATGACCTGTTTTTAAAGAAGGCACTGTCTGGATAACTTCATATTTTGTCATTGCTTCTTTCGTCTCAATTGGCTGATTAATGAAACCTGCTGATTGAGCTAGTTGCCCGATAACGATAGCCTGATACCTTTTCTGAATAGTTTTAATTTTAAATTGTTGACTTAAATAAATATTAGCAGCTGTCGTTTTAGCTATTAATAATAAGCCACTGGTAGCATGGTCTAAGCGATGAACAGGGCGAGGTAATTGGAAAGCATCAACTGCTTTGGAAACCCTTAAATTATGCAATAAAGCATTTTGAATGGTATGAAATTGATTACCGCTAACGATTATACCTGCGGGTTTGTGAATCACTGCTAATTGGTCATCTTCATAAATAACAGGAAGGTCTAATTGGTAAATTTTAGGAGGTTTTTTATCGAGGGCTACCAATTCTATTTTTTGCCCTGTTTCCACCCAAGTACCTGTATTTGCTTTTGTATCATTAATATAAACTTGTCCATTTTTTATCGCCTTTTTCAGCCCTTTTCGAGAAGGTATTTGTGGAAAAATACCAATAGCATAGTCACTTAGGCGAATTTCCTGAATATTTACTGGAACAAGATGGCTGTGGAGAATATGCATGGTCAAGTTTTATTCATCGTTTAGAGTTCATCATTCATCGTTTTTCGATGATGTGGTTATTTAAATTGCTCCAAAAATGTCCCTTTTCGAGCCACTGCTACAGGAATTTCTACTCCGTTTTCCAAAACGACTGACCCGCCTTTCCCTTTTAAATAACGCTTCACATATTCCAAATTTATCAAATAAGAGCGATGCACTCGGCAAAAACGATGAGGGGTCAAGGTATTTTCAAAAAACTTTAATTTGCGACAAATCAAGGATTTTTTATGATTGGTAAAGTAGAAACAAGTAAAGTTATCCTGTGCTTCACAATAGAGTATATTAGATAATTTGACCACTTCAAAACCATCTAGTAAAGGCAATACGACTTTTTGTTGTTGGGTGTTTAAAGCCGCCATATTTTCCAACAAAATTTTAGATTGGTTGATTTTTTGGCTTTTTTCAATACGAGATTTGGCTTTGTCTACTGCGGAGATTAATTCTTCAATGTCCAGCGGTTTTAATAAATAATGTACCGCAGAGAGGTTAAAAGCTTGAACGGCATATTGGTCAAAAGCAGTAATAAAAATGATTTCAAAATCAATGGTTTCTAATTGTTCCAATAAATCAAAAGCATTGCCATAAGGCATTTCAATATCGAGAAAAACTAAATCTGGTTGATGAATACCAATGGCAGTTTGTGCGGTTTGGATGTTTGGACATTCACTCACAATACGCACCTCCTTACAATATTTGCCTACATAATTGCGCAACGTTTCTCGACTATCTAATTCATCTTCTACTATAATGGCGGTTATTTTTTTCATGGCTTTGGGATTAATTTAAAGGGATGCAAATTTCGATTATAGTGCCTGAGTCGATTGAGTCAGTTACTAAATCGTTAATGTTTAACGTATAATTTTTGCCATAAATTTCATTAATCAAAGCAATTCGCTTTTGCACATTATTCAAGCCTGTACTTTTATATTTTTGCTGATTTTTAGTTTTTAAAAGCTTGGATTTGGCTCGACCGATTCCATTATCTTGAATGCCTATTATTAAGTTATCCGTTTCTTGTTTAATAGAAAATAGCAATTGACCTTTTTCTTCTTTATACCGCAAGCCATGCCAAATAGCATTTTCTAGGAATGGTTGAATTAGCATCGGAGGAATATCAATATCTACTGCTTTAATAGTGGCATCTTTTTCAATAGTATAGTCAAATTTGTCTCTAAATCGAAGGTGTTCTAACTTGAGATATAATTCAATTAACTGGAATTCTTCCTCAAAACTCACAAAATCCTTTTGAGAATAATCCAGCACCATTCGCATTAATTTTGAAAAATCAGTTAGAAATTTGTTGGCGGCACGTTCATCATTTTTAGCAATGAAATTATTGACACTATTTAAAGCATTAAAAATAAAATGAGGATTCATTTGATTGCGCAAAGACTTTAAATAGAGTAATTGATTGGCTTTTCGACGTGCTTTGACATTTTTCATAATGAAATAAAATGCCGCTATTGCTGCTAATAAAAGCAAAGATAGAAAACCAATGACGAGTTGTTGAATTTGAATTTGATTCCTAAATAGCGCATCTTCTTTTTCTGCTACTTCATAATCTTTTTCTAATAAATCAATGTTCTTTTGGGTTTCTAAAATACTTATTTGCTGATTTAAAGCTTTTTGTTGTTGTTGGAAAGCAACTTCATTTTCAGCAACATATTTTTTATATTCCACCAAAGCCAATTCATATTCTCCTTTTTGACTTTTTAGCTCAGAAGCTTTCTTAAAAACAGCCGCTTTTTGAATAGGATTTACGGCATCATTGATTAAATTTTCTGAGGCAAGAATATAAGACTCTGCGGTTGCTACTTCGCCACGTTCGGCATATAAATCGGCTAATTGTAAATTCTCTTTAATTTGAATATCCCTTGGGAAATCCTGTTTTTTTTGCGCGGCTAAGCTCGTCTGACTTAGCTTGATTTTTACACTATCCGTTACATCATCCGTTTGTAAGGCTTGGTTGGTTTGTTCAATTAATTCATAATCCTTTTTAGAAACTTTCTGGGTTTTATTATTAACTCGATTGATAGAATTTAGGTAGGATGCTTCCGCTTGTGCCCGATTATTTTGCCGTAAAAAAATGCGTGCTTTTTTGGCTTCTATGCGAGCGTAAGTCAGGCTATCCAAAGGCGGACTTTTTTTTGAGGGCACCAATAAGTCATTATACAAGCGCAAGCCTTCGGGTAAATCTCCTGATTGAATGGTTACATCTGCTAATGCTTCTCGACATTGTAAGCGCAAGGCTGCAGATTGAGCCAAACCTAAAGCCGTATTAAAATTTTGATTGGCTAATTTTAAGTTATTCAAGGTTAAATACAACTGCCCCATGCGATAATGATTGGTGGCTGTTAGTTCTGGTAATTTTAATCTAGTTAATAGTTGTTGAGCTTGTTGGTAGCGTTGCAAAGCCAATTTGGTTTGACCAATGTCTTCATAAATATTTCCTAATAAAACATAGGCTTCTGCTTTTGTGGCATTATCGGCGCTTTTTTTTCCTTTCCCCAATACGGATTCCAATAATTTAATGGCTCGTTCTGGGTCGGTTGTTCGGATGGAACGAGCTTGAACTATAGAAGAAACTTGCTTTTTTGATTTATAGGATGCCTTGTCCTTTTGCTGTGCTTGCAGCAACAAACAGGAACCTAAACATAGGAGTAGAAATAAATATTTTTTGATAGTTAACTTCATAAGCAAGACAAATATACAATAGTTTAAATTGCTGTTTTATTGTAAAAATGCCTAAAAAGCCCCGTTTACAAAGTGAACCGACCTACTCACTGTTCTATAGGTAAGGCTTACAAAGTATCGGTTTTTTTTCTTATTTTTTTGATGGATTTTTGAAGTAAGTGAATGAGTATACTAAGGGAATGAGTTGATGAGGTTACTGACTTGAATCTCATCAACTTATCCATCTCATTCACTCATTACCTCATTTTCAAACATTAAAAACCTCGATATGAAAAATTTAAAAGCTTATGAACGAATTGGATTGACGGTTATCTTAATAGCCATGTTTCTCAGTTTTCCCAAACCTCAGAGTATCGCTAAATATTGGATGAATACATACACGTCATTTTCTTTTTTTACCATTCCGACACCCGATAATTTAGACTTGAAAACGACTTCCACCAATACCATTAAAGTGGCTTTATTATTAGATACTAGTAATTCTATGGATGGCTTAATTGAACAAGCTAAATCTCAATTATGGAAAATTATTGGCGAGTTATCGAATGTACAAAAAGGTGAAGATTCTCCTAATTTAGAAATTGCTTTATACGATTATGGAAATGATAATAATTCTATTCTTAAAGGATATGTTCGACAATTGACGCCTTTTACGACTGATATGGATTTAGTCTCTGAAAAATTATTTGGGATGACGACTAAAGGAGGTAATGAATATTGTGGACAAGTTATTTACACTTCTTTGACAGATTTAGATTGGGGAAATAATGAAAATGCTTTGCAGCTCATTTACATTGCTGGAAATGAGCCGTTTGACCAAGGAAATATGCCTTTTGAAAAATCTTGCGGTATGGCAAATCAAAAGGGAATAATGATTAATACTATTTTTTGTGGAAATAGGAAAGAAGGGTTGAATTCTGGCTGGTTAAAAGGGGCACAAATAACTGGCGGTGAATTTATGAATATAGACCAGGACAAAGCGACGGTTTATGTAACCACGCCTTATGACCAAGATATTTCCCAATTAAATGACCAATTGAACACCACTTATATCCCTTATGGTGAACAAGGGGCTACTTATTCTAGTAACCAAAGAAAACAAGATGCCAATGCAGCAACTTATAGCATAGCCAATAAGGCAGAAAGAGCTGCTTTTAAAAGTTCTAAAAAATATAAAAATGACAAATGGGATTTGGTAGATGCTTATGAAAAAGATAAAAAAGTGTTGAAGAAAGCAAAGGTATTACCAAAGGAATTAGCTGGAAAGAGTGAAGCAGAAATAGCATCCATGATTGCCTTGAAAAAGGCGGAAAGAACAGCTATTCAGGCGAAAATTAAAGAATTGAATGCGCAGCGAAAAACCTATAAAAAAGCGCAAAGTAAAATTAAAAAAGATAGTACTAATCTAGAAAATTCTATCCTTTTGTCTATTAAAAAACAGGCTAAAAAGAAAGGGTATAAGATAGAGGAGTAGCCAAAAAAAAAGCGTTGACCTTTTAGTAGTTAGATAAAAAATTGGTCGTGAATAAATCAACCACTTTAATACACGTCCAAAAAAATGGTAAAAAGAAGGTATTATTTTAAAGCTCTGCTAATGTGTGAAAAATTGTAAATCCGTTGTTGATATAATCCGTTGTTACAAAATGTTTTTCAACAACGGATTATATCAACAACGGATTTCTATCAATTTATTAGGAGATGCTGTATTGGTAAACTTGTCAAAAATTAAGCACCTAAAAATCAGGATTCCCCTTCCATTCTCCGATATTCCAAATAAGAAAACCCAAATAGAATAACGACCATCAACATAATTACCGTCATCATCGCAATAAAAGCTTGTTCATTATCCAATAATAAAGAAAACAAGGTAATAATTACTCCAGCAATCATAAAAATTTTACCGCCCAATCTATGCGTTTTGCGCCAATTCGTTTCACTCTCTAAAGTCCAAGGCGTTCGGATGCCTACAAAATAATTCGGTTTAAAGGTAGGCATATAATTCCCTAAAGCTATGAAAAAGAAGCCCATCATAGCAAAAAGTATGCTGTTATTAGAGTTGCCGCCCGAAGCAGCCGTATAAATGAGAAAAGTAGAAATAGCAGACATTAACGCTAAGACAAAAAATTGGACTTTTTGATAACTATCGCCCATCTGTTGGATACGTTTTTTAGGGTCAATAATAGGAATAACTTTGAATAATAAAAATACTCCAAGAATCAATAATAAGAGCGTATAAATCAAGGTGTTTTTACTGCCAAAACCATCTGCTTCTCCACTAGCATTAAAATGAATAGCAATGGTTTCTGGAAGGTCTTTCCAAACAGTTGCTAAATAAATAAACGGAATCGCCATGATAAGATACATGGAAATATTCAGGCTTTTTGATGCTTCTTTCATGATTTATATTTTTCGTTTTAAAAGTTAGTAACTATTGTTTTAAGCGTATCAGCCATTCCATTAATTCATCCAAAACCGTCACATTGATAGAGTAGGAGATGAATTGTCCTTTCCGTTCTGGAATCACCAAATTGGCTTGTTTGAGTATATCTAGGTGATGAGAAATACTCGGTTTAGAAATTTGGAACTGTTCCGCTATCTCTCCCGCCGTTAAGTCCTTTTCTCGCAATAGGCGAAGAATTTCTCGACGAGTATCATCATTTAAGGCTTTGAAAATTTTATTCACAATAAGTTTGTTTAGATATTTAGACAAATGTCTAAATATTATTCAGCTAACCTAAATTTTATCGTTGAAAACAGTAATTTTTTCGATGAATGACTTCAAAAAACTATTTTTTTCTTCGGTAGTGCAACCCTTTTAAATTTAATAATGTCCTTCCTTATATTAAAACTACAATTAAGATAAAAATAGAAAAGGCTTAATTCCTTAATTGAAAAATATTATCTTTGTATTTTAACTACAAATAAGGTAAATATAAAATGAAAAGAACGCATTTAGGCGAATTTGAAGAAGTGGTCTTATTGACTGTTGCGGTATTGCACGAAAATGCGTATGCCATCGCCATCATTGACGAAATGGAAGAACGTTTAAATCGAGCGGTCAGCATTGGTTCGCTGCAAACGGTCTTACGTCGCTTAGAAAAGAAAGGCTATTTGACTTCCGAGTTTGGAGAAGTGACTAAAGTTAGAGGAGGTAAACGTAAAAAATACTTCACGGTCACCAATTTTGGTAGAAATGCTTTGGAAGCGAAGAAAAATGAACGGATGGGCTTTTGGGGAGATATTACGGGGATGGCTTTTGATTGAATTAGAATAGAGAATAGAGAGCAGAGAATAGAGAGAAACGGGGAAAGTCTTTTCTGCTTTGCGTGTGGTCAAAAAAAGTAATAATGAAAAAAGTCAATAATAATATTCCTCCAAAGTGGGTACTTCATTTTTTTCGCTGGTTTTGCCACCCAGATTATGCAGAAGATATTGAAGGCGATTTATACGAAAAATTTGACCGAAATTGTCAAGAATACGGACAAAAAGCAGCAAAGTGGAAATTTATTTGGGCGGTTTTAACGCTTTTTAAACCAAGCCTCATCAGAACGTTTGAAATCACTCTTTTACAAAATACGACTATCATGTTTCGACACAACCTAAAACTCAGCTGGCGATTATTATTTAAAAATAAAGGCTTTTCCTTGATTAATATTGGCGGCTTAGCAATGGGTATGGCGATGGCGATGTTTATTGTTTTATGGATAAAAGATGAATTGAGTTTTGATGGTTTTCATACTGATAAAGAACGGATTTATAAAGTGATGCGGCATGTCACTTCTGGAGATAATATTCGGACTTCTGACATTGTTGCTTGGAAAATTGCAGATGTATTACGAACAGAAATTCCAGAAATAGAAAAGGTAGCGAGAACGAATTTTCGGAATCCCATGGTGATAAATAATGGAGAGCATGCATTTAAAGAAATGGGTTTTTATGCAGAGGCAGAATTTTTTGATATTTTTTCTTGGAATCTAGTAGCGGGCAATGCTAAAACCATGTTGTCTGACCCTACTTCCATCACAATTTCGGTAGCCTTAGCAGATAGATATTTTGGGGAAACATCCGACTATTCCACGCTTATTGGTCAGACGATTCAGCATAATATGGAAGATGTAGGAGAATTAAAAGTTACAGGCGTTTTTGCGGATATTCCTACTCAATCTTCTATTCAATTTGATTTTATTTTACCCATTGACATCTTTTATAAAAGAGAAAGTAGAGGACTTGATAGTTGGGATAATAGCAATGTTCAAATTTATGTACAAACTAAAAAAGGAATAGATAATCAAGCAATTAACCGAAAAATAGTCGATATTCATAATGAGCATATTGACCATTTTCGAAGTGACCTTTTTATCCAACCTTTAACTGACCTTTATTTAAATTCCAATTTTAAGGACGGGAAACTATCAGGTGGGCGTATTGGATATGTCCGCATCTTTGCCATCATTGCCTTAATGATAGTCCTGATTGCATGTATCAATTTTATGAATTTATCAACGGCAAGGTCGATTCAACGAGCGAAAGAAATTGGGGTAAGAAAAGCAATTGGTGCAGAAAAAAATCGATTAGTAGGGCAGTTTATGGGCGAATCTTTTTTGCTAATTTTAATAGCATTCATTTTAGCCATTTTGTTGATTCCACTTGTCCTCCCATCTTTTAATGCCTTAACGGATAAAAATTTATCTCTGGTTAATATAGATACGGCTACTTTATTGATTTTTGCTAGCATTGGTGGCTTGACTGCCCTGATTGCAGGCACTTATCCTGCCTTTTATTTATCTTCTTTTAATGCGGTGAAAATACTAAAGGGCACTTTCCAACAAAGTGCGAATAGTGCTAGATTCCGAAAAAGCTTAGTTGTTTTTCAATTTGCCATGTCCACCCTTTTGATTATCGGAACGATTACAGTTTACCAACAAATGCAGTATATCCGAAACAAGAACTTAGGATATGAACGAGCCAATGTACTCTATATGCCTTTGGAAGGAAATATGTTCCAGCAGTATACTGCCTTACACCAAGAATTATTAAATGAACCTAGTATTGAAGCAGTCAGTTCTGCAAATACGGTATGTATGGAAATCATGGCAAATACACATTCTGTAAAATGGAGAGGAAAACCCGCAGGTAGTCAACAATCTATGGATGTCTTGCCTATTGATTTTGATTTTACGGAAGTAATGAATATGGAAATCGTCCAAGGACGAAGCTATGACCGTGCCTATGCAAGAGATTCTTTTAATTATGTGATAAATGAAAGAGCAATGGAAATCATGGGTTTTGATAATGCAGTTGGAGAAGAATTAAGCTTTTGGGGCAATACAGGACAAATTATTGGGGTCGTCAAGGATTTTAATTCGGCTTCTTTGTACGCTGATATTAACCCAATTATCATGTTGGTGCGCCCTGATTGGAATGAAAATGTATTTCTACGAACACAGCCTGGACAAACGGCGGCAGCCATTGTAGCCATGGAAAGAGTGCAAGCGAAATTAAATCCAGATTTCCCTTTTGAATACCATTTTTTGGATGAGACGTATGAAAAACTGTACAAGAGTGAGCAAACCATTAGCCAATTAGCTTTACTATTTACGGTCTTTGCCCTCTTCATTGCAGGGATGGGTTTACTCGGTTTATCCATTTTCTCTGTACAGCGCCGATTAAAGGAAATTAGTGTCCGAAAAGTGTTAGGGGCTGAAATGGGCAACTTAGTTTATCTATTGTCTAAAGATTTTATTGTTTTGATTCTAATTGCTTTTGTAGTGGCAACACCAATTGCCTTTTGGGTCATGCAAGATTGGTTAAGTAATTTTTCTTTTAGTACCAATTTAGGATTGGGTGTTTTTTTCTTTGCTGCTGGAATTACCCTATTAATTACGTTGTTGACAATTGGTTTTTATGCTGTTAAATTAATGGTTATTAATCCAATTCAGGCATTGCAGTCGGAGTAATGCGAGCACTTCCGATTTGCTAAACCCGCCAGACTGTGTACGGGCGGGTTTAGCAAATCGAACATACTCGATTAGCCCACTAAGTAATGTTGAAAAAATAACTTGAACAACTATAATTCGTGGGGATAATAAATTCGTGGGGAATTTAATACTAGATGTTCGACTTATTTTTTATCCGTTACTAAGCTACAAAAATTAAAACTGATTTGAATCATCGAAATCAACATAAAGTCAATCCACCGAAACGAATGCTTCGTTTCTTCCGCTGGTTCTGCCACCCCGATTTTGTGGAAGACATTGAAGGCGATTTACAAGAAAAATACGAACGCAATATTCAGAGGTATAGCAAACGGAAAGCAGATTGGCAATTCCTACTAGCTGTTTTATCTCTTTTTCGACCAAACTTACTTCGACCAATAACATTAAATAACCAACTTATACACCCAGCTATGTTTCAACAAAATTTAAAAATAGGGTATCGTTCTTTACTAAAAAATAAAAGTTATTCGGCGATTAAAATTGGTGGGTTTGCTATTGGCATTGCGGCTTTTTTGTTGATTGCTTTATTTGTAAAGGACGAATTTAGTTATGATCAACATTATGCGAGTGGTGACCGAATTTACCGACTATTAAATGTAGAAAAAGAGACAGGCGATTTTGAAAAATGGACTTCCTTTCCTGCACAAATTGGTCAACTGCTAAATGAAGATTTTCCAGAGATAGAAAAAGCAGGACGTTTGATTCCTTATGACTGGCACTTGGCAGGGAATAATCTAGTAAGTAGTGAAAATTATCGACAAAATAATTATGAAGAAGGTTTTGCTTATGCTGATGCGACTTTGCTAGAAGTGTTAGAAATTCCAATGGTTTATGGCAGTCAGAAGGAGGCGCTGACAAAACCGAATACGATTGTACTTTCAAAGAAAATGGCAGATAAATATTTCCCGAACCAAGACCCCGTTGGAAAAGATTTGATTATTAATGGGGTAGAAGATTATCCGTTTACCATCGGAGGTGTAATGGGAAATTTTCCAACCAATTCCCATTTACAATTTGATTTTTTCTTAACCTTAACAGATATTGAATTTTGGCCCGGAGAGCAAACCAATTGGTGTTGTAGCAATTACAATCCGTATATCAAATTAAGACCGAACACAGATGTTCCAGCTTTAGAAAAGAAATTATTAGCAATTAGAGATAATTATGTAATTCCCCATTTACGGAAAGAAAAAAACACTTATGCAGATAAGGCGGCAACAGACCTCACCTATGAACTACAGCCTATCCAAGATGTTCATTTAAAATCAGCAGGAATCGGTGATTTTTTTGTCCATGGAGATATCAAGATTGTTCAATTATTTGGCATAATAGCGATTTTCATTTTACTCTTAGCAGGTATTAACTTTATCAATCTTTTTACCGCTAAATCTGCCAACCGAGCGAAGGAGGTTGGCGTTAGAAAAGTAGTGGGATCTTTCAAAATCAATTTAGTACAACAATTTCTAACAGAATCCATCTTATTTAGTACTATTTCGGTGGTTATTGGTACAGGATTAGCTTGGATGAGTTTGCCCTATTTTAATCAATTAGCAGGCAAGTCATTGCTTATTCCTTGGGCTAATTTTTGGTTTATTCCTACTTTGGGAGGACTCGCCATTCTAATTGGCATTTTAGCTGGATTGTATCCTGCCTTCTATTTATCTGCATTCAAACCGATTGATGTTTTAAAAGGCAAGCTTAGTAGAGGTAGTAAAAACGCAACTTTACGGAGTTCGATGGTCATTTTTCAATTCACGACTTCTATTGTTTTATTGATTAGTGCTTTTGTGGTTTATAACCAAATGCAGTTTATTCTAAACACCAAATTGGGGTTTGATAAAGAGCAAGTTTTAATGATTCAAGGGGCAAATACCTTAAAAGATAAACTACCACTTTTTAAAGAAGAATTGCGTCGATTATCCGCTATTGAAGGAGTCACTAGCAGTAATTATTTGCCTGTCTCTGGTACAAAAAGAGATCAAAATCAATTCTGGAATATAGGTAGAAAAGAATTAGATGGGGGAATTGGCACACAAGCTTGGTGGGTAGATGAACATTACCTGTCCACTATGAAAATGAATTTATTGGAAGGTCGAATGTTTTCTAAAGATATTGCTTCTGATTCAGCTGCCATCATCATAAATCAGACCTTAGCTAAAAAATTAGGTTTAGATAATCCTGTAGGCAAACAATTAATGAATTGGCAAAACTGGAATGTCATTGGTGTGGTAGAAGATTTCCATTTTGAATCTATGAAAGGTGGAATTGGTCCATTGGCTTTTATGTATGGTGGAAACGGTGGTTCTATTATTTCTGCTAGAATAGAGGGAGGCGATATGGCTAATACCTTAAATACGATTACGGCTGCTTGGGATAAAATAATGCCCAACCAACCGATTCGCTATACTTTTTTAGATGAGTCTTATGCCCGTATGTACGAAGATGTAGAACGAACAGGGAATGTCTTTGCTGCCTGTGCAAGCTTAGCGATTTTGATTGCTTGTTTAGGCTTATTTGGCTTGTCTACTTTTATGGCGGAACAACGCAGTAAAGAAATTAGTGTCCGGAAAATTTTAGGTGCCTCTATCAGCAGTCTATTTCAATTATTAACAGCTAGTTATATCAAATTAGTAGCGATTTCTATGCTTATGGGCATACCGATAGCTTGGTACTTGATGCAAGCTTGGTTACAAGATTATGCTTATAAAATAGAAATGTCTTGGTGGGTTTTTGCCTTTTCTGGATTATTAGTACTGCTTATTGCTTTAGTAACGGTGAGTCGGCAAGCATTGAAGTTGTCATTTTCTAATCCTGCGGAATTTTTGAAAGGAGAATAAACGTAACACAACTCTCCGAGTTGTGCGCATGAGCCACAACTCGGAGAGTTGTATTACTTGAACCTATTTTAATGAATAATCATCAACCACCAAAATACCTCCTCCAATTCTTCCGCTGGTTCTGCCATCCAGATTATGCGGAAGATATAGAAGGCGATTTAACAGAGAAATTCTATCGAAATATTGAGCAAGTAGGCTTAAAAAAAGCAAAATGGAAATTTAGATGGGCCGTTCTCGGTCTTTTTCGCCCAAGCCTACTCCGAAATTTTGAAAACCCGTTTTTACAAAATATAAGTATCATGTTTCAGCATAACTTTAAAATAAGTCTTCGCACTTTATGGAGAGATAGAGGTTTTTCATTCATAAATATTGGCGGATTAGCACTCGGTATGGCGGTTGCCATGTTAATTGGTTTATGGATACACGATGAACTAACTTTTAATCAATACCATGAAAATTATGAGCACATTGCCCAAGTAAAACGACAAGAAAA
>Ga0208544_10000037_pt1 | contig 92622 bp, 62 predicted proteins | sample DEB08_DNA_9_FD_184526 | JGI IMG/M metagenome (GOLD analysis project Ga0208544, IMG submission 184526) | Aqueous microbial communities from the Delaware River and Bay under freshwater to marine salinity gradient to study organic matter... | ecosystem: Environmental > Aquatic > Marine > Coastal ...
TGCCCGCTACAGCAGCTTCAATAGCCAGATCATCGAATTTGTCTAGCACTTTTGTCAATCCTATAAATGTGGAACGGATGACCATGTAGGTGATTTTAGAATAAAGTTACAACTATCAGGTAACTATTTCAAGCGGAGTGTTCGATGAGATATATGGGTATGATCGAGCGAGGAGAGAAGAATGTGGCAGCGCTTAATTTTATTAAGATTGCAGAAGCTTTGGGAGTAGAGGTGGTGTTTTTGCTCAGGTAATATCCTATATGAAGGGGGATATTATCTAAAGCTGAAATAGGGTGAGCAATCTGAGTCAAAATTTCCGAAGAAAAGCTAAGTTGTAAGAGGGCCCGTCACCCCTTGGGTTTATAAAGCCGTTTAGTTTTAGAAGGCTTGTAACCTCCCGGATACAGTTTGCCCACTACTGTCCTTAATTTTTCCGGAAACTCCTCCATCGAGTTCACCCCTGCCGTTTGCAAGGCTTTTATGACCAATTCTGCCGTCGCCAGGCTGTCGGCTGCGGCCCGATGGTGGTTCAAGGCGATCTGGTTGAGGTGGCAGAGCGTTTTTAGGTCATAGGCTGGTAATCCTTCCCATACCCTTTTCGAAAAAATACAACTACAGGAGTAGTCCAAAGTGGGATACGCCAAATTGTAAGTATCCAACGTCCGGCGCAATACGCTAAAATCGAAGCCTGCGTTGTGGGCGATCAAAAAGTTGTGCTCAATAAGTGGCCTTACTTCCTGCCAGATCACATCAAATTCAGGCGCGTTGGCTACGTCGGCTGGCTTAATGCCGTGTATCGCAATATTGAAGTAATCGAAATAGGGGTAGTACGTGGGTTTGATCAGCCACGATTTGGTGCCCATTATTTTCCAGTCTTCTACAAAGGTTAGCCCAATTTCGCAGGGGCTGTCTCGGTCCGTTGTGGCCGTTTCAAAGTCAATGGTGATAAAATTCATGGAAGCGTATTTGTTTTCTTTTTTAATTGCAATAGCCTCACATCTCCCAACCCGCCCGATACTGCCGCCCCACAAACTGATTCGCTTCCGCCAGATTGGTAATCCGCATATTTTCGCCGTCCCAAAGGAGCTTTTTGCGGGCGTAAAAATCCATGTCGCCTGCGGCATTTTCGCGACGCAGGAGGTAGCTGCGGATGGCGAGGTTGCCCATCAATACTGTTTCCGTCATGGGACCGGCATAGTCGAAGGAAGAGGTGAGGGCCTGGTGTTCCTTGCTGCCAAAGCCCGTCTTGCAGGCATCTACCCACTGGCGGTGGTGGCCGTATTCGGGTTCCAGGTTGTCTTCCGTTTGTGGGCCTATCACTACGGTGCCATCGTTAAGGTAAAGCTTGGGCATCAGCGGCGAGCTGTCGTTGACATTGGTCGCAATGATCCCCTTCTCACCAATGAGGAGTACGCCGTTTTCACTCCCCGGGCCACCCATGTCGTCGTCGGCAGGAATGAGGTCCGGGTGGGAGGGGCGGATGCCGCCGTCGCTCCAGGTCAATTCGATGGGCGACTGGCTCTTTTCCGTCACGCCAAATTGGAGGGTCACAAAGGAAGAGACCGGGCAACCCTCCGGATAGTAGTCGGCGTTCCACATCCGGGAATAGATGGCCCCAATGCTACACTCGGCGGAGGTGGGGTATTTAAGGCCCAGCGTCCGGAAGGGAATATCGATCAGGTGGCAGCCCATGTCGCCCAGGGCGCCAGTGCCGTAGTCCCACCAGCCGCGCCAGTTGAAGGGGTGCAGGTTGGGGGTGTAAGGGCGTTCGGGCACTGGCCCCAGCCACAAATCCCAGTTCAAGTCCGCTGGTTTCTGACTGGCATCCGGTGCCGCCATCGCAATGCCTTGTGGCCACACCGGACGGTTGGTCCATACTTGCACCTTCGATATTTTGCCGATTTGGCCGCTGTCTACCCACTGCTGTACCAACTGCAACAGCGGGTTCGAGGCCCCCTGGTTGCCCATCTGGGTCACTACCTTCTGGGTGCGGGCCATCTCCGTCAGCAAGCGTGCTTCGCGAATATTATGGGTCAGGGGCTTTTGTACGTACACGTGCTTGCCACGCGCCATGGCAAAGGCCGCTGCGGGCCCGTGCACGTGATCTGGCGTAGAGATCGTCACGGCATCAATGTCTTTTTCCTGCTCCAGCATCACCCGGAAATCAGCGTACAATTTTGCGTCCGGAAACTGTTTCACCGAGGCGGCGGCTGAACCCGAAAAATCGACGTCACAGAGGGCGACCACCCGCTCCCGGCCATTGACGGAAGCGTGCAAAATATCCGACCGCCCTTTGCCACCGGCGCCAATAGCAGCGAGCACCAGCTGGTCGCTGGGAGCCGTATAACCCACCCCGCCCAATACGTGTCGGGGTACAATAAAAAACGAGGAGGCAAGGGCCCCAGCTCTGATAAACTCCCGCCGGGAGGTGGATTTTTTGGATTTCATAAGGTGGTTTTTAGTATGATGGTTATACGCTTGTTTCAGCTGCTCGCCCAACCCAATTCAACCCCAACCTATTCCTCCCGCACCGCATGAATCTCCTCAAAAAAGATATCGTCATTGGGCACGTCGAATTGCAGGCCCGTCACCCGGCGGTTGTTGTCGAGGAGGAATTGCACGGTGCCGAAGTCGAACCAGGCGTGGGTGTTGTCCCAGTTGATGCGGTAGGTGTCGTAGTGCCAGTGCGTCAGGCGGGCGTTGAGCTGGGGCGCTTCGGGGAAAACGAGGCGCAGACCGTCCGGCGCTTCCGTCACTTTGATGGGGCCGAAGAGGGGATCGTGGTAGGCGCCCGCGTAGGCTGCGGGCAGCAGCGAAGGCTTGGTGCCCGTCACCCGGGCCTTTTCGTGTTCCGTGCGGCGGGTGCGCCAGGCTTCCTGGGCCTTTTGCTCGCGGGCTACGGCATTTTTCAACCAGCCGTCGGTGGGGCGGCCGAGGTAGGCGTCGACGATGTAGTTGGTCAGGGCGGCGGAGAGGCCGGTCATGCTGTTGGTCAGCACCACCACGCCGATGCCCAGCTCGGGGATCATTTTCACCTGGGAGTACATGCCGTCGTAGCCACCGCTGTGGCTGACGATGCGCTGCCCTTCCAAGGTACCCAGGAACCAGCCCAGGCCGGCGCTGGTGAAGTTTTGGCTGTTGCCGATCGCGTTGTAGGGTTTCCAGGTGAGGTCGTGGACGGCTTCCGGAAAGATGACCTGCCCGTCGACCTGTCCGAATTGGATTTGCGCCCGCAGCCAGCGCAGCATATCATCGACGCTGGAGATGACGCCCCCGGCGGCTCCCGAAGCATCCCAGTTGACGAAGTCCAGGGGTTGGTTGTTGGCGCGCGTCAGGTGGGGCGTCGCTACGTTGGCCATGCTGCCAAGGTTTTTTGCCGACGTTTGGGTGCGCGTCATGCCCAGCGGATCCAGGTAGTGGGTGCGCACGTACTGGTCCCAGCTTTGGCCCGTCACGGCGCGAATCACTTCGCCGGCGGTAATGAACATGAGGTTGGAGTAGCCGTAGCCCGCCCGGAATTCGTAGGCTTGCGGCAGGTACCTGATCTCGCGGATGATCTCTTCGGGGGTCTGCTCGTTTTTGTACCAGATGGCGTCGCCGCTGAAGGTGCCCAGGCCCGCCCGGTGGCAGAGCAGGTCGCGCACCGTCAGGTGGGCCGACACGTATTCATCGTAGAGCTGGAAGTAGGGAAGGTAGTCGCGCACGAATCCGTCCAGGTTCACCTTGCCTTCGGTGTGCAACTGCGCCAGGGTAGTGGCAATGAACGCCTTGGTGTTGGAGGCGATGGCAAAGAGGGTGCCGCCATCCACGGGCTCTTCTTTACCGGCCGTGCGGGTGCCGAAGCCTTCGTGCAACACCACCTGTCCGTCTTTGATGATGCCCACGGCAAAGCCCGGCACCTGGTAGGCGGTCAGCGCCTGCTGGGCGGCCTGGCGAAACTGGGCCGCGTCCTGGGCCCGCAGCGCGGGCAGTAGCAGGCAGGGGAGCGCGAGCAGGAAGAGGAAGCGGTTAAATCGTAGTTTCATTCTGGAGAGGTTATTTGATGAATAAGCGCAGCTAAGATAGTATCTCTGAGTGAAAAAACGGGCTATACCTATTTAGAATAAGGGCTTTCTCTTAAAAACCGTTTTAGCAATTATCGCCTTTTTTTGCCTTTAGGGTCGGGGTAAGAAAAGGCAAAAATTGCTAAAACTCCCTTTAGGGTCGGGGTAAATTTTAGGGATTTTTGTCTTTTTGAGTGGATTTTACTTTTAGGAGAAAGCCCTGTAAGAAGAAAACCCGCCCAGCCATCATTCCACCACCACCTTTTGTACCCAGCTCTCCTGTCCGCTGCGCAGTTGCAACAGGTAGAGCCCGCTCGCCAGCCCGCTGATATCCAGCTCGCTGGCCGTTTGTCCGGGTTGGAGGGGTACCACGCGGCGGAGGGTGCCATCCAGGCTGACCAAGGTCAGGGTGTCCAGGTCGCGGCCGGCCCACTGCACTGTCAGCAAGCCGGTGGTCGGGTTGGGAAAGAGGGCCACCTGGGGCGCGTCGGGTGCCGGTGGTAAGTCCGTCAGCCAGTCGCCAACGGGCACCACCACCTGCTGGTAGATTCGCTTCTTCCAGCTCTGGTACTGGATATCGAAACCGGCAGCCAACGTGACCACGGGTATCCCCGCCGCCACCCAGAAATTGCGCTGCTGGGTAAAGGTGGCCAGCGTGGGGTTGAAATTGGTGATGTATGGCTGCCCGTAATCGAAACCATAATGGGGGTAAAAGGCGTAGTCCAGCACCCCGTCGCTGGTGAAAGGCGGCAGCAGCGACAGCTCGAAGGTCGCGCTGAGCTGCTGTCCGCCCGTCAGCACGGATGGCGAATAGCCAATCTCCAGGCCGGGCAGCGTCAGTGGGGTGGGCGTAAGCAGGCAGGTGAGCTCCTCTTCCTTCACGAGCTGCCCCGCCGCATCGTAGCCCCGGAAGGTGAGGAGTTGGTCTTGCAGCGTGGTCACCGGCAGGTTCAGGGTCTCCGCAAAATAGCGGTCCGGATTGGCCACCTCCCGAATTAGTTCGCCATTGGCGAAGAGTTCAAAGGAGGCGATGGTATCCTCCAGGAAAATTTCCACTGGCAGCATACCTTCGTAAATGCCGCCATTCTTGGGCGACGTGAGGATCGCCGACTGGTAGGTTTTTAGCGCATACCAGGCGGGGCGGGGTGTCCCGTACTGGTCGCCGAGGTTTTGGTAGCGCACCAGGCCGAACCATTCCTCCACCGTGTCGTCGTGGGCATATTCGTTGCCCCCTTTCCACCAGCCATCGGAATACATGAAGGCACAGGAGCCGGTCGCTCCACCGTCGAGTAAGGCGCGGTACATAAACTGGAAACCCGCCGTCTGTTCGGCCAGGGTGTTGCCGCCGTAGCCCCAGTTGCCCGACCCCGTAGGCGAAACCGACAGCCCGTACTCGGTTACCACCAGCGGATGGCCATCCACCCGCAGGTGGGCCACGTATTCCATGAAGGCCGCGTAGCCGTGGGTGTGGTTGATGGTCACGGGGTTGTACGGATAGGCATTGAAGCCGGTAAAATCGAAGACCTCAGGGTCGATAAAGGTGCCATTACAGGTATTGGAAATGCTGACCGGAATGCCCGGGTGCCGCTCGTGGATGCGGCCGATCACCGCCTGCCACAGGGCGGTCGTGGCGGCGTAGCCTGCTGCCTGGATGTGCTCCGGCTTGGGCTCATTCATGATGAGGTAGGCAATCATGTTGGGATAGTTGCGGGCATAGGCCAGCACGTCTTCCACCTGTTGCAAGGTGCTGGCGACAAAGCCCGGGTCGCCAAAATCGCCACCCGGGTCGATCCAGATGCCCATGATCACCTTCAACCCGTATTCGGCTATAATCGCCAACTCCGACTCCGGTATCGCACCCCAGCTGCGGATGGTATTGAAATGCCCATCGACGATGCGCGCCAGGTCGGCCCGCAGCACCGCCTCCGGAAGGGTCCGGCTCCAGGGGGCAGCGCCCGGTAATATGCCTTCGTAGCCGATGCCTTTGATGAAAAACTTTTCACCATCGAGGTAGAAAAAGCCATTCTGCAGTTCAATAACGGGTTGGCCGTTGGCCGGAAAGAAAGCGGCTACACCTAAGCCAGCCAACAAGCTGAAGGATAGGCGCAGCAGCCAAATGTAGGATTGTTGCATGGGCGGTATTTTTTTGTCTGGCTATCCATTTTATTTAAAATAGCCACTAAAGCACAGAAAACACTAAATCCCACAAAAAATGTTTGGTGTAAGTTTTGTGCCTTTCGTGCTTTTGTGGCTAAAAAACCTTGGTGTCCTTAGCGCCTTGGTGGCAAAAAAAAGAACCAAAAAGTGAACAAAGCTAACAAAGGAAACAAAGAGGAATAGCAAACTCGCTGTGTGCACTTTGTCTCCTCCGTGCCCTATGTGGTAAAAAAGGATAGCCACAAAAGCACAAAAAGCACTAAATCCCACAAAAAATGTTTGGTGTAAGTTTTGTGCCTTTCGTGCTTTTGTGGCAAAAAAAACCTTGGTGCCCTTAGTGTCCTTGGTGGCAAAAGAAAAACCACCCTGGTAAAAACCTATCCCCGAAACCGCTCCCGCAGCACCTCCATAAACGCCTCCCGCCGCCGCCGGGCGATGGGAAGCTTGCTGCCGTCCTCCATGAGGGCATAGCCGCCATCCTCGCGCAAGACCGCCTTCACGTGGGCCAGGTTGATGAGGTGCGACTGGTGGAGCTTGAAAAAATCGTCGGCCGGCAGGATATCCTCAAAAGCTTTCAGGGGGTGCGAGATCACGTGGCGGTCGTTGTTCAGGAGGTGGAAGGAGGTGTAGCTGCCGTCGGATTCCAGGTGGACGATCTGGTCGATGTGTACGAAGACCATCCCTTGCTGGGTCGTCAGGGTGAGCTTGTTGAGTTGGCGCGTGCGGGTACTTTCCAGGAGGTTGCTGATGCGGGTGGGGTAGTCGGCCGGTGGCGCTTCCCGAACCCGGTCGATGGTCTCCGCCAGTTCCCCGGGGTGGATCGGCTTGAGGAGGTAATCCAGGGCGTGGTAGCGGAAGGCCTTGAGGGAAAACTCGTCGTGGGCCGTCGTGAAGATCACCTGAAAAGGGAGCTGTGGGAACTGGTCCAGCAGGTCGAAGCCGGTACCATCGCCCAGGTCGATATCCAGGAGGATGGCCTGGGGTTGGGTCTGGCGCAGGAGCACAAAAGCGCTCGCCACGCTATCCGCCTCGCCGCAGATGGTAGCGGCCGGGCAGAGGGTGGTCAGCAAGGTCCGCAGGGCTTGCCGGGCATCGGGTTCATCGTCGATGATGGCGATTCGTTTCATAAGTTTAGGTTTTAGCGAGGGTACCGTCATCCGCCAGCCAAATCTGAATGACCACCTGCGTGCCCGCCACCCGGCCCTGGGCGTCGTAGCGGGCGGTACATTTTATGGTGTTGGGTTCCTGGTTGCCCGACAGCAGGTTCAGCCGGTTGCGGGTGATGGACATGCCGAAAGATTTCCGGGCCTTCCCGTTTTCCGGCTGGCCATTGTCTGCGGGCATACCGGCGCCGTTGTCTTCAATCACCACCTCAAGGTAGCTTCTTTTTTGTGTAAACAAAACAGTCACGTGGCCATCTTTGGCCTTGTCGGCAATGCCGTGATTCACGGCGTTTTCCACGTAAGGCTGCACGAGGAGGGGCGGAATTTTGACCTCAAAAGCATCCAGCCCGGGCGCCAGCCGCACCGTGTAGGTAAAGCGGTCTTTGAAGCGCAGCTTTTCCAGCGCCAGGTAATTGTTGAGCAGATCTACTTCCTCGGTGAGCAGGATTTTGCCGGCTACCGACGCGTTGAGCATGCTGCGCACCAGGCTGGCAAAGTTACCCAGGTAGAGGATGGCCGCCTTTGGGTCGTTTTGCAGGATGAAGTTCTGGATGGAGTTCAGGCAGTTGAAAATGAAATGCGGGTTCATATGGGCCTGCAGGGCCGAGCGCTCCAGATCGCTGATCTGCTGTTGAATTTGATGCGCTTTTTTTAATTGTCCGGTCCGGTACTTGTAAAAAGCAAAACCCAGAAGAAGGAGCGTACCCATAGCCCCTGCCCTGGCCCACCAGCTTGCCCACCAGGGGGGGCGGATAACCAGGTGCAGGTTTGTAGACGCGCTCCAGCTGCCGTCCTCGTTTTGTGCCTGCAATTCAAAAGAGCGTTCGCCGGGGGGCAGGGCCGGAAAATTAAGCGAGCGGTTCAACGTCTGCGCCCAATCTCCGCCGTCCATCCGGTAGCGGTAGGGGATTTTGCCTTTCATTTTGTAGTTGAGCGCCAAAAAACCGATCGTCAGGTTGTTCTCATTCCACTTCAATACGATGGGTTTGTCCGGATCGAGCGGATGGTTGTTGGCCAGCACCGAAGCCAGGATGGGTTGAGGGGAGAATGTGTTGGTTGGTTTGTTAGAAAAATGCACGAGCCCTTTGCTGGTCGCCACCCAAACGGTTTCTCCCCAGCTTCGGACGCGGCTGATCTCGTTGGCGGGCAATCCGTGGAAAACCGTGATGGGTTCCACTTGCCGCTGGCCCCACCCGCCGCTGATGCGATTCAGTCCGTTGAGTGTGCTGGCCCAGACGATGCCTTGTTTGTCCGCGTAGAGGCACTCCAGCATGTTGGCCGTCAGGCCCTGTTCGGTGGTGATTTGTTCAAATTGTCCGTTTTTCCAGAAGACAAGGCCTCCGCCTTTGGTGGCCACAACCAGGGTGCTGTCGGGCAGCAGCACGATGTCTTCTACCCGCAGGGAAAAGGCCGGGTGCAGGTTTTGGCAGCCGTGCAGCGCATCCGCTTTCCATTCGTACAAGCCATTGCTTTGCCCCACCCAAACCCGGCCGCTAAAGTCTTCCCGGACGGCATAGGTGCGCTGGCCCGGCCCGCGATGGACATTGGCGGGCAGTTTTTCCGGCAGCTCAATACTCCTGAATCCGAACGCATTACAGATCCACAGGCGTTGGCCGTCCGGGCTTTCGGTGATGCGGTTAGCGAGGTTCTCGGTTCCTGGGGCGGTGGGGACGGCAATTCTTGTCCATTTGTTTTTTTGCAGATAAACCAGGTCTTCGCGTCCTGTCCAAAGCTGTTGCCGCTCTTGGTCAAAATAGAGGTCTTGGAGAAAACCATGCCCGGCAACGGCCGGAAGTTTGGTCCACCTCTCCGACTCCGGGCCAAGGCACCAGACTTCTCCGTTGCCCAGGCCCACATACACGGTCCTTTCATTTTGGAGGGCAAGGGCCGTCACTTTTTCATCCGGCAGGCCCGTTTCCCGGCTATCTACCAAGAAGGCATCGGCGGGGGTATAAAAAACGCCGTTTTCGTTGGTGGCAAACCAGTGGCCCCCTTCGCGGTCTTCCATAAAATAGCTGACACTCTGCCCGGGCAGCCAGTTGTCTCCTTTGTCGGTTTGGAAAGCTTCGATGGAGGAATAAACCCGCAACCCCTCATGCCGGTGGAGCCCGACAAACAGTTGCCCGTTTGGCAACAAGCGGGCATGGAGGATAGCGTAGGGAAACTGTCGCTGCCATCGGACCTGCCCGTTTTCGATGAACCAGACATCATGGAACATTTGGAAGAAATATTTCCCCTCGCCTAAGCGAAAAGCCTCAACGATCGGTTGATCTTCCATTTTGGAATAATACAAGTCCGGAAACGCCCAGCCGCCTTCCCCGGTGTGGAAATAAACCGGGCTGCTGCGCTTTTGTCGGATCAGCTCCTGCTGGTAATCTTTTTGTGTTGCCGGATCGGCCCCTTCAAATCCGCCATTGATCGCGCTGCCATTTTTTTCAAAGACCTGCCGGGAAAAGGGATCATCCTGGGGATAGGTCGTGGTGGCCCCGTCCCGGTCGATGGTGATCACACCGTATTTCAAGGTCGCAATATGCACCGTTTCCCCGGCGCCTTCGACGATAAAGCCCTTGCTGACGTCTGGCCGGCCTTTGAAGTTCTGCAGCACCCCATTGTTCCAATACGGGCGGATGGTTTCTCCGTCCAGGTAATACAGGTTGCCGCTCATCGCCTGCATCCACACGCGTCCCAGGGTATCGAGCTGCAGCACGAAAATGACGTTCTCCGTCAGCCCGTCTTTCAGCCCGTAATTGTGGAATTCGTACCCGTCGAAGCGGCTGACGCCATTGTCCGAAGAGATCCAGATGTAACCCTGCCGGTCCTGGATGATACAGTAGGTTTCCGAGCTGGCCAGCCCGTCGTCGGTGGTGTACTGGTGGAAGGCAGGGTGGGGCGCGGTTTGGGCGGGCAGGGGAGGGCCTGCCAGGAAGAAAGCTGCAGCGAGGAGGAAGACGCCGGTCAGCCGGAGGGCTACGCCTTCCGCGCAGCAGGCACCGGGGCGCAGGAAAAGTACCGCCGCCCGCCGTCGGAACCACCTGCCAACTACCAGGTCACCGCCGGGCAGCGGACCGTCAAAGGATGGGGTATGTGGCAGTTGGGTAGTCAAGGTCAGGGTGTTGGGTCGTGTTGTTGATAGTAACCTATACCCGAAAGATAAGCATTCTTACCCTCGGTCCGTCTTTCACCATCATTTTTACCGAATTTATATTTTTGCTGATTGAATGTAGGGAAAAGGGATGCCGAATTTGTATTGGGTGAGTGGGAGTGGGTATGGTTTTGCAGATTTGGGTGTAAATACTTAAAATCAAAATTTCTAAAAATGAAGCCAATTAAAATTTTTAGCGCACTAATTCTGATTAGCCTAATCGCTTTGTCCTGTTCTAATTAAGCAGATCAAACAGATCAAACAAAAGCTTCCAAGCAAGTTATTGCAATCCATCAAATTGAGCTTAAGGAAAACGTTGACCCAAATGAATTTGAAAAATTTGTGCTCACAGAAATTGCACCTATTTACAATAGAATCAAAGGTCAACAGTTTGCTTTAGCTAAAGGAGATAGAGGAAGTAGAATAAACAAGTATGCCATGATTCTAACCTTCGATACCATTGAAGACCGTAATAGAATTTATCCTCATGATGAAGCATCTCCAGAAGATTGGGGCGACGACAAAATATGGGAAAAACTTGCTTCTATGGCATCTGGACTTGGAGATATATCTTCCTTTACAGACTACGTGGAGATACCCAAGTAGTCAAATTTAGTTGTAAATCAAATAATGAAGCGGTAACTAAGAGAAGCCAGCAGCGAACAAAGCGCAGCCGTCAACGGATGACCTATGCCGCATTCCGACGCGGGAAAGCTTTTAGGGTGGTGGTGTTTTGATCGTAATTCCGGCAACTTTTCGTGCCTTTGGTGCTTTTGTGGCAGAAAAAGAACCACAAAGCACACAAAGAGAACAAAGTACACAAAGGGAAATAGGCTAAATCTATGTGCTCTTTGTCACCTCTGTGCCCTGTGTGGTTACCTCCTCCCTCCGTGCCGCTGCGTCTCCGTGGCCAAAAAAACTTGGTGCCTTTGGCGCCTTGGTGGCAAGTCCCCCTATGTGACCTTTGTCACCTCCATGCCCTTTGTGGTTAAACCCCTTGGTGGCCTCCTATGTGCCCTCTGTCACCTCCGTGCCCTGTGTGGTTAAAACCCCTTGGTGGCCTGTGTCACCTCTCTGCCCTCTGTGGTTACCCCCCTGCGCCCCCCCCCAATCTACCCGAATATAAACTCCTCCCCGCCGAATCCCACCCGAAAGGCGCCGAATCTATATATCTCCAAAGAAGCAGGGGAGAAGGTGCTAGATTTAAGGATTCACCCTTTAATGCATCTCCCACTATGAAATCCAGACACCTCCCCATTTCCCTGTTCAGCACTACGCTGGTATCCACGTGTCTGTTGTTGCTGCTGGCGGTGCCGGGGCACGCCCAATTTGACCGCGTCTTTGGTACCGCGCTCGACGAGTCGTTCGCCCAGGTCATCCCCAGCGGATCCAGCTATTACGTGCTGGGCAGTGGCGAAGTCACCGCTGGCCAGCCCCGGCGCGCCACCGTTACCCGCCTGGACGCTGCCGGCGCACTGGTCTGGACGCTGAGCCTGAACACGGCCTCCGCCTGGACAGCTGCCGTGCTGACGCCCGCGGGCAACCTGCTGGTGGTGGGGCACACCCTGCCGGCAGGCGCCAACAGCAAGAGCATCATGGGCTCGGTCACGGCCACGGGTACCTTTGCCTGGGTCCGCTCCTACGACAACCCGGGCAACGACGCCTTTCTGAAAATCGTCAAAAACCCGGCGCCACAACATCCCGGTTTTCCCTATTACGTCCTGGGTTCCCAAACGGACGCCATGACCATGAATACCGATATGGTGCTGCTCAATGTAGACGACAGCGGCAACATCAACTTCGAAAAACTATACACCGGCCCCCTCTTCTTTTCCGGCAACAAGTATGCGCGCGACCTGGAAGCCTTACCCAATGGCGATCTGCTCATTGCCGCCAACCTGGAAACCCAGGGAATCCTCATGCGCACCAACAATGCGGGGGAACCTTTCGCCGGGGCAACCCCCGAATTTCCTTTCTCCATCACGGATCTGGCCCAGGGAGATGGCGGCGATATTTACGCCGTTGGCAAAGCGTCCCAAAATTCCCAGGTACACCTCATGAAGTTTGATGCCGATTTGATCGGGCTTTGGGACTACACCATCTCTGGTGCGGCGGAAGTGAGTCAGGTGCTCCATGCTGCCGCTAACGGAGACCTCTATCTGTCAGGCAAAAAAGCGATGACCTTCGAGCCTTGCGTCTTCCGCTTGACGGAAAACGATGGGACCCCCGAATTGGTGGATGTGAAATTGTTAAACGGCAATGCTACCTCCCAAACTGGTGGGACGCTCTCCTTGCTGTCGGACAACCAACTGGCCTTCGCTGATAGCCGGTCTATTCCTATCGTTGGGTTCGGTGGGGGATGCGCCTTCGTGGCGGTGACCGACCTGGATTTGTCCTCTTGCGTGGCCCGTGACGGCGCTGATGTGTTAGAACCGACCAGCACGCTTTTCAACGGCCCACTGCTGCCCGAGGCCAATTTCTACGAGGTGCCGGAGGGGGTCAACCTGACGGGGAGCCTCCGCACCTGGCAACAGGGCGACGCCTGTAGCAGTTCCTTACCCTGTGCAGCCGATTTTACCTTTGAATTTCCCAACTGTGACCCCTCGGTCAGTTTCACCAATACCTCCACCGGGCCTGCACCGCTGAGCTATTCCTGGAATTTCGGTCTTACCGTGCTCGGTATTCCGCAAACTTCTGTTGCCACCAACCCCTTTTACACCTATCCTGCGCAGTGTGGCACCTACAATGTTTGTCTTACCGTCAACGGAGCAGACTGTAGCAATACCCTCTGTAAAACGGTGGTGATCAAATACCCACAATCGCCGGTATTCAGCTGTCCGCCAGATATTACGGTGGCTTGCAATACCAGCACTGGCCCTGCCACCACCGGATTTGCTACCCTGACGGGAGCCTGCTCCGGATTTGCACCCAACATCACTTACGTGGATGTGGTCAGTGGCACCATGCCCTGCAACGCCACTATTGATCGCACCTGGTCGGTAACCGACGAATGCGGACAGGCGCATACCTGTGTGCAAACCATTACGGTCATCGATAATATCCCTCCCGGCTTGACAAATTGTCCGCAAGATATCACGGTGACGGGCATCACCGGATCGAACGGGATATGTACCGCCAATGTCTACGTGACGAGCCCCTCTACCTCGGACAACTGTGATCTGTCGGTGGATTTGGTCAATAGTTTCAACAATACCGCCAATGCAAGTGGTACATACCCTTCAGGTACGACATCCGTCACCTGGACGGCCACGGATGATTGTGGCAATACCGCGACCTGTGCTTTCTCCGTGACGGTCAATTGTGGTACGGCAATTTGCTGTCCGGAATTTAGTTTAGTACAGCTTGATAGCATCACCCCGTGCCCTGGTGATATCACCTGTCGGGGCGACTCTGCCGTCCATATTCCCAATGGTTTGGAAATAAGGAGGCGTATTGCTTGTAAAAATAGTCTGCAAAGCTATTACGTCGTCCCCAATCTGCCCGGGTTTAGCTACACTTGGTCGGTTACAGGTGGTACGCCCGCTTCCCTGACGGGCAACCCGGGCGTAATTACCTGGGGCAGCGGTAGCCAGGGCTATCTTCAGGTTATTGTTACCGATGCGAGCGGGACGTGCCGCGATACCCTCACGCAGGAAATCTGTTTGTTGGATTCACCCACGGCGGCCTTTTTGGTTGCACCGGGTGCGATAATTTGTTCGAACCAACTGGTGAATTTCTCCAATACCTCCTCGGGGGGCAATATTTATTATTGGGATTTTGGCGATGGCACCAGCTCTACCGCCGAACATCCACCTGCCCATAGCTACCCCTTGCCGGGCACTTATACGGTAGTACTGACGGTTTCCAATGGCGCCACGGAGTTTATGGAAACACCCTGTGGTTGCACAGACACAGCGACGGCCATCATCACGGTCTTGGCGGATACAGGGCCCACCATCACTTCATTGAACTGCAAGGAAATGCTCTGCCCCCGGGATACGATTACCTATTTCGTAAGCCCTGGTTGTGCGCCCTACAATTGGACGGTCAATGGCGGTACCATCATTGCCAACAATGGCAGTACGATTACGGTAGACTGGAACCAATCTGCACCAGCTACTTTTCCTGGATCAGTATCCGTAACCACGGGTTGTGGGGGGGTATGCGGGAATTCAGCAACACTGAATGTGCCGGTTTTGTGGGACAATATACCGATCAATGGCCCCAACTCCGTCTGTGTGGGAACAACTGCAACCTACTCCCTGCCGGCCATGCCAGGAACATTTTACACCTGGAACGTCAGCGGTGCTGGTGGGGTAATCATCAGCCCTAATTTAAACACCCCCAGTATTACGGTAGATTGGGGCAACGCTCCCGGCATCGGAACCATCAGCTGCTCTTACTCCAATCCCTTTTCTGGCTGCGACGGCGATACTACCTTGGTGGTAAATGTAAAGAACAAATTTACGATTAGCGGACCTTCGCAGGTCTGTGAGGGCGTACCGGGCAATGTTTACCTGGTTACTTCTGGCGGAACAGCCACCTGGACGGTAAGCTCTGGAACGGCTGGGACGGATTATACGATCAGTTCAACGACGGGTGTTTTAACCGCTGTCAATTGGCTAACACCAGGCAGTTACACCGTTATGGCCACGCCGCTCAGTCCTGGCCCGACAGCCTTCTGTAATCCATCTGCAACAGTAACAGTGGTCGTCAACCCTGCTCCTGTCTTGAATACGATCAGTGGGCCGCTGGTGGTTTGCCCGAACCAATTGTACGATTATACGGCCAGTAGCACCCTCTCTGGTGGCGACTTTGTCTGGAGTTTTAGCGGGCCAGGTACAGGGACTATTTCCCCTTATGGGCCCAATAATGAAAGTGCTTCCGTAAGTTTTACGGGCACCGGCCCGTGGACGTTACAGGTTACCCAAAGGGTAAACGATTGCCCAGGTACAACCAGTCTAACCATTACCAGGGAGCCCTTGCCTATGTTGCCTCCTGCGCCCAGAACGGCCTGTATAGGAGGGAAAACCACGGTCACGGTTTTGCCGGGCAGCAATGGCCCGTACACCTGGAGCACCTCTCCGGCGGTGTCTCTGGTGAGTGGTCAGGGAACCACTACGGCAATGTATGAAATTCACGCTACGGGTACCATCACCGTGGCCAATTGTAGCGGTACCAGCAATATCATCAATGTAACCAAGACCAACCCGCCGCCCACAAATATTACAAAAACGGGAAGTCTATGCTTAGGGAACCTGCAATTAACGGCCACGCCCACTAGCGGAATTGTAACCAGTTATCAATGGTTTGGGCCTTCCTCCTCCACCTCACAGGTTATTAATGTAACCAAACCGGGGACTTATACCATCCAGATCATGTTCCAGGATGGCTGCATCTCGGTAGCAACCTATACGGTGATTCCGGAAGTTGTACCTACTGTTGCCATTTCTACAGGAGATCCGTTGGGGTGGTGCCTTACTACGACGCCTGCGGTTACCTTGCAGGCTTACTCGCCTAGTTCGGGCTGTTCTTATCAATGGTACAAATACAACAGCAGCAATCCTGTAGGGACCAATTCCCCAACCTATACGGCTACCTCAGCGGGTAGTTATTACGTGGTGGTGACTTGTAATGGCTGTATAGCGACTTCCAATGTCATTACGGTGATTCAATACGATTGTACGGGTGGAGGAGGAGGTTGTGTTGGTGTAAACCCATTCAGTGCAATTTCCGAAGTTCAAGGAAATCCGATAACCGCTTGCAACCCCAAGACTTTCACCGTGAATGTTGGGGTGGGATGTAGCAGTAACACCGTACTGTGGAGTTTTGGCGATGGTAGTCCAAATGTAGTAGGGACTTATACTTCTGCTGGCGTCAATTCGGTGACCCACACTTATGCCACTCCTGGTACTTATTTGGTAAGGTCAATTATTAATTGTAACAATTGCACCTTTACGGAGACCATCAAAGTTTATGTTCCACTGGTGGCCGATTTTCTTTACAGCGTGCAGTGCGGTGCCAATGGGGCAAATACGGTTACGCTGATCAACGCCTCCCAAACCCTGGGCGATTGGAATGTTACAGGCGTGAACTGGACCACCAGTTGTGGTACCCCAACGACGCCCTCCACGGGAGATACCTATATCTTTAACACCACCTCCAATTGTAACCCAACGGTCATGCTGACGATGACCGTGACCGATCCTGCTAGCGGAAAAGTCTGCATTGATAGCAAATCATTTACCTTTAATTTTGCTACTGTTCCTCTTACGATAACAGGGCCGCAGGTCGTTTGCAAAGACCAAATCTATGCCTACAATTATGTATTGAACGGCCCTAATATTCTCCAATACGAATGGACGGTCGGAGGAGTAGCTGTTTCCCAGGAACCGACCTTGCAGTACGCCTTTGGTGGGTCACCAACGAACCCTCAGATCGGGTTGACCCTCACGGATGACCTGGGCTGTACTTACACCGCTACGTTACCCGTCACGGTGGTGACACCCCGGCCATTAACGTTGGCACCATTAGCGATTTGCCAGGACTGTCTGCCGCCGGCTACTTTAAGTGCAACTCCCGCTACGGGCTTTACCAATTACCAATGGTACCAGAATGGCATTCCCGTTGGGTCGAGCACGGCTACCTATCAGTTGTGCCAATTCAATGCAGCGGGTAATTATTACGTCACCGCAAATGATAGCCAAAACAACAATTGCCTGGTAAAATCCAATACTGTACCGGTTGTTTATCATCCGAAACCCAAGGCAAAGATCGAAGGCGAAACCGTGCAATGTAGATCCGGCAATGGCCCCTACAATATTGCCCTGGCGAACGCAGGTGGCCCTAACTCAAATTACCTGTTCAATTGGACGGCTACCCCTGCCGGATCCGTTACCTTTAGTCCTAATACGTTGTACGATGCCAACGCAACGGTAACGCAACCCGGGGAATACCAATTTGTGCTAACGGTGACCGACATACACACAGGCTGTATGGCTAAGGATACTTTCTGTGTCATCGTGTACCTCAATCCGATGGTGACGGTGAGTGGACCTGCGGGTATTCTCTGCGCAGGTACGCCCTATACTTTTACGGCGTCGGCGTCGCCTCCGGGCAATTACGTCTACGTGTGGAACAACGGAGTGACGGGTGCTACCATGACCACCTCTCAGGCTGGTTTTTATACGGTAACGGCCACCAATGAGGAGAGCGGTTGTTCCGGTACCAATAACAACCTTTTCCATATTCGGGAAACGCCCTCGACCATCCTTTTTCCAGTGGGATGCGATACGATCTGCGATACGGGAACCATCACACCACCATTGGTACCCAACCCCGGTTACGTCGTGCAATGGTTTGTCAACGGCGTCTCAACATCGTTTTTTACCGGACTGACTTTGAATCTCACCGGAAATGTGGTTCCTCCGCTGGTTTATGGTTTCAATGATATTTATATTGTGGTGAGCTGTCAGGGATGCAGTGACACCTCGAATGTGTACAATTTGTTCATCAGCCCGTGTTGTGTCTGCAAATCCGAGCTGGCCCTGTTCCACGGCAATGAGGAGTATCCGGTGTCCTGCGACCCGCGGGTGGGTTTCATCCCTTCTTTTGGCTGCCCGGCGGAGGATGTGACGGTCTTCGGTTATTTTGGTTTTGCTGACCCCCTAACGGGTGAGCCTTGCGAAGAAACAGAAGTCTTCTGGGAATTGGTCATGCCTGATTTGACTACCCAAGGTGGCATTACGACCAATTTTACGTCGTTTACCTTCCTGAAAGATTCCATTGCCGACCCCGGCCTCTACTGCCTTAATTTGATGACCATTTCTGCCGATGGACTGGATACCTGTGTTTGCAAGGTAACCTGGATACGAGAGCCTTGTGTATGCTGTGCTTCCGAAGAAGAATTCTGTGAGAACCTGGAAAACAACGTCACGCTCAGTATTGATCAGCAGCTATGTACCGCCACTCTGGATATTGGTGGTTTTGATGGCTGTGACGGCTACATCGAATGGATCGATTGGAACTATCCCAGCACGCAGCAAGGGCCTTACCCACCGGGTAGTTCTGTTACTTACAATTACTCGGGTAGCGGTACCTACACCATTTGCTATCTGGCTATTGAAAGGGATACTGCTACTGGGATCAACTGTAATGAAAAACTGGTTTGTGAGACCATTACGCTGGATTGTGCGGACTGCTACTGTGGTACCTTCTCTTCCTTGTTCTTTCCACTTAACCGAGATGTACAAGGGTCATCGGCTTTTTGCGATGCGCCCGAAATAACCTTGGGTTGCCCGGCACCCGGCAGGAGCATTCAACTCACGGGCTCGTTCCAGTGTGCTGGGCCCAATTGCCCGGCTACCGCTCAGGTGAGCTGGCAACTGTACCGACTTCCCAATACCACTACGCCCGTTGCATCCAGTACCACAACCGCCAATCCATACTTTAGCATCAGTATTTTGCCCGCGTGGTACGCCACCCCCGGTTCCTATGAGCTTAGGCTGGTCGGGCATTGTGGGGTGCAGGAATGCCCCTGCATCGTCCGGTTCCGGGTGGATTGCCCGGATCCTTGTCCCTGCGATGAAGCGGCGTTCATGAAGGCCGTGAAAAAAGGTTTTGCCAGCGTGACTTCCAACCTGGCTTGTCAAGCTTGCTTTGCACCCGTTGCCCTCAGTGATTGTGATTCTGTATCGTGGCATATTGGCAGCATTAGCAATCCGCCGGTGGGCGCCACGTTTGGCAACCAGACCTTCTGCCAGAATTTCGCCAGTAGTGGCACCTATACCATTGTCATGTCCGTCATCCGCAAAAAATCGGATGGCACGGTCTGTGCCATGGCCGTTAAGTCGAGGACGGTTCAGGTGACCTGTACGCCGTTCCCCATTTGCGATGCATCGGTTTTCGATAACCCCGGCTTCAACCTCGGTGCAGAGGGAGGCGTGCTGGGTTCCGGCGGCTTGTCCGAAAACTGGATGGCTGCCAGCGGGGAACCAGTGGTCATCGAAGGCGCTGGCGGCAGCCTCAATGCCTGGACGATTTCCCTTGCGGGCAACTTGGAAGGGGGCGATGCCCTGACCCCCCTGGATCCGATTTGTTTGGAACGGGATACGGGAATGATTACCCTGCGGGCCAAGGATATGACAAGTGGCGGACGGCCAAGACCCTGCGACCGCATTGTGGTCGGTTTGGGAAGGGATGGGATGCTGGACGATGCCCTCACCCTGGCCACCATCTCACTCGACGCGCTGGATTGGGGAGAATGGTACGATATCCAAATTCCTTACGACCTCGAGGACTATCCCGAGGTGGACGCCTGCGGCAACGCCATGCAGGGCGCTTTGGTGCAGCCGGTCGTTTATGTCACCAATGCCCTCGTAGACGAACAGGGCGGAGTGGATACCCGTTCCAGTGCTCAAATCGATTACTTCTGCTTTGGCGGGCGATTGTTGACGAAAGTGGACGACCCAAAACAAGGGCCCAGCATCCACTTCTTCCCCAATCCCACCACCGGCGAACTGACCCTCCGCTTCGACGGGGCCACCCCGAGCCAGGGCCAGCTCCAAATCCTGGATCTCTACGGACGCGTGGTGCAGCAACAACCCCTGGTGGCGGGCACCGCAGAGCAGATCTTGTCGATTGAGGCGCTACCCGCCGGCGTCTATTTCGTGAAAGTCCTGGATGAGGGTATACCGGTTTGGGCGGGAAAGGTGATCAAACAGTAATTTTCTAAGTAAAGTCCGCTGGATCGTCAAAGCTGCTCACTCGCTTTTGATGCTCCAGCGGACGAGCCTTGGTGGCAAAAAAAGGATAGCCACTAAAACACAAAGAACACAAAATCCCACTAAACTTATTTGGTGGGATTTTCGTGCCTTTTGTGCTGCTGTGGCAAAAAAAGAACCACAAAGCACACAAAGAGAACAAAGCACATAAAGGGGAATAGTCTAAATTTATGTGCCCTTTGTCACCTCCGTGCCCTGTGTGGTTGCCTCCTCCCTCCGTGCCACTGCGTCTCCGTGGCCAAAAAAAGCTTGGTGCCCTTGGCGCCTTGGTGGCAAATCCCCCTATGTACCCTTTGTTACCTCCATGCCCTGTGTGGTTAACTCCTCCCTCTGTGCCACTGCGTCTCCGTGGCCAAAAAAAGCTTGGTGCCCTTGGCGCCTTGGTGGCAAATCCCCCTATGTGCCCTTTGTTACCTCCATGCCCTGTGTGGTTAACTCCTTCCTCTGTGCCGCTGCGTCTCCGTGGCCAAAAAAAGCTTGGTGCCCTTGGCGCCTTGGTGGCAAATCCCCCTATGTGCCCTTTGTTACCTCCATGCCCTGTGTGGTTAACTCCTTCCTCCGTGCCACTGCGTCTCCGTGGCCAAAAAAAGCTTGGTGCCCTTGGCGCCTTGGTGGCAAATCCCCCTATGTGCCCTTTGTTACCTCCATGCCCTGTGTGGTTAACTCCTTCCTCTGTGCCGCTGCGTCTCCGTGGCCAAAAAAAGCTTGGTGCCCTTGGCGCCTTGGTGGCAAATCCCCCTATGTGCCCTTTGTTACCTCCATGCCCTGTGTGGTTAACTCCTTCCTCCGTGCCACTGCGTCTCCGTGGCCAAAAAAAGCTTGGTGCCCTTGGCGCCTTGGTGGCAAATCCCCCTATGTGCCCTTTGTCACCTCCATGCCCTGTGTGGTTACCTCCTCCCTCCGTGCCACTGCGTCTCCGTGGCCAAAAAAAGCTTGGTGCCCTTGGCGCCTTGGTGGCAAATCCCCCTATGTGCCTTTTGTCACCTCCATGCCCTTTGTGGTTAACTCCTTCCGCCGTGCCGCTGCGTCTCCGTGGCCAAGAAAAGCTTGGTGCCCTTGGCGCCTTGGTGGCAAATCCCCCTATGTGCCCTTTGTTACCTCCATGCCCTTTGTGGTTACTTCCTCCCTCCGTGCCACTGCGTCTCCGTGGCCAAAAAAAACTTGGTGCCCTTGGCGCCTTGGTGGCAAATCCCCCTATGTGCCTTTTGTCACCTCCATGCCCTGTGTAGTTACTTCCTCCCTCCGTGCCACTGCGTCTCCGTGGCCAAAAAAAGCTTGGTGCCCTTGGCGCCTTGGTGGCAAAAATAGCTTTGTGGTTTAAGCTTCCGTGGCAAAAAAAACCTCATCCAAGGTAAGCTTTCCCACAATCAGGCTATCTTATCCCAACCAGGCCGGATCAGGCACAGTCGCTTGCGCAGTCCGGATTCATTCCACAACAAAAAAATCAAACCCAGATGTTCGCAAAATTCACCCAATTCCTAAACCGCTTAACCGGCGGGTTCAAACACAAGTTGGAGCAGCAAGTTCGCGAACTGCTGGCGCGGGGGGAAGTACCCGCCGTGTTGCAGTTGCTCATTGCTGCCGACTACCCTGCGGCCAGCCTGTTCAAGTTGCAGTGGGAGGCAAACCAGCAGCAATTCGCTCAAAAAGTGATCGATGCGGAGACCTTTAATATCACCAACAATCGGATCGCCTACGCACTGCTAGACATGGTGGCCCCCACCGCAGCGGTTATACCTGAACCGCCAGCAGCAATTGAGGAAGAACCAGCGGAAACCCTGCCCGTACCGTTAACGGTTGACCAACGCCAGCAAATGGAGGCGCTCCTCCACGATGGCCAGTGGCCAGCAGCATTGGAACTGGCGAGCAACTGGAACACTAGCTTCCTCCTGTTATTCAAGCGCTTTCAGGGGCTCGAAAGAGATCTTTCCCTGGGGATCATCTCCCAGGCTAATTATGAACGGATCAGGAAGCAAATAAAATCCAGCATGGAGGAATTGATCGGGGAGTGAGGGGTTTGGTGTTTTTCTCACCAGAAATGAAATTGAAACAAACTTTGCACTACATGCGAACGCTAATCCTCCTTCTGTCGGGCTCCATTTTGCTGCTGGCCTGTACCTCCAAAAGAAATACGGATGAAGTTGGCCAGTCTTTGTCCACGATGAAATTAGTGAACGAAATAAGCGAAAGTGATCCTTCACAGCTCGTTACCGTGGACACCCTGGTCACCATCGGAGCGGAAACCTACCAGTTAATCTTCACCGCAAATCTTAATCAATTGGATGAAGCGGACTACAACGCCAGTTTTACCATCCAAAACAGCAAGGATGGCAGGGTTTTGTTGATGGATTCGCTGGTGAGTAGTGGCCCTCAGATTTCTTTGGGCGATTTTAATGGGGATAAGATCCCTGACATCTGGCTGTATAGGGAATCTGGTGCCAGAGCCAACGAATACGGATACCTATACGTCACGGGCCCGGACAAAGATCAATTCACAAGCATTAAGGGATTTGAATACCTTTGTAATGCCCAGGTGGACGCTAATAACATCATCACCAGCCTGTGCCTGAGTGGAGTAAATACGTATACTTTTTTACGAATCAATGCGAAAAATGAATTGGAACAGTTAGGCGAAAGTTGGGTGACGGATGGCCGTAAACAAACAGAAGAAAAGGTCATGTTAGCCTATCAGCAGCTGCTAGGTAAGCAGGGAGGCAGGTCGCTGTTGGATTCGCTCGCCCAAATATGCCCCTTGCATACCACTGACACTTTCAATATGGAAAGCTGCCAAACGGATGATTTTTCCAGGATGATTCCGGTAACTAAAAAACTTTATCAGACGATTTTTCCTGACCTACACAATTATTCAGCCAACACCTTCTTTATCTATGCCTGTCTGCCCCGGCAGCATGATTTCCTGACGTTGATCATCTACCAAAGGAATTTTGAAAGTGAAAACCATCGGGTAGATTATATGGATTTGGTGAACATCGACAAAACCGGTAAGTGCCTGGACAAGATCAGGCTGGCCGCCAAGGACAATGAAGTAATCACCTATGAAGTGAGCAGTAGTTTGCACCAGGACACCTTGACGGTCACGGAGCAAATAAGTTCAGAACCCTATTTTGATCCCCCTCGGGACACCCTCTACACCAACCAGTATGTTTTTAAAATAAATGGTAGGAAAGGGATAGATACTTTAAGAATAAATCGCTTTTTTGAAGTAAGAGAAAACTAAAATCTTTCCCTGAACCTGATCGCTTACCTTTTTTCCACCAAAGCCAATTAACCTGAAAAATAAGCCCCACATGCGTCAAAGCTTTCTCTGGACCGCCCTCCCCACGGCGCTTCAACCCGCCATAAAAAACGCCGAAAATGGTGTAGTTAGCCTCTACTCCTACGCCACCATCCTGCGGATGCTGGCGCTCGACAACCCTGCCTTTATGGAAACCCTCGAACGGGAGGGCGTAGCGCTGGAGGAACCCCTCACCCACGATCAACTGCTGTCCGTCAATTCGTGCTGGTTGCAGCGCGGAGAAGTTACGCCCACGCCAGCGACTCTGGCCGGCCTGCAGGCTTTGGGGGTAACGCCCACCGAGGTCGACTTCCACACCGGCACAGACGCCGCCCGGACCATTAATGCAGCTACTGCGGAAGGAACCCAGGGCCAGATCCTGGAATTGCTGCCAGAGCACGAGCTGGCCGATAAACTGCGCCACGCAATCGCCCTTTATCTCAATACCCTCTTGTATATGGGCAAGTGGGGAACCGCTTTCGACCCCCTGAATACCTACGCAGGCAGTTTTGCTGCGCCTCAGGGCCCGGTAACCACCAACTTCATGGTGGCTACCGAGCTCTTTGACGTCGTCGCGGGCTACGATGACCTTTGTGTCGCTACCGTCGGCAACTGCATGCAGGATGGCCAAACCCTCTTCTGTGCCCTAATGCCGCGGGCCGATGTCCCCATGGCGCAACTCCTGGAGCGACTTTCTCGACAGGGCATTCCCGGTTGGCAAAAAGGCCACTTTGAACTCCACCTGCCCAAATTTGCCCTGGCGGAGGAGACGGACCTGTCGGCTTTGTTTCCTGCCCTCGTACCCGCCGCCATGCCCGGTCTGGGCTGGGCCCGTACCCCCGTAGATATCCTGCAAAAAGCCAGCCTGCGCATCGACGAAAAAGGAGTGGAAGCTGCCGCGGCAACGGCGGCAGTGGTGTCGCGGGGAGTGACCCAGCAAGTCGTTTTTAACCGCCCTTTCCTGGTTCTAATCCTCAATGCCCAGGATCAACCCATTTTTGCGGCGGTCGTGAATGATCCGACACCAGAAGGGCCGCTTTAGCCAGTATTTATCCGAATACAAGTTATTCCTCACCGAATCCGGGCCAGTTGGCGCCGGATTGAAAAGTCTTGACGAGGGTAGGGGAGAAGCAGCTAAATTTAAGGATTCACCCTTCAATGCTTCCCCGATGAAATGGCCCCACTTTCCCCTCTTTTCGTTTGCTGCTCCACCGGTCTTGCTGGCGTGCAGTCTTCCGGCCCCGGTCACTGGCCAGGGTAGCTGCCAGGGCATTACTTTCAGTTTTGAACATTATGAGCCCTGTCGTTTTCGCTTTCACATTACGGACCCGCTGTTGAGCATCCGCTGGGACGACAGCTGCCCACCAGGCTTGGGGTGTTTTGCAGATTTTCAACTCATGAGTTGTTCCGACCCAGGAAATGCCTGTATCAACGGCGTGACCTACCGCGAATGTGGCACCTGGCCCTACACCAATCAACTCACGTTGGCTGGTTGGGAGATCATCTTGTCCTGGAGGCCGGGATTTCGGTATGGATTGGGAAAGTAATCAAACAGTAAGCACATTATGGCCACGCAACCCCACCTCCCACTGCTTACCGCTCCGGCTGCCCTCTGGGACGGGACCCACCAGCTGGCGGGGCAGTTGGAGCTGTGGGACACCGTCCTGGTTTTTCGCTTGTCGGATTTTAAATTCAGCAACCTGAACCTGACGATTCCCCTTGCGGAAATAGTAGAAGTGGAAGAATACCTGGTTTTTGACCTGGCCCGAAATGGTTTGCGTATCCTGACGAAGAATAACCGCTACGACCTCTTTGTACTCGACGACAGCCGGGTGTTCAAGCTGGCTATATTATCGTCGATTGCCGGGCTTTGATCTTCTCAATACGCAGGCTGTGCATCTCGGTGTCTTCGATGATGTCGCTGATGATGTCGCCGAGTTCGGAGCATTTGCACAGAATGCGCGGATTCAAATCTTTGGTGCCCAGTCCCTTGTCCAGCACCTGGGCTACGCTGGCTCGTACCAGCGCCGCTTCGGCGTACAATTCCAGACTATCCAGCAGCATGGCTGCCGAAAGGATGGTCGCCAGGGGGTTGGCAATATCTTCGTTGGTCGCTTCCGGATACGAACCGTGGATGGGCTCAAAAAGTGACGTCTGCGCACCAATGGAAGCCGATGGCAGCATGCCCAACGAACCGGCCAGCACACTGGCAGCGTCAGACAGGATATCCCCAAACATGTTTTCGGTGATGATCACATCAAAGCGCCCGGGGTACTGGATCAGCTGCATGGCAGCGTTGTCCACAAACATGTAATCCACGGCCACCTCAGGGTATTCGGGCGCCATTTTTTGGACCACTTCCCGCCAGAGTCGGCTCGTTTCCAGCACGTTGGCCTTGTCTACGAGGGTCAGTTTCTTGCGCCGGTTCATGGCTTCGGCAAAACCGATGCGGGCAATGCGCTCCACCTCGAAATAGGAGTAAGTGCAAGTGTCGTAAGCCGTTTGGCCATCGGCGCTGCGGCCGCGTTCCCCAAAGTAGAGGCCGCCAGTCAGCTCCCGTACGATCAGCATGTCCACCCCTTCGATGCGCTCGGGGCGCAGGGGGCACAAGTCGCGCAAGCTGGGGTAGATGGTCACGGGGCGCAGGTTGGCGTACAGGCCGAGGGTCTTCCGCAACCGCAGCAGGCCTTGCTCCGGGCGGACTTTAGCCGCCGGGTCATTGTCGTACTTGGGGTGGCCAATGGAGCCAAACAGCACCGCATCAGCATCCTGGCAGGCTTTGATCGTTTCCTCCGGCAGCGGATCGCCGGTTTGGTCAATGGCGATGGCGCCCACCAGGGCGTGGCAATACGTAAACTGGTGCCCGAACCGTTGCCCGACGGCGTCCAGCGCTTTGATGGCCTGGTCGATGACCTCCGGCCCAATGCCGTCGCCGGAAAGGACGGCTATTTTAAATTTTCTCATATCGTTGTTATCCTAAGGAATTGGTCAAAAATAAATTCTCATTTTCGACTCAAATGGTTGTTTGCCCGGCATTAAATCGGGTAAACGAAAAACGGCTGGTTACCCCCCATTTTGTGCTGGAAAGCTAAGCAAAAGTGGGCAACTGCGCCTCAAAAGCCCCAATTTTATCCTTTTTACTGATGAGGTAATCGATGTCGTCGTACCCGTTCAGCAGGCAGGTTTTCTTGTAGGGGTCAATGTCAAAAGCCGCGCGTGCGCCAGTGGCGTCAATTTGCAAAAACTGTTCCTCCAGCGAAACGGTAAAGGCAGCTTGTGGATTTTGCTCCATGGCCTGGAAGATCGCATCCAGGAATTCCGGACTCACCACGACGGGTAAAATGCCATTATTCAGGGCATTACCGCGAAAAATATCGGCAAAAAAGCTGGACACGACTACCCGGAAGCCGTAGTCGCCCAGGGCCCAGGCCGCGTGCTCGCGGCTGGAGCCACAGCCAAAGTTCTTACCCGCTACCAGGATTTGTCCCTGGTAAAGTGGGTTGTTGAGTACAAAATCCGGCTTGGGCGTACGGTCTTGCTGGTAGCGCCAGTCGCAGAAGAGATTTTCGCCAAAACCTTCGCGGGTGGTCGCTTTTAGGAAGCGGGCCGGAATGATCTGGTCGGTATCCACGTCCTCAATCGGAAGGGGAACGGCGGTGCTATGGATGGTGGTAAATGCTTGCATGATTTGAAATTTGGAACTAGGTTTGATCAAATGGGCAACACCATTAGATCATTAAAAACAGCGTTTAAGGGCGGGGCTACCTACTGGCCCGGACATCCACAATCTTTCCGGCAATGGCGGCGGCGGCGGCTGTCAGCGGACTGGCCAGGATGGTTCTGGCGCCGGGTCCCTGGCGGCCTTCAAAATTGCGGTTGCTGGTCGATACACAGTATTTTCCGGCCGGCACCTTGTCTTCGTTCATACCCAGGCAGGCCGAACAACCCGCTTCGCGGAACTCGAAGCCTGCGCGCAGGAAGATCTGATCCAGCCCTTCGGCTTTGGCCTGTTTGGCTACCTGTTGGGAGCCGGGCACGATCATGGCTTTGACGTGGCTGGCTACCTGCTGGCCGGCAACCAGTTTGGCGGCCAGGCGCAGGTCTTCGATCCGGGAGTTGGTGCAAGAGCCAATGAAGACGTAGTCGATCTGTTTGCCCAGCAGCGGTTCACCGGCGGAAACCGCCATGTAGGCCAGCGAATTTTCGAAAGTCACTTCACTCTCGCCGGGCTTGGCGTGGGCCGGCACCTTATCGGTTACCCCCATGCCCATGCCGGGGTTGGTACCGTAGGTGACCATCGGCTGGATGTCTTCGGCCCGGTAATGGAACTCGGCATCAAAGTTCGCATCCGCGTCGGTCGGGAGGGTTTGCCAGTAGGCGAGGGCTTCCTCCCAGTCTGTTCCCATGGGGGCAAATTCCCGCCCCTGCAGGTAGTTGAACGTGGTTTCGTCGGGTGCGATCAAGCCGCCCCGCGCACCCATTTCGATGCTCATGTTGCAGATGGTCATGCGACCTTCCATGCTGAGGCTCCGAATGGCGGAACCCGCGTACTCCACAAAATAGCCGGTGCCACCACCGACACCCAGCTGGGAAATGATGTAGAGGATGATGTCTTTGGCCACCACCCCGGGGGCCAGCTCGCCGTCTACCTGGATGCGCATGCTTTGGGGCTTGCGCTGGAGCACACACTGGGTGGCGAGCACTTGCTCGACCTGGCTGGTGCCAATGCCGAAAGCGATGCAGCCAAAAGCGCCGTGGGTGCTGGTATGGCTGTCGCCACAAACAATGGTCATGCCCGGGCGGGTGATGCCCAGTTCTGGCCCAATGACGTGCACAATGCCCTGGTATTCGTGTCCGAGGCCGTAAAGCTCCACCCCAAACTCCCGACAGTTGTCGGTCAGGGCATTCACCTGCTTGCGGGAAAGGGGCTCTTCGATGGGGAGGTGCTGGTTGATGGTCGGCACGTTGTGGTCGGCCGTGGCGATGGTCTTCTCTGGGCGCAGCACGGGCAGCTGGCGTTGGCGCAATCCTTCGAAAGCCTGCGGGCTGGTCACTTCGTGGATGAAATGCCGGTCGATGTAGAGCACCTGCTGGTCGCCGGCAATGGTTTCTACCACGTGGGCATCCCAGATTTTATCAAATAAAGTCTTGGACATGAAAATTTGGTTTAACACTTGAGTTGGTCAGGCAAAAATAAGCTTATTGCGCCAGTACTTTCTTGTCGGCCAGGATTTTGGTCAGATCCGCGTCGTTGACTTCTTTCTTGGCGTCGGCAACCACCAGGAATTCCTGGTAGGCCTCGTCGAGTTCCATTTTGCTGAGGTTGTGTCCGATGTTCTTATAGCGGTAGGCCAGGGCCGCCCGGCCACTGCGGGCCGTGAGCACGATCGAGCTCGTATCAACGCCCACTTCCTGGGGGTCGATGATCTCGTAGGTGTCGCGCCGCTTGATGACCCCATCCTGGTGAATGCCACTGGAGTGGGCAAAAGCATTGGCGCCCACAATGGCCTTGTTGGGTTGTACGGGCATGCCCATCGCTTCGCTCACCAGGCGGCTGGTTTCGTTGAGCAGGCGCGTATTGATCCGGGTATCCAGGTTGAGGTAGGGATGCTTGCGCATGATCATCACCACTTCTTCCAACGAGGTATTGCCCGCGCGTTCGCCCACGCCGTTAATGGTACACTCAATCTGGCGGGCACCGTTTTGCACCCCGGCAATCGAATTGGCGGTAGCCAAGCCCAGGTCGTTGTGACAGTGGGTCGAGAGGATAACCTTTTCAATGCCCCGCACATTTTCCCGCAGGTAGCGGATTTTGGCGCCGTATTCTTCGGGCAGGCAGTAGCCCGTAGTGTCGGGGATATTCAGCACGGTGGCGCCAGCTTTAATGGCGGCTTCGCACACGCGGGCGAGGTATTCGTTTTCGGTGCGGCCAGCATCTTCGGCGTAGAATTCCACGTCTTCCACAAAAGACTTGGCGTACTTCACCGCACGGACCGCGCGTTCCAGAATGTCTTCCGGGGTAGACAGGAGCTTGTGGTAAATGTGAGAATCGCTGGTGCCAATGCCCGTGTGAATACGGGGATGTTTGGCGTATTGCAACGCCTCGGCGGCGCGTTTGATGTCGCCTTCAACAGCGCGGGAAAGGGCACAAATCGTGGGGCGGGTCACGGCTTTGCTGATGGCCACGACCGAGGCGAAATCACCCGGACTGGAAACCGGAAAGCCCGCTTCGATGATATCTACCCCTAATGCTTCCAGCCGGAGCGCCAGTTCGATTTTCTGAGGAGTGGCCAATTTACAACCGGGAACTTGTTCGCCATCCCGGAGGGTCGTGTCGAAGATAAAAATGTGCGCTGAGGACATAGCAAGGGGAATATCTTATTTTAAATAGAATAGTGTAAGTTTGTACCTTTCAAAGGTATTTGGATGTAACCAGCTTAAGTGGTTAAAATAGTAAAGTAGTCCAACATGCCATGCCGGGTAGTTGTTTATTAAGCTGTTGTTAATCAGTGGATTGTAAAATATATAAATACAATGCCAAAACAGAAGACCGACGATTTGTTACAACTGATTGTTTCGCTTACGCGGGCCGAAAAAAGGCACTTTCGGCTGTTTGTCAAGCGTAATCAGTCCTCTAACGACATTTTGTTCCTGCAGTTGTTCGATCACCTGGACAAGCACCAGGAGTACGACGAGGGTGTTTTGCTGAAGCGGATTCCCGAGATCAAGAAGAGCCAGCTGTCCAACCTGAAGGCCCACCTCTACAAGCAATTACTGACCAGCCTGCGGTTGTTGAGCAAAAATTTCAACGAGGATATTCAGATTAGAGAGTCGATCGACTATGCCCGGGTCTTGTACAACAAGGGCCTCTACCAACAATCCCTGGATATCCTCGACAAAGCCAAGCAACACGCCTACGAAGGAAAATTTGATACCCTGGCCCTGGAAATCCTGGAGTTCGAGAAGCGCATTGAGGGGCAGTACATTACCGGCAGTATCGAAGGGCGCGCCGATGAACTGGCAAAACAGTCGGTGGCCATGACCGAGCGCCTGAATTGGGCCAATCTGTTTTCCAACCTCAGCCTACAGATGTACGGTCTCTATCTGAAAGTAGGCCACGTACGCAACGAGAAAGACTTCCTCCAGGTGCGGGACTATTTTCGCAGCCGGGTACCTCAGGTCGATTACAATACCCTGGATTTTTGGAGCAAGGTCTACTACTGTAAAGCCTACTACTGGTACAATCACATCGTCCAGGATTTTCCCCAGTGCTACCGCTACAGCCAGCGATGGTTGACCCTATTTGAAGAAGAACCTGGAGTCATCCAATTGCACGCCCCCGTCTATTTAAAGGGCTTACACAAAATCCTCAACGCCCTTTTTAATACCCTGCAGTACGATCGGTTCCGCGAGGTGATGGCTGTATTAGAGGCCTTCCCCAAAAAGTTCGATATGACCAATAATCGCAATGTGGAAGGGTTGTATTACCTGTTTTGGTACATGCACCAGATCAAACTGCATTTCCTGGAAGGTACTTTCAGCGAAGGCGTCAAGTTGGTGCCTTCCCTCGTGAAAATCATCGATGACAACAGCTACAACTGGGACGACCGCCGCGTGCTCGTTTTCTATTACCGTATTGCCTGTCTTTACTTCGGGAGCGGCAACAACAGCAAGGCTATCGATTACCTCAATCTGATCATCAACCAGAAAAACCCCGATTACCGCGAGGATATCCAGAGTTTTGCCCGTATTCTGAACCTGATCGCACACTTCGAATTGGGCAACCGCCAGCTCGTGGAATACCAGGTGAAATCGGTCTACCGGTTTCTGGCCAAGCTCCAAGACCTGCACGAAGTACAACGCGAGATCTTTTACTTCTTGCGCAAAACACCCCGCATGCACCCCAGTGAACTGAAAAACGAGTTTGTGAGCCTCAAGGCAAAACTGGTCAAGCTGGAAGACAAACAGTTCGAACGCCGCCCCTTCCTTTACCTGGATATTATCTCTTGGTTAGAAAGCAAGATCGAAGACATCCCAATTCAGGAAGTGGTGCACCGCAAGTTTTTGGCAAAACAGGCGGGTGGCCGTTAGTGTGATTGATGGTAGAGGTCAAATGAACACCACTAGCGAATCCGTAGTAATTGGTAAGTTATGCTATGCTGGCCACTAAAGCTGCCTGAAATTTATTTCTGGCCAATAATCGCTATTCTGAGAAAGATGCCGACCAACTGGATTCCCGAAGTAAGTTTGGATGAATCCACCTTGAAGTCTGTCTGCTCGCGAGGGGAGGGATCGAAGGTTGGATTGGGAAACTGAAAGGGGGGAGATTTCTTGCCAGGGCATAGCAGCCCCTTGGGAGGGGCCCACCCTCAAGGCCTGAACGCCAGCCCCACTTCCGACCCACTGGTCGCACGGGGCAAACCACCACCATTGCTGCCAGCTATGCACTGCCAACAACCAAGCAAGGAAAACAAAACCGCTGAATGCCCTTGCTGGCCTGGCGAAGCGTGTCCGCCGCAAGGGGTAGTTACCGATGAGTAAGCTAAAAGATGGTCAAAAAATAGATCGCTTTCAGATTACAGTGTGAATATACTTGTAAATGTTTGTTTATGCAAAATAAAGCAACGTAAAATTTATTAAACATTTCCTCCGCTAAGTAAGATTAGTGTAAAATTGGTTTTAATTTCTTGCCGTGCGTTGGCCATTTAGGAGAAGTTTACTAAGTTTGCGTCGTTATTTGTATTAAGTCTAAATAAGAATAAACAACATGAATCCTCGTCTCCTGTTCCTTTTTATAGGTTCCACGCTACTTTTTATGACCTGCGAAGAAGAGGGTGGAAGGCCCGCAATTGCGGAACCCTCCGACTACACCTTTTTGCGGGCGGGCAATTCGACCGTAGACTTCACCGGGCAGACCACGCGCATTTTGATGGCCGAAGAACTCAAGGCCAGTATGCTCAATTTTTCAGCAACGGCTGGCCAGTGGCAGGAGATGTACCGCAACGAAGCCGCCGATGGGGGAGACGTGTCTCCTTTTGCTTCGGCAGCGCTGAACGCCGCAACCCAAAGTATCCGTTCCAAAGTAGCCGCTTCGGCCGATTATTTTTCCGCCAATACGGCCGGATCTGCACGCATTAAAACCCAGTTTGCCAACTGGCTGGACGCCCAGTATGCCGAAGTATCCCCCGCCCAGGGCCAGGTGGCTGCGCCCGGTATTCCCGGTCAGTTGGCCGACGGTACCCAGGCCCGCTACGTCAGCGCGCAAGGGCTGGAGTACAACCAATTGGTGATCAAGGGCCTGTTGGGTGCCCTCATGTTGGACCAAATGCTGAACAACTACCTCGGGGTGGCGGTGCTGGATGCGGGCAACAACCGCCTGGAAAACGACAATGCGACCACCCTTGCGGGGGAAGATTACACCGATATGGAGCACAAATGGGACGAGGCCTACGGCTACCTTTACGGTACAGCTGCCAACCCGGCCAAGCCCAATCTCACCATCGGTGACGATGACAGCTTTCTCAATGAATACCTGGGTAGGGTGGAGGATGACCCCGACTTCAAGGGCGTGGCCGGGACGATCTTTGCCGCCTTCAAACTGGGCCGGGCAGCCATCGTAGCGGGCGACTACACCCTCCGCGACCAGCAAGCGGCCATTATCCGCACGCAGCTGTCGAAGGTGGTAGCCGTGCGGGCGGTTTTTTACCTCCAGCAAGCTAAACAAGCTATCAACAACCAACCCGCCAGCTACGGGGGCGCTTTCCACGACTTATCCGAAGCCTACGGCTTTATCTACAGCCTGCAGTTTACCCGCCGGCCCGATGCGCCGGCGCCTTATTTCACCGGTGCCGAAGTGGAGGCTTTACTGGTCGATCTGCTGGATGACGGCCCCGATGGCTTGTGGCATGTTACCCCAGCTACGCTGGATACGCTTTCTACGACCATTAGCGCTGCTTTCGGCTTCAGCGTAGCGGAGGCTGCGGAGTAACGCCACACCGTTTTATTCACCCCATTAAACCATTGATACCATGAAGAATGTGCTTATTTGTTGTGGTCTGGCTTTTCTCTTTGCCTGCGGCGATGACAATACCAACACGCCCCAGCCCGCAGATACCTTCAACCGCCGGGATTTGCTCACCAACTGGGCCGATCACCTGGTTATTCCTGGATATACCGATCTGGCCAGTGAGTTAACCCTGTTAAAAACGGCCACCCAGGCTTTCACCGACGCTCCGGCAGTGGGGACCCTGAATGGCCTCCGCCAGCAATGGGAGGTCGCCTACCTGTCCTGGCAAAGCGTCGCACTCATTGATATCGGCAAAGCGGAAGAGCTGACCCTGCGTAACTTTCTCAATATCTACCCAACGGACGCGGCCGGAATTGCCGCCAACGCGGAAAGTGGGGTCTACAACCTGGCCCTTCCTTCCGAATTTTCCCGCCAGGGGTTTCCTGCGCTCGACTACCTGCTCTTCGGCCTGCGGGAGACTGATGCCGACCTGCTCAGTTTGTACCTCGACCCCTCGTTGGGGGCTTCCTATCGCGCTTACCTGCTGGCGGTAACCTCCCGTATGGAGGAGTTGGTGACTACCGTACGAAATGATTGGTCTACCGGCTACCGCGAGACCTTCATCAGCAACGACGCCAGCTCGGCTACCGCCTCGGTAGACAAAGTGGTCAACGATTACATCTTCTATTACGAACGGTTCCTGCGGGCCGGTAAAGTAGGCATTCCGGCGGGCGTCTTTTCGGGCTCACCGCTGCCCGGCAACGTAGAAGCTTACTACCGTGGCAACCTGTCGAAAGACCTCCTCCTCGCTGCCCTGGCCGCCACGCAGGACTTCTTCAACGGCCAACACCGGGGGAGCAATACCCGCGGTACCGGCCTCGCCGACTACCTGGACGAGCGCCAGGTGCAAAAGAATGGCCTGCCCCTGAGTACGGTCATCAACGACCAGTTCAATGCCGCCCGCGCGCAGATCATGACCTTGCAAGACGATTTTGTCGACCAGATCGCCGCCGACAACAACGCCCTCCTCACGGCTTTTGATTTGTTGCAGGTCAACGTGGTCTACCTGAAAGTAGATATGCTCCAGGCCCTCAATATCAACGTAGATTTCGTGGATGCCGATGGCGATTAGATCCCTGACCGACTATTTTTCCCGCACGACCAGCGCGGCTCCGCTGGCGGTATTCCGCCTGTGTTTTGGCCTGCTCATGGGCATCAGTCTCCTTCGCTTCGCGGCCCTGGGGTGGATTGAAAAGTTGTACCTGGAGCCCACTTTTCATTTTACCTATTACGGGTTTTCCTGGGTGAAACCGCTCGGGGCCTTTACCTACGTCCTTTTTGCGATAGCGTTGCTGGCAGCGGTACTGGTAGCCTTGGGCTACCAGTACCGCCTGGCAATTGTCGTCTTTTTTGCCACCTTCACCTACTTCGAGTTGCTCGATAAGACGACGTATCTCAACCACTATTACTTCGTCAGCATTCTGAGTTTTTTGCTCCTATTTTTACCTGCGCAGGCTTATTTCTCATTCGATGCCCGCCGCCGACCCGCTCGGGCTGCCGCGCAAGTTCCCGTCTGGACCATTGATGCCATCAAACTGCTCCTGTCCATTGTCTACATCTACGCCGGTCTGGCAAAGCTGAACCCCGACTGGCTCCTGCGGGCCCAACCGCTTAGCATTTGGCTGCCGGCCCGGGACTATCTGCCACTCATCGGTCCGCTCCTGCGGGAGCAGTGGGTAGCCTACGCCTTTAGTTGGGGGGGCGCACTGTATGACCTGGCGATTCCTTTTTTGTTGTGGAACGCCCGCACGCGCAACTTCGCCTTCGTACTGGTGGTTGGTTTTCACGTGCTTACCCGCATTCTTTTTCCCATCGGCATGTTTCCTTACCTGATGATCGTCAGCGCGTTGATCTTCTTTCCGGCCAGTTTTCACGAGCAGGTGCTGACGCGGCTACGGAACTGGGGGAGACGGATGGGGCTTTTTTTTGGCTACGAGCAGGCCGATTCGCTGCAATTGACAAAGCAGGATACGGTCGTTGTACCTACTAGCTCTTCCTCTTTTTCTAACGGGCAAACACGAGTGACCTTAGTTGTTTTAGGATTTTTTTTCGCCATCCAAATTTTGCTGCCCCTGCGTTTTGCCCTGTACCCGGGTAAACTCTTCTGGACGGAACAGGGTTACCGTTTTTCCTGGCGCGTCATGCTGATGGAAAAGGCAGGTTACGCCAATTTTAAGATCGTCGATCGGGCTTCGGGGCGCCGCTTCTACGTCAACAACGCCGAATTTATCAACCCTTTTCAGGAAAAGCAAATGGCTACCCAGCCCGATTTTATCCTGGAATACGCCCACTACCTGGCAGCCGTCTACCGGGCACGCGGGATTGCCGATCCGGCCGTTTACGTCGAAAGTTACGTGGCGCTAAATGGCCAAAGCAGCCGCCCTTTTATTGATCCTACGGTTGACCTGACCCAGGTTCAACCTTCTTTTCTTCCCGCTACCTGGATACTACCTTACCATGCTGAACAATAAAACATTTGCTGTATTCATCCTGTTTCTGCTGGCGCTGGCGCCTGCGGGCTGGGGGCAAAACCGGTTTGCCGGCACCGTTCGGGATGCCGCCACCAAAGCACCGCTGGCGGGCGTAGAGGTGTTTTTGCCCGCTCCCGGCCTGACGACGATGACCAATGCGAATGGCCGCTTCGAACTCAAGGGCCTTCCCTCGGGTAGCTATTCCTGCTACATCTTCCTGTTTGGTTACCAAACGCTTGAGACTTCTTTGACGCTGGCGGAAGGCAACCAGGAAGGCGAATTTTTACTCACCGACCTACAGGTACGCCTGGCGGAGGTTGTGGTCCAGGAAGCCCAGGAGGATATTTATGCGCTGCAACGCCTGAAAGCCGTGGAAGGAACGGCGATCTATGCGGGTAAAAAGACGGAAGTCATTCTACTGGATTTGCTGACCGCTAACATGGCTGCCAACAACGCCCGTCAGATTTACGGACAGGTAAGTGGGCTGAACATCCAGGAAGCCGACGACGGTGGCTTGCAACTCAATATCGGTGGCCGGGGCCTGGACCCCAACCGCTCGGCCAGTTTCAATACCCGCCAGAATGGCTACGACATCAGCGCCGACGTACTCGGCTATCCCGAAAGTTATTACACGCCACCTGCCGAGGCCCTGCACGAGGTACAGATCATTCGCGGGGCGGCCTCCCTGCAGTACGGCACCCAGTTTGGGGGATTGGTGAATTTCGTCTTCCGCCAGCCCGCAGAACAGCAAAAGATCAGCGGCCTCACCCGCCAGACCTACGGTTCCAACAACCTGTTCACCTCCTTCAACAGCCTGTCGGGGACGGTGGGCAAATTTAGCTACTACACCTATTTCAACCACAAACAAGGGGATGGCTTCCGGCCCAATTCCGGCTTTAAATCGCAGAATGCTTATCTTCATTTGGGCTACCAGGCTACGGAGCGCACCCAACTGACGGCTGAAATTACCTACCTCGACTACCTCGCCCAACAGGCAGGTGGGCTGACCGATGCCCGGTTTTACACCGATCCCACCTTCAGCAACCGCACCCGCAACTGGTTCGACGTCGACTGGCTGCTCTACGCGCTGCGCCTGGAACACCGGTTTTCGGTAAAAACGGAGTTGTCCGTCCAGCTCTTTGGCCTGGATGCCAGCCGCCGGGCCGTCGGCTTCCGGACCAACCGCGTGAGCCAGGTTGATGACCTGGCAGCACCCCGCGATCTGCTGATCGGCGAATTTAACAACTGGGGTGCCGAAGCCCGCTTGCTCACCCGCTACGCCGCCCGCGGGCGGGATGCCGTATTTTTAGTGGGCGTCAAGTGGTATGATTCGGACAACCGCGCGGTGCAGGGGCCCGGATCGGCTGCCGCAGCTGCCGACTTTCAGCTCGCCACCGGGCAATTCCCCAGCTACGATGCGCAGTCGGATTTTCGTTTTCCCAACCAGAATTTGGCGCTTTTCGCGGAGAACATCTTTTACCTCAGCGAGCGCTTTTCGCTGACGCCCGGCATTCGCTACGAGTACATTCACACCCGGAGTGAAGGCATCTTTCGCGCCATCGACCGCGACCTGGCGGGCAACCCCATCCGCGATCAGCAGTTTACCGACAACCGCAGCTTTCCCCGCCACATCGTCCTGCTGGGGCTGGGCCTGAGCTACAAACCCCTGCCCGCACACGAATTTTACGCCAATTTCTCCCAAAATTTTCGCTCGGTTACCTTCGCTGATATCCGGGTCACCAACCCCTCGGATCAGGTGGACCCCAACATCTCCGATGAGCGCGGATTCACTGCCGACCTGGGCTGGCGAACCCGCCAGGATCGCTTCACACTGGAGCTGACGGGCTTTGGCTTGCTGTACGATGACCGCCTGGGGCAGGTGCTGCGCCCGCGCACCCGCGTCACTGCCGAAGGGCAAACGGTGGAAGTGAACGGCCCACCCGTGCGCTGGCGAGGCAATATTGGGCGGGCTTTCATCACCGGTTTTGAAAGCATGCTGGACTGGCAGGTGCTGCACGCCGCAGCAACGGATCAAAAGTCCACCTTTCGGCTCAACTACTTTATTAATCTGGCGCTGACCCACTCCAACTATTTTGCCTCGGAAGTGCCCAACGTGAAGGGCAAAGAGGTGGAATTTATACCACAGGTTAATCTGAAAACCGGCCTGCGGTTTGGCTACCACAACCTGCTCGGTTCCGTGCAGTACACCTACTTGTCGGAACAGTTTTCGGATGCCACCAATGCCCCCCAGGACCAACAGGACAACCTTAGTGGCATTGTGGGCAGCATTCCCGCCTATCATATCGTGGATCTCTCCCTGTCTTACCAGATTCGCAAGGGCCTGAAAGTGGAAACGGGGGTCAACAATGCCCTGAACAGCAGCTACTTCACCCGCCGTGCCACGGGGTATCCCGGCCCCGGCATCATTCCTTCGGCACCTCGTACGGGGTACCTGACGGTGGCCTTGGCGTTTTAGAGGTATTGTCATGCAAGTGGCAATTCACTATTAACCCGCATAAAAAAAGCCCCCCACGCAAGCGTAGGAGGCTTTTTTCTTTAAAGCTTAGCTTTATAGGAGGGCCAGACTTACATCATGCCACCCATGCCGCCCATACCACCGGGCATGCCGCCTGACATACCACCAGCGCCTTCGGGCTCTGGCTTATCGTTGATGACACATTCGGTCGTCAGGACCATACCGGCAATAGATGCGGCATTTTCCAGCGCGATGCGGGTCACCTTGGTAGGATCGATCACACCAGCTTTCTTCAGGTCTTCGAAGACGTCGGTACGGGCATTGTAGCCGTAGCTGCCTTTGCCGTTCATCACGTTTTGCAGGATCACACTACCTTCTACACCGGCATTGTCGGCGATGATACGCAGGGGAGATTCCAGGGCTTTGCGGATGATGTTGATACCGATGGTCTGGTCTTCGTTGTCGCCTTTCTGGTTGTCGAGGGCTGCAATGGCGCGCACGAGTGCCACACCACCACCGGCCACGATACCTTCTTCGACGGCCGCACGGGTAGCGTGCAGCGCATCGTCAACGCGGTCTTTCTTTTCTTTCATTTCTACTTCGGTAGCTGCACCGACGTAGAGGACAGCGACACCACCTGACAATTTAGCCAGGCGCTCCTGCAACTTCTCACGGTCGTAATCAGAAGTCGTAGACTCGATCTGGGCCTTGATCTGGTTGATACGTGAGGTGATGAGGTCTTCAGAACCGGAACCGTTCACCAACGTGGTATTGTCTTTGTCGACGGTAATTTTTTCAGCCTGGCCGAGGTGCTCCAAGCCGGCATTCTCCAACTTGTAGCCTTGCTCTTCGCTGATGACCGTACCGCCCGTCAGGACGGCGATGTCTTCGAGCATCGCCTTGCGACGATCACCGAAACCAGGTGCTTTAACGGCAACCACTTTCAGTTGGGCACGCAGGCGGTTGACCACCAATACACCCAGGGCCTGGCTCTCGATATCTTCGGCGATAATCAGCAGCGGACGACCCGACTGGACGACTTTCTCCAGGACGGGAACGATGTCTTGCATGTTGCTGATCTTCTTGTCGTAGATCAGGATGTAAGCGTTCTCGTACTCCGATACCATGTGCTCGGCATCGGTCACGAAGTAGGGCGACAGGTAACCACGGTCGAACTGCATACCCAGTACTTCTTCCACGTAGGTGTCGGTACCTTTGGATTCCTCAACGGTAATCACACCGTCTTTGGTGACACGCTTCATGGCGTCGGCGATGAGGGTACCGATTTCTTCGTCGTTATTGGCAGAGATAGCGCCAACTTGCTGGATTTTCTTGAAATCGTCGCCAATGACCTCGCTTTGCTTCTTGAGGTCTTCGATGACCAGCTTGACGGCTTTGTCGATACCGCGCTTCAGGTCCATGGGGTTGGCACCAGCAGTAACGTTTTTCAAACCGGCAGCGATCATAGCCTGGGCCAGTACGGTAGCAGTAGTGGTACCATCACCGGCGATGTCAGCGGTTTTGCTGGCCACTTCCTTCACCATCTGGGCACCCATATTGGCTACGGCGTCTTCCAGTTCAATTTCTTTGGCAACCGTCACACCGTCCTTGGTGATTTGGGGGGCGCCGAAGCTCTTCTGAATAATGACGTTACGGCCTTTAGGTCCGAGGGTTACTTTTACGGCATTGGCCAGGGCGTCTACGCCACTGCGTAATTTCTCCCGGGCATCTCTGTTGAAGCTAATTTCCTTAGCCATATTTAGATTGATTTTTTAGGTTTGACCTTAATGATTATTAGTTGGGCTGATGAACCAGCAAGACTGGTGCAGCCTACTTAGAGGATGATCAGAATGTCGTCCTCACGCATAATGAGGTAGTCTACTCCTTCGTAAGTGATTTCCTGGCCAGCATACTTGCCGTATAAAACGGTATCACCTACGGCAACCGTCATGGCATTGTCGTCTTTGCCTGGGCCGACGGCTACAACCTCGCCGCGTTGTGGCTTTTCTTTGGCTGTGTCCGGGATAATGATACCACCCTTCGTGGTTTCTTCAGCCAGAGCCGGCTTGATCACTACTCGGTCGTTGATGGGCTTCATAAATGGATAAGTTTAATTATCAGTTAAAGTTAAATGAATGAACAGTTGAATGTTACCGCTACGGCAACAACTGGTATCTATCACAGAACGTGCCAATTGCCGCCGGGCTGACAAAGCGGCAGTTTGGGGGGAGGTTCGTCCGGGGATTTACCGATAGTGTGTGAGGTGGTGAAATTATGACAGGACACCTTGGGTGGAACCGAAGGTGTTTCTCATAAAAAAAGCCTGATCGAAATAGTCGATCAGGCTTTTTTTTCGCGTGTACAAAGAATACCTACTGGGGAATCAATGAACCTGCATCCGCTGCGCTGTCTACAACCATGGAAGTGATAATACACAGTACGAACAAGGCAATGGCCAGGTACCACGTTATCTTTTCGATGAAGTCAGTTTGCTTGGATGCGCCAAACATTTGGTTGGCCTGGCTACCTCCGAAGGTAGAATCGATGCCACCACCTTTGGGGTTCTGGATGAGCACTGCTCCCATGAGCAACAAACAAACCAGCGCGGTCAAAATAGTCAAGCCGGTGATCATATTGTTATAATTTTTGTTTCAGATTTTCAATAGTGGCCGCAAAGTAAACGCTTTTTTCTGGATTTAACAAGCTTAAGCGTTGATAGATTTTTATAGCTTTGGCGTATTGTCCCTGCCGGGCCAGCAAATCAGCCAGGGTTTCGGAGGCCAGATCGGGTTGTTCCTGCAGGCTCTTCTTAGCTACCTGCCTGGCTTTTTGGGGGGTGGGTGTCGAAGAACCCCGTACTGCCCGCTGCCGCAGGCGCACCAGTTGGCGGCGTTGATCCTGCTCGCGCAGGCTGTTCCAGCTGTCGAAAACGGTGGTGGGTAGCGGTGCCAACTTCTCCTGGGGAAGAATGGAAAAGCCAATAAGGGCCGTCACCATTTCAGCTGGAATGAGGTAAGTTGGCGGAGCAATTTCCCATTCTATCTCCCGGAGTGGTTCGGTGGCAGGAGTTAGCGCGGGTACCTGCTCCGGTTGTACCTGCTCGTTTTCCTCTGGCGGGGGGGCTACTGCGGGTAGCTCGGCTGGTGGCGGTGCGCTGCTGGCTGGCGGAGGCCCGGGAAGCGGAGGGGGAGCTGCCGGTAGAAAAAAATCATCCTCGTCCAGGTACTCCAAAGTGCCGGGGGCTGGAGGAGGGGGAGGGGACATGGTCATTTGCGCTGCGGGGGCTGCTGGCTGTTCGGGGGGTCGTACGACCGGAATCTTTTCCGCCTCAGCCAATTGGGCCAGGTCTTTCAACTCCAACCGCTCGACAACGTCGAGGTCGAGGAGTTTTTGCAGGTCCTCGTTGACGAGTTGGTAGAGTTTTTTACGGTCAAAGGTGTGGGCGGCCAGCTGGTGCAGGTGTTGCTCGAATTTGGGATCGTGCTCAATCTTGCTCTTGACGGTCAGTAACCAACGCAGGTTGGCCGAAAACGGGTATTCCTCCACCAGGTTTTTAATTTCCTGGTAGGGCAACTGGTACAACTTGGCGGGTTGCGCCAGGTACTCCGCGTAATTTTCGGCGTTCATTCCTGCTGTTTGGTACTCAAATAAATTACAAGGTACAAAAATCCTAAATTATTGTGGTAAGTCAACTATTTTTGCCGCCTGGGTAGGTTAGCGCTTATCGCTTTTATTATTTCTTAACCAAAATGATGAAGTAAAATGAAACCATTTATTTTCCTGCTCTTATTGGGATTTACCATAGCAAGTTGTCAGAATGGCTCTTCAGACGGAGCTGCCAGTAGTGATACCGTTAAGGTAGGAAATTACGAATTCGCGACCATCCCCGGGTCGGAAGCGCAAATGGCGACCCTTCGGGATCCTGCGGGCAACGTCATGGAAACGGGGGCCATGCGCAATGGTAAGAAGAATGGCACCTGGACTTTTTTCGGTCCGGCGGGCGAATTCCCACTCCAACTCATCTCCTTCGTCGATGACCAGTACAATGGGATCTACCTCGAATTCAACGAACGCCAGCAGGTGGAGTTGATGGCAAACTACAAAAACAACAAGCTCGATGGACCTTACGGTAAGTACCGTTTTGGCCGCCCCGAGTTAACCGTCAATTACATCGATGGTGAATTGGACGGAATCATGCGGGAATACGACTTCCGCAACGGAAAGCTCAAAAAAGAAGCTTCCTACAAAGCGGGTAAGCTGGACGGCCTGGTGCGGGATTTTGACGATGAGGGTCAGGTGATGGTGGAGTACATGTACCGCGATGGGGAAAAAATCAGCGGTGGCATTGTCGAACGGAAAGAATAACTAAGATGGTGGGCAAACGATTGGAGTCGGAAAGGTGAATTTATTTCCGACCCATTGCTTTTCCTTACTTATTCGCACGCCTTAATTTGCTGCTGACCTGCTGTTTGCCGAGAACAATTGCTGGTGAAACGTAGCTTACTGTTTTTTCAGCGTCGCTTCCATTGACGGCATCCAGTAGATAACCTTTCTTGTTGTTGAATAAGTAACAGAGGGAGAACAGGTCTTTTATTCCAGCCATTATTTATGGATTTGTTGATGCTGGAAGCTTTTTGGCTGCGGCACCGGGTGAACAAACGGAACCGCCATTTTGCCAGTTCAGATGTAGTGGTCTACTGCCGGTGTCAGACAGGAAATATTTTTGTCAGTCAAAGTTGTGCCTAATTGTGACAACAAACAACAGCGGAAAGGAGAAAAGGGTGTGGATTCGTAAATTCCAGCCCTGAAATGGGTATGATTTTGTGCCCAAACCAGTTAAGGTGGTCCTGGATTTTTCTCGGGGTACTTTTCCAGGTACGCTTTAGGGGTCTTACCGACGGTTTCTTTAAAAACCTTAAAGAAGGTCGATTTATTTTTGAAGCCACACTGTTGGGCGATGCCGAAGAGGGTTAGATAAGCTTGTTCACCCTGGGCCAGACATTCTTTTACGCTGGCCAGCCGGTAGCTGTTGATAAACTGTTGGAAATTTTGCTTTGTACACTGGTTGACCACCTGGGACAGGTACTTGGTGTTGCTGTCTAGCTTGTGCGCCAGGGTCTTGAGGGACAAATTGGGATTCAGGTATAGTTTTTCCTCCTCCATAATGGTTTTTATTCGCCCGAACAGCCGAATCTCAGCTAGTCCTTTTAGGCTACTGGAGCGGTATTTATCGTTGAACTGCACCAGTGCCTGTTCTGCTTCGGGTAGGGAGGTGTGGGTACCGTCAACTTCAAAAGCGATGAAATTGGTCAGCTCGTTATTGGGAGAGAAAACAGGATGAATGATCAACTTACAAAGGTAGGGAATACCATCTTTGCGGTAATTGGTCAGGTCGGCTTTTACGGCAACCATGTCTTTCAGCCCACTGCGGATCAGTTCGATCGCTTCCCGTTCCGTCAGAGGCCCTTGCAGGAGGTCACCAGGAATTTTGCCCACGGCCTCGTCGTAGGTGTAACCTGTGATCTTGGTGAAATCTTTATTTACCCAGAGAATTTTTCTCCGGGCATCCGTTAATAAGATGACAACTGGCTGCATAGCAGGCGGAGTAGGTGTATTGCTGCCACAGGGGCAGGTTAAGAAAATGGTTGTAGCGACATATATCGCCGAAAATCATTCAAAATTACATTTTTTTTGCTGTAGTGAAAGCCTTATTAAGGAGAATTGCAGTGGAATCATTTCATTTTGGTAATACAATGGTTGTTTTTGAAAACCAGGATGAAGATGATGATTTGACAACCCTACCGGACACCAACCAACAAAATTAGGGAGGGAGAGTTGTTCGTTCAATTCTGGCTCGTTAACTTTGGCCACTCACTCACCTCTGTTCAAAATGTTTCCCGGGCACCTATGGATAAGCAAACAGAAATAAATGCACATGTAGATTGGATGTTGTTAACCAGTGACCCGGAAAGCGCCTACGCCTGGCTGAAATCCTTGTTGGACACGGGACAGGCTACCCTGGCCCTCGACCCTTCAACGGAACAGGAGACCCTGCTTTGGCACTTGTTCTGGCAGCAGCGGGCTGCCCGCCGCACGCGAGGGCAGCAGGTATTGTATTTTTCTTATCCTTATTTTCTACCGCCGGAACCCGCTGCCGAACCGGTCGCACTCTTGCGTTGGCCTTGCGTATTGGCTCCCCCGGAGACGACCCGTCGCCACTGGTTGCTGCGCACCGATTCCGACCGGCAACCTACGCTCAATGCGGCCTGGTGCCACTGGGTAGCCAGCCAGTATCCCCACGACTGGTGGGCGCAGCTGCAGCGCTGTTTGCAGCCCGGACCGCAGGCCTTGGAAACACTGGGTGCCTTCGCTTTGGCGCTCGCCGAGCATACTCCCTGGCAAATGAGTACGGTGCAGCCAGCCCTCACGACAACATCTTCGTTCTACACGGCGGATGCCTCAGCAGGGGTTGGCAACCTGGCCTGGATCGCCCGCTTAGGGCTGCTGACCAATAACTGGTCTTCTCCCGCAGGGCTGCCCAACTACTGGCGCGAGACCCTGGCCTACGAAGATTCCGTCATCGACGACCTGAGTCTGCCAGCCCTGAGCCCGACCCAGTACCAGGCATTCTGGCAGGTCTACGGCAACAAGTACGTGTTGGTGGAAGGCCGCCTGGGCACCGGAAAGTCCGAAAGCGTGCTCGAACTCATCAAATTGTGCCTTTGGCAGGGTAAGTCTTGCCTGGTGGTCGCCCGCGAAAAAAGTAGCCTTGTTAATTTGCAACAGGCGCTCGCCAATAACCAACTGGAGGACCTCAGTTTCCTTTGGCAGGACGGCCTGACCGACCTGCCCATTCTGGAGGGGCTGGTAAAATCCTTCGACAAAAGCGCTACCTACTTTCCGGCGTATGATGCCCTGCAGTGGCGTACCGACCTGACCCGCCTGAACCGCACCCAGCGGCAACTCGACGAGCTGTACCAGGCGTCCCGGCAACAGGTATTTGGTAATAAAAACTGGACCGAACTGCTGGGCGATTACCTCCGTGTGTCGCGCCGGCAAGGCAAGGAATTGCTGGCCAGTCAACTCAATGTCAACAATTACCAGTTTACCCCAGCCGAATACCAGGATATTCTCCAGGCCATCGAACTCACCCAACCTTTGCACGAGGAGTTGGGCAGTGTCCAACATCCTTTAAGCAACCTCAGCGCCGCTATTTTTATTCACCAGGACCTGGAAGAAAGCGAAGTCTTCATCCGTCAGACCACCGAGCGCCTGATGGGCATTGCCCGACCCCTGCACGAGCGTTTTGTGCGCCGGCAAAGCCGCTATGCCGACCAACTGGCAGCTCACCACGAAGCCTATTACCTGCAGCTGCGAACCCGCCTGGTACAGCTCGAAGAACAACTCGAGGACAGTGAAAATGCGTTTGGTGCCGACACCCTCCGCTCCGGCGACCGCACCCTGAAACTGTACGGTCAATTTTCGGATAAGTTCCGCTTGGCGCTAACCCAGAAAACGGTCATCCTCAATGGTTATGCCGATCTCCGCGACCTGCACGAGCAGCGCGCCGTATTTGCCTTTGCCTGGCCTCAGGTAAAGCCGAACAGGTTGTTGGCAACCATGGGGACCCAACTGGCTACTTACCGCATCCAGTTGGAAGAATGGCGGGGAACCCTCTCCACGCGGATCCAGGAAGAACTCATCCGCCTGAATCACAAAACAGTGCTGGAAGAATTGCCCGTTTCCAGTACCATTGAGCCACTGGAACAAGAACTGGAAGTTTTTATCGATGAGGTCAATGCCAGCGGCTTGTACCAACTGCCGTTTCAATCTAAAACGCTTACCCTGGCCCGCCAACAGAAGTATTTGGAGGAAATTATTGACCAGTTGGAGCGCAGCCAGGACGGGCTTAGCCAGTACGTCGCTTTTTACCACTGGCAGCGGAACTGGTTCTCGCTTTCAGAAATTGCCCGAAAGACCATCCAGGCGCTGCTGCGCTCCCGCCCCGACGACTGGCAGGCGGCATTTACCAGCTGGTATTTCAATGAGTCGTTGCTGAAAAAGTACCGCCCTTTCCCCGTCCTGGCCAAGGACCTGGCACGGGAATACACCCAGGGTGTACAGCAAATACGTGCCCAGCTGTCGCAGGTCGTCAACAAAGACTGGGAAGCACGCCGCAGCAATGCCCTTGGTCAATTGAAACCCGCTCTGCGCCAGTGGCCTAATCAGGCGACGGAATTGCTGGCGACCTACGGGCACCCCGTGGCTCAATTCAAGCCCGTCGCCCTGGCCAATCCCGAGCAAGCTGTTGCCCTGGCAGCGCATTACGACCTCCTTATTCTCGAAAACGCGCAGACGCTGGCCAGTTCCGAACTGGTGCCGGTGCTGCCACAGGCGCGTCAGGTGGTGGCTTTTGCCGACCCAGACCAGCGCGGTATCGTTGACGACGACGTGGTTGGCATGCTGGAGAAAGGGCAGATCGTTCGCCAACGCTACAGTGACGAAGAAGCAATCCGCTTGCCCAGCTACTTTCAACAGCATGCCGTTAAGGTGAACCTGCACCAGTTGGATGGACGTTTTGACGAAAATTCCCTGACCAATGAGGTGGAGGCACTCGAGTTGTTGAAGTTGCTCAATACCATCGAAAAAAAGCCCCAACAAACTTACCCCAAGGTCGGTATCATTGCCTTGAATATAGCCCAGCGGGACCTCATCCTGCAGCTGCTCTACCGCATCAAACGGGAGCGCAGCCCCGGAGCAGAACTGATTCAGCAACTGGAACGCAATGGCCTGGAAGTATTGCACGGCAGCGATCCTGTGGAGCAGTCCTTCGAAGTGCTTTTTGTCAGCACCGTCTTTGGTACGATCGATTACCAGGGGCACCTGTCGCCGCTCATGGCGATGCTCAACCAACCGTATTACCACGCCTCCCTAAAAATTATCGAGGCAGCCCTGCAGGCAACCCATGAAATCCACTGGCTCAATTCCTTGCCCCTGGATGAATTGCGGGTTCGGGCAACGTGGGCCGACCGCCAGGGCGAACAATTATTGGCTAAACTGGTCTTCGTCCTGCAGGCGAAAGCCAACAACAACGCCGCCGAACTGGAACATTGGAACGCCGGTTGGTTCCCGGTATTGGAGAATAAACATCCGCATGCACTGGCCAACGAATTGGTGGTTCGACTGGGCCAGCAATTGCCGGATTGGGAGTGGTCGCTGGAGGTGCCTTCCGGTATTTCCCAGGAGGTGCTTGTCGCTCACCCGCCCCTGGGTAAAGCCGTGGTACTGCTGACGGATGGCTTCGTATCCCAATACCCGCAGACAACCCACGACTGGGAGGTTCGCCAGCAAGATCAATTGTTGGCAGCAGGTTACGCCATCTTACCCTTCTCCACCGAACAACTTTGGAAAGATCCCACGCGTACGTGTCACCGTTTGGTCAGCCAACTGACCGGACTGGCGGTCACGCCACAGAAAGAGGCCTAGTGGCCTATAGGTGTCACTTAGTTAATTATAAGTTTCTTAACAAAATTTTAACTATCATTTTCCCGGGCTTGCCGTTATTACAAAATACCAATCCCACTCAACTTCAAAGTATAGCTAGCCCCGTTTTTCAGATGAATACAAAATCGAGGGTGCTTATGGCACTCAGTACCGGAATTATATTATGCGCCATCTGGGGATTCGAGGTTCCCGAATTCTTGACTGACCAAGTGGGTTCAGCTATGCCCGTCGATTCTCTTGAGGCTTTCGACGATTACGGTTTTGACCGACTCTCCGACGACGACGAAATGCTGCGGGAAACCTGGTTGCCCGAAGTAGCGGTGGAGGGGACGGCGGTTCAGGTGCTGACCACCCAACTCCTGGACACCATCTCAGCCGAAGAATGGTATCATTATGCCCAGGCCTTGCGCTTAACCGCCAATCCCGGCAACCTGTTGCCCCTGGACCCGGATTACAACCTGCAAATCCTGCGCCCCAAAGGCCAGGTATTTGGCGTTTTGTCGGCTTGCCTCGCCCAGCAGGTCGTCTTTCGGGAAATTACCTGGGATTCGACGTTGAGCGTCATCACGCCAAATTGCCAACGTGAAGAACCGGTCTTGTTGCTGCTGGATGAAGCAGCCTACCTGGAATTGCCCAATGCTACCAACAGTATCCTGGCGCTGGCTAGTCAGCAGCCTTGCGTAATTGTGTTCTTCGGTGCGCAGTTGCCGTGGCAATTGTCCATCTTGCCCGTACCCGTGATTTTTCTGCCCGATGCCAGTCCGATTGCCCAGGCGATGGCTGCTCAGGCCCTCTTCGGTAGCGTGGCTGTTCCGTTGGGTAGTGGCGGTGAACTGGCTGCTACCCGTTTAGGTCACGCGCCACCAGAAATTGAGGGTATTGACCGCACCCAATTGGCGAGTATTGATAGCTATGTCGACCAGGCTATTCGGCGCAAGGCCATCCCTGGTTGCCAGGTCTTGGTGGCCAAAGGAGGCAGGATCGTTTACGATAAAACATTTGGCTACCATACCTACGACAAGGTGAGAGCCGTAGAACCCCAGGATGTTTATGACCTGGCCTCCCTGACCAAAGCAGCAGCCACGACCCTGGGGATAATGAAAATGTACGACCAGGGACAGCTCAAGCTGGAGGAACGACTCAGAGATTACCTCCCCACCTACAACCGGACTGGCCTGCAGTATTTGCGGGTCCAGCATTTACTGGCCCACCAAACGGGCCTGCAAGCCAACTTGCCCATTGCCCACTGGCTGCGCCAGCAAGACTTGTTTAAAACCCAAAAAGACGAAAATCACCTGACCCCAATTGGCCAGGGTCTCTACTTGAAAAATGGCGTACGCGAGGAATTACTCGCTGAATTGAAAACCGTATCAACACCGCGGAAGTCTTTCTACCGCTACAGCGATGTCAATTTTATACTCCTCCAGCAACTCCTGGAATACCAGACCGGCCAGCCATTGGACCACTACGTGAACAAGACCATATACCGTCCCCTGGGTTTGCACCGCCTGCAATTTCTACCGGGCCTGCAGTTGCCCCAACAGGAAATTGTACCCACTGAAATGGATCGCAAATGGCGCCGCCAACTGGTACAAGGCGAGGTCCACGATGAGAGCGCTACCCTCCTGGGCGGCGTCGCCGGCCACGCTGGCTTGTTCAGCAACGCTCGCGACCTGGCGGTCGTTTTTCAAATGCTACTCAATAAGGGAACTTACGGTGGACATACCTTTTTTGCTCCCGCTACCGTAGATGAATTCACTGCCCGCAATGGTTACAATTACCGCGCCTTCGGCTTCGACCGACTGGCCGGACACTCCAAATCCCTCCAGAAATACGGCGCTTCTCCCAACACCTTTGGTCATACGGGCTTCACCGGCACCTGTGTCTGGGCCGATCCGGATAACGACCTCGTCTTTATTTTTCTTTCCAACCGCATTTACCCCGATAAGCACAATGATAAATTGCTGAAACTCGGTCTGCGCGAGCGCATCCAAAAGATCATCTACCAAAGCCTGAACACCAGTAAGGAGGAGGTCTGAGGTAGTCCGACTTCCTCTTTCCGACCACCAACTTCCTACCTCCAACTTCCTACCTCCGACTTCCGACCTCCAACTTCAAACTACCTTTTTCTTAAGATATTGACTACCAGTGTTTTGTGAAATATTGTTTTTGAGCTGGCAATTAAAGGTAGCAACCTCTTTTTTGGTCGGCGTGCAGCGGCGGCTTATAGCCTTCCGACTTCCTCTTTCCGACCTCCGACCTCCGACTTCCGACCTCCGACTTCCGACCTCCGACTTCCGACCTCCCTCACCTCACCAAAACCACATCCCCCACATACGTAATAACCGTACCATCCGTAAAGCCAATTTCGATGAAATAAGCGTAGGCGGCGGCTGGCAGTTCCTGACCATTGAAGGTGCCATCCCAACCCTGGGCAGGATCGTTGGGTGGGAAGTTGCGGCGTTCGAAAACCAGGCTGCCCCAGCGGTTGTAAATTTCCAGGCGACGGATCAGTGCTACTTCCCTGGCGCCGTTGGGAAAGAACAGGTCATTGTTGCCATCGCCATTCGGACTGAAGGCCGTGGGGAGAAATACCCGCCGTGGGCGTTCCACAATGACTGGAATCCGCACTTCATCGTAACAGCCAAAAGCATCACTTACCCGGAGGTAGTAAACCGTGGTCTCCAGCGGACGAACGATGGGTTGCAGGCAATCGACGCAGGAAAGATAACCATTGTCAGGGCGCCAGCTGACGATACTATCCCCCCGAATATTGTAAACCCAGGTACTGATCTGGGCCGTGTCGCCGTAATTGAGGACGAGCTCAGTAGGGGTTTCGATACGAATCGGGGGCGGCTCCACCAGGGTCAGGGAGTCGGTGTTTTGGCAACCATTTTGGTCTGCGACGACCAACGCGTAGGTGCCCGGCCGCACGGCCTGTTCTGCTTCGGTACTAAAGCTAGCGCCTTCGTCAACGGAATAGCGATAGGGGGGCGTACCACCTGCCGGTTCGAAGATAAAATACCCATTGTCACCGAAGCAATTGGGCGCGATTTGTTCCACGCTGCTCGTCAGTAAAGTGGGCTCGGTCAGGCGAATAGTACGCGGATAGGTGCAACCGTTGGTATCGCTGATAACCAAGGTGTAGTTGTCGGCGGGAAGGTGGTCAAGGTGGGGCCCGTCTTCACCGTTATGCCACAGGAATGCATAGGGCGCCGTTCCGCCAGCAGCAGCTACCGTAATCGAGCCATCAGCAGCGCCAAAGCAACTGATGGGTTCAATCAACAAGTCACTGATCGTCAGACTATCGGGTTGGGTAATAGTGTAGGTAGGCGATTGGAGCGAACACCCATATTGATCGAGCAAATTGACCCGGTAGCTTCCTGCGGGTAAGTTTTGGACATTTTCGTCGGCAGCGCCATGGCTCCAGGAAAAATCGTAAGGTGCGTGGCCACCCGTAGCGCTAACCTCCAGGTTGCCATCCTGTCCGCCGTAACAACTGACGGCTGTTTGTGTGGCAAGGTCAATCGCCAGTGGGGGCGGAGCTGGAATGCGGAAGGGAATCGCTACCAGGCAGCCGGCTCCGTCCAGGATACGGAGCAGGTGGTCACCTGCCAATAAATTGGGGTTGCTGGTGGCCGTGGTGCCGTCTTCCCAGCTAAAGGTCAGCGGAGCGGTACCGCCGTAAAGGGAATCTACCTGAGCCAACCCATCAGCGCTGTAGGAACAGCGGGTAGAATCGATGGCCAAGGTGTATACCAATTGTGGGGCCTGGGCTACAAACAGCGAATCACTGACCAATTGGCAGCCATTGGCATCGCTGACGGTGAGTTGGTACCAACCACTCGTTAAATTGACGATTGTCGGTGTTCCACCCGGGCCATTGGACCATTGGTAAGCATAATCCGGTGTACCACCAGTGGGCTGCACCGCAAGCTGACCATCATTGCCGCCGTAGCAGCTGACCGGTTGGCTGCTGTTTATCCCAATTGCCAGGCTGTCCGGTTCTGTTAATGTTCCCGCAATAGTGGTGCGGCAGCCAGCTGCGTCGGTTGCGGTAAATTCGTACATCCCTGCACTCAAATTGCTGAATAGTGGACTCGTTTGGGCTGGCAAATTTCCCTGTTGGTAGGTAAGGGGAGGGCTGGCTAGTGCGACTGATAGGGAGAGTCCGCCATCAATGGCTCCCCGGCAGGAAATGTCCTGGCCCGTATAATCAGTGGCGACCGCAATGGTGGGGCGCAATGCGGGCCGCACGGTTACGGCTACCGTATCCGTCGAAAGACATTGCCCCCCTCGATTAGTGGTCAAAAGCATGCCGTAGGTTGCCGTGGCCAGTCCGGTATTGGTCAGCGTCAGGGTGGTAAATGCACTGTCGGGTTGCCCAATGGTGCCGGGTAAATTTATCGACTGCGGCTGCCATTGGTAGGTGATATTGCCCAATCGTTCGTCGGTACCCAACCAGACGGTGTCGCCACTACACAGCGTTTGATCCGGGCCAGCATTGCGCAGGGCAGGCGTCGGCAAAGCGACGACCCGCGCTGGCTCACACTGGCACGAATAGCCCGGATTTCGGTAAGTGACCAATAGTTGGCAACTTTGGTCACTGGGTACCACGTAGGTGATACGGTCCAGCCAACTACCACCAGCCGCCAAATTGAGGGGGCGCTCCGGACTGGTATAAAGCAGCACATCGGTACCGGGATCCAGTTGGCCATTGTTGTTTTGGTCGAGGTACACTTCCCACACCAGGCTGTCGGTACGCGCGGGGCGGTTGTCCAGATTGGTCAGGCGCAAGTGGGTCGTGATCTGCTCGGCGGTATTGCCCAGATTGACCGACTGGTGGTCGACCAGACTGAAGTCCAGGCGGTCTTTTTGCTGGGCCACGCTGCTGGTGTCGGACTGGAGTACCAGCAGAATATTACAGCTATCCTGCGGACTCAAGCGGCAAGCTACCTGGTTTTGCAAAACGGCGGCCAGGCTTATTTCGGCAGTCGTACAATCCAGCAATTCCTCACCCAGATCAGCTACCTGGAAGGAAAAAACAATGGAATCGCCCGGCGGAACACCCGCCGGCAGTTGGAATTGCAGGAGACGGGCGCCAAATTGTTCCGTTTGCGCAACCAGCGCAGTTGGCCCGATGCTACTCCCGTCCACGAAGCCAAAAGCCCGCGGAAGGGTAAGGACGGCAAATTCCAGGTCACTGGTGGCCAGCGGCCCCAGGTTGACCAATTTAGCCGCAATGCGACTGTTGTCACAAGCTTGCAGACCATTGTCGGGCATACCCAGGAAGAGGGCATAGTTATTGGTAATGCTGGGAAGGCCGGCAATGAGCAGGCGTTCTGAAAAAGCGGTTTTTTCTTCTATCTGGCCACAACTGTTGACGGCCTGGGCCTGGAATTCCAGGCGTAGGCCAGCGTTCAGGCCACAGCGGGTGAGGAGTTTAAAGGCCAGTTGGTAGGTATTGTTGGGTGCCCGGTCGACGCCTGCTAAGCGGGTCAACCCGTTGGGGTCATTGGCAAGGGCCCAGGTATAGGCATTGTTGCCCAGCAATTGTGGGTCGTTGAGCGGCCGCCAATTGCCCGAGCCAGCGGGCGATTCCAGCAGACTGCTCCCCGCCACCACTTCCGCTCCCAGGGGGAGATCTACCCGGAGCGCGTTGCCGTAAGCGGTAGGGAGCTGCAGATTGGACACCAGCACCCGGTAATCGAGCTCCTCGCACAGCGGTGCCGGTAAGGGAGGCCCCGTGACAACCATGCTCAGGGAAACTGCCGTAGGCTGAATATAAAGGGATAAGGTGCGGTTGGCACACGAAAAGAAGGTGCCGGCCAGTTGGTAACCCGCGCCCGGATCCGGGTTGGGGTAATCCACGCAGGAATAACCGAGTTTAGCCGTCAGTTCCTGGCGTTCACAGCCCGTGTAGCGACCGCGTATGCGGAAGTTGCGACCTGAAAAGGCGGCCACATTACCCAGGCGAACCCAGTAGTTCTCGCCGGAGGAATAGTTGAGGAGCGGCAACGCGACCGGATTATTGGGGTTGGTTACTTCTTCAATGGCAAAAATGGTGACCGCAGGGTTGGCTTCGATGGCCAGCCAGGCATGCCGGATGAGTTTGTCGGCATTCCCATAGCTCGTATTGTTGTTTACCCGTAGCTCCCAGCTGACGGTGTCGGAATTAGGGATAAATTCCTGCGGGGAAGCCAGCAGCAGGTTTGCCGTTGGCTGCAACAGGGTTTTGCTGGTATTGGTCTGGCGGGAAGTGATGGTATCGCGGCGGTCGGCTGGTGCGTTCAGGTAGCGGATCATATCGGCTTCCATCGCGATCCCGAAAGGCGTTCCGTTGGGAACCAGGCAGCCCGGTACTGCGCGGAAACGGATGTTGTGCACCGGATTACTACCGCCGATCACCAAATCCCCGGCGGGCCAATCCCCGGGGTTGCGGTAGGTAAAGAGCGTGGTGGTACCGTCGAAAGCTACCAGCGGGTCGGGCAGGGGGACAATCACGTAAGGTGCTGTGCTGGAGACGGCGTCGTTCTCGTCAAAAGAGCCGTTGGCCAGCAGGTCACTGCTGCCCGGTTGGAGTTGCCAGTTGCCCTCCAGGTAAATCCGGACTTCGGCCACGTCAACGATAGAGCGAACCTCGTTGGGGAATTGGTCGGCATCGTAAATATGTCCTGGGTTGGCAATCGAGTTGTTGTTGAAATAAATCGCGCCACAGCCGTAGTGTTCCTGGTTGGAATAGCCCAGATTGACGTTGGGAATGACCTGTTCCAAGACAAAATTATCGAGGTACTGGTTGCAGCTGATTTCCTGGCCGTTTCGGACCAGGTAGAGTTGTCCGGTTAGTTCCGGAATGGGGAGGGCCCGCCGCGGGGTGTTGGTGGTTACGAGGGAGTAAATGGAAAAAACGAGGCTGTCGCCCGCCCTGCGTTGGTGGTTTTCGAGACAACCTCCGGGACCGAAAAACGCCTCCAGAGCGGCCACCAGCTGGTGCTCTCCTGTACTGGTGTTATAGGTTAGGGTAACGGGTGCGCCGGTGCAGGTGGCAGAAAATCCGTCAGCAGCAAAGTATTCCAAAGTTGTTCCAACCGGTTCAAAAAAAGGCAGGGTCGGATCGGCAAAGGAGGGGTTCATACCCTGGTAAGTCACCCGGGCAAAAAGTTCGTCGTAGGGGCCGTTCCCCCGGAATACCCCTTGCAATCGCAACGCTACGGAGTCGAAATCAATGGCCGCCCCCAGATTAATAGTGGGATCAAGTGCAGGATCAACCCGCGCGGTGTGAGCGGCATTGGTCCAACCTAAGTTGATGCGTTCGGCCGAAAATTTGCGGGTATCAATCCCTTCCAGACAAGGCTGGCACTGGGGCAGGTAGTCCATCACAATCTCCTGACAGTCAATTCGCTTGGGTGGACTGCAACCGGGGCTACAGAAGTAAAGAAAGCTCAGGTTGATGGTCGTATCCACAATGGCTTCGCCGCAGTCCAGGCTCACCGACAGCCCCCAGGGTTGGGTAAAGGTGCCGCGCTCGGTGCTGGCCAGCCGGATGGTGTCGCCGTTGCGCTCCACGATTCCATAAAATTGCCCCGGACCGTAAGCCGTGTTTTCGGCTACCAGGCCGTCCGGTAAGATGATTTCCAGCACGATGGAGTCTGTGGCACTGCAGGGACTGTTCCAGGCACCATCCGGCCGGATTTCCAGGGTGGTCACCTGCCCGGGATTGAGGTTGTTTTCCGCCAGTTCTACGGAATAGGTGATGGTACGGTGGGTGAACAGGGAAACCACGTTGATGCCAGGATCATTGACACTGTACCAGTAGGACCGTACCTGCTCGCACTGGTCGCGATAGTAGTAGCCCACCCGCAAATTGGTCTCTGCGCCGCCGTTGTAGGGGTATCCACTCAGGAAAGCACAATCGGTCGTAGCGTATGGATCGTAAATGATATGAACCTCCACGGTAGTACTGTTGCCCACCGGCAGGTCGTCAAAAAAACCATCGCCATCTACGTCGGCCAGTCCGCCGGCCCCGTCGGGGTCGCTGGTGAGTTGACCGAATCGCAGGTTATAACCCAAAAGTGGTGCCGGATTGGGAAACTGAAAAAGTCCCAGGTCAATGGGGTTACCCGCAATGGTAACCCGAATACGCCAGTTGGGAAAGATCGTCTGGTTGACGGGTTCGGTATTGCTGAAGAGGTTGTTGTTCAAACCCAGGCCTAAAATGAGATCGTAGATGGCGCCAGCCCCGGGGGCATTTTCTTCTCCCCGATTTTCCAGCAGATAATTTAAATGCAGGGTGTCACAAAAACCTCCACCCACCAGGCTGGGGTTGCTGGCTACCGTCTGGCTGGCAAATCCGGAGGTGTTGCGGATGCGCAGGTCGGTCGTACCCGTAGCCTGGGTCAGTAAGGTGTTGGTCACAAAACGTTGGCACAGCTCCTCACCGCAGCGCCAGAACAGTTCGATGGTTGAGTTGGCGGGTGCGCAGTCGAGGAGCCGTACCCGCTCGGTCAGGCGCAGGGTGTCCCCAAAATCAAAAGTCAGGTCCCCACCCGGCAGCTCATTACCCGTTAGGAAAAAGGTGTCGACCCCCGGCCCACTGCCCAGCAAGGTGCCCAGATTGAGCCCCAGGGAAGCCATTCCCGGATCGTAGCGGTTTAGAAAGAAGAGGGTGTCGAGCCGGGCGCCGGGCGTCGATTGGATAATGGTGAACGTTCGGTTGGCGGTGGTTGCAACAGCGAGATTAAGGACCGGAAAGTCGATGGCGGTAATCACCACTTCCGGGAAGGCATAATTAGCCAGGGGCTGCTCGGTAGCAGTGACGTCGCTACCATTAACCGTCATGGCGTAGTTGACACCGGCATCATTGGAAAACGAACAATTGATAATCGTGGAGAAGGAAATTTCCTGCGTCGACAAGGCCATCAGGTCCGGAAAACGAAAGCGGGGAAACGAACGATCGCTCAGGTCGAACTCCTGCGCAAAGCCCTGGATACTGCCGGGGACGTATTCCATTCCCGTAGGCAACTGAACCCGCAGGATCAGATTGCCATAGCCGTTGCTACCGGCGTTGATCACGGACAGGGTATAACTCGCTGGCTCCCCACAGGCCACCATGGTTTCGGGAGAGGAAAGCGGCGTCAGTATCACCTGTGCTTGCACCACGGCCAGGCCGAGGCTCAAAAATAAAAAAAGAATAATGTGTTTCATGGGGTTGGTATCAATGCACTACCGAATTGATTTTGCACCATTCCATGTGATAGATAAGTAGGTAGTGTACAAGGGAGGGTAAAACAAAGATAAAAAGACTTGGGGGAAACCTCAAATGATTACTTACCCTGCCACGAAAAATTCCAGGTAATACTGGGAATAATAGGGAACAACGACACCTTGATGGCTTTGGCCTGAGCCGTTCCCGCTGCGGTATCCGTACTCAGATCGTAGTAGATGAAGAAGGGGTTGCGCCGGTTGTAGACATTGTAGATTGAGAATACCCAACTGGACTTAAAATCCCGAACCTTGCGGTCGGGGCGCCGGGTATAGGTAGCCGATACGTCGAGTCGGTGGTAAGGCTGGATACGCCCACTGTTGCGGGCGCCGTATTCCTGCACCAGGTTTTGCTCAATGAAATAGAGGCTCTGCAACGGCGTATAAGCCTGCCCGGTACCGTAGACAAAAGCACCACCCAACGCCCATTTGGGATGAAGTGGGTAGTTGACCACCACGGAAATATCGTGCCGCCGGTCGAAGACCGCCGGGAAAGTCTGGCCGTTGTTGATGTCGGGGAATTGGCGCTCCGTGCGCGCGAGGGTGTAACCTATCCAGCCGGTGAGGTCGCCTTTGCGCTTGTTGAGGAAGAATTCTGCCCCGTAGGCCCGGCCCTTGCCGAAAACGAACTCCAGTTCCAGGTTGTCGGCGGCGTTGTTGACATAATTCTCGCGGTAGTCGATTTGGTTGTTCAGGTCCTTGTAATAGACCTCCACACTCGTCTCGAAGGTATTGTCCTGGAAATTCTGGAAATACCCCAGTGCATACTGGATGCCGCGCTGGGGTTTGATCCGCTGGGAACTCGGCACCCACACGTCGGCGGGTAGGGTAGAGGTCGAGTTGCTCACCAGGTGCAGGTACTGGTTGGTGACGGTAATGCCCGCCTTCAGGCTGGCGTTGGGGGTGAGGGTGTAGCGGGCCGCTAACCGGGGTTCTAAACCGGTGTAGGTAATGACGGGGTCACCTTTGCCGAAGACTTCTCCGTTGGTGGGTGAGGTGTAGGGCCCCAACTGGGTGAAGGTCGAAAAACGCAGGCCGTAGTTGACGTTGAGTCGTTGGCTGATCTTCCAGTCGTCCTGAATGAAGGTGCCCGTTTCGTGGGCAAAGTTGGGCTCCAGGTTGTTGGAAAAGGTCTCTTCGCCGTTGGTGGCATTGGCGACATTGGGCGATAGCCGGTGGTAGGTGTAGTGTACCCCATACTTGATGCTGTGCCGGGGATTGGGGAAGTAGTCGAAATCGAGTTTGAGATTCATGTCCCGGACCCCACTGGTAACATTGACGGAAAAGTCGGCCTGCCCGCCTGCGAAACCGAAGTCGTAATCGTTGTAGATGGCTGATAGATTGAAGAAGAGCTTCTCGTTGAACAGGTGGTTCCAACGCAGGGTGGCCGTCGCGTTGCCGTAAGGTAAATTGAAAAAGAAATCCCGGGTACTGCTGCGGTACTTGAGGACATCCCGCCCGAAATAGGTGCTCAGGAACACCCGGTCGCGGTCGGAGAAACGGACGTTGACCTTGGCGTTGAGATCGTAGAAATAATAGTTCGTACCCGCAAAATTGGTGTTGTCAATAGCGGGCTGGGCCAGGTCCAGCGCGTAGGTTCGCCGCGCCGAAACAATGAAGGAGGATTGGTTCCTGACAATGGGACCCTGGGCGGTTAGCCGGCTGGAAATGATGCCGACGCCCCCCTCGAGCTCGTAGTGCTGCTTATTGCCTTCTTTCATCTGAATATCTACCACCGACGACAACCGCGAGCCGTAATTGGCGGGCATCCCGCCTTTGATGAGGGTCGTGTTTTTGATGGCATCGGCATTGAAGACCGAAAAGAATCCGAGCAGGTGGCCCGAGTTGTAGACCGTCGCTTCGTCCAGCAGCACCAGGTTCTGGTCTGGCCCGCCACCGCGCACGTAAAACCCCGAGCTTCCTTCTCCGGCCGATAGTACGCCCGGCAGCAACTGGATGGCTTTAAGGACATCCACTTCACCCAACAAGGCGGGCAATTGCTTGATCTGGTCGATGGATACGGCTACCGTACCCATTTTGGTATCCTGCACGTTTTTGTCCTCCGCTTCTCCCGTTACCACTACTTCGGCAAGCTGTAGCCCTTCGCTCATGGCTACGTCCAGCGTTTGCTTCGCCTGCAGGTCCACTACGAGCGTTTGATCCTGGAAGCCGAGGTAACTGAAAACCAACGCGTAATTTCCTTTTTCCAAAGTCAGCGAGTAAAACCCATAGGCATTGCTGGCCGTTCCCTGGCCGGGATCGTTTTTTACGTAGATATTGGCACCAATGAGGGTTTCCCCACTATTGGCATCCGTTACATAACCACTAACGGTATAGGTTTGCGAGCCTACCACGAAAGGAAGAAATAGCAACAGCAGTAAGGACAAACGTTGCGCGATCGGCATGATGGGGTAAGTTGGATTGTAATCAATGTCTTAAAACGAAATTACGGAAAGGGTAGTTTAGTGGGGCGGGCGATTTCCGACTCCAATTTTCCCACTTCTCAGCCCTAACTTTTACACTTGCCCCACTTTTACCCGTTTACCCCGTTTACACTTTTACACCTCGCTAAACCACTCCATACAAACTTCCCCCCTTAGCAAACAGGCGGTCTACGCGCTGACTCACCTGCGGATCGGTGACCAGTTCTGGTGCGTGGTGCGGTTTTTTGCGGGCGTCGATGACCAGCGGGCCCCGGCAGCCCCAGTGCTTGAAGGAGGTAAATGCCTTCACGCCGTAGATATCGTGGCTGGGGTTCGAGCGGGTGAAAGTCACCCAGAGGAAATTGTTGAGCTGCTGGGGCAGGAAGGCCGCGTCGTCGCAGAGTACGATCAGGGGAATATCTTCCCAGTCCTGAGCGCGTAGTTGTTCGGCCAGGCGCTGGCCATCGGCCCGGCTTTCGGGCCCGGTGAAGGCCGGACCGTTGACGGCTACAATTCCGGGCAGTACCAGGTGGGCCTGGCTGAATCCGGCAGGCAGGCTCACGGTTCCAGGAATGGTTTCGCCCAGTTGGCGCAGCTGGGGACCGCAGCAGGCCATCACCACCTTGGAGCCCGCATTCCAGTCGTTGCCGGAATAATCGAGGGTATCAATGGTTGTTTTGGTATGAAAATGCAGGTCTCGCGTCCAGTCGATACGCTCCAGTACGTGGCGGAAGAAGGCGGGAATATCGTGGGTGGTCACCGGCCCATCGCCTGTGGCGGCAATGATCAGGTATTTGGCCAGGGATGTTTGCCCGGAGCCTATAATCCGGTTGGCCTGGGCCAGGATCTCCTCCGGCCGTCGTTCCCGGAACGGCATGTAGCGCTCCGAACCCACCGCCAGCAGCAACGGATGGACACCGGCCGCATCCACTGCTTTGATCTCTTTTACGCCAGGAAATTCCTGTGGCGTGAGCAGCCTGACGAGTTGGTGGATGAGGTGGCCAAAGCTGGAGTCTTCCTGCGGTGGTCGCCCAACCACCGAGAAGTGCCACAGGGGATCTTTGCGGTGGTGAACCTGGTGGACGTCCATCACGGGGAAGTCGTGTTGCAGGCTGTAGTAGCCCAGGTGATCACCAAAGGGCCCCTCGGGTTTCTTTTCGCCCTTGCGAATGGTGCCGGTGATCACAAAATCGGCGTCGCCAGACAGGAAGAAATCGTCTTCAAACAAATAGCGAAAGCGCCGACCGCCGAGCAATCCCGCGAAGGTCAGTTCACTCAGTCCTTCGGGCAGCGGCATGATGGCCGCAAAGGCGTGTGACGGGGCGCCGCCCACAAAAACGGAGCAGCGAAAAGGTTCGTCGCTGGCGTTGTACTGGGTATGGTGCACCCCGATGCCCCGGTGCAACTGGTAATGTAGGCCGATCTCCTTGTTCAACTCGTAGTCATTGCCACTCAGTTGAATGCGGTACATGCCGATATTACTTTGCATGGCCTGCTTGCTTCCCGGTGGGAGGGTAAGCACTTGCGGCAAGGTGACGAAGGCGCCGCCGTCCATGGGCCAGCTCTTGACCAGTGGGAGTTGGTCAATCGTGGTGGTACCGTACTGGATGGGGGCTTTACCCAGCCATTTTCGCTGGGGCAGCGCCGTCAGGGCCGTGAAGGGAGCGCCGAGGTAGCGCCCCGGCTTTTGCAACAGCCGCGTGGGGTCGGCTTTTAGCTCAATGACCCGTTGCACCCGTTCAATGGTGTGGCGAAACAGCCACTCGGTGCGCTCGTAGGTGCCGTACAAATTTGAAAGGGCCTGAAAGGGACTGCCTTTTACGCGCTCGAATAAAATGGCCGGACCACCCGCATCGAAAATCCGGCGGTGTACTTCGGCCATTTCCAGGTTGGGGTCCAACTCGTCCTTGATCCGAATGAGTTGTCCGGTTCTTTCTAAATCGTTGGCGGCTTCGCGGAGGCTGCGGTAGCTCATGGGGTGGTTGGTTTTGGTCCAAATGTTCTTGTGGTAACCGAACAGCAAATGGCCTACTAAGTTGGCTGATTTTCAGGATTATTTGAAAGTTATCCGTTGGGTAGGGGACCCTCCTTGGGGAATATTAGTGCATTTCCTGCCCAAACGAAAAAGCGCCGCCCCGAACATTCGGAGCAGCGCTTTTTATCTTCTAACAACCTAAGCGGTTACTTTTTCACCTGGGCCACCACCGTCTTGAAGGAGTCGGGGTGATTCATGGCCAGGTCAGCCAGTACTTTGCGGTTCAGGTCGATATTATTCTCTTTCAGGGCGTGCATCAGCCGCGAGTAAGAAATACCGTGCAAACGGGCACCGGCATTGATACGGGCAATCCACAAACGGCGGAAAGCGCGCTTCTTGTTTTTACGGTCGCGGTAGGCGTACACCATGCCTTTTTCAACGGCATTTTTCGCAACAGTATAAACTTTCGATCTCGCACCAAAGTAACCTTTGGCGGCCTTGAGAATTTTTTTGCGCCGACGACGCGAAGCGACGGCATTAACGGAACGTGGCATAGTTCGATTTTTTGTTCAGCACAGAGGTCACCTTGGACACTTTTTACCTGCACTCTCGTGAAAAATCACCCTGGTAGCGTGAGCCGCCAGAGGTTAGACTGATCTTTACTTACAAAGTAAGCGCTTCATGCGAGGCGTATCGGCTACACTCACCAGTGCGGAGTCGCGCAGCGCCAGCTTCGCTTTCTTGCTCTTATTGCGCATCATGTGCGAAGTAAAAGCCTGAAAACGCTTCAATTTACCAGATCCAGTGACTTTGAAACGCTTCTTGGCACTAGAATGGGTCTTCATCTTTGGCATAAAAAATGTTTTTTCCTTTAAGAAGACCGCAAAGGTAATGATCCTCTTGAAAATAAAGTAATGTTAGCCGACATTTTTACGGACGCTCCTATTTACTTTTTCCTTTCTTGGGTTGTACAATGACGGTCATCCGGCGTCCTTCCATTTTGGGGAGGGCTTCGGCCGCACCGTAATCTTCCAGTTCCTTGAGGAAACGCAGCAAGAGCAATTCACCCCGGTCTTTAAAGACGATCGTACGTCCGCGGAAGTGTACGTAGGCTTTTACCTTGGCACCTTCTTCCAGGAAACCCTGGGCGTGGCGCAATTTGAATTCAAAATCGTGCTCGTCCGTATTGGGCCCAAAGCGGATTTCCTTCACCACGGTCTTCACGGCCTTGGCTTTGATCTCCTTTTCGCGCTTCTTCTTTTCGTAGAGGAACTTATTGAAGTCAATAATTTTTACCACCGGCGGATCAGCATTGGGGGAAATTTCCACCAGATCCATTTCCAGTTGCCGGGCCCAGTCCAGTACCAGCCGGGTATTATAAACGCCAGCTTCGATGTCTTTACCAGCCACCTGGCTGATCTCTTCCATGTTGTCGCCTACCAGGCGGATTTCAGGAATACGAATTTGATCGTTGAGCCGGAATTTACTGCGTTCGTCTTCGCGTGGTTGGGGTTTTTGTCTACCTCTTCTCTTTGCCAAATGAAATTAATTTAATGAAAAATAATGGGTGTTATTAATGCAAAAGCACGCTTTCCGGGCGAACCCCGAAAGCGTGCTTGAAGATAATGCAATTTTTTATTCTTCCACGTCAGAATTGACTTCTTCCGTAGCCAGGGTGATATTCAAACCATCTGCTTCGCTGTTCATGACCGCCTCCAGAGCAGAGCCAGCAGCGGGGTTGTTGTTCAGGATATACTCGGCCAGTGGATCTTCAATGTACTTCTGGATAGCCCGGTGTAAAGGTCGGGCGCCAAACTGCGGATCAAATCCTTTCTCGGCGACAAACTTCTTGGCTTCATCAGAAAGGGTCAGTTTGTACTCCATCGTAGCCAAGCGTGCGAACAGGTCTTTAAGCGCAATGTTGATGATCTTAAAGATTTCGTCCTGATCCAGGCTGTTGAAGATGACCACGTCGTCAATCCGGTTAAGGAATTCTGGCGAGAAGGTCCGCTTCAGCGCATTCTGAATGACGCTCTTGCTGTTGGTCTCTGCGTTATCCTGGCGCGACTGGGTATTGAAACCAACACCCTGACCGAAGTCCTTCAACTGGCGGACACCAATATTAGAGGTCATAATAATGAGGGTGTTCTTGAAATCGACTTTGCGTCCCAGACCATCCGTCAACTGACCATCGTCCAGTACCTGCAACAGGATATTGTACACATCGGGGTGTGCCTTTTCGATCTCGTCGAGCAGAATCACCGAGTAGGGCTTGCGCCGAACTTTCTCCGTCAGCTGTCCGCCTTCTTCGTAGCCGACGTAACCCGGAGGGGCACCGATCAGGCGGCTCACGGAGAATTTCTCCATGTACTCACTCATGTCGATTCTAACCAGGGCGTCGTCGCTGTCGAAAATGTAGCGGGCCAGTGCCTTGGCCAACTCCGTTTTTCCTACCCCGGTAGGGCCCAGGAAAATGAAGGTGCCAATGGGCTTGCGGGGGTCTTTCAGTCCTACCCGGTTGCGCTGAATAGCCTTGGTAACTTTCTCGATCGCTTCGTTCTGACCGATAATGACGTCCCGGAGGTCGTTCATCATGCCCACCAGTTTCTTGCTTTCCGATTGAGCTACCCGCCTTACGGGAATGCCCGTCATCATAGAGACCACTTCGGCGATATCTTCCTCCTCAACGGGGTAGCGCTTGGTTTTTGATTCTTCTTCCCAGGTTAATTTCGCCTGGTCCAGGCTGCGACCGAGTTTGGATTCCTGGTCGCGCAGGTCGGCAGCCTTTTCGTACTGTTGGTTTCGAACGGCCTGGTTTTTCTGTTCTTTTACTTTCTCGATCTGTGCCTCCAGTTCTTCGATGTGCTTGGGCACGTGAATATTCTTGAGGTGGGTACGAGCACCTACCTCATCCAGCACATCAATGGCCTTATCGGGTAGGAAGCGGTCGGTAATGTATCGGTCGCTCAACTTTACACAAGCTTCAATCGCGTCGTCAGAATAGATCACATTGTGAAATTCCTCGTACTTGGGCTTGATGTTTTGCAAAATGTGGATGGCTTCGTCCGCGCTTGGTGGATCAACCATTACCTTCTGGAAGCGACGATCCAGGGCGCCATCTTTTTCAATGTGCTGGCGGTATTCGTCCAGGGTAGAGGCCCCGATACATTGCAATTCTCCCCTTGCCAATGCTGGCTTAAAGATATTGGAAGCATCCAGCGAACCGGTAGCTCCACCCGCACCAACAATGGTGTGGATCTCGTCGATGAAGAGAATGACATCCCGGCTTTTTTCCAGCTCGGTCATAATGGCCTTCATCCGCTCCTCAAACTGACCGCGGTATTTTGTGCCGGCAACCAGGGCTGCCAGATCCAACATCACGATGCGCTTGTTGAAAAGGGTCCGGGACACTTTCTTCTGCTGGATACGCAGGGCCAGTCCTTCTACGATGGCTGTTTTACCCACCCCCGGCTCGCCAATGAGAATGGGGTTGTTTTTCTTGCGGCGACTCAAAATCTGGCTCACGCGCTCAATTTCGGTTTCCCGACCGATAATCGGATCGAGTTTACCTTCGTCGGCAAGCTTTGTGATGTCGCGACCAAAATTGTCAAGGACTGGCGTCCGCGACTTGGTACTGCTCTTGCCGCGCTGGTAAGAGCCACCTCGTCCGCCACTTTCTTCGTCATCGTAAGGCTCATCTTGGTCAGCCGAAGCACGGGTGTACGGATCAGTGCCGCTGGTGAAATCTTGTTCTTGCTTCACGTATTCTAATTCTGCTTTGAAAAGATCGTAGTCGACGTCGTATTGCCCCAATATTTTGGAAGCCGGATTGTCCTTGTCTTTCAAAATGGACAGCAATAAGTGTTCGGGGCTGATTTCTTCACTCTTCAGCATTTTGGCTTCGAGGAAGGTGACTTTTAGTACTTTTTCCGCTTGTTTGTTCAGCGGAAGATTACCGACATTGAGGCCGGTACTGCCGGAAGCAGGAATACGGTGAATGCTTTCTACAACGGAACTACGCAATTCGCCGGGGTCTACCTCCAGGGATTCTAGTACCCGCAGCGCCATATTTTCTTCATCGGTGAGCAACCCCAACAAGAGGTGCTCCGTGCCAATGAAGCCATGCCCTAACCGTACAGCTTCGCTGCGGCTACGGGAGATGACCTGTTTGACCTGGGGTGAAAATCTGCGGTTATTATTCATATTTTTTGATCGCTTTTCTTGTGGACAGTTCAGTGGATTCGCTTGAGCAATTATAGGGTTCTTATAGCAGAAAACAAAGTTTGTTACCGCGAAGTTGCATACTTTTTCTGCAATTTAACGCATCTTTAATAATATAGGTGCGAAAAACAGAAGAACGTACTAATAACAGAAAAAACGGTGCCACGTTTAAAAATAATCGAAATAACTGTCAAATAGTCGTGAATAAGTATTGTCAGCCAGTTTTTTCTTCCTTACATTTGCGCCTTGCGGTAAACATTTTGGCCGCTAAACGCAAAGTTGATTTTGCATGAAGTACAGTATTGATAAAAAAGAGAAGTACGCCGTTTTTCAGCTGGCAGAAGAGAATTTGAATTCGATCATTGCCCCTGACCTCAAATCCGAATTGGTGATTTTTGCCAATGAAGGCGTGCGGAATTTGGTTTTTGACTTGTCAAATGTCCAATACGTTGACTCCTCTGGCTTAAGTGCCATTCTGACAGCAAACCGGCTGTGGAAACCCCTGGGCTCTTTTGTGCTCACGGGCATCCAGTATCCCAGTGTCAAGAAATTAATCGAAATCTCTCGTCTGGATACCGTACTAACGATTGTCCCTACGGTAAAAGAATCCATTGACTTCATCTTTATGGAGGAACTGGAAAGAGAAATCAATTTCGACGAAGGCGACCAGGCTCCTGCCGACCACTAGATTTCCACCGCATGGATTTCAAGCTGTGCACGCTCGGTACTTCAGCTGCCGGACCCGTTCCGGGGCGTTGGGCCAGTGGACAGGTATTGCAGACTGCCCGTACGGGTTTTCTGCTCGACTGTAGTGAGGGACTACAGGTAGCGCTACAGCAAAATGGCTTTGGTTGGAGTAGTATTGATGTGATTCTTATTTCTCACCTGCACGGTGATCACATCTATGGTTTGCCCGGTCTGCTCACATCCTGGGAACTCAACCAGCGGACAGCACCGCTTACTTTAGTCGGGCCCGCCGGCCTGAAAGATTTCTTACAGTCGGTTTTTCAGCACAGCTACACCCAGGTTTCCTACCCGATAGAATGGATCGTCGTTGACCCCCTGGCCAGTCCGGTGCTGGTCTACGAGACCCCCCTGGTGACGGTTACAACGTTGCCCCTGCGGCACCGCATCCCCACGGTGGGTTACCTGATTCGTGAAAAGGAACGGCCACGCACCATGCGCGCTGCTGCCATTGCAGCCTATAAAATCCCCTTTTCCCAGATTCCAGGAATAAAGCTGGGCGCTGATTTTACGACGTCCACCGGAACCCGTATCCCCAACGAAGCGCTTACCGCGGATCCGCCGCCCGTGCGTGCTTTCGCCTATTGTTCAGATACGGCTCCCAACCCGCCACTGGTCCCTTTATTGGCAGGTGTTGACCTGCTTTTCCACGAGGCAACTTTTTTGCACGAATTGGCCGGACAGGCCGAAATTTCTGGTCACTCCACCGCTCGTCAGGCAGGCGAGGTGGCGGCGGCGGCTCACGTCGGTCAACTGATTATTGGCCATTTTTCCTCCCGGTACGGCGATCTGTCGGTTGTACTACACGAAGCACAATTGGTTTTTCCCAATACGGCGTTGGCTGCAGAAGGTCGTATCTTTGCGGTTCCTTACCAACGGTGACCCGATACGGATGAATACTTCCCGCAAAATTATTCACATCGATATGGATGCTTTTTTTGCTTCCGTAGAGCAGCGCGATTTTCCCGAGCTGCGCGGTAAGCCCATTGCGGTAGGCGGCGGCGGGATGCGGGGCGTAGTGGCGGCAGCCAGTTATGAGGCCCGCAAATTTGGCGTTCGCTCAGCTATGCCCAGCGTTACCGCTAAGCGACTCTGTCCGGCGCTCATCTTTGTCCGTCACCGCTTCGAGGTCTACCAGGAAGTGTCGGGGCAGATTCGCGACATCTTCTACAGTTATACCGACCTGGTGGAGCCTCTTTCACTGGATGAAGCTTTCCTCGACGTGACCCAGCCCAGGCAGGGGCCTCCTTCGGCGACCCTGATCGCGGAAGCCATTCGGGCAGAGATTTTCGCCGTCACCCAGCTCACGGCTTCGGCGGGGGTGTCCTACTGTAAGTTTTTGGCCAAAGTGGCCTCCGATATCAACAAACCCAATGGGCTAAAGGTGATCTTGCCTGCTGAAGCCCTGGATTTTCTGGCGGCATTACCTATCCGGAAGTTTCACGGTATTGGCCAAGTGACGGCCGCCAAAATGGAGCGCATGGGCATCCGCACCGGGAGCGATCTGCGGGAACGCCCGGAAATTGAACTGGTACAGCGTTTCGGCAAAGTTGGTCGCTACTACTACCGCATTGTCCGGGGAGAAGACAACCGCCCGGTGAACCCCAATCGGATTCGCAAGTCCATTGGTGCGGAGCGTACTTACAGTGAAGACATCAGCACCCAGGCCGCCATGCAAGAAAAATTGGCCTACCTCGTGGAGAAGGTCTTTGAATACATGGATCGTGCCGAAAATTTTGGCCGCACCGTAACGCTGAAAATGAAGACCCCGGATTTTCAGATCACTACCCGATCACGTACCTTTGCCAGTGAAATTCGCCAACAGGACAAACTCCTGGCATTGGTCTTTGCCTTACTGGACGAAAACTTTGCCGAAATAGGGGCAGTTCGGCTGCTGGGCGTCTCCGTCTCCAACCTGGAAAAAGAGCAAGACTGGCAAGGGTTGCAACTGGAGTTGGAATTCCCGAGCGAAGAGGAAGAAGAGTGAGTTAACCGGACAAACAGCAAAAAAAAACGCTACAACCCGTGATTATGCCCTGGAATCGACCCGGCGAGATTTTTGTTTAAATTATTTCAGCGGCTAAACCAACTGTAAAACAAGCGGTTACAGACTTTGGATAAAAATGTTGTGGTTTTACTTGTTTTTAAACGTTAAAGCACTGTATATTTGCGTCGCCTTTAGAAAAACAGGCAACCCGATTTGGTAGCTCAGTTGGTAGAGCAATACACTTTTAATGTATGGGTCCTGGGTTCGAATCCCAGCCAAATCACTCAAAAAAGCTCATTTCGATTTTCGGAATGGGCTTTTTTCATTGTGCACAAGGGCCGGGGAGCGCGAGTTTTGGCAAACCTCCGGTGAGACAAAGTATGGATCCAGGACAAATACCTGCTCCCTTTGATTTCCCCCGCACCATCCGCTTCCGTATTGAATATTTCCTTAATTTTAGCTCCTGAACTAGAGTACTCCCCCTATGCATAGGCTTTTTTGCAACCTTAAATTGGTTGACCCGACACATCCGCTTCATCTTAAACAGGTTGATCTGCGCGTTCAAGACGGCCAGTTGGTAGAAGTTGGTTCCGCCCTCGACGCCCGTGATGCGGAGTTGATCACCCTGGACCAGTGTAGTGTTTCAGTGGGTTGGCTCGACCTCGAAGCCGAGGTGGGAGATCCGGGGCAGGAACACCGCGAAGACCTCGTATCGCTGGCTGCGGCTGCCACTGCGGGGGGGTATACCCAGGTGGGATTGCGCCCGAACACTTTTCCAGCTATTCACGATAAAGCTGGCGTCAGCTACCTCTTGCAGAAGGGCAAGACACTGCCGGTGACCCTGTTGCCTATCGGGGCGATCAGCCGCGATACCGCAGGTCTGGAAATTACTGAAATGCTCGATATGCGGGCCACCGGGGCCGTCGCCTACTCCGACGGCAGCCACAGCCTGCAGCACGCCGGACTGCTACTACGGGCGCTGCTCTACGCTAAATCCTTCCGGGGCCTGATCATGAACCAACCCCTGGAAAAGACCATTGCCGGCAGCGGCCAAATCCACGAGGGATTGGTGAGCACTTCCCTGGGCATGCGTGGGATTCCCAGTCTGGCCGAAGAATTGATGGTGGAAAGGGACTTGCGGTTGTTGGCCTACACCGATTCGCGGTTGCACCTCAGCCACATTTCCACCGCCGGGGCCGTAGCCAGCGTTCGGGCAGCCAAAGCCCAGGGATTGCACGTGACGGCTTCCGTAGCAGCGCTCAACTTGTTGCTGACGGTGGAAGCGCTGGAGGATTTCTCCAGCAATTGCAAGGTTTTACCGCCGTTGCGCAGTGAAGCCGACCGCCAGGCCCTCCTGGCGGGCCTTAAAGATGGAACCATCGATTGCATTGCTGCTAACCATACCCCCCGCGAAATCGAGGCCAAAGAACGGGAGTTTACCTACGCCGACTTTGGGGCTGCTATGTTGTCGACGGCCTTTGCTGCGGCGGCTACTGCTTTGCGGGATGAGCTGACCGAGACCGAACTTATCGCTTTGTTTACCAGCGGCCCACGCCGCATTCTGGGCTTACCCACCGTCGGTTTGCGGGTAGGGGAGGAGGCCCAGTTTACGATCTACCACTACAATGAACAGTGGACCCCCGAACGGCGGGATATTTTTTCCAAATCCAAGAATGCACCCCTGCTGGGGCATAACCTGATTGGGCGACCAGTAGCCACGGTAAATGGCCACCATTTTAATTCGCTCGCCCGGATAAAAGCCAGCGAATAAAAGATATGAAAACAGCTACTGAAAATAACTACAATTGGCAAGGCACCGCCATTCGCCAGGGAATCATTGCCGGGGGCACCTGTGTGGCCCTTTTCGCAGGGATCTACTTTTTGCAGCGCGAATGGGTCCTGAGCCGTGGCTTGTGGCTGGGTTCAGGGGTGATCTACCTCCTGGCCATGTGGGAAGCCCAAAAGCCGGTTAAAGGCGAAAATATCCAGGCTTTCATTCAGCCCGGCTTTCTGGTATTTGTGGTGGCCAACGCCATTTTTTACCTGTATTATCATCTCCTGTTCGCCGTCTTCGACCCCGGACTGGTAGACCTGCAGGCACAATTGCTGGTAGCAGCAGACAAAGATCCTGCCAGCGCAAGCATTCCCACCATTGGCGGATCTTTCTTTAGCTACGTCCAAAGCCTGATCTTTGGGTTCGTGATCGCCGCCATAACCGGGGCGGTTTTGCGGCAACGGCAACGGAAATAATTTTAACTTTGCCGCCTCAAGACTTAAGTATCTCCTTTTTACCTAGCCTGAATTGTTATGGATATATCGGTTGTCATACCCTTGTTCAACGAAGAAGAATCGCTGCCGGAACTCACGGCCTGGATTCGGCGCGTTATGGCCAGGGAAGGCTTCTCTTACGAGATTATCCTCGTCGATGATGGCAGCACCGACGGCTCCTGGAAAGTAGTAGCGCAACTCACCACGGCCCACCCAGAAGTCAGGGGCATCAAGTTTCAGCGCAATTACGGCAAATCGGCCGGCCTTTACGTGGGCTTCGCAGCCACCCGGGGGGAAGTTGTTATTACGATGGATGCTGATCTGCAGGACAGCCCCGAAGAGATTCCGGGCCTCGTCAAGCTGATCAGGGAAGGGGGGTATGATTTGGTATCTGGCTGGAAAAAGAAGCGCTACGATCCCATCTTAACCAAAAACCTGCCCAGTAAATTTTACAACTGGACGGTGCGCCGCATGACGGGTATTCCCCTTCACGATTTCAATTGCGGGCTCAAAGCCTACCGCCGTCAGGTGGTAAAAAGTATCGAGGTTTATGGCGATATGCACCGCTATATCCCCGTGCTCGCCAAATGGGCGGGGTTCCGTAAGATTACCGAAAAAGTGGTGCAGCACCAGGAGCGCAAATACGGCGTTACCAAATTTGGCATCGAACGATTTATTCGGGGGCCACTGGACTTGTTGTCCGTCATTTTTATTTCCCGCTTTCGCAAACGGCCGATGCATTTTTTTGGCTCCATGGGCGGCCTGGTTTTTATCATGGGTTTTATCATCCTTTTTTACCTGAGTATAGCCAAACTCATCTACCTGGAATACGGCATTACCAGCCGACCCTTGTTTTATTTTGGTCTGATTTGTGCCATCATTGGCGTCCAGTTGTTTCTCACCGGTTTTCTGGCCGAACTGATTATTCGCAGCGCACCCGATCGCAATCACTACCTGATTGAACAAGAAATTGGCCAAGCCAGCTAGTATGGACCAGGAGGGAAAAAATATCTTGTTGCTCGGCCCTGCTTTCCCCTACCGGGGTGGCCTGGCTGCTTTCAACGAACGGTTGGCCCTGGCCCTGCAAGCGGCCGGACACCGCGTTACCCTGATCACCTTTACCTTGCAATACCCCCGGTTTCTTTTCCCTGGAAAAACCCAGTACACGACCGGTCCTGCGCCGGCAGGGCTCGTGATCGAGCGTCAACTCAATGCGGTAAATCCCCTGAACTGGCTGCGGGTAGGCCTGGCGCTGCGGCGTCGCCGGGCGGATGTGGTCATTGCTGCTTTCTGGCTGCCTTTTATGGCGCCTTGCCTGGGGACCGTACTCCGACTCCTCTCGCCACGGGTAACCCAGCGCATCGGGTTGGTTCACAATATAATCCCCCACGAAAAACGGTTCGGCGACCGGCTGTTGGCGCGTTATTTCACGGGCGCTGCCGATGCTTTCCTGACCCTCTCGGAGGCGGTCCGGGCCCAGGTAGCCCGCTTTACGACCGCGCCAGTACAGGTGACTCCCCACCCGGTCTACGACTCCTACGGGGAACTGCTGAACCAGGCCGCTGCCCGAACGCAGCTGGGGTTGGATACCGACGGGCGCTACCTGCTGTTTTTTGGCTTTATCCGGGCTTACAAAGGGCTGGATCTGGCCCTCCGGGCTATGGTGGACCAAAGGCTACAAGACCTGAACGTAAAGTTGATCGTGGCCGGCGAATACTACGGCAACGAACTCGAATACCAGGAATTGATTGCGGACCTGGGCATTGCCGACCGCCTGGAGCTCCGGACGCATTTCATTCCGAACGAAGAAGTTCGGTACTACTTCTGTGCGGCCGACCTGGTGGTTCAACCCTACCGCACGGCTACCCAAAGTGGGATCTCCCAGTTGGCTTATTTTTTTGAAAAACCCATGGTGGTCACCCGGGTCGGTGGGCTGCCCGAGATCGTGCCAGACGGGGTGGCAGGTTACGTCATCGAGCAAGATCCGGTGGAACTAGCAGCGGCAGTGGTCGATTTTTACGAAAACAACCGCGCGGCGGCTTTTCGGGCCGGTGTACTGCGGGGTAAAGCGCGATTCTCGTGGTCGGGCTTCGTCGATACCCTGACCGAATTATTTGTCCCCTAAATTAGTGAACGCTTATGCAAGACCAGATCAGAAAAGTTATCGAAAGCAGCATTGCGGTGAAGCAATTGGTTTTGGAAGATGCAGCTATGCTGGCCTTGATCGAAGAGGTAGTCAGGTGCTGCATCGATGTTTACGAGCGGGACGGAAAAATTCTTTTTTGTGGAAATGGGGGCAGCGCCGCCGACGCCCAGCACCTGGCGGCCGAGCTGTCGGGGCGTTTCTACTACGACCGGCCTCCCCTGTACGCCGAAGCGCTGCACGTCAACACCTCGTACCTGACAGCCGTAGCCAATGATTACGGCTACGATGAAAGCTACGCCCGCATGGTGCGTGCCGCAGGTCGGCCTGGCGACCTGTTGTTTGCCCTTTCTACCTCCGGCAATTCCCCCAATGTGTTGCGGGCGGCAGCGGCTGCACGGGCGGCAGGAATGACCGTGATTGGTTTTACCGGACAAGCAGGCGGGCAGTTGGCCACCCAGTGTGATCACTTCCTGGCGGTTCCCTCAACGGATACGCCACGGATTCAGGAAGTCCACTTATTGGTCGGTCACCTGATCTGCGAATTGGTGGAGGAAAGGTTGTTTCCAAAGACAAAGTAATTTTTTAAAAACCCTTTCCGTAGAAAAATTTTAATTTACGGCTAAATGTCAGAGAATCAATATTAAACGAGCATGGCAAAGCGAAAAAAGAATAACGAACGGGCCCTGGAAGTAGGGTTGGACCACGAAGACAAGCAAGTCATGTGGCGCACAGTAATGGTGTCCAGTGTTGTGCTGGCAGTGATTCTTACGGTAATTTACCTCGTGGCCGGCAAATTGCTCCCCGACAATCCAGGGTGGTTGAATGCCTTTCGAACGGGCGTAAGTCTGCTGGCTTTCTGGGTAGTCATCACTGCGACTATCCGTACCTACGATAATATTCGCGAAGGGGTAGCCTTTTTTTGGCTCATCGTCATTGGGGTGGCGAGTGCTACGCTGGGCATTCTGCTGTTTCTATTCACCTTGCGCGTCTGGAATGAATTGGGTAACTACGGCGCGGTTTTGCCGGCCTATAGCATTATTGGTTTTTACGCCGCCGGGGGGCTGGTAGCTTCGCTGATCTCGCTCATTCATCTGCGGGTGCCGGGTAATAAGAATGGCAACTTGCTGGAATTGTTGGTCATTGGCGTGGCAGTAGCCTTGTTTTTTTGGATCACCAAATAATCGCTTCTACAACCCACGCCCGTGGTGTGCTATTCCGCTGATTCTAATTTATTCTCCTTCCGGGTCTGGTAGAGTGAAATAACGATACCACCGAAAAGCAGTACAAAAATAACGACCAGACTGAGCCATTCGGCGGGTACCCAGTAGTTGTGGAGGAGCATCTTCGCAGCCACAAAAAACAAAATGATGGCCAGGCTGTATTTGAGGTACTCAAAGCGATCCATCATGGAGGCCAGCACAAAATAGAGCGACCGCAGGCCCAGGATAGCGAAAACATTGGAAGAAAAGACCAGGAAGGGATCCGTGGTGATGGCCAAAATAGCAGGGATCGAATCGAAGGCGAAAAGCACATCGGTGGTTTCAATCATCAGCAAGGCAATGAACAAGGGAGTGGCGGCAAGAATATGACGCCGCCGCACGAAGAAGGCCTCACTATTGATGGTATTGGTAACCGGGAACAGCTTTTTGGCGTATTTGATGACGGGGTTCCGGTTGGGGTCGATCTCCTCGTTGCTGGTCACCATTTTCCAGGCACTGTAGACCAGGATCGCTCCAAAAATATACATCATCCACTGGAAATGCTCCAAGAGATAAACGCCCACGCCGATCATCAGGCCCCGGAATACCAGGGCACCCAGGATGCCCCAGAACAAGACCCGGTGTTGAAACTGGGTGGGTATTTTGAAATATTTAAAAATGAGCGCCATCACAAACACATTATCCATGCTCAGGGATAATTCCACCAGGTAACCACTCAGGTATTTTAATGCGGCATCCGTGCCCGTCAGGTCTCGTTGACCCCAGTGGTGGTTGTATAAATACCAAACAACCAGGCTAAACCCTAAGCCAACGACAGCCCAGAGTGAGGTCCACTTGAGCGCCTCCCTGGTGGTAGGTACGTGAACTTCGCGGTTGAAAACACCCAAATCCAGGGCCAGTAAAGCCAAGATAAAAAGCAAAAAAATGCTCCAAAGTAGCATAGGAAGGTTTTATAAATAAGACCTGATTAATGTGTAAAGGTAACAACTGAGGGGTAGGGTGTTGTTTGGAAAAAGGTGGATTTTCGACAAAAGAAAGGTTATCTCCGTCCAATTTACCCCATTTTTAAAATTATCAGGGAAGAGGACGGAGATAATCGTGGAAACAATTAGGCTTCCATGGCCGCAATACCTGGCAGCACCTTGCCTTCGAGGTATTCCAGCATGGCGCCGCCACCGGTAGAAGCATGGCTGACCTGATCGACCAGGCCCATCTGAATGACGGCGGCTACCGAATCACCCCCACCAATCAGTGAATAAGCACCTTGTTGGGTAGCTTTGGCCACGTATTCGGCAATGGCGCGGGTGCCCTGGGCAAAGTTCTCGAATTCGAACACGCCCATGGGGCCGTTCCAGAGAATCGTTTTGGAGCGCAGAATGACTTCACCAAATTGCTTGATGCTTTCCGGACCAATATCCAGCCCTTCCCAACCGTCGGGAATAGCGCCGGTGGCGACAAACTTGCTTTCGGCGTCGTTGGCAAATTTATTGGCAATTTTATTATCGGTAGGCAAGTAGATATGGACGCCTTTGGCTTTGCCTTTGGCGAGAAGTTCCAGCGCCAGGTCCGTTTTGTCGTGCTCGCAGATGGAATTGCCGATCTGGCCGCCCTGGGCCTTGGCGAAAGTATAAGCCATGCCGCCGCCAATGATGAGGTTGTCCACGGTGTCGAGCAGGCGGTCCAGCAAAAGGATTTTATCGGATACCTTGGCGCCACCTACGATGGCGGTAAGGGGCTTTTCCGGGTTATGGAGCACCTTGTTGGCGCTTTTTACTTCGGCTTCCATGAGGTAGCCAAAGGATTTGTTTTCGGGCGTAAAATACTGGGCCATCACCGCCGTGGAGGCGTGGGCGCGGTGGGCAGTTCCGAAGGCATCATTGATGTAGGCATCACCCAGCGCCGCCAGTGCCTGGGCCAGTTCCTCGCTGCCTTTTTCTTCACCGGGCAGGAAACGGGTGTTTTCCAACAGGAGCACTTCGCCCATCTTTAGGTCGGCGGCCATTTTGGTGGCCTGCGGGCCAACGGGTTCCGGGCAGAACTGCACGGGTACACCCAGCACTTCTGACAGGTGGGGAACAATGTGGCGGAGGGTGCAATCCAGATCGAGGGTGCCGTCCTTTTTCCGCGGACGCCCCAAATGCGACATCAGAATAGCTGCACCGCCGTCGGCCAGCACTTTTTTGATGGTAGGAACGGCCGCCTGGATGCGGTTGTCGTCCGTAATGTGGAATTGGGCATCCAGGGGAACATTGAAGTCTACCCGAATGAGGACTTTTTTGCCAGCAGCATTAATCATAATGACCAGGATTTTTTGGAAGAAAAACCAACACTACCGCGAAGAGTAGGCTGAAAAAAGCAAGAGGTGGCTGGATCATCCAACCACCTCAGCTTAAGTGTGCTTATTTCGTGCAGATCAGGTGAGCCAGGTCGGCCAAACGAGCCGAGTAACCCGCCTCGTTATCGTACCAGCTAACCACCTTCAGCATGTTGCCGTTGATGTCGGTCATCAGGGAATCAAAAACCGAAGAGTAGGGGTTGCGGATGATGTCACCAGAAACGATAGGATCCTCGGTGTAGTACAACACGCCCTTCATGGGGCCGTCAGCAGCTGCCTTGAACTTGGCGTTTACTTCGGCTTCGCTGCCGGGAACTTTGTCTAAAACTACGTTCAACTCCACCATAGAACCCGTGATCACAGGAACCCGTACGGCAATAGCCGATAATTTCTTGCCGATGGCAGGGTACACGAGGCTAACGGCAGCGGCAGCACCTGTGCTGGTAGGTACAATGTTGTACGCCGCCGCACGCGCGCGGCGCAGGTCGCTGTGGGGGGCGTCCTGGAGCTGCTGATCGGCGGTGTAGGCGTGGATGGTGGTCATCGACCCCAACTGGATACCGTAGTTGTCGTGGATGATCTTAACGAGCGGTGCCAGACAGTTGGTCGTACAGGAAGCATTGGAAAAGACGTTGGCGCGACGATCCAGCTCCTGGTCGTTCACACCCATGACGATGGTCTGGATACCGTCGCCTTTGCCCGGTGCAGAAAGCAGCACGTCCTTGGCACCAGCCTTGATGTGCATGCCGGCAGCTTCTTTGGTCACAAAACGACCGGTACATTCCAGTACCAGATCAATACCGTGGGCAGCCCAGGGCAGCGCCTCGGGATTGCGCTCGGACAAACAAACGATCTTTTTACCGTTGACGATCAGGGCATCAGCGGTAGCTTCTACCGTGCCTTCGAAGGGACCCTGGGCAGAGTCGTACTTCAGGAGGTGGGCCAGGGTAGCATTATCCGTTAAGTCGTTGATGGCAACAACTTCAATGCCTTCTTTCTTGAGGAGGTTTCTAAAGGTCAGGCGACCAATTCGTCCGAAACCGTTGATAGCAATTTTCTTTGCCATGCTTATGTAGCGTTTGATGAAGGAAAAATGTAGGGAAAAGGCTACTTTTTGAATAAAAACTATCCTTTTCTAAAAGTTGAACAAAAATAACACCTTATAGTTAATAAACAAACTGGGTTAGTGTAAATTGTACAATAATAAAATAGCCGAAAAAAAAAGCGCCACCAGTAAAACTGATGGCGCTCGGTAGTCCGTACGGGATTTGAACCCGTGTTACCAGGATGAAAACCTAGCGTCCTGACCCCTAGACGAACGGACCATTGGTCGGTAAAATTGCTTAACAAGCTGGTGTGAATCTACTTTCACGCCTTTATTTATTGTAGTCCGTACGGGATTTGAACCCGTGTTACCAGGATGAAAACCTAGCGTCCTGACCCCTAGACGAACGGACCATTTGTTAAGCGGCTGCAATGATACTATAAAATTATTAATATCCGCAAGCCTGAGCGAAAAAAATGCAGCCCGTACGGGAATCGAACCCATGTTTCAGGAATGAAATTCCTGCGTCCTCACCGCTAGACGAACGGGCTGATGTGTACGGGAAGCAGAAAATTCAGCCGCCCTTGGCTGCTTTTTTTCTTAAAGCGTTGCAAAGATAAAAGCTTTATCTACGGATTACAAACAAAAATAAGTTTTTTTGGTTCCAGACCTTCACCTGCTTCGGCTCGATTTCCCCTGCCCGTAGCATGGAATAAAGCCAAAGGCCTTATCTTTGGGTGATTATGAAAAAAGCGTCGGTTGTCAGACCGGGTAAAAATTTTTATTAAATGAAAAAAGGACTGAAAGTCTTTAAGTTCGGCGGGGCATCTCTCAAAAATGCCGCGGGCATGCGACACGTGGCTACTATCCTGCAGCGTTTTGCCAAAGCGCACCTCGTGATTATCGCCTCTGCTACGGAGGGAACCACCAATGCCCTCGAGCTAGTGGTGCAGTTGCACCAGGCGGGTAAAAGCGAGGAGGCCCTCGCGCAGTTGCACACCGTTCGCCAGGCCCACTATGACATCGCCCGCGAGCTGTTGGGCGAACAACACGATTGCTACGACCAACTCAACGATCACCTGGTCGCAGTGGAATGGGTACTGGACGAAGAACCCCACGAAAATTACGACTACATCTACGACCAGATCGTGTCGGTGGGCGAATTGCTGTCGACCCAAATCCTGGCGGCTTACCTCAACCAGGCGGGGCTGCCTACCCATTGGCTCGATGCCCGCGACGTGGTCCTGACCGACGACATTTTTCGCGAAGGCTGGGTGCAGTGGGAAGAAACCGAGGAGCGGGCCGTCAAAACGGTCCTGCCGCTACTCGACCAGGGGGGCTTTGTGCTCACCCAAGGTTTTATCGGCAGCACCACCGAGAATTTTACCACCACGCTGGGGCGCGATGGCTCGGATTATTCGGCCGCCATCTTCAGCTACTGCCTCGACGCCGAGGGGATGTACATCTGGAAGGATGTGCCTGGTATTCTCACCGCCGATCCGCGCTTGTTCGACAATGTCATCAAACTGGACCGCTTGTCCTACCGCGAAGCCATCGAGATGACTTACTACGGCGCCAAGGTGATCCACCCCAAAACCATCAAGCCGCTCCAGAACAAGAACATCCCCCTGTACGTCAAATCCTTCATCGATCCCGACGGTGCTGGGTCGGTCATCTCTGACGAGATTGTGGACAAGTACCCGCCCATCGTGACCGTAGAGAAAAAGCAGGCCCTTTGTACCATTTCGGCCCGCGATTTTTCCTTCGTGGCCGAGCACCACATCAAACGGATGTTCGAGAGCATTGCAGAGTTGCGTTTGCAGGTCAATATGATGCAGAATACGGCCCTGAGTTTCAACGTCTGCTTCAATGACGTGGACGATAAGGTCGACCGCTTTGCGCAGGCCCTGGAAAAGGATTTCAAAGTCATGATCACCCGCGACCTGGAAACCATTACCATCCGCCACTACGACCAACTGACGCTGGACAGCATGAAGCGCGGCAAGATGGTGCTCGTGGAAGAGCGCTTGCCGCAAACCATCCTGATGGTAGTGAAAACCTTGCCCGTGATTACGCGGAAAGAGGAAGTCGTTTAATACAAAGCTATGCTGCCCACCAAAGTTGCTCAACTCATCGCTACCCAACAGCTTTTCAGGCCAACTGACCAGCTGTTGGTAGCCGTAAGCGGGGGGATGGATTCGATGGTGTTGCTGCACGTGCTGCAAACGTTGGGCTACCGGATAGGCATTGCCCACTGCAATTTTCATTTGCGCGGCGCCGAATCAGTTGCTGATGCGGCTTTTGTGCGCGCTTATGCAGCTGCCCACGAGCTGCCCTATTACGAAGCGGATTTTGCAACCACCGAAATTGCGGCCGAACGCGGGATTTCCACGCAGATGGCGGCCCGGGACCTGCGCTACGCCTTCTTTGAGCAAACCAGGCGGGAGCAAGGCTATGATTTCATCCTCACTGCCCACCACCTGGACGATCGCCTGGAGACTTTCTGGCTCAATTTTACCCGCGGTACGGGTTTGCAAGGACTGGTAGCCCTGCGCGCAAAAACAGGACACCTGCGCCGGCCATTACTAGCTGTCAATCGCGCCGAAATTGCCCTTTACCAACAAGCACACGAGCTGGCTTACCGCGAAGACAGCAGCAACGACAGTGATAAATACCGGCGCAACGAATTTCGCCACCACGTGCTGGCCCAACTCTACGCCTGGGAGCCGGAGCTGGCCGCACGGGCCGTGGACAACTTTGCCCGCCTGGAACAGATGTACGCCGTCTACCAGGCCGGGGTACAGCATTTTCGGGCCACCTTGCTCCGCGAAACACCCGACGGCTGGACCTGCGACCTCGCGGGGTTGAAACAAACCCCGGCTCCCGAAACCCTCCTCTGGGAATGGCTCCGCCCCCTCGGTTTTTCTGCCGAAGATGGTCGCCAGGCCCTGCACGCCAAAGCAGGCACCATCCTCACTGCCCCCGATTGGGAATTGCTGGTGCAAACGGAGGCTTTACTCCTCCAAAAAAAGCGGCTGGAGTTTACCCACTTCCCCTTGGTTTGGCCCGCAGCGCAGGCGGTGTTGCCGCTTCCGGGCGGCCGCTTTTTGCGCCAAGCACCCGCCGCGATCCCGAACCCAATCCCCACCAATTCCTCCGAAGCCTGGCTCGACCCCGCCAACCTGGCCTTCCCCCTCCGGGTTCGCCCCTGGGAACCCGGCGATACCTTCTGCCCCCTGGGGATGGCAGGTAAAAGCCAGAAACTGCAAGACTTTTTTGTCAATCACAAAATCGACCGGCTGGCCCGCGCCAGGCAATTGCTGCTCGTCAACGGCGACGACCGGATTATCTGGGTGATCGGATTGCGCCTGGATGACCGGTTTAAGCTGACGTTGGGGGTGGGGGAGGCTTTGCGGATATTTTACGTATCGGACACTTCCAAAGTATCCGATACGTAAAATATCCTAATTAGCCTTACTTTGTGGTGTTTCCTGAAAAATTGCCCGGTTGCACGGATTCCGCCTGGAGGGTTCCACGGCAGCCACAAATCAGGAGCATTTTCGTAAAATGGAATTGACGAACAGGATGCACCAAATGACTATTCCTTCCGGCTTCACCTATTTTTGCCGCAGCAGCATACTGTGGTGCCTGCTGGTACTCAGCAGTGGGCATTTATGGAGCCAGGATCCCCACTTTTCTCAGACCTTCATGGCGCCTTTGTACCTCAATCCTGCCCTAACGGCCACCAGCCAGTGGGACATTCGGGTGGGCGGCCAATGGAAAGAGCAGTGGCCCCAGGTTCCGGTGGCCTACCGCACCTTTGCGGCCTTCTACGACCAAAAAATCGATCCTTCCTGGCTTTCCACCGGACGGCTGGGTGTGGGGTTGCTCTTTCTGCACGACCAGGCCGGCGACGGTGACCTCTCCTGGACCCAGGTGGGGTTGCGGGCGTCCTATACCTTGCCCCTGGGCCCAGACCAGGCCCTGTCGGCTGGTGTCGGGGCCGATGTTGGCCAGCGCGCCTTTCGTGCCGACCAACTGCAATTTGGGGATCAGTACAACGGCGAATTTTTTGACCCCGACCAGACCACGACCGAAGTGTTCAATTCCCAGTCCAGCGGCCTGGCCTCCCTGGTGGCGGGCCTCCATTACCAGGGCGCCATCAGCCAATCGCGCAGCCAGCTGAATGTGGGCCTGGCGGCGTCTCATTTCAACCGACCGGTGATTAGCTTTTTTGGGGACCGGGACGTGCCCTTACCCGTGTGGGCGCGGGGGTACGCGCAGGGCCAGCTGGAACTCAACGAAGATTGGGATGCCACCCTGCGCGGTCATTATTTCCGACAAGGCGCTTACCAGGAGATTTTGTTAGGAGGGGGAGTCCAGTACTACGGCCTACCGGCAAAACAGCCCATCGTGCTGGGAGCGGCCCTGGCGCACCGCCTGGGCGATGCCTGGATAGTGGAGCTTTCGGCCTTGTATCAGCAGCAGTGGCGGGTAGGGATCAGTTACGATATCAATACCTCGGCGTTTCAAACGGCCACCAATGGTCGGGGTGGTTTGGAACTAGCCGTACACTACTACATCATGCAGGCTAAGCCGCCTGTGGAATTCAAATCCTGTCCAATCTTTTAGTCTATGGTACCTGGTGTGCGCTGGTTTGCGGGGATAATAATGAAGAGCAGTATTTGCCTGCTGTTACTGGTGTTGATGTGCGCGACTGACGTATCGGCGCAGCGGCCAGCAGCGCTGGTGCGCAAGGGCGATGCGGCCATGCAGGTCAGTGATTATTACACGGCCCTCCATTATTTTCGCCAGGCCCTGGCGGCCCGGCCAGCGCCCGATATTCGCTTCCGTTTGGCGGAAGCTGCTTTCCAGTTCAAGGCTTACGAGTTGGCTGCCGAACAATACGAGCTCTTGGTCGAAGGCAGTGCCGCTGCCCAATTTCCCGGCGCCCAATTGGGCCTGGGTTTAACCTACGGGTGCCTGGGGCAATACGACGCGGCAGTGCGCACCCTCGACACTTTCCTCCAGTTGGGCCGTGGTACCCGGCAACAGGTGAATACCGCTACCCAGGCTATGGCGAGTTGCCGCTGGGCCCTGACACAACCCGCCGATGACACCTGGAAAAGCGAGCGCCTGCCCCGCCGGATCAATTCGGCCTACGGCGAATTTGGGGCCTGGAAATCCGGTGATACCCTGTATTTTACCTCCTACCGCTTCGAGCGGGAGAAAGACAGCTACGATCCGCCCCGAAAAGTGAGCAAAGTCATGTTTTCCACCGACGATAAACGCGGCCGCCTCCTCGGTCGGGGCTTCAATGCCGATACCCTACTTACGGCGCATACTGCCATTTCGACCAACGGGAAACAGCTGTTTTTCAACCGCTGCCAATACGTGGCGGGTGCCCAGATTCGCTGCGATTTGTGTGTGCGCGGCACCGACCGGCGTGGCCGCTGGGAGAGTGGGTTCCAAAAATTGCCGGCTCCCGTCAACTTGCCGGAATATACCAACACCCAGCCCGCCATTCTCCGCGACACTGCCAGCCAACAGGAATACCTCCTGTTTGTCAGCAATCGCCCGGGCGGAGCGGGGAGTTTTGACCTCTGGCAGGTTCCCATACCCGCCGATCTGAAAAAATGGGAAGCGCCCCAACCCCTGGCGGCACTCAACTCCGCGGCGGCGGAAGTCAGCCCTTTCTTTTCGTTCGAACAACAGCGTTTGTACTTCAGTACCGACGCCGCGCCGGGCTTTGGTGGTTTCGACCTGGTGGGCGTTCCTTATACCGGCAACGGAAACTGGGGCCCGGCAGAGAACCTGGGTCCCGGGCTCAATACGAGTTACGACGAAACCTATCCCTTCTTCGAAAACGAGGACGTCCTCTACTTCAGTTCCAATAGGCCCGGCGGCACTTATCTCGATCCGGACACCAAAAACTGTTGCTCCGATATTTTTAAAGCCGAACGACTGGATCCCATTCCGTCGCCTCCTCCTGCTTTTACCCAAACCGAAATCCCTATACCGGTTCCTGCTGCCATACCGCCCGTAAAGGCACTGCCCCGCACGTTGGAAGAATTTCTGCCCCTGATGCTCTTTTACGACAACGACCAACCCGACCCGGCGACCCGCAAGACCACGACCCGCCGGACTTACGAGGAGACCTATTTTAACTACCTCAAAAGGGAAGAAAATTATTACGCACAATTTACGGACGAAGAGGAAGCCCAGGACGCGATTGCTGCCTTTTTCGAAAGCGAAGTAGTGGCGGGTTACGAAAGCCTGGAGCGCTTTTCCAGTATTTTGCTGGAACAACTGGCGGCCGGCCAAACAGTGGAGATCTTTCTCAAGGGCTACACCAGCCCCCGGGCGCAGGGCGACTACAACCTGCTGCTGGGCAAACGGCGGGTCAGCGCGGTGCGCAACCACTTCACGGGCTGGCGAGCCGGCATCCTGCAACGCTATTTGCAGGAAGGCAAACTGATTATCTCCGAAGTGTCTTTTGGCGAAACCCAGGCCGCTGCCGCCGCACAGGATGAACGGGCGGGCGAGCGCTTATCCATCTACAGCCCGGCGGCTGCCCGCGAGCGGCGGGTAGAGATTGTGGAAGTCAAGCGCGGTAATCGTTAGCTATACGCCACTTATGCAACATAACGTTTTATTCCGTAGCTTTGCGCTACAATCAATTTGTATTTCATGCCAAAATTAAAGAGTAACCACGCCGGGCAGCAAGCTCAACAAAGCAGTGGAATGATCGCCAAGGTGGGCATTTTTGGCGCCATCGTGGGGGGATTGTATTTTTTGTTCAATTTTTTCTCCGGTGGTAGCATCAGCGAACCCACGACCGCTGCCGACGCCGATCCTAGTGCGTATGCTGGGGAGGCTCATTTCTTGCCGGGTAAAATCAGCGGGTCGCAGGTTTATAACTACCAGGATTTCGACCTCAGCTACAATGAGAAATACGAACAGGCCGACTGGGTCGCCTATATCCTTACCCGCGAAAACCTGGACAAGCCCTGGGGGGAACGGGTAGACAATTTCCGGCCCGATCCCGCCATTCGCACGGGTAGCGCTACGCCCAGCGATTACCAGGGCTCTGGTTACGACCGCGGACACCTGGTGCCCGCCGCAGATATGGCCTTCGACGCCGTGGCCATGGATGAGACGTTCCTGATGAGCAACATTAGCCCCCAGTCCAGGAATTTCAACCAGGGCATCTGGCGCGAACTCGAAGAGTTGACCAGGGACTGGGCCAAAAAATTCAAACGTTTGTATATTGTGTCCGGCCCCGTACTCTCTGAAGCGCCCAAAGGGTACATCGGCAAGGGAAATCAGGTAGCGATACCTGTGGCTTACTTCAAAGTGATCCTGGATATCGACGAGCCAGAACAAAAGGGTATTGCTTTTTTATTAAATAACGAAGTGAATTATGAACCCTTGTATAAATTTGCCGTCTCAATAGACGAAGTGGAAGAATTGACGGGTATCAACTTCTTCGAAGACTTTATGCCCGAAGCGCTGGAAAACCAAATGGAAAGCAGCTTCAACATCGACCTCTGGCCGATGAGTAAGAGCAAATATGACCTGCGCGTAGAAAAATGGAATAAATAGACTTGTTCTGCGGGCTGGTTCGGTGGACTTTGCTAAGTGCACCACCAGGCTGAGAACAAACGTACTTTCGGACAAAAACAAAAAGATGCTGGATAAATTCATCGAAACCATCAACCAAGGCTACCAGTTCAAGGGGGAGAGTATCATCCTGGGGGGAGCCATGCTCGACAATAAAACCCAGACGGGCACGCTGGTCAAGCTGCCATTAAAGATGCTCAACCGGCACGGCCTGATCGCCGGCGCTACGGGTTCTGGCAAAACCAAGACCTTGCAGATCATTGCTGAGCAACTTTCGGAGGTAGGGGTGCCGAGCCTGCTGATGGACATCAAGGGAGACCTGAGTGGTATCGCAGTGGCCTCCGCAGGCCACGCCAAGATCGATGAACGCCACGCTGCTATTGGCATCCCTTTTCGGGCCAGCGGAAGTCCGGTGGAATTGCTCACCATCTCCAAGGAAAAAGGCGTTCGAATGCGGGCTACGGTGTCTGAATTCGGGCCGGTTTTGTTTTCCAAAATACTGGAACTCAACGATACGCAATCGGGTATCGTCGCTATTATCTTCAAGTACTGCGATGACAATGCGTTGCCGCTGCTGGACTTGGCCGATTTCAAGAAGGCCCTGCAGTACATGTCCGGTGAGGGCAAGGCGGAAGTGCAAGAACTCTACGGACTGATTTCTTCGTCCAGTGTCGGGTCCATGATGCGCAAAATCGTAGAGCTGGAGCAGCAGGGGGCAGAAGTGTTCTTTGGGGAACGCTCCTTTGATGTGGCTGACCTTTGCCGGGTAGACGCCAATGGCCGCGGTATCGTTTCGGTGATTCGCCTGACGGATATTCAGGATCGGCCCAAGTTGTTCTCTACCTTCATGCTGCAGATTCTGGCCGAAATTTATACCACTTTCCCGGAAGCGGGCGATTTGGATAAACCTAAACTGGTGCTTTTTATTGACGAGGCTCACCTGGTTTTTGACCAGGCGTCTTCGGCCTTGATGAACCAGTTGGAGGCCATCGTCAAACTCATCCGTTCTAAGGGCGTAGGCATCTTTTTCGTCACGCAGAACCCGGCCGATGTGCCCGACAGCGTATTGGGACAGTTGGGCCTGAAAATCCAGCATTCGCTGCGCGCCTTTACGGCTAAAGACCGGAAGGCCATCAAACTGGCCGCCCAGAATTATCCGCTCACCGATTTCTATGATGTGGAGCAATTGCTCACGGAGTTGGGTATTGGTGAAGCCCTGGTCACATCGCTCAACGAAAAAGGTATCCCCACACCGCTGGTACACACCATGCTCCGCGCACCAGAGTCGCGGATGGACGTGCTGACACCAGCGGAAATTGATGACCTGGTCAAGCGGTCGGCGCTGGTGAAGAAATACAATGATGTCGTAGACCGCAACAGCGCCCACGATATTCTTTCCAAGAAGATCGAATCGGCACAAGCTGTCGAGCGGCAGGAAGAACTGCAGGCCCAGCAGGCCAAGGCGACTAAAGCAGCCCCGCGTCGCCAGGAAAAATCGATGATGGAAAAAGTGATGAGCAACACCACCACCCGTCAGATCGGGCGTACCCTGGCCCGTGAACTGGCCCGCGGACTATTTGGGATTTTGGGTGGTAAACGCAGGTAGTATTTGACTGGCAGTTTAAACTACCAGCGTTTGTAACACAAAAAAAAGCCCTGAGTTTTTCAGGGCTTTTTTTGTGTTATCAACCGAATTAGTGCGCTGTTAAGTTAAACTTGCCGGTTAAGAGGAGGGCTTTTGACCGGCAATATCCAGGCCGCCTATTTCCACATTTACACTTTTCCACTTTTCAAACATAACCGCTACTGATCTTCTGCCGTATTGGGATAGATGAGCCTTCGTTGGAAGGTTGTCCACGGAACGTGTCGGTAGTAATTCATGCCAAAGTAGCAGAGCAGGGCAAATAATTGCGTGGTATTTTGAAAACCTGGCAGGGACTGAATGACCTGTTGGTTCTCGTCCAGGAAGACGATGCTGGGGAAACTCAGTCGGCCGTCGAGCAGTTTAGCGGCCAGTTCGTGATACCCCACTTTTTCCAGGCGAACATAATTGTAGGATTCGTCGCGGAAGCGCAGCGCTGATTTGGTTTCGGCATCGAGTTTTACCGGGTTGAAATAGGTGTTTACCAGCCGCGCAATGGTCGTGTCCTGGAATATTTCGGTCTCCATCTTCTTACAGAGGGTACACCAATCGGTGTAGATGTAGACCAACGTTTTTTGTGGGGATTTTGCGGGTATTTGATTGTCCCAGGTTTGCCAGTTAATAGTAGGTACGGCGGCTTGACCAATCAGGAAACCCCAACCAATCAAAAAGGATAAAAAAGCAACGAAGGTCTTGTTCATGTTTTTTGTTTTCTCTGGGACAGGGCAGGTTTCAAGGGTAACAACCTTTACCGCGGGGTTTTCCCATTCAATGTTGCATCATCTGCGAGGTATTTAAAACAATCACAGGCAAACATTTATGAGGCTGCTGTTCCAGTTTAATAAACCTTTAACATGACCTTGCTCCAGCAACAGCAGGATGGTAAACCTGGAGTTGATCCGCTAGTAAATGAGTAGCGAAGACGGGTTCGACATGCAGCACCGGTGCCGCTTTCCCTGCGTGCCAAACCTGTGGCGTAGTAAACACCCTCGCTTCATCCCAGTAGGCCTGGCTAATGAACTGTTCGAGCAACCAGGCGCCACCTTCCACCGTGAGGTGGGCAATGCGCAAGTCTGCGATTTTGTGCAACAACGCGGGTAGCCAATCCACTGCGGAGAAATCGTGGGTGACGAAGCGGAGGTTTTTGCTTTCGGTCCGTGGGTTTTCCGTGAAAACCACCGTAGGGTGCTGGCCGTCGAAAAGTTGCAGGTGAGGGGGCAAGTTGCCCTTGCGATCCAGCACCATGCGCAGGGGCTGGGGCCCGGGAAAATACCGGGTGGTCAGGGCGGGATTGTCGGCCCGGGCCGTTCCTGCGCCAACCAGGATGGCATCGGTAGCGGTGCGCCACTTGTGTACCAGTCGCCTGCTGTAGTCGTTGGTCAGCCAGTAGGGCCCTGGATCAGCAGGCGCTATCAAATTGTTGTGGGTTTGGGCGTACTTGAGGAGTACGTAAGGACGGGATTGACTGACGTAGACATTGCGGTAGTTGCTCAAGTGTGCCCCTTCGGCGGCCAGTACCCCCGTTTCGACAATTACCCCCTGCGCCCGTAAACGGTACAGCCCGGAGCCATTTACGCCCGGCGTCAGATCGGTTCCAGCGACGACTACCCGTGGGATACCTTCCCGAAGGATGAGGTCGGTACACGGGGGAGTGCGGCCGTATATGTTGCAGGGTTCCAGCGAAATGTAAAGTGTACTCTCCCGAATCAGCGGGCGATCGGCAGGTTTTACACTGGCCAGCGCCCGTACTTCCGCGTGCGGACCACCATCGGTTGCGTAGAATCCTTCCCCTATAATTTTATCCCCGTGCGCTAAAACGGCACCAACCAACGGGTTCGGTGAAACGCTTCCGGAGCCCAGCCGGGCAAGGTCGAAGCAACGGCGCATTAAATTAAAATTAAGGCTCATAAGTATAAAAAAAATAGTTCAACAAAATTGGATTTATCACGATAAACGCTTTTATTTGTTCTTCGTAAAAGTGCATTTGTTTTTTTGTAAACTATTGACTAACAGATTTTTGTTAACAACAAGGTAAGTATTTACCTGGGTTAAACAAAAGGCCCTATTAAACCAATTACAAATGCGCTACCGGATTAAGTTAAAGAATGCCGAGGACTACGTGCTGCTCGACAGTGAAGTATACGAATACCTGGTTAACGACGAATACTTTGCGCGGGTAGATTTCATCAATAACCTTCGGCTGCACTCCAGTGGGTGTGCGGTTTTTCAGAAAACCTGGCGCAAGGCAGCGGGCGGCTACAAGACCGAAACCATCTACCTGCACAAGTTTGTTGCGGAAAAATTTCTTGCTCACCTGCAGTCGGGGAACCGTAATTTGGTAAGCGCCATCAATGGCAATAAACTGGATTGCCGACTCAACAACCTCACTTACCGGTCACGTTCCGTGGCCAGCCGCAAACGCAAGTCATCCAGCCGCATTGGCTATACCGGGGTTTACCAGGAAAACAATCGCTATCGCGCTGTCATTTCCGAGGGCCGAAAAACCATTCACATCGGTATGTACGCAACGGCGGAAGAAGCTGCTCTGGCCTATAACCGTAAATCTAAGGAACTTTACGGGGACAATGGTAAAATCAATGTTTTGCGGCAGCGTTCCTCCAAGGTTTAGTGCCCTGATTAAAAGGTCAGGGTTTGTTCGCCCGGATCATTTCCCGCTTTCCTGGCGGACCGGGAACCCCTTCCACGGTGAATCCCAAGTCGCGTAGGCATCTTTTGACAACACCTTTGGCGCAGTAGGTAACGAAAACCCCTCCGCTGGCCATCGCCGCAAATATTTTGCCGAGTACGGGGGCTTCCCATAGTTCCGGTTGGGAGCTGGGCGCAAAGGCATCGTAGAAAACCAGGTCGAATTGACCACTCAGCGGCGCTTCCTGGATCGTAGCGTGCCATTTTAACAATTGAAAATTGGTGCCAATAGGAACAACCTCATTCCAGTTGCTGTGGTGTAAGGCCAGAAAGTCGGCAGGACTTCCACCGAGGAGGGTGGGGTAGTTGAGGTACGCTACCTGTTCCAGGGGAACAGGTAGCGGCTCAACTGTTTCGTAAAAAAAATGCTTCTTGCTGGATTGCCCCACCAGCAGCGTAAGATAGGCATTGAGACCCGTTCCAAAGCCCATTTCCAATACCCGTACGCGCTCCCTGGTCGGCAGCAGTTGTCCTAAGCCGGCGTGGATAAATACGTGTCGCGACTCTTGGATCGCACCATATTTGGAGTGGTAACTAACGCCAAAAGCTTCACTGTATAAGCTGTGTGAGCCATCCTGGGTTTCAATAAGAGAAGGAAAGGCTGGCATCCGCAATTTAGCTTAGATTGGTTTAGAACTTGCTTTCGTAGCACTCGTGCAATTCATCCACCGAAATATCCAGATGAGAAGTATCATAGGTGCAAATACCACCTTTGATGAGCAATACCTGGGGCGATTCGTGGTGTACGTCGAAATGCTCAGCGATCATTCGCGAAAGGTTGCGGTGAGCCAGTAAGTCCAGTAAGTAGGGCTTCAGTTCCGCAGCGGGAAAATCCCAGTCGCTTTCCAATCGGTATTTTGCTATAGCACTGATGCTACAGCTGGTACTGTGTTTGAAGATCAGACAAGGTTGTTCAAAAGACAACGCCGTCAGATCGTGTACTTCGACCGGATCGGTCAAAGTAGCCCATTGAATCATAAGAGGTATGAGTTAATACTAAAAAATAAAGCGGACAACCGTCTGAACAGCATCAACCATCCAATCGTTCATATTGAAGTTGCTCGGACAGCCGTAGCCGCGATTGCAGGAAGACAAAACAAGGACAGCAGCTAAAGAAAGGATAGCGGTAGTGATACGGGGACGTGAAATTTTCATGGAGGTTAAGTTTTAAAATGTTCGCGGGAGGAATTACCCTTTAAGTCCAAAACCAACGAGTGGATATAAAAGTTTATTTCAAAATGGCGTCGCAAAAGTACGCTAATTCGTCATCTTGTGCAATAGCTGACGGTTTACCCTTGCACGAAAGCGGGGTTTTAGTATTTTTGTGCCGCAATTTATCCGTTTATAAATAAAGAGAGCAAGCATATGTCCAGGAAATTAGCGCTAAGAGACGCCCTGCGGGAAGCCATGGAAGAAGAAATGCGCCGCGACGATACGATTTTTCTAATGGGAGAAGAGGTCGCCGAGTACAATGGGGCGTATAAGGTGAGTAAAGGTATGCTGGACGAGTTTGGTGCCAGACGCGTAATCGACACCCCTATTGCCGAGCTGGGCTTTGCCGGTATTGGGGTAGGTGCGGCGATGAATGGGCTGCGCCCGATCATTGAATTCATGACCTGGAACTTTGCGGTGCTCGCCTTTGACCAAATTGTCAACAATGCGGCTAAGACCTTGTCCCAGTCGGCAGGAGATTTTATGTGTCCCATCGTTTTTCGTGGCCCCTCGGGTTCCGCCGGGCAGTTGGCGCAGCAGCACTCGCAGATGTTCGAAAGCTGGTTGGCCAACACGCCGGGCCTGAAAGTCATTTCCTGTATTGATCCCGCAGACTCCAAAGGCCTGCTCAAATCGGCTATTCGCGATAACGATCCTGTCTGTTTCATGGAATCGGAGCAGCTGTACGGCTACGAAGGCGAAGTGCCGGAAGGAGAGTACCTGGTGCCGATTGGCAGCGCGATTGTACGCCGTGCCGGAACGGATGTCACCCTGGTGTCTTTTAATAAAATGATGCTACCCACCATGGAAGCAGCCGAACTCCTGGAAGCGGAGGGTATCAGTGCCGAAGTCATTGACTTGCGCACCATTCGCCCACTGGATTACCACACCGTGGTAAAATCGGTTAAGAAAACGAACCGCCTGGTGGTCATTGACGAATCCTGGCCCTTTGCCTCGGTTGCCAGTGAAGTAGCCTACGAAGTTCAGAAATACGCTTTCGACTACCTCGATGCACCCGTGTTGCGCGTAAATTCGGCCGATGTGTCGTTGCCGTACGCGGCGCCTTTTGTCGAAGCTTTCCTGCCCAACGCCGAGAAGATTATCAAGGCGGTGAAAGAAGTGGCTTACGCAGGATCGCGCTAAAAATTCCGAATCGCTTTAGTAAGAAAAAAGCAGTCATCCCGAATTTTGGAACCGTCCAAAGTTCGGGATTTCTTTTGGGGCGGTGCCCTCGGGTTATTCGTGCTTTAGCGCGAATAATTTCCTTCGTGCTAAAGCTCTACGGTTGGGACACATTTTATTTCGATTCTTTGGCAAAAGAAGTGACCATCCAACGGTCGAAAAAGGCATCGTCTTATCGGCCATGGGGTCATTTACTGCGACCCCGCTGGGGTCGGAAAGCATTGACGGTGTTAGGGCTAATCGGGATGGGTAGGCGGCCGAAGCCGCCGTCCCCCCCACACCACCCGGCATACGCTTTAACGTACCAAGGCGGTTTCTTCTAACGTTTAACCTTGCTGCACATGGAATAAGGATTTCAACCCTTGCGCTGCGAACCATGCGATCCCCATCGCTTTCCTTACTGGCACATAGTTGGCCATCGGCCACCATGATCGGTACAGGACTGCATTCCATGCTAAGCGTTCTCTGACTTTTAAACTGCGTAAGAATCGGAAGGTCGCATACCGACGCTGATGCTGTTTGAGGGCATAGCA